>Ga0187771_10004185_pt1 | contig 10137 bp, 7 predicted proteins | sample 0116_SJ02_MP15_1_FD_133139 | JGI IMG/M metagenome (GOLD analysis project Ga0187771, IMG submission 133139) | Tropical peat soil microbial communities from peatlands in Department of Meta, Colombia - 0116_SJ02_MP15_10_MG | ecosystem: Environmental > Terrestrial > Soil > Wetlands > Peat | place... | reverse complement strand
GTGCCGTTGCAGCGAATCCGGTGTTTGACATGCCCGGGCAAAGCGCCGTAACAGTGATGCCATCGCTCTTAAGTTCGCGATGAAGGGCTTCACCCAGGCGCAATACGTAGGCCTTGGCGGCCGCATAGACGGCGAAGTTCTGCACTCCCAGACAGGCCAGCAGACTGGCGACGAGCAGGATCTTCCCACGACCTCGCTTCCGCATGTCTTGCGCAAAGACATGGGTAACCGCGGTCAGACTCGCGACATCTAGTTGAACCATCGCCAGCGCCGCGTCCAGTTGGACATCCAGGAACGGGCCTTGCAGTCCGTGGCCGGCGTTGTTGATCAAAATGTCGATCGCAATACCTTGCTCGCAGAGCCGCTCATGCAGTTGGATGACTGCCGCAACAACTGAAAGATCGACCAGCTCCACGACGACATCAATGCGGTACTGCTGGCGTAGTGACGCGGCGAGGGCTTGAAGCCTGTCCATTCGGCGCGCCACAAGGACCAGAGAATGGCCTTGCTCGGCATATTGGCGGGCGAACTCCTCGCCGAAGCCACTCGAAGCACCCGTGATGAGAACCCACGAGTTGTCTACTTCCTTCATTTCGTTCATCTGCGACCTCCTTGGTAGGCAAAACAATTTCCGAATGCTTTGAACAATTTTATCGGACCTCTGACTCGAATCTTTCTGAAGATGATCTCCTTGATCATAAAGCTATCTTTCTGCAGTAAACAGTTCATGATTCACCATTTCCGCATTAACTTTCTTTATGTATTTTGTCTTTGTTGTGTTGGTTATTTTGTTCATTGACCATGGCCGGTTTGATTTTGAACCAGATGGCGTAGAGTGCAGGAAAAAAGAGAAGAATAAGACCAGTGCCTCCTATCGTGCCGCCGATGAGGGTATAGGCCATTGATCCCCAAAATACGGATTCAGTTAGAGGGATAAAAGCCAGGGCTGCAGCAAGAGCAGTTAATATGACAGGTCGCGCACGTTGAACCGTTGCTTCGATAACTGCGTGATACGGTTCAAGCCCTAGAGCCTTATTGTACTGAATCTGCCCAATCAAAATGAGAGTATTTCTCATCAAAATTCCGGCAAGACCAATCAGACCAAGAATGGCATTAAAACCGAAGGGCTGGTGAAACATGAGTAAAACAGGTACTGCGCCTATCAGGCCAAGTGGTGCCGTCAAAAAAACCATTGTCATCATCGATAAGGATCGAACCTGAATGACGATAACTAGAAGGGTCAACACAATCATGATTGGGAAAATGGGCACAAGAGCCTTGTTTGCTTTGTCAGAGTCTTCAATATTTCCGCCGGCTTCAATGCGATAGCCTGCCGGCAGTTTGTCTATAATCGGCTGGATTGCTTTTGAGATTTCCATAGAAACTTGCGGCGGCTGCAAATCTTCAACAATATCGCAACGGGCCGTGATGGTCGGTGTGCGGTCGCGACGACGCAGGATGGGGTCTTCTTTCCGAAACTCGATATGACCTATCTGGCTAAGAGGAACAAGGCTACCGCTACGGCTTGTAAGCGTCAAACTTGCCAGTTTGGCGGGGTCGAGGCGCTCTGATCCTGAACTTCGTACCATCAAATCGACAGATCGGATGTCCTCGCGAACTTGTGTGATCGGAATCCCGGTCAGCAGGAACTGTAATTGTTCGGCGACGTCATGCGGAGTTAGCCCAATCAGGCGCAGGCGGGATTGATCGAGTGTGAAGTGAACTTCCGGTACGCGCTCGCCCCAGTCCTGATTGATCTCACGCGTATGTGGATTTGCCCGCATGACACCCTGTACTTGGGTGGCAATCTCACGCAACTTGTTGGCATCCGGTCCCATGATGCGGAAGGCCACCGGATACAGATTGTAGGGTCCGAACACGAGTTGAGAAACGCGTACATGCGCCTCCGGTGCCAGACCTTCGGCTATATGCTGACGAAATCGCCATTTGAGCCGGTCGCGAGCTTGTGCGTCAGGGGTCAGGATGATGATCTTGGCAAAAGAAGGATCAGGCAATTCTGGATTGTAAGAGAAGAAAAACCGTGGCGCACCCGCGCCTATATAGGTAGTGACAATTTTGGCCTCCGGCTGCCGCAGCAGCCATGCCTCAACCTTTTTGGCTGTTGCCGTTGTAGCTTCAATGCTCGTCCCTTTCGGCATCTGGATTTCCGTTAGAACTTCGGACCTATCTGAACTGGGGAAGAATTGTTGTTTGATCAGCCCCATGCCAAGGCCAGCCACTAAAAACAGGCCAAGTACAGTAAACATTACTAAAATTTTGTGATCGACCGCCCATGTCACCAGCTTGCGAAATTTTTGGTAACGGGGTGTCCCATAAATGGCTTCATGCCCACCTTCGATGGGTTTTATTGCGGGTAGAAGTTTGACGCCAAGATAGGGTGTAAAGACGACCGCCACAACCCAAGAGGAAAAAAGCGCGTAACCTACTATCCAGAAAATATTGCCGGCATATTCACCGGCAGTCGAATGAGCGAAGCCGATGGGCGTAAAGCCGATGATCGTTACAAGCGTACCTGACAACATCGGCGCTGCCGTGTGGCTCCATGCAAAAGATGCCGCTTCAACCTTGGGAAATCCTTCCTCAAGTTTCACCACCATGGTTTCAATAGCGATAATGGCATCATCCACAAGAAGACCAAGCGCGATAATAAGTGACCCAAGAGTAATACGATCAAGTACGCGGCCCGTACCTATCATTATTACCAGAACCACAGCCAAGGTGAGCGGAACCGCGGCAGCAACAACAATTCCCACACGCCAGTGCAAACTAATCAGGCTGACCAATATGACAACGCCAAGAGCGACAAAGAATTTCAGTGAAAATTCGTTGATGGCATGTTTAATAACGAGACTTTGGTCTGTGACTTTGCTGAAACTCATGCCGACCGGCAATTCCGAGGCAATTTTCCTTTCTTCATTCTGAAGCGATTTGCCGAGTTCAAGTCCGTTCCACCCTTCCTTCATGACAACGCCAAGGATAAGGGTCGGTTCTCCATTATTATGGATAAGGTATGTCGGCGGGTCTTCATAACCGCGCTTCACATCGGCAATGTCTGACAGTTTGAAGACACGTCCACCAGCAACAATGGGGGTTTCACGAATTTTTTCTAAATCGTCATAGGCTCCGTCCAGCCTTATGAAAACTTGAGGGCCATTGGTGTCGATTGAACCGGCCGGCGTCACAACATTTTGTTGCTGAAGTCCGCTGAAAATATCGTGCGGACTGATGCCAAGATTGCTCAATTTGGCATAGGAAAGTTCGACAAATATCTTTTCCGGTCGTTCACCAAAAATATCGACCTTCTTGACACCTGCGACATGCAGCAAACGCTGGCGCAAGGTTTCGGCTTCTCGTGCCAGCGTTCGAGGCGGCATATCCTCCGCCTTCAACGCATAAAGGGCGAATGTTACATCAGAATATTCATCATTGATGAACGGCCCTAAAGCACCGGCAGGCAGTTTATGGGTCTCGTCGCCAAGTTTCTTGCGCGCTTGATAGAACTGTTCTGCCACTTCCGAAGGCGGCGCATTGTCTTTGAGAACCAACGTCATCAAGGCAAAGCCAGGGCGGGTGAAGGTTTCGACGTGGTCGTACCAGCGCAATTCCTGCAATCTTTTTTCTAAAGGTTCAGCAACAAGGTCTTGCATTTCCTGCGCAGTCGCGCCTGGCCATACGGCTGATACCGTCATTACCTTGATCGTGAAAGCGGGATCTTCAGCACGCCCCAACTTTAAGAATGCGTAAGTACCCGCAAAGATCAGTGCAACCAAAAGGAAGAGCGTAATGGCGCGTTCACGAACAGCTAGGGCAGAAAGATTAAAGTGGTTCATTTTGACCCCTTGACTTCGGCAATCCGAACTTTCTCTCCTTCATGCAGCAGATGCGCTCCAAGGGAAACGATTTGGTCTTTAGGCATGACACCGTTCTTGAGGATGGCGGTTTCTGCGGTAAGTGAAGCTATTTCTACGGGACGGAATGATACAGCCGACAAATTGCGGTCCAGCACCCAAACACCAGGCCCTTTGCCTTCATCAGTAATTGCTCCGAGCGGCACCTCCACCGTTTTTATCGTTCCTTTTAGGGGCAAATATAATGTGACGGTCGCTCCAAGCGGAGCTTGCGCCATTTTGCCATCGAGGACGTAGCGTGCTTCGAAAGTGCGAGTTTGCGGATCTGCAGAGTCCGACAGCTGACGTAGACGAACGGCATCACGTTCGAAACTGCCATAAATCGCAGCCTGCGCCGTTGAATTGAGTGCTGGGCGAACTGTTTCCGGCAAATCGACAGAAGCTTCTCGTGGCCCGGCATGGGCCAATTTGATAACTGTCTGGCCAGCATTAACGACCTGCCCAGGTTCCGCAAGCGTCTCAACAATAGTTCCGTTAGCATCGGCAACTAATAAGGAGTAGTCCCCTTGATTCCTGGCAATTTGCGCTTCAGCCTCAGCAGCCGCCAGTTGAGCGCGAGCGCTGTCCGCCGTTGCCTTAGCCAATTCATAGGTTTGCCGTGAAGCTGCACTAAGTTGTGACAGTGCTTTGTATCGCGCTTCATCGGCTATGGCATGAATGGCGTGTGCTTTGGCGGCTTTAACCACTTCTTCTTTGGCCGCGACGGCCAAAGCAAGGTCATTGCGGTCAATGCGCATAAGTGGTTGGCCGGCTTTGACAGTTTGCCCCGTGTCAACAAATCGTTTAACAATCTTACCGGATACGCGAAAACCAAGATTGCTTTGAACGCGTGCCATTACGATGCCTGTAAATGACTGTTCATGTACTTCCGCTTCCGGGACAGTCATAACACGCACGAGAGGGGTTTTTAAGCGTGGGTCTTGGTCCTCGTGCTTACAAGCAGCCAAACTCAGTGTCAGGTTTATCAAGGCTGCAATGACATAGAATCGAAAAATAGTCATAAGGTCTCTCCAATAATCATTATCGGCGTCAATGGTTTGCTTCGCCATTTACAGTTGCCGGCGCCCAACCGCCACCCAATGCCCGGAAGACTGCCACCGATGCCCGGGCCTCTTCCGCCTTCACATGTGCCAACGCGTCACGTGCCGCCAGCAGTTGTCTTTCTTCACTCAGAACGTCAACGAGATCGCCCGTGCCTGCGCTTTGCTCTTCCTCTGCTGCTGTGTAGGCTAGTTCAAGAGCTTTCAACCCCCTCGTGACATCTTCTTTCTGTACGTATAATTGGACAAAGGCGGTCATTGTATTCTCCACATCCTCGGTGGCACGCAGCATCGCCTTGCGATAAGCCACCAACGCTTCCGCTCTGCCCCCTTTTGCCTGGGTGACTTCCGCATCGACCCGTCCGAAGTCGAACAGCCGCCACCTGAGGCCGGCTACGGCCGCCGGCTGAAACGTCGCCGAGGAGAACATCGCCCTGGCGGAAAGGCTCTCGAACCCCAACAGGCCGGCAAGGGAGACTTTGGGATAATATTCCGCCGTGGCAACCCCGATGCGGGCGGTAGCCGCCGCGAGGCGCCGTTCCGCGGCGATCACATCGGGCCGACGGCGCAGGAGTTCCTTCGGGCCTTCTCCCGTGGCTATCGTCGGGATCACATAATCGGACCGCGCTGCCTTTAGCTCGGATGCATAGGTCCCAGGCACCGCTCCCATCAGCACATCGAGGCGGTTCAGTTGCAGCTCCAGTTCCGTGCGCAGCGGTGGAAGAGATGCGCGGTCCTGTGCCAACCTGGCTTCCACCCGTGCCAGGTCACGCTTCGTGGCCACCCCGTAGATCATGCGCTTCTGTTCCAGGTCCAGCAGCCTGGTGTCCGTCTCCACCTCCCACTCGATTACCTCGATCCGCGCGTTGGCGCCCAGCACCCGGAAGTAGGCATCGGCCGCCTCCGCCGCGACGGAGATGCGTACTCCAGCCCACATCGCCTCGGCTGCCTGGGCCTCGTCCCTGGCAGCCTCCGCGTTCCGTTTCAGGCCGCCAGCGAGGTCCAGCTCCCAGCTGGCGCCGATACTGACGGATTCCAGGGTCTGGCTGCGCTCGTATCCGGGAAAAGCGTGTCCGATCTTACCCAGTGGGCTCTCAATTGACTGGTACTCCCAGGCGCCGCTGGCATCCATAGTCCCCTGCGGCATCCGAAGAGATCCCGCTCCCATGGCCGCGGCACGCGCCTGTTGGATCCGAGCCATGGAACCCGCCAGATCCAAGTTCTGCTCCAGAACCCTCTTGATGATCCTTTCCAGCTGCGGATCGCGGAATCCTGTCCACCAACTGTCCAGTGCAGGCGCTTGGCTGCCCTGCTCGGCGGAATTCAATGCCGCTTGCGACTTGTAGGTTTGCGGCAGATCCATCCGGGGCGGAACGTAGTCCGGTCCGACAGCGCAACCCGTCAAAGAGAGAGTCGATAGTGCTGCCAGCATCAGGATTAAACCCGCAGTCGTCCGTGCTGGAGTAAGATTGTTTCCAATAAAAGAATCCATGTGTAATCTCCTAATGCGCGTCCGCTGATGCCGCTGGCACCTGGGCAACCTTGCGCATGAATGGCACCAAAAACGTCGCGATGACGAACGCCACCAGAATCACCCTGAATGCATCGGCATATGACATGGTCGCTGCTTCGCGGTACGCCAGGGCGTTCAACTGTCGCAGGGCCGCGAAGTGCCCGGCCTGCGGTGAACCGAGGACCGTCCCCAGGCGATGGGTCATTCCCAGCATCAGATTGTTCATGGCGTGGTTCGCCGGAGTCAGCTTTGATGCGATATCGGTAAAATGAAGATTGGTCTTGTCGTTCAGGATGGCACCGCAAATGGCGATTCCGACCGCGCCGCCGAGGTTACGCATCATGTTGAACAAGCCACTGGCGTACTTGAGCCGTTGGGGAGGCAGACTGCCGAGGCCCAGCGTAACACTGGGCGCAACGGCGAATACCTGCGGAAAGCCGCGGAATATCAGGGGCAGCATAAGTTCCGCCCCGCTCCAGTCATGGGTTATGGGGGTGAAGCTCCACATGGACAGACCGAAGCAGGCAAGGCCGAACATCATCAGCCAGCGGGTATCGATCCGGTGCGACAGAATCACATAGACTGGCACCCCTATCAGGGAAGCTGCGCCGGTCACGAACATGGCGGTGCCGGTCTGGATGGCGCTGAAGCCGCGGACATAGCCGAGAAACATCGGCGCCAGATAGATCGTGGCGAAGATGCCGATGCCGGTAATGAAGGAGAGGATGCACCCCAGCAGGAAATTGCGGTCCCGTAGCGCCCGCAGGTCAACTACGGGGTTATAGTAAGTGAGTGAGCGAGCAATGAAAAGGACTCCGGCAACCATCGAAATCCAGGCACAATGCCTGATCGTTTCATCGTCGAACCAGTTCCAGCGGGCACCCTCTTCCAGAACGTATTCCAGCGTGCCCAGAAAGATCGCGATCAAGAACATCCCCATGTAGTCAGCGGCCTTTAACTCGCTCAGATCGGGATGATCGATATCAACCGTCAGGGCCACACCAATCGTGACCAGAAGTCCGGGCACAAGGTTGATGTAGAACAGCCAGTGCCAGTTCAGCGTGTCGGTGATCCAGCCGCCGATGATTGGCCCAAGTGCCGGAGCGACCGAGGCTATGGTACCGATGACCGCTGCGGCAAGGGCGCGCTGTTTCCCCTGAAAATAGTGGAACGACGAGGTGAACACCGTGGGAATCATGGATGCGCCCAGGAGCCCCTGAAGGGCGCGGAAGACGATCATGCTCTCGATACTCCAGGCAATACCGCACAGCATACTGGCAATAGTGAAGCCGAACGCAGAGGCGACGAATAGCCAGCGCGTGGAGAAGACCCGGGTCAGCCAGCCTGACAGGGGAATGACGATGATCTCAGCGATCAGATAGGCGGTCTGGACCCACCCGATTTCATCCTGGGCGGCGGAAAGCCCCCCGCCGATATCTCGCAGTGAAGAAGCCACCACTTGTATATCCAGCAGGGCCATGAACATCCCCACGCACATCACGGCAAAGGGTAGAACAGAGTGCTCGGATGCAGTGGCTTGGCCGTCTATGTTCGAGATGACGTTGGAACTCATGGTTTTCCACTTTCCTCTTGACGCGTGTTCACTGAAACAATCGTCGATAGCCCTGGGCGCAGCACGCCGAGTATTGCGGCGTCACCATCGAGACTAATACGGACCGGAACGCGTTGGACGATCTTGGTGAAGTTGCCGGTTGCATTCTGGGGTGGGATAACGCTGAATACCGCCCCAGTGGCTGGCGACAGGCTCTGTACGTGACCGTGGAAAACCTTTGACCGCATGATGTCGGCCACGATTTTCACCGAGTCGCCCGGCTTCATGTCGCGAAGCTGGTCTTCCTTGAAATTGGCATCAACCCACAGTCCCTGAGCGGGTACTACGGAGAGCAGCTGGGTTCCAGCAGTCACGTAGGAGCCCACGTGAGCGGAACGATCGCCCACATAGCCATCAACGGGAGAGGGGATATCGGTATACCCCATATTGAGCAGAGCCGTTCTTTGCTGGGCCTCAGCTTGAGCCAGAGCCGCGTTGGCTTCGACGATTTGGGCATCGACTACTGCCAGTTTTTGTCTGGCTGCGCCAAGGCCAGCTTTGGCTGCATCAACTTCGGCCTTGCTTTCAAGTGAGGCAGAGCGCGAATGTTCGGCATTCTGCTTCGATCCAGCTTGAGTCTGGGCCAGCTTGCGATATCTTTCGGCTTCCGATGCGTTGAACTCGGCCGATGCTTTCCTGGCGTCAAGATCTGCTTCACCCTTCCGGATTAACGCCGATTCCAGGTCGCGTTGAACATGAAGCCGGTTCAGCGTAGCCTTGCGCTCCGCAACCAGTGCCAATGCGGCGTCCAGCATTGCTCTGTAGTCGTGACTCTCCAACCGGATCAGCGGTTGCCCCTTCTTCACGAACTGGTTGTCCCCAACCAAAACTTCAGCCACAAAGCCGGAAACATGGGGAGATATAACGGTCACGTTTCCACCCACATAGGCGTCATCCGTCTTCTCGATAAATCGTCCGACCAGCCACCAGTTAATGCCGTACCAAGTAGCGGCAATTCCAGCGAAAAGGAGGGCAACGAAAAAAATCAGGCGTTTACGAGGCAAACTTCTTCCTGAACGCGTTAAGCCGCTTGTTGCAACCGGTTTTTCAGTATTCTCGCTGGTGGAATTCTGAGCCATTTTTCAGTTCCCTTCATTTCTACTCTTCCCTTTCCTGTGAATTAATTTCGCGCTGACTTTCCAACATCTGTTACTGAGACTGCCTAATTGTCTTCAATCCTTTTCAGCAGATCCATGTCCTCCTGCAGCTTTTTCTCCAGCTTTTTCACTTCATCCGGTGAGCCATTGGCATTCTTTTGGATTTCACTTTTGATCTCCGTGATCCTCTTACCAAGGATTTTAGACTCATCCAGGCAATTGCCAGCAGTCCACGCACAGGCCAATCGTTCCTGATGCGTCATGGCAATAACCGGGCTTGCTGCAGACATCAGGAACACCGACATTACTACCAATGTTGTTGTTTTCATGACTTACTCCTTTATGGTGTTTGATTGCTCATGTTGGTACTTAGCGTTTTTCCGCCGGGTCCTCATTCATTGTTGTATATACAACAATGATATCAAAAAAATTACCTTTTTGATTTACTTGCTCTTACTGTTTCATAGAGTTTCAGGATTGCGTCAACGCCCTCCTCTCCCAGGAGTTCCGTAGTCTGCTTCTGCGCCTTCTTCCACAGTGCGTGGGTAGCAGCCATAAGCTCTCTCCCTTGAGCAGTGACGGTGATTGTCTGGGATGGCCCGTCGCCATGTCCCTCGACAGTAATCCAACCGTTTTTCTTCATCCGGTCCACGGTACGGCTTACCGTCGACTTCTCCATCACCAGCACCCTGGAGATGTCCGCCGCAGATACCTGGCCGACGTAGGAGAGCATAGTGAGAATGTTCGCCTGGTTGGCTTTGAGGCCAAGGGGTTGCAGTGCCCTGTCGTAGATGTTGGTTATCACCCGGTTCAGGAGCCGTACCCGGTAACCTAAGCATTCTTCAGCAACAGCTTTGGCAAGAATTAACGCTTCTCGTTTGTTCATTTTTGACCCCATTATGTTGTATATACAACTATATTACGTCAGCTCTGGCTGAATGTCAAT
>Ga0187771_10004184_pt1 | contig 10138 bp, 7 predicted proteins | sample 0116_SJ02_MP15_1_FD_133139 | JGI IMG/M metagenome (GOLD analysis project Ga0187771, IMG submission 133139) | Tropical peat soil microbial communities from peatlands in Department of Meta, Colombia - 0116_SJ02_MP15_10_MG | ecosystem: Environmental > Terrestrial > Soil > Wetlands > Peat | place... | reverse complement strand
CCGGCGGCTGTTCGCCTCGCTCAATCCGTGCAATTTGTGCAGCGAAAGCGGGCACGACGAAATCGATGCCCTGGCCTGGTCCCGTATGATTGAAAGGCCGTACGCGCACTGCACGCAAACCCTGTTTCGCCATCTGCCCAACCATTAGATCGGCCGCCGCCTTGCTGGCGCCGTAGGGATTGACCGGATCAAGTGGTGCCGACTCATCGAGCGGGCGACCGGTGCGAAAGCTGGCGCCGTATGCTTCGGCGCTGCCGCAATAAATGAGGCGGCAGTCCGGCAACGCCTCGGCAAGTGCAAGTACGACGTTCAACGTACCGTCCAGATTTACCTTCCAGGTCTGACGAATATTGTGTTGGGACGACGACACGGCGGCAATCGCCGCCAGATGAACCAGATGTGTTGGCCGAACAGCTCCTAGGACCGAACGAACCTGACTAGCATCTGTGATATCGAGCGTGAACCTGCGTACCCTGTCGTTACGAGCGGGCGAGGGGCTGTCGATAGTGCCGACGATGATATCGCAATCCCACTCGCGAGCCGTGAGAGCGGCAACCAAATGACTCCCAACAAATCCACTTCCTCCGGTGATCAAGATTCGCGACATTCGGAGTCCGCCGCCTGCTTTTACAGTTCGTTGCGGATTCGTTTGAGATCAGCTTCGACCATCTCCCGAATCAATTCCTCCAGCGTCACTTCGGATTGCCATCCAAGTTTCACTTTCGCCTTCGATGGGTCGCCGAGTAGCCTGTCGACCTCGGCCGGTCGTAGAAATTCCGACCTGACGGTGACGTAATCCTCCGCCTTCAACCCGACATAAGCGAAGGCGATCCGGCAGAATTCCCGCACCGATACTGTACGTCCGGTCGCGATAACGAAATCATCTGGCGTATTCGACTGAAGCATCATCCACATCGCCTTTACATAATCTTTGGCGTGGCCCCAATCGCGTTGCGCCTCGAGGTTTCCGAGCGCGAGCTCCTTGCTCACGCCAAGCTTGATGCGTGCCACCCCGTCGGTGATCTTGCGCGTGACAAACTCGATTCCACGCAATGGCGACTCGTGATTGAACAGGATGCCGCACCAGGTACGTAACCCAAAACTCTCTCGATAGTTAACCGTCATCCAATGTGCGTAGACCTTGGCGGCTGCATAGGGAGAGCGGGGATAAAATGGCGTAGTCTCGCTTTGGACCTCTTCTTGAGCCTTGCCGTACATTTCCGACGAGGAGGCTTGATAAAACCGCGCGTCCGGCGCCTCGAGTCTCATCGCCTCGAGCACGTTTACGACACCAAGACCAGTGACGGTCCCAGTCAGCAGCGGTTGGTTCCACGACGACTTGACGAAGGATTGAGCGCCGAGGTTGTAGATTTCGTCCGGTTTGATTTCGCGCAGGATGCGAATGAGCGACGACAGGTCGGTCAGGTTTCCATCCAAAAACCGCACGTCCTTGCCGATGCCGAGCCAGCGCAATTTCGCGTCAATGACGTCACTGGCGCTGCTGCGCCGGAGCAAGCCGTAGACCTCGTAGCCCTTTCCGAGCAGGAATTGAGACAAATAGGCCCCGTCCTGGCCGGTCATCCCGGTAATCAAGGCACGCTTCACAATAACCCCCAGTTTAGCTTGGCGGTACGTGTCCAAGAATCGAAATGGGTGACGCCCGCGGGCGAATGACTACCACGCGAATGGCCGGCAACAAAGGAAAAGGTATTATTCGCTCCTCATCCCGCCAACGCACACCGTCGAAGGCCAAAATCGCTGTATACCTCCCACAACCTTGTATAGCAGAGCTATGGCGCTGGAGTGCAAGGGTGAAGATCCCACGATGCGCAATTGATCGTGCTAGGGTTACGACTTCGCAACGAAACCAAACAACTGTGCCCTTAATTAGGAGGTCTGCATTGACATGGGTTACGCAATTTCAATTTGGCTCCTGCCGGTTCTTGTTGCCATTACCTTTCACGAAGCCGCTCACGCATATGTTGCGCGGCTATTTGGGGATCAGACGGCTACACAACTCGGTCGTGTCAGTTTGAACCCGCTAAAGCACATTGACCCATTTGGCACGATCCTATTTCCTGGACTCCTAGTCCTTGCGCATTCACCATTTCTTTTCGGCTACGCAAAGCCAGTGCCGGTCAACTTTCGGGCACTTCGCAATCCCCGCATCGGAATGGTGTTGGTTGCTGCTGCAGGACCTGCGATGAATATCGGTTTGGCAATCTTAGCGGCCTTGAGTTTCCATTTATTCGTGTATCTACCGACTATGCTTGCACAATGGACGGCCCTGAATCTCAAGAATGCTGTAATCATCAATGTCATTCTAGCGGTATTTAATCTGTTTCCCCTGCCGCCGCTTGATGGGGGTCGTATTCTAGTTGGGCTGCTCCCGAACGCTTTGGCGATTCGTTTTGCGCGCGTTGAGCGGTACGGAATGATGATTCTTGTTGGCGTACTAATCCTTCTGCCGCTGTTGGGTTCACAATTCGGTGTTGATCTTAATTTTGTCTCGCGCATCATTTCTAGAGCTACTGGTGCTCTTGTCCGAGTTATTTTGCAATTAACTGGCAATTTGTAGTACAAAAATCATCGTTAATCGCTGGAGCGCATCCGCGGCGCGCCGTTCGCTGAACGAGCAGCCGCTCCAAATCATTCCTGTGAAACAATCTCTGTTTTATTAGGCCGGCTTTGCAGCAGAGGGTTGCACTCTCACGTGTCTAGGCACGCCGCTGAAGTCGTAAAAGCCTTGTCGGCTCCTGGATACTATTGAGTACAAGTCCGAAGATGAGGGCAATGATGACGGTGGTGGTGCAGGCGATGATGAAGGACTTCATATCCAAAGCTCCCATTATCGCGGCTAATGTCACACGGCTATTAACGCGATAAATAGAAGCTGGCCCCGACCTCGATTTTAGGCTATCACGCAGTCCAGCAAATCTGTACATTCATGCCAATTCGGAAGGCGTTTGACGTATCGCGGTTCCTTCGTGACTAGTCCGGTTACGATCGGCAATGATTGGCTGAACGCGACTGTCCGGCTCGATCTCAATAATCCGATTGCTCATAGCAATCGCGCCGACGCACTTCGCGCGAGGGGCGAATACGGTCGAACTATACCCGATTTGGACGTGGCAATTCGACCTAATCTTAAAGTCACTTGCGACTTTGGCGGCCTCGCGTTTCTGGAGTTTGAAAAATGACGGCGTATACGTTTTCTGACATTGACGATCCGAATGGCACCAGCATTGCGTCTGCCATCAACGACGTGGGCCAAATCGTTGGGTACTACTCTGACAGTAGCGGTGCGACTCACGGCTTCTTCTATAGCGGCGGCACCTACATCACGATCGATGATCCGTCTGGCACCAATGGCACCTTCCCGTATGGCATCAATGACGCGGGCGATATTATCGGGCAATACATCGATAGCAGCCATAACGTGCAGACCTTCGGTTTCTATCCCAGCTTCCCCGGCAACATCATCACGGGCTACGTCGGGTTCGGCCTGTTTAACAGCCCTACGCAACTGTTTGGCATCAGCGACGCGGGATTCCTCGGGGAATACGGGGATGTTAACAACACGCCGCACGCCGTCCTGTATAATGGCAACTATACCTTGCTCAACGATCCGTTCGGTGTGAATGGCACCTTTGCGCGCGGCGTCAATAACACGGGCCAGTGCGTCGGATATTATGTGGACTCCAACCATACGGCGCACGGCTTCCTTTACCGCGGCGGCACCTACATCACGATCGATGATCCGTCTGGCACCAATGGCACGTTTGCATATGGCATCAACGACTTGGGCCAGATCGTCGGAACCTACATTGACAGCAGCAACAAGCCCCACGGCTTTCTCTATAGCGGCGGCACCTACATCACGATTGACGATCCGTCAGGCACCAATGGTACCATTGCCTTAGGCATCAACGACTGGGGTCAGATCGTCGGGCAATACACCGACGCCAACGCCACGACGCACGGCTTCCTCGCAACACCTCCGACGTCTCCAACGTCAGTGCAGCAAGAAATCCTTGGCCTGTATGCGGCGCTCTACAACCGGGCTGCCGATTTCCCCGGCTATTCGTTTTGGGTCGGTATCGACAGCCAGCAATCTGACTCTGGCGGAGTGACGGTCGCCAATGCCGGCACTACCGCAGTCACGCTCAACGACGCGGAGGTACTGGGACAAGCCTTTGTCAACACGCAGGCTACGTTCTTCAATGCAACCTATGGCAGCTTGAGCGACAGCGCATTCGTCAATGCGCTTTACGTCAACATCGGCGGCAACGCCGGTGATCCGGCCGGAGTCGCCTACTGGACAAACTTGTTGCTGCAGGCTGAGGCGGCCGGCGCGAGCGTACAGGCGGCACGGGCTGGCCTTGTAGGACAGTTTGTCCACGATTTGATTGACGTCGATCTTACGCCCGGCGCTGCGGCGCTGGGATTGACCGCAGCCCAATATCAGGATGCGTTGACGCGCCAAGCCACCATTGACAACAAGATTGCGGTGTCACTGGCCTACTCGAACGCCTCGCAGCAAGCCGGCGGCAGCATTCTTGATGCACTTGGTGTCGGCGATGCAGCCTATAACGCGTCGGTTGCAGCCATTCAGGGCGTGAACTCTAACCCGACCACAGCCAATGTTGCGATCGCTGGAATCATGAATGCCGTGGATCAACACGATCTCACATTTATCTGAGTGGGCCGGCAAGCCGCGGCCGAAGACTGGTCAATTGTTGTTCCAAAGGTGAGGCGCCCTTGTGCCGGGCATCCGCGCTTTTTAAACCTGTAAATGACGTAAAAGGCAATTTCGATAGGATGAGCTTCAAAGAGCCATCACCACCACGCCGCGCCGTGATTTCTCTACGTTTATGGCATGGCCGTGGCGTGTTCGTAATGAAATACAATTTGGATTTTGTTTTTTTTAATGTCGGCGTCGGCGCCGATGTCACCGTCGGCATGTTCGCTCACACTAGAGACGGTGTCGGCCAAAAGCCCACCCGTTGATCCGGAAGGCCTCCGAGTCTCATGTAAAATATGAAAGGCTGCGCACGCGTCTACAATTCAGCTCTGGAAGACCTCCGATAGTCGTTGATAGTCGGCGGGCTCGTTGTATGCCTGCGCCGATATCCTTGCCCACAGAGAGCCCGCAAAAGGTGTGATAGCAATTTCGATCCGATGAGTTTCGAAGAGCCATCTACGAATCTCGATCGCCTGCTCAACCGTGGCGGTGTCGCTGAGCGGCAGGCGTATCGTCGCCATTGAACCTGTAAGATTGTCGGGCGAGCCGCGTTCCGTATTCCAAAAATCGGCAATGTGTGTGGCAGACTCGCAAGCAAGCTCAATATTCCGTTCTCGCTGTGACGGACCGCCCAATTTCATATGGAAATTTATTGCAGTGGGGACCGAAAGCCATGCGCTCGGGTCACGGGTTCCGGTCCAATCAAATTCCGCCGTATATCCCCGCCCATAACCGTGAGAAATTGCCAGAGGATGAACCTCCTGTTGCCATTTTGGATGCGTCCATAGAAAGGCGCTGCCCTTCGGCGCCATAAGCCATTTGTGACAGTTCCCAACGTACCAGTCGGCACCAATTGAGGATATGTCGAGCGGCAACATCCCCGGACCGTGGGCTCCATCAATGAGAACAGGTGCATCTGCCTTATGGCACAATGATGCCAACTCACAGATCGGAAAAATAACCGCAGTCGGGGAAGTAATGTGATCGAGAACGACGATACGGGTGCGCGGACCGAGTTTAGCTGTCACGGACTCAACAATCTGGCTAGCTTCGATTGTCGGGAATGGGACCTTCGCCTCGATGATCCGCGCGCTTGTCTTTCTCGCGACATGTTCGGCAGCGTTACGGACCGCCGCATAGCCGTGATCGGTCACTAAAATCTCATCATCCGCAGAAAGCCTAAGCGAGTTGAGAACAGCGTTACAGGCGACCGTCGCATTTTCAACGAAAGCGAGATCCACTCCGTTGCATCCGACATAGGTTGCTAATTGTTCCGCTGCTTCCCGTATTGCAGTTGGTAATTCGTAAGTCATGAAACCAGTGGGGCGCCGCTCCATGCGTTCGCGCCAACGGTCCTGTTCGGCAATCACAGTGTGCGGAGTCGCGCCGTATGACCCGAGGCCGCGTTAGTCGGCAGCCGTTGATAATGCATGTCGCCCACGCCGAGTAAAGTGTTCATGCAATGTATCACAACTGGTCCGTACGGGCGAAGGTGGTCAGCTGCCAATGGTTTGTGTTCGAACTGCCTGACGCAGGACTTTGCCCATCTCATTGCGAGGCAGAGCTGCGACATAGTGGACGCGGGCCTTGTGCAATCCGCTCAGCTCTTGTTTGACTGCGGCAATTAGTTTTTCAGTATCAATTGGCGTCGGCGTCTCAACGACGACATGGATCTCTTCCTCGCCGCTGCTGTTTTGCATGGAGCAAAGACAAACGCCGGTGACGCCCAACAGTTCGCACAAGCGATCCTCGATAGGCGCCGGGGCAATCTTATCACCTTGCACATTGATGACGTCGGTGACGCGTCCTTGCAGCGCCATGCGCCCGTCGGATCGGATAACGGCCAGATCTCCGGGATAGAAGAATCCGTCCTTGAAGAAGGCCCGAGTCGCCTCTTCGTTGTTGAGATAGCTGGTCGGGCCGCCTGCGGTGCTGACCCGCAATCGCCCGATCTCTCCGGTCGATACGGGCCGATCGGAATCGTCGACGATCTCGACTGCGCGGCCGGGTACGAGGCGGTGCCATTTTAGGTCGTCGGGAGTCTCCAGGGGTGTGAAGGCGATGCCGTCAGCTTCAGTGGAAACAAGATAATTGAAAAGATGGGGTGTGATGCGGGCCTTGGCCCGTTCGAACAAGGTCCGGGTCATTGCTCCAGCGCCTACAGCGAGCTGCAGCGCATCGTTGCGCGGGAACGCGCCTGCGGGCGCGGCCAGAATGGCGGCAAGCATTGCAGGGACAATTACCGCGTGGGTAATTCCAGGGCGCAACAGCGCCTGATATGGTGGATTGCGCCCTTGCTCGATAAGGGTGGTGCCGCCAACAGTCCAAGGGCTTGCCGCCCACTTGTAACCTGGCCCAGTCCAAGGGAAAAATTGGAACACGCTTAACACTGTATCCTGCTTAATTCCGAATACTTCCACTTTGCGCCGCAGAAAAACAGCATCGATGGCCGGACTCATTAGCACCATTTTGTAGGTGCCAGTCGTGCCCGAGGTGCGCAGTATGTGACAGCCTAATTGGTGTGGTGTTACGGAGGTATCGAGACCCAGGACAGATTCGCCATCCAGCGACACTGACAGCAAACGTATGCATAGCTTGGTGGATAGGCTCTCCAGATCTGCCCAGGTTTCGAATGAGGTGGTGATGATATAGCGCACGTTCGGCAAACCAAGCTCGCCGATTTCTGTCGCAGATGACACGGCTACGGTGGTTAGGCCCAGGCTGCGCAGGGCCAAACTGAGAATCCAAAAATTCATAAGATTGTGGACGGCCAGCACCGCGTAGCCAGGCCCCACACAGCCCCGCCGGGAGAAATAGCCGCGGGCTAAGGCGATGCCTCGCGCGAATGAGCGATACGTTAAGGCCTGGCCATTGTAGATCACCGCCGTTTTGTCAGGCGTCTGTTTTGCCCAGTCGAAGATCAGTTGGGTGATCATCGCCACCAGCCTGCCTCAAACGCAGTCCCGAACGAATAGTAGTCGCCAGTTACTATTGATTCAAAGGGTACTACAAAAATCGCTGCCCTACAGGCCGACGCTTTACCTTTTTGGTAACAGCATCGAAGCGTGGGCCGTCGCAGCGGCGAGTTCGATAATCTGTCGATGTTTGCAGATATCGTCCATCACGAAGCGCGGCACCGACGGTTGCTTCCCCGACGCGCTGGCCCGCATCGATGCGTTTCCACAGGACAAATAATTGAACGTTTCTGGGCTTTGAAATCGATGGTGATATACCTCGCGCCTAAGCAGTGCTTCCCCAACGATCGTTCCGCGACTAATCTTGGTTAGTGGCAAACTTTTGAGAGCGAGAATCCTAACACAGCTGTGTTCGAGTTCTGGATTCAGGAAGCAGCTTGAGTTTCTCGGCCATACTCAGGAGAGGCAGCATTGGCCAATAACTGCAGATTCCGACTACCGGTGCAGAATCAAGCTGCAGCGGCCTTACAAGCCAAGTTTAAGAAGGGATTGGCTTTGCATCAGCAGGGGAAACTGGTGGACGCCGAGCACATTTATGGGGAAATTTTGCGTCAGCAGCCAAACCATTTTGATGCGCTGCATATGCTTGGCGTCATTGCGCTTCAAACACGGCGACCGGAGCAAGCAGTTGAACTGATCAGCAAAGCGATCAAGCTAAACGCAAAGGTTGCCGCTGCTCATAGCAACCTAGGCTATGCACTGCAGGACCTGAAGCGTTCCGAAGACGCGCTGATGAGCTGCGACAAGGCGATCGCGCTGCAGCCCGACCTTGCCGAGGCTTATAATAATCGCGGCAATGCGCTTAGAGCCTTGATGCGCCCCGCCGAAGCCTTGGCGAGCTACGACAAGGCAATCGCGCTGAAACCCGATTATGCCGAGGCATATTGCAACCGCGGTAGTGCGCTACTGAACCTGAAGCATCCCGCGGATGGGTTGGCGAGCTACGACAAGGCAATTGCGCTGAAGCCAGACTATGCCGAGGCTTATATCAACAGTGGTAAAGCGCTGATGGAGCTGAAACGTCCGGAGGAAGCGCTGGCGAGTTATGATAAGGCGATTGCGCTGAAGCCAGACGTCGCCGATGCTTGGCAGGCTCGTGGAGAATCTCTGGCAAAGCTGAAACGAGTCCAAGAATCAATCTTAGCTTATCGACAAGCTCTGAAATTTGGCGGCGATTTGGAATTAATAAAATACTACTTGGCGGCGCTTGGAGACGAGCCGCCGCCCATCGCTTCACCGGCAAGGTATATCACCGATCTTTTTAATTCGTATGCGGATAATTTTGACCGAGAACTAATTGAAAAATTGGAATATCGGACACCCGCCTTGCTGGCTAACGCTATCAAGGAAATTGTATCAGAAAATGCTCTAGACATATTAGACTTAGGTTGTGGTACAGGTCTTATGGGGGCTTGTCTCAGTTCAATTGCTCGAACATTAACTGGCGTTGATCTTTCTGCAAATATGTTGGGCAAAGCGCGGCAACGCAAAATATATGATCATTTAGTCTGCGGTGACCTAATTAATTTTTTGCACACCCAAGATAAGGGTTTTGATCTAGTCGTCGCCACCGACGTGTTTATTTACATTGGAGATTTATCAGTAGCATTCCGAGAGATTCGACGCGTGCTAAGAGAAGCCGGTTTATTCTGTTTTTCCGTTGAAGCGACAGATGAAAGAAATTTCGTCTTGAAAGGCACTAAACGCTTTGCGCATTCGATTGATTATCTTCAAAAACTTGCAAGACAATATCTCTTTGTTGTGAATTCTATCGAACCGCAAACAATTAGACGGGATTTTGGGGAAAATGTAGCTGGCTATCACGTCATAATGCGATGTTGTTAGTTTAAGTGTGTTTGCCAAATGGGGGTCGAAACAAATTGGCGTTTTCGCTTATAATCTCGGGATTATGATTTGATCTGGCGGAAGACCAGCTTTATGTCGCTCGTGCACGCTAGTATAAGCGGCTTCAATATGTCTGGTGCAAAGTTTGGTATCGAACAAAGGCGTCGTGAGACGGTTTGCAGCCAGTTTGCTTTTGACAATCGCTAACTTTTCCGGCTGCCTGGCAAGCTCAATCGCCAGACGCTCATGGTCTTCTAATGTCGTTGTTATGAGTTCGGACAGGCGAATCGCATTCAGCAAGCTTGCGGCAACTCTACTCGCAAACGTTGGTCCTCGACATGTCAATACAGGCAACCCAGCCCATAATGCGTCGCTTGCTGTGGTATGGGCGTTGTAAGGAAGCGTATCGAGGAATAAGTCAGCTAGCCGATGCCTTGCCAAATGGTCAGCCAAGGGCATGCGCTTGGCAAAAATCAGTCGGTCGGCATTTATACCTCTCGCCTCGGCTTCTTTTCTCAAATTGCTCGCTGCCATCGCATTGTCTTCCAGAAGCCAAAGCACGCTATCTGCAACT
>Ga0187771_10004183_pt1 | contig 10141 bp, 8 predicted proteins | sample 0116_SJ02_MP15_1_FD_133139 | JGI IMG/M metagenome (GOLD analysis project Ga0187771, IMG submission 133139) | Tropical peat soil microbial communities from peatlands in Department of Meta, Colombia - 0116_SJ02_MP15_10_MG | ecosystem: Environmental > Terrestrial > Soil > Wetlands > Peat | place... | reverse complement strand
TCGCCTCATGGGCGATCACCATGGAAGCCTGGAACCCCCCGTCTTGAAGGATCGCGGTGGCGCGCCGTCCGGCCAGCTCGGCCGTTTTCGGTCCGGTGATCACAGCGCCCAGGTTCGCAAATCCGAACTGACGGCAGGTCGTGGCGAGCTCGTCCAGCACCCCGTGGCCGACGAGCACGATCCGGGGAAAGACCATCCCCTTCGCTTTGCCGAACACCGATTCGTAGCCCGGCACCACGGTTCGGGACGACGGCTCCTGAGATGCCATGAGCTAGGAGTGCGACCACGGAATCTGCCTCTTTAGCCTAACTGTGGTGCCGAGCGGCGGGCGGGGTCAGCGACCCCGGACGTCCCCCCAGAGATGCTTGTGCTCCTGAAGCATCACCCGGACGTCCAGGTGGTCGGCGAGGACCCAGTCGGCGAGGCGTCCCGCATCGGTGCCCCACACCGGCTGGAAGACGAGGCAGGCCGGCCCCGAGTATCGGGAGACCACCCGCCGGGCGTAGAGGTAGTCGGCCCGGTCGCGGATCACGAACTTGAGGACGTCGCGACGCCTCAGGAGCGGGAGGTTCGACCAGCGGTTGCGCCCGTCCATCTTCGAGGAGGGGCATTTCACGTCGACGCTGAGGATGAGGCGCGGGATCGGAAGGTACGGAGAGACGTCGAGCGAGCCCCCCGTCTCCACGACGGTGGTCACTCCGTCTTCCGCAAGGCGCCGCGCGAGCTTCACCGAATCCCGCTGAAGGAGCGGTTCTCCGCCGGTGAGACAAACGTGCCGGGTTCGGTTGCGTTTAACTTCCGCGAGGAGCGAGGGGATCGACCGCTCCCGCCCCGGCCCGAAGGAGTACTTCGTGTCGCACCAGGAGCAGCGGAGGTTGCAACGGGCGGTGCGGATGAACGTCGTACGGACCCCCGTGAGGGGGCCCTCGCCCTGGACCGAGTGGAACACCTCGATGATCCGCATCCGGACCGGGACGAAGGCCGCCGGGCTAAATCGGCTCCGGCGTCGTCCGACGTGCCGACCTGTCGGGAATCGCTCAAATACGGTGACCGCGTCGATGGCGAACCATGGACGCGGCCCGGGTCCGGCACTGGCAGGAGATGTGGGACCGGGCGGGGATCTCCACCGGTGAGCGGGTGCCGTCCCGGGGCAAGTTCTACGCCCTCAACGCCTACCCCGGGCCGAGCGGGTTCCTGCACGTCGGCACCGTGCGCGGCCTCCTCTACACGGATGCCTTCCACCGCTACCATCGGATGCTGGGCGAGTCCGTGCTGTTCCCGTTCGGGATCCATGCGTCCGGACTCCCGGCGGTGACGTTCGCCCAACGGGTTCAGGACGGCGACCCGAGCGTGCTGCAGCAGCTCGATGACAACAACGTTCCTCCGTCGGAGCGCGAGCGCCTTCAGGACCCGGAGTACGCGGCGCGATTCCTCGGGGAATCGTACCGCACCGTCCTGCGCTCGGTCGGCGTCCTCTACGATGCGACGACGTACGTGACGACGATCGACGAAGATTATCGGGCGTTCATCCGGTGGCAGTTCCGCGCGCTCGAGCGGGCGAAGGTGCTCGTGCGCGGCACCTACACCACCTCGGTCTGTCCCGTCTGCGGCCCGGTCGCGGTCGACCCGTCCGAAACCGACCTTTCGACCGGCGGGGACGCGGAACTCCTTCGATTCTCGACCGTGCCGTTCCGACTCGAGGACGGACGGATCCTGCTCGCGGCGACCCTGCGGCCCGAGACCGTCTACGGCGTGACGAACCTCTGGCTCGCTCCCGGAGAGAAGCTGGTCGTCTGGCACGAGGGGAACCGGTCGTTTCTCGTCGCCCGCTCGGGAGGCGAGCGCCTCGTCGAGCAGCACGGGGGCCATCTCGGTCATGAACTATCGGCTTCCGAGCTCCTCGGTCGGCTCGTCGACGTGCCGCTCCGAGGAACGAAGGTGCCGATCCTCGAGAGCCCGATCGTCGACTCGGCGATCGGGACCGGGGTGGTGATGAGCGTCCCCGCGCACGCGCCGGCCGACATGGCGGCGCTTGCGGCGCTGCCCGCGGACGTCCGGGCAGGGCTGGAGCCGCCCCCGGTCCTTCTCGAGATCCCGACCCGGGTCACGCTCACCGCATCCGAAAGCGCGTTGATGGCCGGCACCGGAACTCCGGCCGAGCGGGCCCTGCGAGCCACCGGGGCGTCCAGCCTCTCCGACACGACGGCGCTCGAGGAGGCCACGGAACGGCTCTATCGTCTCGAGTTCTCCCGAGGGGAGATGACCGTGCCGTCGCTCGCGGGGACGGCCGTGCGGGACGCGCGGGAGCGCGTCGTGGAGATGCTCGGCCCGGTCGAGGGCGGGACCTTCGAGCTTGAGGAGTTCTCGAAGCCCGTCCGGTGCCGGAACGGCCACGACGTGATCATCCGAAAGGTCCCGGACCAGTGGTTCCTCGCCTACGGCGACCCGGACTGGAAGGAAAGCACTCGTGCGGCGGTCGCTCGCCTCATCACGTGGCCCGCCGACTACGGGCGGGAGCTTCCCGGGATCATCGATTGGTTCGCCGACCGCCCCTGTACGCGCAAAGGTCGCTGGCTCGGGACCCCCTTCCCGCTCGACCCGGAGTGGATCATCGAGCCGATCGCGGACTCGACGTTCTACATGGCGTATTTCATCGTGCGCCGATTCGTCTCGACGGGTCGGCTCACCGTTCCGCAGCTCACCGAGGCGTTCTTCGATTACGTCTTTTTGGGCCGCGGCCCGGGAGAGCCCACCGTCGAACGGAAGCTTCTCGAGGAGGTCCGGGCGGAGTTCCTCTACTGGTATCCGCTCGACCTCAACCTCGGGGGAAAGGAGCACAAGCGGGTCCACTTCCCCGTCTTCCTCTACACGCACGCCCGTCTGCTCCCCGAGGAACTGCAGCCCCGGGGCATCTACGTCAACGGCTGGATTACCGGCCCGAGCGGCGCCAAGGTCTCGAAGAAGGACGTCTCGAGCAAAGGTGGGCGGATCCCTCCGCTCGACTCCGCGCTCGCGACCTGGGGCCCGGATGCCCTCCGCCTCTTCTACGCCATCGCGGCTTCGCCGTCCCAGGACATCGAGTGGGACCCGTCGCTCGTCGATTCGGCGGTCGGCCGTCTTGCGGAGGTGGAGCGTCTTCTGCGCGAGGCGGCGTCCGGGGACGCTCCGGGGCCCCCGGAGCTCGACGCTTGGCTCTATTCGGCGTTCCATCGGTCGGTGAGCGCCGTCCGCTCCGCGTACGAGTCGACGGACCTTCGCGCCGCGGCCGAGGTGACGTACGTCGGCGTACCGACGATCCTGCGCCGATACTACCTGAGGGGCGGTGTCCCCGGGGAGGCGACGGCCCGCGTCGCGCACGCCTGGGTCCGCATGCTCGCTCCGCTGACCCCGCACATCGCCGAGGAGCTCGGAGAAGGGAAGTTTTCCGGGCTCGTTGCGGTCGAGCGTTTCCCCGAACCGGAGGAGTTCCCGCGGTCGGACCTTGCGGACGCGCACGAGGCGTTCCTCGACCGGGTGGAAGAGGACCTTCGCGCCGTTCTGCGTCCCGCCGAGGAACGCGGCGAGAAGCCGGTGGCGGAGGCGGTCTTCTTCGTCGCGGAACCGTGGAAGGAGACCGTGGAACGCTGGCTCCGCGAGTCCGTCGACCGCGGCGAGCCGCCGAACCTTCGGGACATCATGGCCCGCGCCGGCTCCGACCCGGTCGTGGCGGCGCACCGGGCGGAGGTCGCAAAGTACGTTCCCCGGGTCGCCCCCCTCTTGCGCGGCGAGCCCCCTCCCACCGGGCCTCGGGTGGACGAGGAAGCCGCACTCCGCGGCGCCGAAGCGTACTTCGGGCGCCGTCTCGGATTCCCCTCGGTCAAGGTCGTCCGAGAGAGCGAGGCCGGTGAGCTCGACCCTCTCGGCCGTCGGGACCGGGCCCGTCCGGGCCGGCCCGCCTTCTACCTTCGCCGACGGAGCTGAGTTCGGCGAACCGCGGCCGACGACCGACGGCGGGGCGGCGGGTCCGTCGAGAGACGGGCGAAGAGCAGTGTCGTATACCAACGCCGACCCTTCCGAATCTCGTCCCGGATACGACCTTCGTAGCGGAAGCCGCAGCGGCGGAGCACTTCGCGCGAAGCCCGATTCGGCGGGAAGACCAGCGCTTCGATGCGGTGGAGGCGCAAACGGCGGAGTCCGACCCGGGTGAGAAGGTCCACCGCTTCGGTGGCGATTCCCTCTCCTCGGAACGGTCGGCCAAGCCAGTAGCCGATCTCGGCACATGCCGCCGCTTCGTGCACCTGGTGGAGGCCCACTCCACCGACCAGCGCGCGGTCGGACCGCCGGATGATGGACAGGTAGAGCGCGCTCCCTTGGCGGCGCTCTCGCCTCGCCCGAAGTAGCCAGGTGCGGGCGTGGGCCCTCGTATAGGGGTACGCGACGTGCGAAGTCCACCGTGAGATGGTCGGGTCGTTCAGGAGGCGAACGAGCTCAGGGACCTGCTCCAACGCCGCAGGAACGAGGTCGACCCGCGGCCCACGGAGAGGGAAGGGGATCCGGGCGATCCGTTGTGCGATCGATCCCGCGCGCCGGGCCACCGGTCACCTCGCGCGATGGCCGCCCGGTGGACGCGCGGAGAAGTTGAGGAACATCTTCGAGGGAGTGGGGTGTCGGGATACTTTTCGGTACTTCGCGGACCCCTTCTGGGAATAGCTTCGCGCCACCCGGCCGGAGATCTCGAAGTAGATCAGCTGACCGACGGGCATTCCGGAATAGACCCGCACCGGCAGTTTGACGCTCATCTCGAGCGTCCAGTAGTTGCAGAATCCCTCGTCGCCCTTTCCCGCCGTAGAGTGGATGTCGATCCCGAGGCGTCCGACGCTCGACTTCCCTTCGAGGAACGGGACGAATCCGTGCGTCTCGGTGTATTCCTCCGTCACCCCGAGGTAGAGCTGACCGGGGATCAGGACGAAGCCTTCGCGGGGGATGCGGAACTCGCGCACGCGATTGTCCTCCCGGGCGTCCAGCGCGGCGTCCTCGTAGACCGCAAGGTACGGCCCGAGGTGCACGTCGTAGGAGTTCGTGCCAAGACACGCCGGACGGAACGGCTGGATCACGATGCGCTTTGCACGTATCGCTTCCCGGATCTTGACGTCCGACAGGATCATCGGCGGCCGGGCGCGCCGAGCCTCCCGCCCTATTTAACGGGGGACCGGTCCGGCTCGCTCTCGAACACCAGCGCCCCGTACCCGACGACCTCCCGCATCTTCTCGACCTCGCCCGAATGGCCCCAGCGGAGCAGACGCGGGGTGACGTCGGTCCCCTCGAGCACGGCGAGGAGCACCGTGGTCGGAGCGATTCCGCACATCGAGATGTCGTTCCGGGTCACCGTGTCGTAGAGGCCCCGGGCGTCGCGGGCGAGAATCTGGTCGATCGCCATCCGGTCGAGACGCTGGGCGGTCGCCGGTGGAACGTAATGGGAGAAGTCGGTGCTCGAGATCAGTAGGACGTCCCGGTCCTTGACGGCCGCCCGAACAACCTTGGCGACGTCCCGCAGAAACTCGTACGGGCCGAAAGCGACCTCGAGGGGAACGAACTTCGGGTGCGGCAGCACGTACTCGAGGAACGGCAGTTGCACCTCGATGGAGTGCTCTCTACGGTGAGCCTCTTCGTTCACGTCGACCGGGTCGTGGCGCAGGGCCGCCACGAGATCGGTATCGACCGGGGTCGGCCCGAGTGGCGTGAGCCACGGGCGGGCGGAGAGAGAGGCGCCCGTACTGAGCCCGTAGTGGTCCACCCCGAGGATCAGGACGCTTTCGGGGGGACGGTCGGCGGCGATCAGCCGGTACGCGTGGGCCGCGATTGCGCCGGAATAGATGTACCCGGCGTGGGGCACCACCACGGCGCGCACCCGGCGCGACCCCGACCGCTGTCGGGGCGGTAGTTCGCCGGGACCGAGCGGGTCCGTGAAACATGCCTCGACCTGGTGGGCAAGGGCGGTCGCATCGCCTTCGTAAAACTGTCCGGCCACCGCAGGGCGTCGGGGAGGAAGCGGCATGGTTCGTCAGGGAGGCGACAGCTCGGCGACGAGCGCCCGGGCGTCGCTCTCGAGGAGGCGGGGTCGGGGGGAGACGTGGAACGGGTTCTCCTCCCCGTAGCGAGGGATGATGTGGAAGTGGACATGGAAGACGACCTGCCCGGCGTTCGCGCCGGCGTTCAGGGAGAGATTGTAGTCCGGGGAGAGCCGTTCCGCTCGCCGACAGACCTCGTCCAGGGTCCGGATGAGCGCCATCTGGTCTTCCCACGCTAGGTCGGTCAGGCGGGCCGCGTGGTGCTTCGAGACCACCAGGAGGTGACCGCGGGTGAACGGAAAGCTATCGAGGAACGCCACGGTCGCCGCGTCCTCGTAGATGATGTGGGCGGGAAGGCGACGTGCGATGATCTGACAGAAGACGCATCGCTCCTCCCCGTCTCGCCCGGGGGCCGTCATCGTCGGCGAGACCGCTCAGGTGCGTAAAGGATTGTCGCGGCCGGGAGCGGGTCGACCTCATTAGGGGGAGGCGGTCTGGATACTCGTGATGCGACGATGGGTGGCCGCGGTCGCTCCGTTGCTCGCGATTTTTCTCGTCGCGGGAGCTGGAGCAGCGGCCACCTCCCCCCGGGGCCCCCCGTCGATCGGGGTCGCGCCCGGTCCAGCCATCGCGACCGACGCGGTGGTGATTCCGGTGTCGGCAGACGCGCAGCCCCTTCCCGCCTCGACCTTGATCAGCCTGACCCTCACCTTGACGAACCCTCACGCCGCGGACCTCACAAGGTTCCTCTCCCAGGTCGAGGACCCGACCTCTCCCATGTATCATCAATTCCTCTCGTTCCCCCAGTTCGTCGAGAGGTTCGCACCGCCGGTCGCCCAGGTTCGGGCCGTGGAGTCGGCTCTCACCGCCGCCGGAGGCGAGAACGTGGCGGCGACCCCGGACCGCACCTCCGTGAGCGCCGTGCTTCCCGCGGGCTCGGTAGAGCGTCTCCTCGGAGTCGCGCTCGCGTCGTACGGGGCCGTGAAAGGGATGCCGCTGTACACCGCCGTAGGCTCGACCTCTCTTCCCCCATCGCTCGAGGGCTTGGTGGCGGGAGTAAGCGGTCTATCCGACCACGCGACGGCCGAGTTCTCCGCGCAAGGGGTCTCGTCGACCCTCAAGGTCCGCACGCCCTCGCATTCGCTCTCCGAGTTCGTGCACGACAACACCACGGGAGAGGATTGGTTCGTGGGCTCGGACTACACCCAGGAGTACGGGGCTACGCAGCTGTTCCCAGGACCGGGCAGCGTCCCGAACGCGACGTATCCGCGTTCGGTGGCCGTCGCGACGCTGCTCGTGAGCGCGTACAACCAGACGTTCGGGGAGGACCTCCCTCCCTGGGACCCCGCGGTCATCGACGCGTACTTCAACGGGACGCTCGGCCCGGGCTGGCCCGTCTCGAACCTGACCGGAGTGCCCGTCCCGATCAACGGGGTCGTCCCGCCGCTCCCCGGGTCGTTCGGCTCGGTGAACGACACGACCCCCTACGAGACCGAGAACTCGCTCGACCTTGAGATGGCCGGGAGCCTCGCTCCGGGCGCGTCGCTCTTCAATTTCTACTTCGCCGCGAGCCTGCTGACGGGGTCGGTCAGTGACGGGGACGTCGCCACCTACTTTGCGACCGCACTCGAGGAAGCGCTGGCGTACCCGTACGGGACGCAACACCTCGCCGCGGTCAGCTGTTCGTTCGGACTTTCCGACCTTGAGAACCCAGCGTGGGACGCGGCGCTCGCGACCGCCGCCTCGACCGGCGTGACGGTCGTTGCGGCGAGCGGGGACCAGGGAAACGCACCGGACTCTCTCACCGGTCGCTCCGACGGCCAATGGCCGGTCTGGCCGGCGTCGGAAGCCACCGATATCTACGGTGCCCTGTCGGTCGGCGGGGTCTCGTTGAGCCTTTCCGGGACGCCGAGCGCGTTCTACAACGGGAGCCCCCTCAACCTCTCCTACGACCCTCACGACGGCGGCATCTCGAGCGTGTCGGCGTGGTACGACACGTCGGGAGGGTCCGGACAGCTCGCGGGAACCGAGGGTGGAGTGAGCACGGTCTTCCCCGAGCCGACATGGCAATTCCATTCCGCCGCAGAAAGCGCGATCGTCAACGTGACGCTCGCCCAGGGGGCATCCACCCTGGGTCGCAGCGGGCCGGACCTGGCGATGCCGGGAAACATGACGCTCGCGACCACCTTCGCGAACGCGACGGGGACGGTCTTCTTCGACATTCTCGAGGGGACGAGTATCGCGGCCCCGGTGCTCGCGGGGCTGTTCGCCGACGTCGTGGCCGTCGAGAACAACGGCTCCAGCAGCTCCTGGACCTCCCTCGGGTTCATCGACCCTGAGGTGTACCGGTTCGCGAGCTTCTTCGCGACCCACCCGGCGGCTCCGGGCGACCCCTTCGTGGACGTGACGGCCGGCAACAACTACGTCTTCTCGGCCAGTCCCGGTTGGGATGCGACCACCGGCTGGGGTGAGGTCGAGGCTCCCGCTCTGTTGGTCGCGCTCCACAACGCGACCCTGCTGGGGTATGTCTACACGGGGCCAACCCCGTTGCTCCCGATCCTCCCTCCCTCCACCTCGGGCAACATCCCCTGGCCGGTGATCTTCGCCATCTTCGGGGTCGGGATCGTCGTGGCGATCATCCTCGTCGCGGTGGCAGCCCGCCCTTCCCGACCGGCTCCGCCGATGGTCCCGTGGGGAGCCCAGGGCGGAGTCCCGCCGGTGAGCGGGGTACCCGGACAGCCCGGGACGGCCCCGGGCGCCACGTTCCTCTGTCCGTACTGTGGGGCGATCCGGCCGGCGGAGCCGGTGCGCTGTCCGCAGTGCGGTGCCCTCTAGGCTCGCCGACCGCGAAGGGGTTAGGAGGCGAGCGGCGGGTCGGCGGGGGGCTCGTCCTCGGGCGAGCCGTCGGCCGGGGGTGACTCCGCCGGAGGTCCGCTCGGAGTCTCCGGGCCGACGGGTGCCGGACCGACCCCTTCCTCGGGAGAGGGAGGCGCGGTGGAGTCCACCGGGGGGGCCGAAGGGGCGACCCCGAGCTTCTGCTCGAGGAACCGGCGGATCTCCTCCGGCTTCGTCGAGGCGATGCCGAAATACTCCGCGAATCGGCGCGTGGTGGTGAGCTCGAGCGTCGAGCCCTTCGGCTCCGTGCGAACGAGGCCGATGCCGCGGAGGTGCTGCACCTCTTCGTAGGCGACGTCGCCGATCATCCGGACGAGGTGGCTCTGCAGGATCGGCTGGTGGTAGGCGATGAGGGTGAGGGCCCGCAGCGTGCGCGCGGTCATCTCCACCGGCGTGACCGAATGGACCACCGGCACGAACTTCTCCTGGAGCTGGAGAGCGTAGCGGTCCCCGACGCGGCGTACCTCGAGGGCCGACTGCCGGTTCCCGTACGTCTGCTCGAGCGTGCGGACGGCCCGCTGGACCGGCCGGTAGTCGTCAAGGCCGAGGGCGTCGGCGATCTCCTTGACGGCGAGGGGCTTCCCGCTGGCGAACAGGACCGCTTCGACCTGGAAGACCAGGTCATCGAGCTTGGACGGCATGGACGGATCGTCGCACCTCCTACCTACCTTACCTAGGGACTCACTTCCCCGCCATCGGTGGGGGCCGCGCTTCCGCGGTCCGAACGACCATCACGGGCGAGGCGCCGAGGACCTCCTGGCGGAGTTCGACAGCGCGTTCCCGCGCGAGGAAGAGAAGGGCGAGGAAGATCGCGACCAGGCGGTCGCGGCCGGAGAGCGGGTTCCACAGGTCGAGGAGCGGGAACGGCTCGCCGACCGGGTGATGGAGCGCCGTGGCCCAGGTGTCCTCGAGGTCGCGCTCGGGGATCTCCCCGTGCACAAGGACCTCGGGAGGAGCCCGCTGCTCCTCGCGGAGCCGGTCGCGCAGTTCCTCGATCCGGAGCGCCCGGCGCGCGTCCACTTCCGCATCGCCGAAGGCGCGGACGAGCTCGAGCAGCGAGACCGGTCGCGTCTCGGGGTGACGGACCATCCCGAGGAGCGGAGGGGGCTCGGTCGAGCTGAGCACGGTGCTCGTCACGTCGACCGCCTCGGGGGTTTCTAGGAGCGGGAGGTAGCTCGAGTCGCCGGAGTCGGTGAGCC
>Ga0187771_10004181_pt1 | contig 10141 bp, 3 predicted proteins | sample 0116_SJ02_MP15_1_FD_133139 | JGI IMG/M metagenome (GOLD analysis project Ga0187771, IMG submission 133139) | Tropical peat soil microbial communities from peatlands in Department of Meta, Colombia - 0116_SJ02_MP15_10_MG | ecosystem: Environmental > Terrestrial > Soil > Wetlands > Peat | place... | reverse complement strand
TTGCTGGACAGCGGCACGGCGGAGCCCGGCATCGAAGAGGGTCTCGGCGAGCGTGGGCCCAACCGAGAAGAACCGGCTGGGCCAGGTAAACCAGTTGGCGATCTTCGTACTCTGGAGGCCCGCGGAAGCGTCGAGCGAGACAATCGGGAAATAGGCGACCTTGGCGATTCCGATCTGGGCGTTGGCCTGCGCCACCGTGCGTTCCGCGGCGGCGATGTCCGGACGGCGCTCGAGAAGCTGTGAGGGGACGCCGTAGGGAATCGCCGGGGGTTTGGCCGTGAGCGGCTCGGGCGGAATGGAGAAAGTGGAAGCGGGCTGGCCAATGAGAGTAGCGATGGCGTGCTCGAACTGAGCGCGCCCAATTCCCACCGCGGTGGCCTGCGCCTGAGTGGTTTCCAGTTGGGTTTCCGCCTGAGCCACGGCTTCATCGGAGCTGATACCTGTTTCGTAAAGCACCTTGGTAAGAGCCAGGGACTCCTGGAAGTCCACCACGGTGCGATCGAGGAGCTGGCGAAGGGCATCCTGGCCGCGCAGGGAAAAATAATCGGAAGCCAACTCGGCCTGGACGGAGAGGCGGACGTTTTCCAAGTCGGCGGCGCTGACCTGAGCGGCGGCAAGGCTAGAACGCACGGTGTTGCGGACGCGGCCGAACAGATCGGGCTGCCAGGTGGCGTCGAAGGGCAGGTTGTAGCTGGTGAAGACGGGCGAGGTGGGAGAAATGCCCGACGGAAGATTCGAGGTGTTCGTCGCTGAGGAACGCTGCGCAGTGATGGAGGGGCTGGTGGTGACCGTGGGGAAATACTGGGAGCGCGCCTGGCGCACCAGGGCGCGCGCGGCCAGGAAGGAGGCGGCAGAAGCGGCCACGGTCTGGTTGGAGACGTCGACTTTTTCTTCCAGAGCGTTGAGTTGCGGATCGTTGAAAATCTCCCACCACTTGCCGCGGAGGGCGCTGTCCTTCGGTTGGGCGGTCTTCCATCCTTCGGTCTGAGGGTAATCCTTGGGGGTAAGTTCCTTGTAGGCTTCGGGGGTGTCCGCGGAGGGCGGGTGGTAGCGGGGCCCAACGGTGCAGGCGGCGAGCAACACAGCCGACAGGGCGGCCAGCGCGGAAAGGGAAGCTCGAGATTTTGCCCCGCAGGTCATGGCTGATTTTCTTCGCAGATCAATTCCCTTCTCCGCACGCGTCAGTCTCCGGGCAGCTCGTGGGGCGCCGGAGCCGCCGCGCCATGGCGGTATGCATCCCACCACAGGCGCAGGCGGTCCAGGTAGAGGTAAACGACCGGCGTCGTGTAGAGGGTGAGCATCTGGCTGAAAATCAGACCGCCGACAATGGTGATTCCGAGAGGCCGCCGCAATTCAGAGCCGACGCCAGTGCCGATGGCCAGGGGCGTGGCGCCCAAAAGCGCTGCCATGGTGGTCATGAGGATGGGCCGGAAGCGCAGCAGGCAAGCCTGATAGATGGCGTCCCTGGAGTTTTTGCCTTCGAGCCGCTCGGCGGCGAGGGCGAAGTCAATCATCAGGATGGCGTTCTTCTTGACGATACCGATCAGCAGGATGACGCCGATCAGGGCGATCACGCTCAGATCGGTGCGCGTAAGCCAGAGGGCCAGGAAGGCGCCGACGCCCGCGGAAGGCAGCGTGGAGAGAATGGTGATCGGGTGCATGTAGCTCTCGTACAAGATGCCGAGAACGATGTACACGGCCAGCAGAGCCGAAAGGATCAGAAACGGCTCGCTGGCGAGCGAGTCCTGGAAAGCCTGGAGGGTTCCTGAAAACATCCCATGGATGGTAGCGGGCATGCCGATTCTCTGTTCCAGCTTCAGGATGTTGTTGGCGGCATCGCTGAGGGCCACACCGGGGCTCAAGTTGAAGGAGACGGTGACGGAAGGAAACTGGCCCTGGTGGTTGACGGCGAGAGGAGCGGTGACGGTCTCGAGATGGGTGATGGCGGTGAGGGGCACCTCGCCGCCGGTGGCGGGGTGGACGTAAACGTCCTCCAGACCCTTCGGACTCTGCCAAAACTCGGGGGCCACTTCCATCACCACGTGATACTGATTGAGCGCGGTGTACATGGTGGAGACCTGGGCCTGCCCGAAAGCCAGGTAGAGCGTGTTGTCGATCATCTGGGGACTGATGCCCAAGCGCGCGGCCGTCGGGCGGTCATACACCAGGTTGGCCTGGAGGCCGCTGTTCTGCTGGTCGGTATTCACGTCGGTGAGGCCCGGAAGTTTCTTCATTTCCTGCAGGAGGACGGGGCCCCAGCGGGTGAGGTCTTCGAGACTTTCGCTCTGGATGGTGTACTGATACTGGGCGCTCGACATACGGCCTCCGATGCGCAGATCCTGTCCGGCCTGGAGGAAGACGGTAGCTCCCGGGATACTCATGAGCTGGGGCCGGAGGCGGTTGATGATCTGATTCGCATTGGAATTGGGGGGACGATCGGCCAAGGGCTTGAGACCAACGTACATAAAGGCGCCGTTGGTGGCGCCTCCTCCGCCGGTGAAGGCCATGACATTGGCGACAGCCTTGTCGCTCTTGATGATGTCCACGAAGCGTTTCACATCCACCTGCATGCCCTGGAAGGAAATGTCCTGCGCGCCCTGGACGCCACCGTAAATGGTCCCATTGTCCTGCTGGGGAAAGAAGCCTTTGGGAACGACGATGACCAGCAGGACGTTGAGGGCAATGGTCAGGAACAGGACTGCGAGTGTAATGGCGGGATGCCTGAGGACCACGGTCAGAGTGGCTTCGTAGGTTTCCAGCATCCAGGCGAAGGCCTTTTCGCTGGCGCGGTACAAGCGGCCGTGGGCCTCGGGCCGTTCGTGCTTGAGCATCCGCGAGCACATCATCGGGGTGGTGGTGAGGGAGACCACCATGGAAACAATGATGGCCGCGGAAAGCGTGACCGCAAATTCGCGGAACAGGCGGCCCACGATTCCGCCCATCAGCAGGAGGGGAAGGAATACGGCGACGAGCGAGAGGCTGATCGAGAGGACCGTAAAGCCGATCTCTTTGGCCCCGGCCAGGGCGGCTTCCATCGGCTTCATTCCCTGCTCGAGGTAGCGGGCAATGTTTTCGATGACCACGATGGCGTCGTCCACGACGAAGCCGGTGGAAATCGTAAGGGCCATGAGCGAGAGGTTGTCGATGCTGTAGTGGCACAGGTACATGACGCCGAAGGTTCCGATGAGAGAGACGGGAACGGCGACGCTGGGAATGAGGGTGGCGCGAACATTCCGGAGGAAGGCGAAGACGACGAGGATGACCAGGCAGATGGAGATGACCAGGGTTCGCTCCACGTCGTGCACGGAGGCACGCACGTTCTGCGAACGGTCGAGCACGACGGTCATGGAGATCGCGGCGGGAATGGAAGCCTGCAAGGCAGGGAGCGCGGCCTTGATGCGGTCCACGGTGCCGATGATGTTCGCGCCGGGCTGGCGGAAAACGATGAGAAGGACCGAAGGCTTGCCGTTGACGAAGCCCGCGGCGCGGATATTCTCCGTCGAATCGATCACGTCGGCGATGTCCGACAGCATGATGGCCGCGCCTTTGTGATAGCCGACGATCAGGGACTTGTAATCGTCGGCCTTGAGCAGTTGATCGTTGGCGAGGACGTCGCGGGTGGTCTGCTCGTCGGCGATCTGGCCTTTGGGTGAGTTGGCGTTCTGGCGGTTCAGCAACGTGGCGACATCCTGAAGACCCAGGCCGAAGCTGTGCAACTGAGTGGGGTTCAGCTCCACACGGACAGCGGGCAGCGAACTTCCGCCCACGGTCACCTGGCCGACGCCCTTAATCTGGGAGAGGCGCTGGGCCACAATGGTGGAGGCGGCGTCGTACAGCTTGCCGCGGTCGTAGATGGGCGAGGTGAGCGCGAGGATGACGATGGGAGCGTCGGCGGGATTCACCTTGCGATAGGTAGGGTTGTTGGGAAGATTGATGGGCAGATAGCTGCGGGCGGCGTTGATGGCGGCCTGAACGTCGCGCGCGGCGCCGTCAATGTTGCGGCTCAAATCGAATTGCAGGGTGATGCCGGTAGTCCCCAGATAGCTCGCCGAGGTCATTTCCGTGACGCCGGCAATGCGCCCAAATTGACGTTCCAGCGGAGTCGCCACGGAGGAAGCCATAATTTCCGGAACGGCTCCGGGCAGGCCCGCGCCGACAGAGATGGTCGGAAATTCAATCTGCGGAAGGGGTGAGATGGGAAGGAAATTGAAAGCGACGATGCCGGCCAGGGCGACCGCGGCAGTAAGGAGCGCGGTGCCCACGGGGCGAGCAATGAATGGGGTGGAGAGATTCATCGCTAATCCGCGGGGACGGAGGCGGCTTCGCCGGCGAGGGCGGCACGGCGGCGCGAGGCCAGGCGATCGAAGAAGATGTAGATGACCGGAGTGGTGTAGAGAGTCAGGATCTGGCTGAGGATGAGGCCGCCCACCATGGAAATGCCGAGCGGCCGGCGCAGCTCCGAGCCGATGCCCGTTCCCAGAGCCAGAGGGAAGCCGGCGAGGAGCGCGGCCATGGTGGTCATCATGATGGGCCGGAAGCGCAGCAGGCAGGCCTGGAAGATGGCCTCCTCGGAGGATTTGCCTTCCTTGCGTTCGGCTTCCAGCGCGAAGTCAACCATCATAATGCCGTTCTTTTTCACGATGCCGATGAGCAGGATGATGCCGATGAGCGCGACGACGCTCAGCTCTTCGCGACAAATCAGCAGAGCGAGGCAGGCGCCCACGCCGGCGGAGGGAAGCGTAGAGAGAATGGTGACGGGGTGGATGTAACTCTCGTAGAGCACTCCCAGAACGATATAGACGGTGACCAGAGCGGCAAGAATGAGCAGGGGCTCGTTGGAGAGCGAGGCCTGGAACGAGGCCGCGGTGCCCTGGAAAGCTGCCTGGACGCTCAACGGCAGCTTGACGTCCTTCTCCACCTTCTGAATGGCCTCAGTGGCGTCGCCGAGAGAAGAGCCTGGGGCCAGGTTGAACGAGAAGGTGACCACGGGAAACTGCCCCTGGTGGTTGATGGTGAGGGGAGCAGTCCTGGATTCGAAATGGGCAATGGCGCTGAGCGGCACGGCTGCGCCGTTGATGGTGGGGATGGCGGGCGGATTGGCAGCTCCGGAGGTGGCGTTGGCAGCAGGGCCGGAGGGGCTGGCATTGGAGGAGGAACCGCCGCCGGAGGAGGCAGTGACCACCGGATTATTCGAGCTGATGGCCGGGGTGGCGGTGGCCGAGCGCAGGTAAATGTCGTTGAGCCGCGCAGGATCTTTCTGGAACTCGGGATCGGTCTCGAGCACGACGTGATATTGATTCAACTGCGTGTAAATGGTGGAGATTTCGCGCTGGCCGAAGGCATCGTAGAGGGTCTGATCAATCATCTGGGGAGTGATGCCCATGCGGGACGCGGTGGCGCGGTCAATCACCAGTGTGGAGGCCAGCCCGCTGACTTGCTGGTCGGTGGCGACGTCCTGGAGCTGCGGCAGCTTCTTCATCCCGGCCAGCATCCTGCGGGCTTCGCGATTCAGCTCGACGGGATCCGGGTCTTCCAGGGTGTACTGGAACTGAGTGCGGCTCACGCGGTCTTCCACAGTCAGATCCTGTACCGGCTGCATGTAGAGGGTGATGCCTTCGACGTTGGCCAGCTCGGGCTGGAGGCGTCGAATGATGTCCGAAGCGCTGATGCGGCGTTCCTCGATAGGCGTGAGGTTGATGAGGATGCGGCCCGTGTTCAGCGTGGTATTCGTACCGTCAATGCCGATGAAGGAGGAAAGGCTGGCCACGGCCCGATCCTTGAGGATGATGCGAGCGAGGGCCTGCTGGCGCTCGGACATGGCGTCGAAAGAGGCGGACTGGGGCGCCTCGGAAATCCCGAGGATGAGTCCGGTGTCCTGCACAGGGAAAAAGCCCTTGGGAACCATGATGTAGAGCACCACGGTGAGAACGAGAGTGGCCGCGGCAACGAGCAGAGTGGCGGTCTGGTGCTTGAGCACCCAGCGCAGGGTGCGGGCGTAAAACTCGATGACGAGTTCCCAGGCGCGCTCGGTGGCTAGGAAGAAGCGCCCCTCCTTGGCCTCGGCTTTCGCGGTGAGGAGGCGGGCGCACATCATGGGGGTGAGGGTAAGAGAAACGATGGCGGAAACGAGGATGGTGACGCTGAGGGTGACGGCAAACTCGCGGAACAGGCGGCCGACCACGTCGCCCATGAAGAGCAGCGGAATCATGACGGCGATGAGGGAAATGGTGAGCGACACGATGGTGAAGCCGATTTGTTCCGAGCCTTTGAGCGCGGCTTCGAGAGGCCGGTCGCCCTCCTCGAGGAAGCGGTGAATGTTTTCGATCATGACGATGGCGTCGTCCACGACGAAGCCGGTGGAGATGGTGAGAGCCATCATGGTGAGGTTGTTCAGACTGTAGCCGGCCAGATACATGATGCCGAAGGTGCCGACGAGCGAGAGCGGGACCGCGACGCTGGGAATAATCGTGGCGGAAAGATTGCGGAGGAAGAGGAAGATGACCATGACGACGAGGAAGACGGTGAGCATGAGCTCGAACTCGACGTCCTGGACGGAGGCACGGATGGTGACGGTACGGTCGGTAAGAATCTTGACGTCCACGGAGGCAGGGAGGCTGGTCTTGAGAATGGGCAGGCGCTTCATGATGCGATCCACGACCTGGATGGTGTTGGCGCCGGGCTGCCGCTGGATGTTCATGATGACGGCGGGCGTGGTGTCGCTCCAGGCGGCCTGGCGCACGTTTTCGGGTGCGTCAATCACCTTGGCGACATCGGAAAGGAAAATGGGAGCGCCGTTGCGGTAGGCAATCACGATGGGCTTGAATTCGTTGCTGGTGAGGAGCTGGTCGTTGGCCTGGATCTGGTAGTCCTGGCTGGGCCCGTCGAAGTTTCCCTTGGCGAGGTCAATGCTGTTCTGCTGGAGGGCGGTGCGGACGTCTTCCAGGTTGATGCCGTAATGGGAGAGGGCCACGGGATTCACCTGGACGCGCACGGCAGGCTTTTGTCCGCCGCTGATGCTCACCAGGCCGACTCCGGGCAACTGGGAAATCTTCTGGGCCAGACGGGTGTCGGCGAGATCTTCCACCTGGGTCAAGGGGAGGGTTTTGGAACTGAGCGCGAGGGTGAGGACGGGCGCATCCGCGGGATTGGTCTTGCTGTAGATGGGAGGGACGGGCAGGTCGGGGGGAAGATAGGTTTGCGCCGCGTTGATGGCTTCCTGCACTTCCTGCTCGGCCACGTCAATGCTCAGGTCGAGGGAGAATTGAAGGACGATGACGGAACTCCCGTCCGAACTGGTGGAGGTCATCTGGTTGAGGCCGGGAACCTGTCCGAACTGGCGCTCGAGCGGTGCGGTGACGGCGGAAGCCATTACATCGGGGCTGGCGCCGGGGTAGAAGGTGACGACCTGAATGGTGGGGTAATCCACCTGGGGAAGAGCAGAAACGGGCAACTGGAAGTAGGCAACAATCCCCGCCAGCAGGATCGCAGCCATCAGCAGCGAGGTCGCGACCGGGCGAAGAATAAACGGCCGGGACGGACTCACCGGGTTCCGGCCTCCTTGCCTGAGTTTTTGCTCTCGGGCGGGGCGGCGGCGGCCGCGGCACCGGATTTGGAGGCGCCGCGCATGCGGACCTTGACGCCGTCCTGAAGCTTATCGAAACCGTCGGTGGCCACGACATCGCCGGGGTTGATGCCCTGGACCGCGGTGGTGCTGCCGTCGGTTGTGCCTTCCTTGACGTTGCGAAGCGCGGCCTTCTGATCCTGGCCGATAACGTAAACGTAGGTTCCCTGCGCATTGCGTTGCACGGCGGGAGTGGGAACGAGGGTGACGTTGCGTTCGGTGTTGACCAGGAGCTTGGCATTGACGAACTGGTTGGGAAACAGGGCATTGTCGCGGTTATCGAAAATAGCGCGCAGCTTGACGGTGCCGGTGGTGGCGTCAATCTGGTTGTCCACGGTCAAGAGCTTGCCGGTGGCGAGCTGTTTCTGCACGGCGCGGTCGAACACATCCACCTCAAGGGTTTTGCCCTGCCGCAACTGGGCCTGGATGTCGCCGAGGAAATCCTCGGCCACGTTGAAGATCACGGTGATGGGCTGGAGCTGGGTGACGACGACCAGCGGAGTGGTGCTGTTGGCCTGGACGATATTTCCCGGGTCCACCAGGCGGAGGCCGACGCGGCCGTCAATGGGGGACTTGATGTAGCAATAGATCAGATTCACCCGGGCGTTTTCGACCACGCCCTCGTCGTTCTTCACGGTGCCTTCATACTGCTTGACGAGCTGTTCCTGGTCGTCCACCTGCTGTTTGGCGATGGCATTGCGGCTGAAGGCGGCCTGGTAGCGGGCCAAGTCAATGCGCGATTCGGTGAGGAGAGCCTGGTCGTGGGCCAACTGGCCTTCGGCCTGGGTCAAAGCCGCCTGATAGGGGCGCGCGTCGATGTCGAGCAGGGAGTCGCCCTTCTGGACCATCTGGCCTTCGCGGTAGTGAACGGCCATGATCTCTCCCTGAACGCGGCTGGTGACCGTAACGGTGTAGACCGGGGTGACCGTGCCCAGGGCAGCGACGTAAACACCGATGTCTCCCGCGCGCGCGGTGGCGGTCTGGACGGGCACTTCGGAAGGGGCCATTCTTCCTCCGCCCGATGCGGGACTCTGCGCCTGCGTATCGGCCGGGGAACGGCCGAAGAGCCGCCAGCCGACGTAACCGAGCGCGCATAGAATCACCAGCACGACAATCCAGCCGGAGACGCTGGAGCGGCGTGGCTTTCCTTGCCCCGGAGCCTCCGGGGCGGGACTTGCCTCGAATGGAGATGAAGACATTCGCGCGCTCCTTAACGATTCATTCCGCGCAAACCACCAATCGGTACCGCGATCCGCGAGGCGCAGCGCACAGGCCGGGCACAAGAGCCGGGCGCACCGGAGGGGCCAGGAAAGGAATACACCCTGAAGGTAGGACGCCTTCGCGAGCTATCGAGTTTCCCCTCCACCCCCGCATCCCGCACCGCCCTATTTCCATCATAGCCGTTTTCCGGGCGGACCGTATCCGTGGCGGCGCCGCGGACGAAAAGCCGGAAAACATGATCGCGCGCATGAGCGGATTCGCCTAGGGCACTGCGGCCGCCGGGGCCGGGATGGAAGCCACGGTGCGCAATGAAGCGGCGTCCCAGCCGCCGCCCAACGCTTTGATGAGCAAAACGCAGGCCGTCATGCGGCGGCCCTGGATCTGAACTTCGACACGTTCGTCCACCAACGCGGCACTCTGTGCCGTAGTGACCTCCAGATAGGAGGTGACTCCGCCGCGGTAGCGGGTGTTGGAGAGAGCCAGGGAATGTTCCGCGGCCTGCACCGCGCCGCGCTGCGTGGCGGCTTCCTGCTCCAGGATGCGCAGGGCAGCGAGATTGTCTTCGACTTCCTGAAACGCGGTGAGGACGGTCTGGCGATAGAAGGCGACGGTCTGGTCGTAGGCGGCGCGCGCCTGCTCGGAGATGGCGCGGCGCTGGCCGCCTTCAAAAATGGTTTCGACGGCGGATGCGCCCACGGACCACATGCTGCTGGGACCCTGGATGAGGGTGCTGATCATGTCGCTCGTAAATCCGCCGGAGACGTCCAGGCCGAAGACAGGGAAATAGGCGGAGCGGGCCACGCCGATGTTGGCGTTGGCGGCAGCCATGCGGCGTTCCGCGGAGGCAATATCCGGGCGGCGCTCGAGCAACTGTGAGGGAAGGCCGGTGGGAATGCCGGGAGGCTGCGCAGCGAGCGGAGCGACCTGGAGCGTGAAATCGGAAGCCGACTTGCCGATAAGTGCGGCGATAGCATGTTCAAACTGGGCCCGCTGGACGTGCAGATCAATGGCCTGGGCGCGCGTAGTCTCCAACTGCGTTTGGGCCTGGGCCACATCCACCTGGGAGGCGACGCCGCCCTGAAAGCGGCTCTGCGTGAGTTCCCGCGCCTTCTGATAGGCGGTGACGGTGGAGTTGAGAAGCTGAATCTCCGCGTCCAAGTTGCGGGCCTGGAAGTAATCGAGCGCCAGTTCGGCGTGCAGGCTCAGGCGGACGGTTTCGAGGTCGGCGGCGCTGGCCTGAGCCCCGGCCCGGGCGCCCTCGACGGTCCGGCGCACGCGCCCCCACACGTCGGGCTCATA
>Ga0187771_10004180_pt1 | contig 10144 bp, 11 predicted proteins | sample 0116_SJ02_MP15_1_FD_133139 | JGI IMG/M metagenome (GOLD analysis project Ga0187771, IMG submission 133139) | Tropical peat soil microbial communities from peatlands in Department of Meta, Colombia - 0116_SJ02_MP15_10_MG | ecosystem: Environmental > Terrestrial > Soil > Wetlands > Peat | place... | reverse complement strand
GGCACCTCATCAAGGACTTCCTTTATCACCGAAGCAGGCTGCGTCCCCCGGAGCCACTGCTCGGGCTTAAGTATGATCCTGTGGCAGAGGGCCGGAACAGCGGTGAACTTCACGTCGTCGGGGACCACGAACCTCCTTCCGTCTATCCATGCCTTCGCCCGAGCCAGCTTCATCATGGCAAGGGAGCCCCTGGGGGAAACGCCGACCTCAACCGAACGGTGCGCCCTCGTCCCACTGCTTACTTCGACGATATATCGTTCAATCGCGGGATCGATGTGCACTCTTTCGACCTCTGCCTGCATTTCGAGGACCTCGGCCGGGGTAGCCACTGACTTCACGACAGCGTCCTCCGTGGCGCGCCTCACTCTCCTCTCGAGCACCTCCACCTCCTCCTCGGCCGAGGGGTATCCTACTGCGATCTTCATGAGGAACCTGTCAAGCTGGGCCTCGGGAAGCGGGTAGGTGCCTTCATGCTCGATGGGGTTCTGGGTGGCAAGCACGATGAATGGCCTTTCGAGCTTCAGCGTCTCGTTTTCGATGGTCACCTGCCTCTCCTGCATCGCCTCGAGGAGGGCTGACTGTGTCCGTGGAGGCGCCCTGTTGATTTCGTCGGCGAGTAGGATGTTCGTGAAGATGGGGCCTTCCCTCAGCTCGAACTTTGAGAGCTTCCGGTCGAGCACGTAGCTCCCCGTCACGTCCGCGGGGAGCAGGTCCGAGGTGAATTGCACCCTCTTGAATCGGAGGCCCAGGGCAGCCGCGAAGGTCTTGGCTATGAGGGTCTTGGCCAAGCCTGGATAGTCTTCGATCAGGACGTGGCCGTCGGCAATTATGGCCATCATGACCTCCTCAAGGACTTCATCCTTCCCGACGATGACCTTTGAAACCTCATCGATCACCTTCCGGCTGGTTTCAATGGCCAAGTTCACTCACCTCCGGCGAGGCGATCGAAAGGGCTTCTTCGACCGATCGCAGGTACATCTCCCTAGAGGCCTTGGTGGCCTTCTCTGACCTGCCCGGCTCAGGCCTGGGGGGGTTCATCAGGGCGGACTCGTCCCCGCCAAATGGGCTACCGTCAGGGTTGGGCTCTATCGAATCTCCCAGGATCCTCGCAATTTCGGCCCTTGACGCGTAGTCTCCCCCCATCGCCAGGCGCAGCACGGAGGCCTCCTTCGAAATCGGTCCGGCCGCGGCTGAACGCGCCGTCCCCTCCTCCCCTCCGATTCGGCGCAGCTTCAAGCTTCCAGAGCGCAGGCTCAAGGCGAGGACGATTACGAAGAGGACCAGCACCACCGCGTCCGCAGCTCCGCCGTATTCGGTGGGTCCAAGCAAGAAGTCCGCTACGAAGAGGATTGCGAACAGGGCAATTACGGGGACAAGCCTTCGCGGCAGGCCGAGGGACTCGGCGCTCAGCTCGAACCGACCTCCTCGCCCACCCTTCCAAGAATGCTGGTGGACTCGTTGGCATCCTCTTCCACGACATCCTCGTGACTGTAACGTGCCTTTTCGAAGAGGGAGGTGAGCCTATTCATCAGCTCTCGGTCCAGCGAGGTCTTCTTCGAAGCGTCGGATGCAAGCTCCCGGGGCGTTCTGCTCGGGGGGTTAGCCACCCCCAGCTTGCCCAGAAGTGCGCAGAACGAAGCATAACATGAGATGACAACCCTTCTGTACCCGGTGGCCGTGATTTCGCCATAGTCCACCGGCATGGCGGTTCGCGCCGCCGACCCGGGCTTTCGGCGGTGAGGGGCCGCTGGCGTCATCAAGGGGGAGGCCCTCTTCAGGTTTCGGGATAGCAGCTGCCACGCGAAGACTGATGCTCCCACCGCCAGGCCGACGACCGTGATCACTACCAATAGGGCGCCCGAGATGTCAATTTCGACGCTCGGGAGCGACATAGCGTTAAGGCCGTACGCGAGGAGGATGGCAAGCAGGGCCGCCAGTATGCTCCCGCCGATCGTCACGAGCTCCCAGAGTAGCCCTCCCTTCGAACGAAGATAGTACGGGACTTCGATCAGAAAGACGGCGAGGACGATGAAGAGTGCTATGTCTGTCTCTCCGAGCTGGCCCACCGCCGCCGTCGCGCTCCCGGCCAAGGGCGCTGAAGAGGTGGAGTTGATGGTGCCCGGTGATGAGACGGTTCCGGTCTTGCCCATCCCCGCCACCATCGATGTGATGGCCCAGGGGAAGGCGACGAGCAGTGAGACCAGAAGTATGGCGCCGAGCCCGACCCCTTTCAACGGTCTCGTCTGCTTCCTCCCTTCATATTTATACCATGCGAGCCTCTCGGGCCGTCCTAGGTCCCGAGGAATCACCCCATTCGAATCGGCCGTTGTCAGGGAAAGGGAACCTCGGGCGCATCGCAGAGCACCTTCTCAGATCGTGAGCGTTTCGAACGAGCAGCTCATCTTCCATGTTGGCCCCTTCCCGGTCGAGCAGGCCCTCTCGCCGAGACGGGACTTCGTCAGAGGGGGATGGGGAAAACGTTCGCCATTCAAGTGGACGGGCAATCACCTGGGCCGAATGCATTAGAGTTTGAGAGTTCTTCGGCCGAGGGCGACCGATTCTCGGGGGAGAAGCACCACGTTCGCCTGACGCGCTCGCGTTACCCCTTTCGGAACGCCGAATTCCTGAGGCCGGTGGGAACGCTTAAATCGAATGCCCGACGAGTTACAAAACAGAGGGAAAATCGGTGACCCTTCTCTCACAGGCGAAGACTCTGGGAGGCGTCGGCTCCGTACTCGTGATCTTGGCCTCCATCCCGGGCGTAGGCTGGCTGGTGTCGCTCATCGGCTTCATCCTCGTGCTCATCGCAGTCAAGTACGTATCCGATTCGCTTGCCGACAGGTCGATCTTCAACAACATGATCATCTCCGTGGTTGCCGCGATTGCGGGCGTCGTGGTGGGAGGGCTCTACATAGTGGCGTCGGTGCTTTCGTTCTTCCATGTGAACCTTGGCAACATGGGAACCATTTCCCAGGCAGCTCCCACCTTTGCAAACGGCCAGATCATGTCTCTTATCACGACCGTCGTCGGAGGCCTCTTGGTCGTCTGGATTGCTCTCATAGTGTCCGCCGTCTTCCTTAGGAGGAGCTACTCGACGATGGGATCAAAGCTTAACGTAGGCACATTCAACACAGCCGCCCTGCTCTACCTCATCGGTGCCGTGACGGCCATCATCTTCATAGGTTTCGTTATCCTTCTGGTGGCGGAGATCGTTCAGATAATCGCCTTCTTCTCGCTGCCCGAGGCATTTCCGCAGTCCGGAGCTGTACCCCAGCCCCAGCAGATGTAGTCCCTGGATTTCCTCGCTCCTTTTTTGGCCCTCGGAGTAGTGAGATTTCTCCATAGAAGACAAGGCTCAGGCACGAGTGAACCTACCAGCGATATCCGGCACCTCGCGCCGCTTCCGAATGCATCTTCCTCCACGATTTCGTCCCCGAAGATGACGGATCCGGAAGCCCCACAGGGAGCCTCCCGCCAACGTGCCCAGTGAGAGGTTCGTCCGCCAGGGAACCGCTTATCTACTTCCACCTGTCGAAGGCTGGGTGCCCTTCTTTCACCATGACGAATGTGCCGCGGAAGGTGGCCGTGGGGACGCCGTCGGCCTGGAGGACGGTCCGAACGGAAACCCTGTTCCGCCAGTGCCGGGTGGGTGTGGACTCCAGGTGCAGGACGCGGTCAATTGGAGTGGGCCTGTGAAGGAGGACCGAATAACGTGCCGTCACCGTCGCCGGCGGAAGGGGAAGGTTTCGACTCTTCATGAGAAAGTATGCCGCAGACCAGTTGCTGTGGCAGTCGAAGAGGACGCCGATAATCCCGCCGTTGAGATAACCTTCGAAGGCGAGGTATCGGCCATCGGGGACCCAATCGGAGACGACTTTTTCGCCCTCTACGTGGCTCTTGATGTGCAGGCCGGCGGTGTTCGCCGGGCCGCATCCAAAGCAGACGCTGTTGGGAGCGTACCTATCCTGCAGGCTGATTTCGGGCATCGAGGTTCCTCGCCCGGCTACGTATTTGAACATAATCGGTCCGACCATTTCACTAGGAGTTAGTGGTCTGAAGTGTGACCATAGACAAGCCGTGGCCTCAGGGAGGCCCTCCCCTCCGGCGTCCCTAGTCGGCCTTTCGCTGGGCGAGCTCCGCGTCGATCACCACGAGCCCGACGGGCTTGCCTTCGACGATCTTTAGCCGCTTGACGATTTCGTCGACCTGCTTCTCCTCCTCGACCTGCTCCGCGACGAACCACTGGAGCATGTTGAAGGTGGCGTTGTCGTTCTCGGATGTGGCCTGCGCAACCAAGGCGTTTATCATTCCGGTCACACTCACCTCGTGTCCGTAAGCTGCCTCGACCGCCTCCTGGGGAGACCCCCATGAGAACGGCGGCTCCTTGATGGCCCCTATCTTGGCCCTCCCGGAGCGGTCCAGCACGTGGGTGAAGATCTTCATAGCATGTGCGAGCTCCTCGCTGGCTTGGATCTCCATCCAATTTGAGAAGCCCTTGAGGTTCGCCGCGTCGAAATACGCCGCCATGGCAAGGTATAGGTTCGAAGAATAGAGCTCCGCCGCTACTTGGCCGTTCAAGGCGTCCACCATCTTTTGAGATATCATCTAGGCATCGGCGTCCCCTCTCCCCCCTCTAAAACCTAGAGCAGGATGCGACCTAGAATCGACCCGCCCTTCCCCACGTTCGTCCACAGGGAACCAATGGACGGGCTGCTGATCGCGCTACTCCAAGCTCAGGTACAGTAGGATTGCGTAGGCGACGACCATGAAGATGTCCGCCGTTGAAAGGAACTCCCCTGCCCCTACAGTGATGGAGCCCATCCTCACGACGAGCAGAGGATATGAGATAAGTGAGTGCAGGAGCAACGCGAACAGCACCACCACGATTCCCGCCGCGAAGTTGGCCTTGGTTTCTGCGTACATCCTGAGGTATACCACGATGAGGGCGATGAGCAGGGCCACGCTGGTCGTCGATACGATAACTCGCAGGGTCAATACGGGCTCTAATGTGTTGGGGGGTGGTGGAGGGCCAGGGCCGATGAATCTGACCTGGGCGAACAAGGAGAGTAGGATTCCGATGGAGATGCCAAGCGCTAGAACTATCAGCAGCCACACGATGCCGCTGCGTCCCTTCTTCTCAGCTGCTACCGTTTCCGGTTTCACCTCCCCGCCTGGCGCGACCTGTCTTCTCAAGGATCGATTCGAGCGCCTTCCAGTGAAACTCCATCGCGTCAGATACAAAGTACAGCCTGCCGTACTTGTCACCCTCCGTTACCACTATGCCGTTCTTCTCCAGGACCTTCAGATGGTGCCTCACGGTGGTGTAATCCAAGCTCAGCTGCTGGGCGAGCTGGAGGGCGTTCCTCGGCTCCTCCTTGATAGCCAACAGCACCTGGACCCTGGTCTTCGCGCCCGCGCTTCCGATGAAGAGCCACCAAAGTAGGCGCTCGAATGCGTCCAAGATCGTCAGAGGTCAGTGGCGACAGGGCAATAATGGTATCGCCCTGAGAAGGCCCCCACCGCCTTCCTTCTGCGGTAGGCGAGGGATTATCAGCCTCCGCTGAAGATGGGGCCCGCCGGGTGCGGGGATGGGGCGTCATCTTAGCCCAGCCACCAGGTATGAAAGGGCCGCAACAAGGATAGCTGCCCCTATGATTCCGTAGCTCGAGCCAGTTCCGAAGGCGAAATCCAGCGCCTCCATGCTCCCGTCCAGGAGCCGGCTCGCGACCTTCCTAAGCGTCTCCGACAACCCGGTCGGAGGAGGATGGGCCTGTGGACTCTATATAACGGATTTCCACATTGATTCCATAATCGCTAGCTAAGGCTTGCACATATCGACCAGCCCTCTCGAGGCCGGGCCGAGGAATGGTATCTCATTGAACATAGGCTAACTACAAATTATGGAGCCTTTCCGGAAATCCGTTATATGCCGACTAGCCTGCCGGTATGGAAGATGGTGAGAATGCCCGCGCCCTTTCCAGCTCGAGCCTCCACGGTCGAGCCCATCACGACGGCGTCTCCGCTGACTGGTGACTCCTGAAGTTGTCCTCCCTCGAGATGGCCTTCCGTTCCCTGAGGAAGAGGAAGACGAGGACAGCCCTTACGGTGTCGGGCATCGCCGTGGGCGTCGCCATGATCCTCGTCCTGTTCTCTCTCGCAGCCGGGGCATCCACTTCTACTGGTGGCCTTCTGAGGAACTTGCTAAGCGCCGAGATAACCGTCGTAAACAACACCGTGCCAAGCTTCACCGGCACGGGGGGCGGCGGGTTCGGAGGCGGGCAATTCAACTTCACCGGTAGGTCAGGCGGCGGGGGCGGTTTCTTCGCGGTCTCGATTTCCGGCAACCTCCTCAGCCAGGACGTTGCGGATCAAATCGGGAAGATGACCGATGTCTATGCAGTGTCTTCGGCCCTGACGTTTGTCGGGAGCGTGGACAACACCTCCTCCTTCGTGTACGGGGTCGACAGCTCTTACTCAGCGGCGACGAACGGCCTGAACATAGTCAACGGCACGATGCTCGACAGCTCCTCTAGCTCCAACGTAATCGTGCTCGAAAGCACCCTGGCCACGAACCTCAACTTAACCGTGGGCTCCGTCGTGGACCTTTCATACAACTCCACAGATGAAGGGAACTTCACGGTTGTCGGTATCTACTCGGCAGGGGAGACCTTCGGCCCGACTTCGAGGTCCTCCTACATAACTCTGGCCAACGCCCAGAACATCACCCAGAACTCCAACGAAGTTTCGCAGATCTATGTGAAGACCGACGACCCCACCCAAGTGAGCACTGTCGCCTCCCTCATCACCTCGACGATCTCGGGGGTCACGGCGCAGACCGCCAACAGCTTCACGGGCACGGCCTCCACGCTTTCCAACACTCTGACCTCGTTCTTCGAGGTGATAGGCCTCGTTGCCCTCCTGGCGGGTGGATTTGGCGTGGTCAACACCATGATGATGTCCGTCACTGAGAGGACCAGAGAGATTGGGACACTGAAGGCGATCGGCGCGAAGGGCGGACAGATAATGAGGCTATTCATGGGCGAGGCCCTCATGATTGGGATACTGGGAGCGATAGTGGGAGTGTTAGTCGGGGGAGTCGTGGGCTTGGTCCTGCCGATGCTCTCGGGGAGTTCGAGCGGGACGGTGGGGACCGCAGGGAGGGCATTGGCCGGGTTCCTTCCTGGCCGCCTATCCGTAGCATTGACTCCTTACAATATCGGTCTGAGCCTGCTCGCGGGGACATTGGTCGGTGTGATAGCCGGGATATTGCCGGCATGGCGCGCTTCGAAGTTGGACCCAGTGGAGGCATTGAGGCATGTCTGAGACCGTGGTCGAGGCGATGAGGGTTACGAAGCAGTACAGGCGGGGGAAGATACCCGTCTCCGCCCTAAACGGCATCGACATGAAGGTTCGGAGGGCGGAGATCGTAGGCGTGATCGGCCCTTCGGGGTCGGGGAAGTCCACTCTTCTCAACCTCATAGGAGGCTTGGACAGGCCCTCGGGTGGAAAGGTCTTGGTCGACGGCGCTGACGTAGGCCAGATGAACGAGTCGCAGCTGGCCGAATACAGGCTGAGGAAGGTGGGCTTCGTCTTCCAGTTCTACAACCTCATCTCTACTCTCACGGCGCTCCAGAACGTAATGGTGCCGATGGGTTTCGCGGGCCTCAAGAAGGAGGACCAGGATTCGAAGGCCAGACGGCTCCTGGCCGTCGTGGGGCTGGAAGAGCGTCTCCACCACATGCCTGACGAAATGAGCGGCGGAGAGCAGCAGCGCGTAGCGGTCGCAAGGGCACTCGCGAACGGCCCGTCGGTGGTGCTCGCCGACGAGCCCACTGGGGACCTCGACTCGAAGGCGGCAAAGCGACTGATGGAGCTAATCAAGTCCCTGCGTGACGACGAACGGGTGACCTTCATGGTAGTCACTCACGACCCCATCGTAATTGCCCAGTGTGACAGGGCCTACGCGCTGAGGGACGGCAAGGTGACGCATGAGCTCACATCAAAGGAGCTGGGTGACGCCATGCTGTCTGACAAATTCAATCGGGCCCTGGATGGGATCTATTAGCCTAGGGCCTCTGGCGGTCCCGTCGTCCCACCCAATTGATTACATTCGAAGCGTGAAGTGATTCCGCCTTTGCAGCTCGGCACTAGTGCAGCTATTCGCACTCTCTTGTTAGCGATTATGGAGCCTTTTCGGAAATCCGATAAATAAGGAGGCGGGCTGGTTTGAACAGGGAAGAATGGGTTGACGGAGCCGCTCGCAGGGGGTCGGCTTTTCTTGAGGGGAACCGGCCCGGAGGCCAGGGGAATTTTGTCCGGGTCCGGGTCCCTTCAGGATCGGGGAGGGCCGTTGGCCTGCGTCAACTCCTTTGATTCTCCGCTAGGGGACGTCCTTTGAAAGACCTAGAGGAGGCCCTCGCTAGCGGCGAAGCTTCTCTTAGCAGTATGGCCAGGGAGGTTGATGAAGCGTCACGCGGCGCGCTGAGTAGCTTCCTGCTCTTCGTGTTCGGGGTGGCCCTGGTCGCCGTCGGTCAGTCCCTGATTCGATCTTCAGTGCCCGTCGTCGCATACATAGTCCTCGCTGAGCTGGTCTTTGCGGGATTTGTTCAGGAGGGGGAGACCATAGTCCGACATGGCCTCATGTTCTCGGCGGGTGTCGCCATTGGGCTTATCATTGTGCGAGACTGGTGGGGGCTCGCCATTTCAATGGGCATCTACCTTGGGGTCACGGCCATGAGGTTCAGCCGACACCGTTGACCGGGTCGTGCCCACTCGAAATCTCTTTTCAAAGAGAGGTCGCTCGCCCATGGTCACCATCACGAACCCGGCCATTAACCGCCGCTGGCCTATGACCGAGATCCCTCCCTTGGCGCACATGTAGCGCACGCGGGAAGGTCTGCTCGGCCAGAAGTGGCGCGCCAACGCCCAGAGCCCGAAGGGTGGCCAGACGTCGGCTACGAGCAGGCGACCGCCTGGATGGAGCACTCTGGCTATCTCCCCGATACCCTTTGCAGGGTCCTCCCAGTGATGAAAGGAGAAGGTGCTCACGACGACGTCTACCGAATCATCAGGGAGAGGGAGGGCTTCCACGCGACCAGGGTAGAATGTACAGCTGGGGAGGAGCAGGCGAGCAGCCCTGAGGGACCTTTCTAGGGGGTCCACCCCAACCAGCTTCGCGCTGGGGAAGAGGTGCTTGGCCCGACGCAACAGCCTACCATCTCCGCAGCCCACGTCGAGGATGGTGCCGGGGTCGTCAGAGCCTCCGATCAGCTCGAGCACCTCAAAACGGGCAGTGTCGGCCACACGAGTCGCGAACGAGGGCCCTTCGGCGGCCGTTGTTTGGGGGGACGCCAATTCCATTCGGTGACTTGCTTCGGACAACTCCTACCACATTTGATGTCGGCGGCTATCTCTTCACGCCGAGGCGAAGGTGGTGAGTACTTTTGGGTATCTGAAGTTCTATCAACCTTCGCTTAACCCCTTGCGTGGCTCCAACGCTATGTCGTTCTCGGGGCATTTCAGAAAAGCCTTATCCCTCGACCGGGGGGCCAACTGACGAGTTGGACTCCTCTTCCTTGCAGGGGCGATGGACGCGCGCATCCCTGTGGGCGGCCGTCTTTGGAATCGCGCTCTATTTGGCGCTCGACGCCCTTGCCCAGCTCCTACCTCCGCACTACAGTCCCATCAGCCAAGCAGAAAGCGACCTCGCCGTCGGCCCCTACGGCTACATAATGGCGATTAACTTCCTAAACCGGGGCGCGCTCTCGTTTCTATTCCTATGGGGCCTCTCCCGGTCGGCCTCCCCGCGGCCTGGACAGAGGCTGGGCTACTCCCTCGTCGGCCTATGGGCGGCTGGCTCCATGATCTTGGCTGCCTTTCCGACGGATGTAGGGGGGAGCCCTACGATACACGGTGAGATTCACCTCGTCGTTGCTCTTCTTGCGTTTGTGGGCGGGGCCATTGGGGAGCTCGTGCTTTCGACCGCGCTTCGCAGTCACCCGAAGCTCTGGAAGACCGCGAAGTTCACGACGGCCCTATCAGTTCTGGCCCTGATTTTGCTGGCGGCGCTTTTCTTTGGACCGGCCATCGCGCCCAAGGCCGCGGGAGAGGTCGGAGGGCTCATCGAGCGTATCTTTATCGGTCT
>Ga0187771_10004179_pt1 | contig 10144 bp, 8 predicted proteins | sample 0116_SJ02_MP15_1_FD_133139 | JGI IMG/M metagenome (GOLD analysis project Ga0187771, IMG submission 133139) | Tropical peat soil microbial communities from peatlands in Department of Meta, Colombia - 0116_SJ02_MP15_10_MG | ecosystem: Environmental > Terrestrial > Soil > Wetlands > Peat | place... | reverse complement strand
GGCGCGACGCGCCAGCCTGGTGTTCGGCAGGTCCCCCGGTGGGTTGACGCGGCGGGACTCGAAGGTGAACAAAGAGACGAGGGCGGCGAGGCTCGGGGCGTCAAGCCCGCCGAGGAGCCCCCCGCCGACGGCCTCGGCGATGAGGAGATCGCAGTCGTGGTAGATGCCGGCGAGGCGCTCGCCGGAGCTCGTCAACCGCCAGCCGGAGAGGTACTCGCGGTCGGCGAGGACTTCGAGGACGGCGTCGAGCTGACGGCCGAGGGGCGCGTCGCTGAGGAACTGGGCGAACGACGAGCGCACGAGCCGGTAGGCCTCGTCGGGCGCGTAGCGCCGGACGAGGTTGACCGCCATGTTGTAGGTCGGGTGGAACGAGCTGCGCAGGGCGCGGGATCGCGCCGCGGCGAGCGTGGAGACCTCGGCGAAGCTGTGGTATGGCGACCAGAGAACCGCGGCGTGACCGACCTCGTCGATGCCGCGCCGCCCAGCTCGTCCGGTGAGCTGGGTGTAGTTCCCGGCTGTGAGGTCTTCGTGCCCGCTCCCGGAGAACTTCGTCAGGGACTCGATGACGACGGAGCGGGCCGGCATGTTGATCCCGAGCGCGAGCGTCTCCGTGGCGAAGACAACCTTCACGATCGCCCGGCCGAACAGTTCTTCGACGGCCTCGCGGAACGGCGGGACGAGGCCGGCGTGGTGGGCAGCGAAACCGGCCTCGAGTCCCGTGACGAAGGCCGAATAGCCGAGCACCCGCAGATCGGAATCGGAGAGCGCTTCGACGTGCTCGTCGGCGACATCACGGATCACGCGCCGTTCTTCGGGGGTGGTGAGCCGCAATCCCGCCTCCAGGCACTGGCGGACGGCGTCGTCGCAGCCAGCCCGGGAAAAGACGAAGTAGATCGCCGGCAACAGGTCATCCGCGGCGAAGCGCTCGACGACCTCGGCGCGCCGGGGCCGGAAGAGCGGCGAGCGCGGGCTCGTGCGGCCGACCCGTGGCGCGACGATCCCGGGTTGGTGTCGCGGCCGAGAGCGGGCGTCGAGCGTCACCGCCTCGGGATTTGGGACGCCGTCGACGAACGTGGGGAGGATCCCGAGCCGGTGGGTGGCGCGGATTCCCACGACGTAGAGGTGATGGAGGTCGATCGGGCGGTGTTCCTCGATGACGTGGGCGGTCGAGCCGCGTACATGCTCGATCCACCCGGCGAGCTCCTCGGCGTTGGAGACCGTCGCCGACAGACAGACGAGCACGACCGACGGCGGCGCCGACAGGATGATCTCTTCCCAGACCGAGCCGCGGTAGCGGTCTTCGAGGTAGTGGACCTCGTCGAGGACGACGCAGCGCAGATCGTCGAGGCGCGCCGAGCCGGCGTAGATCATGTTGCGCAGCACCTCGGTCGTCATGACGACGATCTCGGCCTCGCCGTGACGGGACACGTCGCCGGTGAGAAGTCCCACGCGGGTTGGCCCGTACTCGGCGACGAAGTCGGCGTACTTCTGGTTCGACAGCGCCTTGAGCGGGGTCGTGTAGATGGCGCGCCCGCCCCCGGCGAGCGCCCGGGCGACGGCGTACTCGGCGATGAGCGTCTTGCCGGACCCCGTCGGCGCCGCGACGAGGACGGATTTGCCCTCTTCGAGAAGCTCGAAAGCCTCCTCCTGGAAGGGGTCGAGCCGGAGGGCCCGCCGGGCGAGGAAGGCCCGCCGGGTTGAGCTCTGACGGGTGGTCCCGCTCTCGGGCGACCCCGTGGTCTCGGAGCTCATTGGCGTGGCGGGCTCGCTCGGCCCGCGGGATCGAGACCCGGGTCAGTCGTGCTCAAGGGGTCAGGTTCGGGCCACGCGCCCGCGTCGGCGCGTGACGAACTTGCCGAGCTGGATCGACGCTTCGTAGAAAAGCAGCATCGGCACGGCCATCGCGAGCATGGAGAACGGGTCGGAGCTCGGCGTCACGACACCGGCGAAGATGACGATGAGGACGATCGCCGGCCGTCGCCAGTGCGCCAGCTTCTGTGGCGTGAGGACGCCCGCGAGCTCGAGACCGACGAGGATCACCGGGAACTCGAAGGTCGCGCCGAAGATCGTCATGAGGGCGATGATGAGCCCGAGGTACTTCGACGGCGTGAACAGGTCGGTGATGTTCGATCCCCCGACAGCGTGGAGGAAGCCCAGCGCGTGCGGGAACGTGAGCCAGGCGACGAAGGCTCCGAGCAAGAACAACGCCACTGTCGAGACCGCGAACGGGATCGCGTAGCGCTTCTCGTTGGCTTTGAGCCCCGGCGTGATGAAGCGCCACAGCTCGAACACGATGACCGGTGAGGCGAGGACGATCCCGCCGTAGCCGGTGACGTTGAGGCGCACCATGAAGGCGTCGAGCGGTCCGAATACGTAGAGCGAGCAGTGGTTGCCGGTGAGGTGGGCCTGGACGCAGTAGGGGTGGAGGAAGAACCGGAGGATCTGGTCATAAAAGACGTAGGCCACGACCGCGGCGAGGAGGAAGGCGATGAACGAGACGATGAGACGCTGACGCAGTTCGGCGAGGTGCTCGGTCAGCGTCATCGTCCCGCCCGCGGCGGTTGTTCGCTCTGCGCCTCGGGTCAGGGTTGCCATCTCTTTGATTCGGCGGCTTTGGCCGGGTCAGTTCATGCTCGGGTCGTCGGCCGGCGGTGAGAAGTCGCCGAGCGCGGGAGAGATCGCATCCGCCGACCGGGGGTCTGTTTCGGTCGTCGAATCGGCGGCGCCGTCCTTCGCTTCGGCCCCCGGGGTCTCCCCAGCGGCGTCGGAGGGCGTCGAGCGGGGATCAGCGAGGAAACCCGTGAGGGTGCCGCGCACCGAGGGGATCCGCGGGATCGAGGTGAGGTCGAGATCGGGCATCACGGCACGGACCTCGTCGGTCACCTCCTGACGGATCCGGGTGACCTCGTGCCAGGCGGCGCCGAGCTGACGGGCGACCTTGGGGAGGCGGTCGGGGCCCATGACGATCAAGATGACGACGAGGATCATGAGGATCTTCGCCGGATCGAGACTGCCCACGACGGCTCAGTCTACAAGGCCATTTCCCTGCCGACGAGGGCGGGTCAGGGCTTGCTGGGCTAGAAGATGATGAACTCCGGGTGCCAGTGCCGCCAGATGACGGCGATGACCCGTCCGACGATGTCCCGGCCCGGCAGCGCTCCCCAGACCCGGCTGTCGCAGGAGACGATGCGGTTGTCGCCGAGAACGTAGAAATCGTTTTTCGGAACGGTGTACGGCATGATCGGCGGACCGAGCGGGGTGTTCCGGCCGTCATCGGGGAAGTAGCTTTCCGGTAACAGATGAAACTTGCTGTTCCGCCCGGGTTCCTTGATCAGCACCTCGTCGCCCCGGGACTTGATCGTCTGACCCCCGATCGCGACGACGCGCTTCACGAGATCGCCGTCAGTGGTCAGGCAGCCGTTCTTCGCTGCCGGTGGCGTGCGGAAGACGATGATGTCGCCGGGTCGGAGGGAGTGGTAGTTGAAGTCGAACTTGTCGACCAGGATGCGGTCACCGACCTGCAGCGTCGGCGCCATCGAGCTCGAGGGGACGAAGTAGGCCTGCAGGACGAAGGTCCGCAACCCGAAGGCGATGAGAATCGCGACGAGCAGGCCGACGACCGTCTCGATGACGGTGCGGCGCCGGGGGTGCCTGGACTTGGCGGGGCTTTTCCGGCGGTGCTGGGGACCTGGTCGCGTCGCGACTTCGCCTGGTCGGTCGTCCCTCACATCCGGCGGCTCGCGCCCGTCTAAACCGTCGCTTTCCACGAAATCCCGGTCTACATCGACTCGATGAGGCGTTCGACGCGCTCGTCGTGTGCCCGGAAGGGGTCCTTTAACAGCACGGTCCGCTGAGTCTGGTCGTTCAACTTGAGATGCACCCAATCGACGGTGAAGTCGCGCCGGCGGTCCTTCGCCCGACGGATGAACTCCCCGCGCAGGCGGGCCCGCGTGGTTGCCGGTGGCGCATCCATCGCCTCGACGATCGCCGTGTCGGTGACGACCCGCTCGAGGAGCCCGCGTCGCTGCAGACGATAAAAGATGCTGCGTCGCCGGCTGACGTCATGGTACTGGAGATCGAGGAGGGTGATCCGCGGATTGCCGAGCGGGAGGGCGTGGCGCTCCCGGTAGCGCTCGACGAGGTTGTGCTTGATCACCCAATCGCACTCCCGCACGAGGAGCAACGGGTCGCGCTCGATCGTCTCCACGCAGTGCTGCCACATCTTGAGGGCCCGGTCCTCCATCGGCGACAGGCCCCGCTGGCCGGCGTAGCGGATCGCCCGTCCGAGGCACTCCGACTGGATGTCGAGCGCGCTCACCTCGCGACCATTCGCCAGGCGGATCTTGCGGCGGCACGTGATGTCGTGGCTGATCTCGCGGATCGCCCGGATGGGGTCCTCGAGCGTCATGTCGCGCAGGACGACGCTTTGGTCCTCGAGCATGCGGAGCATGATGCTCGTCGCCCCGATCTTGAGGAAGGTCGCGTACTCGCTCATGTTCGAGTCCCCGACGATGACGTGGAGTCGCCGGTAGCGCTCGGCGTCGGCGTGCGGCTCGTCGCGGGTGTTGATGATCGGACGCGAGCGCGTCGTCGCCGAGGACACGCCTTCCCAGATGTGCTCGGCGCGCTGCGAGATGCAGTAGACGGCACCGCGCGCGGTCTGGAGGACCTTGCCCGCACCGGCGTAGATCTGGCGCGTGACGAGAAACGGAATGAGAACCTGCGCGTAGTGGACGAAGTCGTCCCGCCGGGCGGTGAGATAGTTCTCGTGGCAGCCGTAGGAGTTTCCCGCCGAGTCCGTGTTGTTCTTGAAGAGATAGACGATGCCGCGGATCCCCTCATCTTTGAGGCGGGCCTCGGCCGACTCCACGAGCCCCTCGAGGATCCGCTCCCCCGCCTTATCGTGAGCGACGAGGTCGTCGATCGAATCGCACTCCGGGGTGGCGTACTCGGGGTGGCTGCCGACGTCGAGGTACAGGCGCGCCCCGTTCTCCAGAAAGACGTTGGAGGAGCGGCCCCAGCTCACGACGCGGCGGAACAGGTAGCGTGCGATCTCGTCGGGGCTGAGCCGTCGCTGTCCCCGCAGCGCGCACGTCACGCCGTACTCGTTCTCGAGCCCGAAGATGCGTCGCTCCACGACGAGCCAAGCTAGCGGCGGCATCCCGGGGGCGGTCTGGCACCCCCCGGCGGTACCCTCGGAGAGTGGAGTCGACAGAGCCGCTGGTCTATCTCACGACGGTCGTGGGATCGGTGGCCGGCCAACTCGTCGTTGGGCGATTGCGAGCCGAAGGCATTGCGGCGACGATGTGCGGACCCCCCGACGGGCCCTACCCGTTCCCGGCGGAGATCGACGTGCTCGTCGCTTCGGCCGATCTCGTCCGGGCCCGGGAGGTCCTGCTCGCCGATGCCGTCGAAGCGACCTTCGAGGCGCGCGGTGCCCCGGTCGTCCCGCGTCTCGGACGCCGGAAGACCGGCTCGCGACGACGGCCGTTCAGGCGGCGACGAGGCTGCTGAGCTCGGCCCGCTCGATGCGGCGGAAGGCCCGCCGTTGCGCCGATTTCTCGAGCACGCCGACTTCCAGGTCGTCGACGCCGAGGGTCCTGTCGGGACCCGCGAGGCACGCGACGCAGCTCTTGACGGCAGCGCCGAGCGTCCAGGTCGGATCGAAGGCTTGCTCGAGCCGCGCGGCGATCGCCTCGGCCTCGCCGCCGAGAACGGTCCAGTTCTCCTCGTCGACGACGGTCCCGTCGTACGAGATGTGGTAGAGGCTGTTCTCACCCGTCGGCGCGAGCTCGGCGACGAGGATCTCGACCTCGAGGGGCTTCATCTCGTGGGTGAACACCTGGCCGAGGTACTGGGCGTAGAGATTGGCGAGTGAGCGGGCGTCGACATCCTCGCGGGAGTAGGCGTAGCCCTTCGTGTCGGCGTGCCGGATGCCCGCGACGCGTAGCTGGTCGAACTCGTTGTACTTGCCGACCCCGGCGAAGGCGACCCGGTCGTAGATCTCGCTCACCTTGTGGAGCGTCCGGGAGGGGTTCTCGGCGACGATCAAAATGCCGTCGGTGTAGGCCGTGGCGACGAGTGCCCGGCCCCGCGCGATCCCTTTCTGCGCGTACTCTGCCCGATCCTTCATCACCTGTTCGGGCGCGACGTAGTACGGCATCGTCATGGGCTTGACCCGCCTGTCGTCGTCTGTCCCCGCCGAGAGAGGATGGCGGCGAACCGCTCGGCGACCTCTTCGTCCTCGAGGCGGGCGAACCCCGTCGCGTCGACCGTCGCGATGATCGGGTAGATGCCGCGCACCGGGTCGGGCCCCCCCGTTGCCGAGTCCTCGTCAGCTGCTTGGTACAAGGACTCCACGGCGAGCTCAACCGCCTCGACGCGGGTGAGGTCCTCGCGGAAGCCGAGCTTGATCGTCGTCTTGGCGTCCCGCCCCCCAGAACCGGTGGCGTGGAAGTCGGTCTCCTCGTAGCGCCCGCCCGTGAGGTCGTAGGTGAAGATCCGCCCCGTCTGGCGGGTGGTGTCCCAGCCCGCGAACAACGGCACGACACCGAGGCCCTGCATCGCCATCGGCAGGTGGTCGCGCACGAGCTGGGCGAGCTGGTTGGCCTTGCCCTCCAGGGTGAGCGCCGCGCCCTCGACCTTCTCGTAGTGCTCGAGCTGGACCTGGAAGAGCCGCACCATCTCCATCGCGGGGCCCGCGGCGCCGGCGATGGCGACGGCCGAGTAACGGTCGGCGGGGAATACCTTCTCGATGCTGCGGTGGGCGATGGAGACGCCTTCGGTCGCGCGGCGATCCCCCGCCACGACGACGCCGCCGGCGTAGCGCAGCGCGGCGATCGTCGTCGCCCGGCGGACTTGGTCTAGCGGTGACGAGCTTCCCGGCAGCGCGATGTCCCGCTGGGCCCGGCGCAACAGCTCGACGAAACTCGGCCCGGGGTCGTCAGCCGGCGGGAATACGTACAGGGCCATCGGGGTCGAACCCTAGTTGCCGGCAAGGGCCGGCCGCTCACTGCCCTCCCTTTTGCACGTAGTTGCGCACGAACTCCTCGGCGTTGTCCTCGAGGACGTCGTCAATCTCGTCGAGCAGGTCGTCGATCTCGGCCTTCAGGCGCTCACCCTTGTCCGAGCCCGGAGGGACTTCCTCGGTCTGCTCCGGGGCCTGGCGCGCTGGCGCCGAGTGCCGCTTGAGCTCGCGTTCAGCCATGTCCCTCCTCCTCACCGCCGAGTCGCCCGAGGAGCTCGGCGGCGCTACCGCATTCCTCAAGAAGCGTAGCGACGCGCGCCGCAGTCCCCCGCAACGGCTCCATCATCGGGACGCGGCGCAGGGGGTCCTCGCCGAGGTCGAAGACGACTGAATCCCAGTTGGCGGCCACGATCGACTCGGCGTAGCGCTTCAGGCACTCCCCGCGGAAATAGGCCCGCGTCGTCGTCGGCGGGTCGGTGATCGCGCACTCGATCGCCTCGTCGGTGACGACGCGCTCCATGCCGAGGCGGCGGTGCAACGATCGCGCCGGACGCACGTCGTGGTACTGCAGGTCAAGGACCTGTACGCGGTGGTCGGCGAGGTCACAGCGGTGGCGGGCGCAGTAGGCGTCGATGAGCTCGAGCTTGGCGACCCAGTCGAGGCTCCGGGCAAGCGTCGAGGCGTTCGACTCGAGGCCGGCGAGCACGGATTCCCAACGGTCGAGCACCAGGGTGCCGACGGCCTCGTCGCCGAGGGCCTCGAGCCCGTGCACCTCGTTGTACTTGCGGGCGAGGTCGAGAAACCGCCACTGCACCTCGATCGCCGACATCTTCTCGCCGGAGGCAAGCTCGACGGGCGCGGCGAGCGTGAGGTCGTGCGAGACGGCGTGCATCGCTTTCACCGGTTGGGCGAGCACGAGCTCGTTGGGGCCCAGGGCGTCGTCCTCGATCAAGAGCAGGACGATCGCCGTCACACCGACCTTGAGGAAGATGGCGACCTCGGCGAGATTGGCGTCGCCCGTGATGACGTGGAGGCGGCGGTAGCGCTCGGCGTCGGCGTGCGGCTCGTCGCGGGTGTTGATGATCGGCCGCTTCAGCGTCGTCTCGAGGCCCACCTCCTCTTCGAAGAAGTCGGCCCGCTGGCTGATTTCGAAGGCCGCGGCGCGTCGCCCCGGCTCCTCGCAGCCGACCTTGCCCGCCCCCGTGTAGACCTGGCGGGTGACGAGATGCGCGGTGAGGTCGCGCGCGATCCGGCCGAAGGGCACGGCGCGGTCGACGAGGTAGTTCTCGTGGCAGCCGTAGGAGTTGCCCTTGCCGTCGGAGTTGTTCTTGTAGACGACGATCGCTTCTTGCGGCCCGAGGGGGCGCTGCGCCGCCTCGATCGAGGCCGCGAGGATCCGCTCCCCCGCCTTGTCGTGGGCGACGAGCTCGAGGGCTGTCGAGCACTCCGGCGTCGAGTACTCGGGATGGGCGTGGTCGACGTAGTAGCGGGCGCCGTTCGTGAGCACGGCGTTGACGAGATTCGTCTCGACCTCGGGCGAGACACCGAAATCTCGCACGAACCCGCGGGCGTCCTTCCCCGGGCTCTCGTCCTCGAAGTCCCAGCCGACCCGGCCCGCGAGTTCGGAGACGTAGCCGTTGATGAGCCTCGACGCGGCCACGGTCGGATTCGTGTCCGACACCCCGGCGAGCTGCACTCCGTACTCGGTCTCGATGCCGCAGACCTTCGGGATCGCCATGGGGCCGACCCTAGTGGACTCCTCGCGTCGCCGACCGTCGCCGGGTGATCGCGCCCGGCGACGGGCGGCTGGCGCCCCGGATTACAGGTACTGCCCGGTCCCGACGCGCTCGATCGCTCGGCCGCCGCGTTCGTCGCCGTGGTCGATCACGGTCCGGACGTAGACGATGCGCTCGCCCTTCTTGCCGGAGATCTTGGCCCAGTCGTCCGGGTTCGTCGTGTTCGGCAGGTCCTCGTTCTCCTTGTACTCCTGCTTGATCGACTCCAGCAGGTCGGCGAGGCAGATCCCGCGGGCCTCGCCGCCGAGGAGGCGTTTGATCGCCATTTTCTTCGCCCGCCGGACGATGTTCTCGATCATCGCCCCGGAGGCGAAGTCCCGGAAGTACAGGACTTCCTTGTCGCCGTTTTGGTAGGTGACCTCGAGGAAGCGGTTCTCGTTGTCGGCTCGGTACATCTCGGCGACGGTCCGCTCGATCATCACCCGGACCGCCTTGGCGGGGTCACCGCCGCCCAGCTCGGCCACGGCCTCGGCGTTGAGCGGCAGGTCGGCCGTCAGGTAGCGGGCGAAGATCTGCTGGGCGGCCCCCTCGTCGGGACGCTCGATCTTGATCTTCACGTCGAGCCGGCCGGGCCTCAGGATCGCCGGGTCGATGAGGTCCTCGCGGTTCGACGCCCCGATGACGATGACGTCGCGCAACGCCTCGACGCCGTCGATCTCCGCGAGGAGTTGCGGGACGATCGTCGACTCCATGTCCGAGCTGATGCCGGAACCGCGGGTGCGGAACAGCGAATCCATCTCGTCGAAGAACACGATCACGGGCACGCCTTCGTCGGCCTTTTCCCGCGCTCTTTGGAAGACGAGGCGGATCTGACGTTCGGTCTCGCCGACGTACTTGTTGAGCAGTTCTGGTCCTTTGATGTTGAGGAAGTAGCTGCGGACGTTCTCGTTGCCCTTGAGCTCGCCGACCTTGCGGGCGAGGGAGTTCGCCACCGCCTTGGCGATCAGCGTCTTGCCGCAACCCGGCGGGCCGTAGAGAAGGATCCCCTTCGGCGCGGGAAGCTGGTGCTCGGCGAAGAGCTCCGGGTGGAGATACGGGAGCTCCACCGCGTCAGTCAGCGCTTCGATCTGCTCGTCGAGGCCGCCGATGTCGGCGTAGGTGACGTCAGGCACCTCCTCGAGGACGACCTCTTCGATCTCGGGCCGGGGGAGCTTCTCGAGCAGGATGAGCGAACGGGGGTCCATGAGGACGCTGTCGCCGGCACGCAGGCGAGTGTCTCGGAGCGCGTCGGCGAGCTCGGCCACGTGCTCTTCGTCGGCCCGGCCGACGACGAGGGCGCGCTTGCCGTCCTCGAGGATCTCCTGGACCGTGACGACCTCGCCGGACTGCTCGGAGGCGCGGGCGAGCACGACGTTCAACGACTCGTTGAGGACGACCTCGT
>Ga0187771_10004178_pt1 | contig 10145 bp, 8 predicted proteins | sample 0116_SJ02_MP15_1_FD_133139 | JGI IMG/M metagenome (GOLD analysis project Ga0187771, IMG submission 133139) | Tropical peat soil microbial communities from peatlands in Department of Meta, Colombia - 0116_SJ02_MP15_10_MG | ecosystem: Environmental > Terrestrial > Soil > Wetlands > Peat | place... | reverse complement strand
TTTCTTGGTCAGCCCGTAGACGTGGTTGTCGTGCAGCACCATCGTCATGTTCATGTTGTAGCGGATGGCGTGGATCCAGTGCCCGGCGCCGATGCTGCAGCAGTCGCCGTCACCGGTGCTGACGAATACGTTGAGGTCGGGGCGGGCCATCTTGATGCCCTCGGCGACCGGTAGTGCCCGGCCGTGGATGCCGTGGAAGCCGTAAGCGCGCATGTAGTGCGGCAGCCGGCTGGAACAGCCGATGCCGGAGACGAACACGGTCTTTTCCGGACGCAGGTCGTTGTCGCGGCAAAGCCGCTGCATCGCCGCCAGGATCGCGTTGTCGCCGCAACCGGTGCACCAGCGCGGCACGCCGCCCTGATAATCCTCCAGGTCGTGATGCTCCTCGTACATCCGGAGCAGGCAGTTGGTGGCCTCCAATGTCATGGTCGCGGCCTCATTGTTGCAATTTCGCGCGCAGCGCCTTGACGATGACGCCGGGCTTGATCGGTCGCGCCCGCACCTCGGTCCAGCAGTCGACGTCGATCAGAGTGCGCGCGCGCAGCATCGTCGCCAGCGCCGAATAGCGGCGGTTTTCCGCGTCGATGATTTCATCGCTCGCGTTATCGGACCAGTTGCTCTCGACCGTCATCACCTTGCGAAAGCCTTGCATGATCTCCTTCAGGCCCGGCGCCAGCGGCTGCAGGAATTGCAGGTGTAACGACGATACTTTCAGTCCGTCGGCGCGCAGTCGTTCGACCGCCTCCTCGATCGCGCCCTTGGTAGAGCCCCAGCCGATGACCAACAAGTCGCCGGTCTCTTCGCCGAATAGTCTCGGCGGCCGCAGCGTCTTCTGCAGCGCCGCGAGCTTGAGGCTGCGGTGGCGCAAACCCTCTTCGTTGCTCAGCGGATCGTAGGCGACGTGGCTGTCGCGGTCGTGGGCAAGGCCGGTCAGCGTGTGCATGCCGTGCGGCTGGCCCGGCACGAAGCGGCGGGCAAGACCGGTGACCGGATCCCAGTCATACGGCTTGCTGCCCTCCGCCACCGCGCTCTGATCGAACGGCGGGGCAAGCCAACCCTCGCTGAATTTCGGCCGCGCGAACGGCTGCTGTCCGGTCGCCAGATTGGCATCCGACAGCACAACCACCACTATGTTGAACGTTTCCGCGACCTTGCGCGCGGTGATTACCGAATAAAAACAGTCTTCGATGCTGCTCGGCGCCATGACCACCTTGGGCGCGTCGCCGTGGCTGCCGTAGATGGCGGTCAAGAGGTCGCCCTGTTCGCCTTTGGTCGGCTGCCCTGTGGAGGGACCGCCGCGTTGGACATCGATGACCACCAGGGGAATTTCGGCCATCACCGCGAGCCCGATCGCCTCCTGCTTGAGCGAGTAGCCCGGGCCGGAGGTCACGGTGACCGTGCAGTTGCCCGCATAGGAGGCGCCGATGGCAAAGGCGCAAGCCGCGATTTCGTCTTCGGCCTGGTGCACCAGGCCGCCGACCCGCTCGAACACGTCGCTGAGATAGTGCGAGACCGAGGTGGCCGGCGTGATCGGATACATGGCGCAGATTTCCATGCCGGAGGCGAGCACGCCGAGCGCCAACGCGGTGTTGCCGTTGACCACCAGTTGCGGCTCGCTGACGCGCGCCGGCGGAACGAGATAACGGAAATCGAGATTGGCGTCCGCCCAATTCCAGCCCGCCTCCAACAGATCGATGTTGGTCTTGATGATTTTCTGGTCCTTCTTGCCGAAGGTGATGGCGATCTGCTCGCGCGCCAGATCGAGACCGAGGCTGTAGATGCTGCAGAGCACGCCGAGCGCGAACATGTTCTTGCCGCGGCGGGGGTCCGCGACCAGCTTGCGGCATTCCTGCTCCATCGGAATTTCGTAGACCCGGTAGCCGGCCTTCACGAGCTCCTCGCAGGTCGCGGTGTAGGACGCAACGACGCCGGGATTGCGGTCGTTGCGCCACATGCTTTCCAACAGAATGATGCAGCCGGGCTTGAGTTCGCCGGCGTGCACACGGCCGAGCAGTACTTGCTCGTTGAAGGCGACCACCAGATCGGCCTCGTCGCCGCCGTTGCTGATCGGGCGCGAGCCGATGCGCACGCGGTTGCCGCTGGCGCCGGCGACGCTGCGGGCCGGCGGCTGGATTTCGGCGGGGATGATCTCGACCGTCCACACGCCATTGCCCATCTTGGCGGCGATGGAACCCAGCGACTGACCGCAGCGCTGCGCGCCTTCACCGGAATCGCTGACGATTTCGATGATGGATTCGGCGAGCTCGACCGTGTGCGGGGAGCGCCTGGGGCGCGGCTCCGACGCAGCGCTTCTGCTCGGCTTTTCAAGAACAACAGTGTCGCTCATTTCCCCTCGCGCCTCTTGTCCGTGACGGTCGCGCCGGCACGGATCAGACCCTGACCTCGTTGAGCCGCGCATAGTTGCGCTCGCCGCGATCGATGCCGAACAGCGTATCCTCGCCGCCGATCCGTTCGGCCCGATAAACAACGTCGGTATCGCGCAGACCGAGATAGCGTTTCATGCTGCGTGCCGCCTTGCGGCCCGCGCCCATCGCTTCGATCACGGTCGCCGCTCCAGTCACGATGTCGCCGCCGGCGAACACGCCCATGATCGAGGTCGCGAGATCGTCGTCGACGTCGATATAGCCGCGCTTGTTGAGCTTGAGCTTCGAGGTTTGGCCGAGAATTGGATTGGCGTTGGTGCCGATGGCGTAGACCACCGTGTCGCACTCGAATTCGAACTCGCTGCCATTGACCGGCACCGGCCGGCGCCGTCCCGAATCGTCGGGCTCGCCGAGCTCCATGCGGATGCAGCGCATGCCGCGCACGCTGCTGTTGCCATCGTCGAGCAGTTCGACCGGGCTGGTCAGCCAATGGAATTCGACGCCCTCTTCCTCGGCGTGATGCAGTTCCTCGGCCCGCGCCGGCGCCTCAGTCTTGGTGCGGCGGTAGATGCAATGAACCTGTTCGGCGCCGAGGCGCAGGCAAACGCGCATAGCATCCATCGCCGTGTTGCCGGCGCCGATAACGGCAACGCGGCGCCCCGGCGGCAGCGGCGTGTCGTGTCGGGGGAAGTCGCTGGCGTGCATCAGATTGCAGCGGGTGAGCAATTCGTTGGCCGACAGCACGCCGTTGAGCTGCTCGCCGGGAATGCCCATGAAGCTCGGATAGCCGGCGCCGACGCCAATGAACACGGCGTCGTAGCCCATTTCGGCGATCATCTCCTCGATGGTGAACAAACGCCCGACCAGCGTGTTGCATTCGAATTTGATGCCGAGCTGCATCAGCTTGCCGATCTCGGCATCGACCACGTTGTTGGGCAGGCGGAATTCGGGAATGCCGTATTTCAGTACGCCGCCGGGCTCGTGGAAGGCTTCATAGACCGTGACATCGCAGCCGGCCTTGGCCATGTCGGCGGCGCAGGCCATGCCGGCGGGACCCGAGCCGACGACGCCGACGCGCAAGCCGTTCGGTTCGATATAGGGAATGTTGGCCCAGCTTTCGGCGATCGCCAGATCGCCGATAAAGCGCTCCAGCCGGCCGATCGCCACCGGCTCTAATGACTCGCCGACCGTGCAGACGCCCTCGCACTGCGTCTCCTGCGGACAGACGCGCCCGCAGACGGCGGCGAGCAGATTGGTGTCGGTGATGACGTCGTAGGCGCCGCGATAATTCTTCTCCGTAATTTTCTGAATAAAGTTGGGAATATCGATGCCGACCGGGCAGCCTTGCACGCACGGCTGGTCCGGGCACAGCAAGCAGCGCTCCGCCTCGTTGAGCGCCTGCTCGAGCGTGTAACCGCAATTCACTTCGGCGAAATTGCGCACCCGCTGTGCCGGCTCCTGCTCGCGCGCCGCGGTGCGCTGTTGCGGAATGGTCCGTATGGTTTTCTTCTTCGCCATCAGGCAGTCCCAACCTAGCCGCCAAGCACTTCATCGAATGGATCGGCCGCCTCAAGGAGCTCGGCCGCCAAGTCGGCCTCTTTCATGCGGCAGTTTTCCGACCACCGTTGCACGGCAGTCTTTTCCTGCCCGGCGTAACGGCCCAGCCGCATCATAAGGTCGTGGAAATCGACCTGGTGGCCGTCGAAATCGGGGCCGTCGACGCAGGCGAATTTGACGGCGTCGCCGACCCTGACCCGGCAGCCGCCGCACATGCCGGTGCCGTCGACCATGATCGGGTTGAGACTCACGACGGTCTTGATCGCGTGCGGCCGCGTCGTCTCCGCGCAGGCCCGCATCATGACCGGCGGGCCGATCGCCACGACTTCGTCGACATCGCGGTGCCGATCGATGGCGCGCTTGACGCCGTCGCTCACGAAGCCCTTGATGCCCGCCGAACCGTCGTCAGTGCACAGAATGAGCTCGTCGCAGCAGGCTTCGAATTTGTCCTGCCAGAAGATCAATCGCCTGGTGCGGAATCCGAGGACGCCGATGACGTACGCGCCGTTCTCCTTAAAACCGCGGGCCTGCGGGAAGATCGGCGCGACGCCGAGCCCGCCGCCGACGCAGATCACCTTGCGCCTTCCAGTCAGCGAGCTTGGCACGCCCATCGGGCCCACCAGTGCATGCAGAAAACTTCCCGCCTTGCAGGTCTGCTGCATTTCCTTCGTGGTCTTGCCGACCGCCTGGATCACCAGGGTGACGGTGCCTGCGTAGCGGTCGAAATCGGCAATGGTCAGCGGAATCCGCTCGCCGTACTCGTGCAGCATGACGATGACAAACTGACCCGGTCGCGCGGCTTTCGCCATCCGCGGATGGCGGATGACGAGCGAATAGGTGACGTCGGAAAAATCCTGCCGGTCCAGGATCTCGAAGCGCGCTGCTCGTTGCGACCCGCTCATCGGCTCTGCTCGGCTGACGACCCGTTTGTAGAGTAACCTTCCGACTGGCCGCCGCTTTGATTTAGCGCAATGCCGGATCGCTAAGTAGGCGTGAGCGGCCTCACCGCAGCCAGGGCCGAAACGACGCTGATTACCCCATTGCTGCCCTTAAGACCTGTTGCGACTTGGTTTGATTTCACCAATTGTTCGCGGTTCTTATTCTGTTCCAAATAGGTGTAGGGTGCTGGCCGGTTTCCGGCGTTAGTGGCCGGATTTGCTTTGAGCGGTGGTCGGCGACATCGAAGCGCGAAAACTGATGGAGCTGTCGCCGTGCGAGAAATTGCAATTAACTCAATGCATCAAATACCGCGAACGACGCGGATGTTCATTGAAAACTTCATCAGAACGCGAGGTTTTTGGCTGGCCCCAGCCCATTCTTCGGCGCGCGTTGTCCGTCATGCGGTCCACGGTCCATGGCGGATCGCGAACCAGTCTTAGGCGAATGGACGCGGCTTCGCCGAAACAACGACGCAGAACTTCGGCGATCTCGTCGAAGATTCGTTCGCTGAACGGGCACGATGGCGTCGTGGTCGTGAATTCGACCTCGATGCCTTGCGCAGTCCAATCGGCAAGATAGACCAACCCAAGATCTACGATGCCGACACCCAGCTCCGGGTCCTCGATTGTGTTGAGGGCAAGAAGAATGTCCTTTTGCATTTTTGTACCTGAGGTTTGCGCCCACGCCGCGGTTCGGATGAGCGAGGCTCCAGAAGCTTAAGACGAAATGTTTTGATCTGCCGCAAATCACGGCCCGCAAAAAGGACATGGCAGATGCGATCATTACGCGGGATACAAAGTCACGTGAATTAGGTCGGGCTTAATTTCAAACCAGTAGTCATGCGGACGGTTCGGCGCCGACGGCGAGCGGAATATCGCGGGCGCCACGGGCGGAGTTGAGCGCCGTGTTTCTTGCTATGCCATTCGCGGGCCTGCGCTCCAGGCTTGACCGCAGTCCGTCCTACGATTTGGCGATGCGACTGCCCATCGCGGTTTATTCCGTGTTCATCTTGTCTCGCGACGTTGTCGCCTTCTGGCAGCAACTTCCACAAGATCCGGCTATGTTTGGGCGCTTCGATGCCGGCGTGGCTATGGCCGCGCTGGCGCGCATCTCGCAATGGATGTTCGTGGTCCTGCTGGCCATCCAGCACCTGTTTCGCTTCCGTCCCATCGCCAAATCGGAAAATTTAACGGCTCGCGTCGTGGCGCTGAGCGCCGTCTGCGTGCCGCCGCTGTTCCTGCTCATCGAACGGGCGCCGCCAAGCCTTGCTGTCAACGCGCTCGCCGTCGCCGTCAGTCTAGCGGCCAATGTCATGTCAGTGGTCACCGTCAGTTTTCTCGGACGCTCGCTGAGTGTGATGCCGGAGGCGAGGAGACTTGTGCAGAGCGGGCCGTATGGGGTCGTCCGCCACCCGCTGTATCTCTGCGAGATGCTGGGCACCGTTGCGGTCGCCCTGCAATATCGCTCGCCGGCGGCGGGTGGGTTGGTCCTGATGGCGATTATGCTGCAAGTGGCGCGGGCGCGATGGGAAGAGGACGTGCTGGCGGGCGCTTTCCCCGATTTTGCCGCTTACCGATCGCGGACTTCGTTTCTGATCCCGCGCCATCCCTTGCGATTTCTAGCCTCATTCGCAGCGGATTTCGCCGCGCGGCGCCGGTTGGCGATCGTTGTCGCGTCTCTGCTCGTCGTCCTCGCGCTGGCGGCAATTGTATTGCCGCGACTGATCGCATAGTTCGACCGGTACGTTGAACCTCGATCAAAAAGGGGGCGTTCGACCTCTCTTTCTCAGCCAATTCGCGCGCGCACGGCGCCCACGAATCCGAGCCGCACGGTGGGGCGTAGCGCCGCTGGTTTTTGGGGGAATTCCTTTGGTGCAATCGGCGGCGAGTGGTTGGTGGCGGTGCCGGCAGGGCGGCAATGGCCAACAGCGTTGAACTAGGCGCTATGTTCGTCGGCGACGGCGATCGCGACTGTCGGGCCTGGCCCACCAGATTAACTCGATTGATCATGCATAGGCGCGCGCGAGGCCGAGTGAGATCAAGCACCTGACTAACGATCCTCTTCGCAAAACAATGTTTCAGCTATCGCGGTCCACCAACCGCCGCCTCGCCTTCCTTTTCGCCCAAATACGCTTGCCGGACAGCGGCATCGACCCTAATCGCTTCCGGCCCGCCGCTGGCGATAATACGGCCGTCAACGAGCACGGTGATGCGATCTGCGAGCGCGAACACTGCCTGCATGTCGTGTTCGATCAGCAGGATAGTCACTCTACCCTTGAGCTCGCGCAGAATTTGCACCATGCGCGTGGATTCCTCCTGTCCCATACCGGCCATCGGCTCATCGAGCAGAAGCAGCCGCGGCTGTGTCGCCAGCGCCATGGCGATGTCCAGTTGCCGGTGTTCGCCGTGGCTTAATTTGTCGACGCGCACGCCGGCGCGTTCGGAGAGCCCAACGCGGGCAAGCGTTGCCAGCGCGGGCTTGCGCAGTTCGTCGTCGCGGCGCGCATTACGCCAGAACCGAAACGAATGGCCGCGATGCGCTTGCACCGCAAGCGCGACATTATCGAGCGTGGTGAAGTCGTGGAACAACGAGGTAATCTGGAACGAGCGCGCAAGCCCAAGCTGGCTGCGGCGAAACACGGGAAGTTGGGTAATGTCTGCCCCGTTGAAGCGTATGCTCCCGCGGTCCGGGATAATTTCGCCGCTCAGCAAGCCGACTAGCGTACTCTTGCCCGCTCCGTTCGGACCGATCACAGCATGAACTTCGCTGGGCGCGATGTCGAGCGTGATCGCATCCGCTGCGATCACGCCTCCATAGCGCCGAGTCAAGTCCTCGGTTTGCAGAAGAGCGCTACGCACGGCCGGGAACCAAGGTGATAGTGCGGTCGCCCGATAGGGAGCACTGCATCGGCGCACGGCTAGTGATGTTGGTCACAACGCCGGCGCTCCTTATCCGCGGCGCAGCAAAGCGGTGCTGGACCTTCCGCGTACCGGTTCGAACGGAAGAGAAAATCCCTGCGTGAAGGCGGCACGCGTGACAACGACAAATTTGAGCCACGCGCCCGCGGCCGCCAGCGCAAGGCCGGCGACGGCCGCTAGTGTCAATACTCCGCTCGGAACGAGAAGCGCGCCGACAAGAAGCACCGCCGGCAGTATATGCCCGACGACGTGCACCGGAATGGACACACGATCGAGCGCCGCGATGGCAGCAGCGGGAGCGCGCATTCTTAATCGCAGCCGGTAGTATTGCCAAGCCGCCGCCCGCGCCACCAGCGCGACGAGAGCCGCAGGAACAACCCAGGCCGGCGGCGGCCCTACCAAGACGGCCAGCAAGAGCAGGAGGCCCAGTCCCTCCGTCAGCCCGGTGATAATGATCACGGGCTGCAGCGACGGCTCGCGCCATGCCGGCACGCCTCGCGACGCCCGCAGCATGCGCGCCTGGCAGAACAGGAACCCTAGAGCGAGTGCAGCCGCCGCCAACGCAAAGGGCGTGGCCGGCATGCGCACCGCAGGAGGCAATACGACCAGACCTTGGTCGATGACGACGGTAACCGCGGCAAGCGCCAGCAACGGCACCGCGAGAAAAGCTTCGCGTGTCATCCACGAGGTTTGCGGATGAAAGAAGACGTTCAGCGCCCGAAGCGGCCGGCCGATTTCCATCCAGACCATCGACAGCCCAAATCCGATCAGCAAGATCGCCAATGCTCCCGCCGGGAAAAACGGCCAGCCGAACGACACGGCGGCCGCCGCCGCCACCAGGAGCCCCGTCCCCGCACCGCCGCCGATGAAATTCAAGGCGGCGCGGCTGTCCCATGAACGCTGCAGTCGGGGCGCACCATTGAGAATTGCGGTCGTCACGGGTTTTCATCCCATATGTAATAGAAGCCGGGGTTTGTTCCCTGCTCCTCATGCATTCTGAAGTGCCTGTTTTCGGCGAGCAGCTTGGAGACCCGGCTTTGCGGGTCGTCGATATCGCCGAACGCGAGCGCCCCGGAAATGCAAAGATTGACGCAGGCGGGCGTGGCTTCCGGGTGCTCGCCGGGCGTCAGCCCGCGCGCGACGCCGGCATCGATGACGTCCGCGCAGAAATTGCATTTGGTAGCGACGCCGACCAGCGCGTCGTCGGCGCGCAACGCCTCCTCCTCGGTCGGCGCATCGCCGAAGGCAAACTCCCGCCTTTCGACTTTGTATCGCGCCTCGTACGGACAAGCCAACATGCACGCGCTGCAACCGATGCAAAGATCGTAGCGGATATCGACGATCCCATCCGGGCGCTTGCGGGTCGCCGTGGTCGGGCACACCCATTCGCAGGGCGGATCGGAGCAGTGCTGGCAGCCGGTCGGCACGAACACCCGGCGCACCGCCGGATATTCGCCGACTTCCAGATCGAGCACGCGTCGCCACTGCACGCCGGGCGGCGTGGCATTGGCCTGCTTGCATGCCGCCGTGCAGGTCTGGCAGCCGACGCATCGCCGCAGATCGGCGACCATAACATAGCGGGTCATGACCGTTCCTTTACGCGGCGCACTGCGACCCGCACGAGATCCGAGCCCGAACCGGTCGAGTCGGTCAGATCGAGCGAGAGCGACGCCACGGTATTGAGGCTCGGGAAGTGCAGGTCCTTGGCATACGGCGTCTTCCAATGGTCGAACTGCCCGATGATGACGACGGTATCCGGACGGATGCCTTGGATCAGCACCGCTTGTCCCTGCGTGCTGTGAGTGACCGAGCAAATTTCAACGAGATCGTCCTGCTCGATTCCCAGCCATCTGGCGGTTTCGACGTTGAGAATAACGCCGCCGTGCCCGCGCATGTTTCGCGCGACTTCGTTCATCAGCGGGATGCCGGCATTGTTGCCGGCGGAGTATTGCATGCTCTTGGTGGTGATGAGCCAGAGCGGATAGTCGGCGGGGTTGGCTCCCGCTTTGCGCAGCGCGCGCTCCCAGCGGGCCGGCACGTCATCCCATACCGGCAGCGGCGCGTATTCTTCGAGCTGAGAGTCCCACCAATGAATGTCGTGCTCGTGCAGCCGATTGGCGAGTTCGCGGCCGGCGCGGAACAGATGATCCTGATACGGCAGCTCGAAGCGTAAATTCTTCTCCACCATCGTCGGGTAGAGATACCAGTCGAGCCGCTTGAAAGGCACGACAAAAAAGCCGTGCTCCTTGAACCAGGCGAGGTCCCTGACCTCCGCTCCATTGGAGAACTGCGCGGTCGCGGCTTTGCATTCGGCGTCCCAAATATCCTCGACCGAATGCACGCGGCC
>Ga0187771_10004177_pt1 | contig 10145 bp, 8 predicted proteins | sample 0116_SJ02_MP15_1_FD_133139 | JGI IMG/M metagenome (GOLD analysis project Ga0187771, IMG submission 133139) | Tropical peat soil microbial communities from peatlands in Department of Meta, Colombia - 0116_SJ02_MP15_10_MG | ecosystem: Environmental > Terrestrial > Soil > Wetlands > Peat | place... | reverse complement strand
TGTTCGTATTCAAAGTTGGCGCTCCACTGCCGAGGGTGGAGAACGAGGTCAAAGAAACATTCTGCGTTTCCCCTCGATTCATTATAGTCTGCGCGCGGGCATTTCTGATCTACGGCAGAGGTAATGTACCTGTAAAATCAACGATTTGGCCTCCTCCGCTGCCGCACGCCCAACGGATCACTCCCCGGCATGGATCACAGTGTAATTCTCTGTCTTAGCGACCTGTGCTGCTTCGTCGCGGCGCGTGAACACAGGCAGGGCAACCCGCGAGGAATTTCGCCAGTTCGGAAATGGATCTCGAGCCGACCTCCGAAACGCCGCGATCAGCTTTCGGATGATTCTTCGGCGCCCGACGAGCTCACTTACGAGCCGCTCCAGGCCATTTCGCTTACTCGTGCCCTTCTGTTTGGACTCTCTCCCGATCAGGCGCAGCACCGCGGGCTCCGGAACGGCGGAACACAGATGGTCCTTGATGCGGGACAGCGCCGCCCGCGAGTTGCGTCTTTTGGACCGCACGGTTTGGACACCTGACTTTTCGGAGGTCATCAACTAGCCTTTCCTTTCTTCTTCGATCGCCTCGATCCACAGGCGTAGGGTAAGATCCTCGCGCTCGGGATTGCCGAGCTGCCACCGCAGCTCTTTTTGATACCGTTCTTTCAGCACTTCAAGGTCCAAGGGAACTGTCTTCGCCAGGTGTTTCACGTCGTCGCGGTCCCGTTGAATGTTACGTTCCAATTTTGAAAGTGCCAGATCGTAGGGATCAAGCGCCAAGAGACGCAGATGCTTGAAGGTTTTCGGGAATATTTCGGTGAGTCGATCTTCGTAATTCTCCGGCACTTTGGCGACGCCGACATGATCAAGGTAGACCTTGTACTTCTTGTGCAGGGGGCTGCCCTTCATGCCAAGTTCGAGCATGGATCGTCCGGCCGCCACAGGCACAATCTGCAAAACATCAACGTCTCCAGTTGCCCGCAAGAATCCGTACACCAGGGTGACGACAAACCCACCCATGCAATCCAGCCGGACTTCTTCTTGCATAGCGATCGAGTTCGCGAAGAAATGAGAGCCACGGTTCTGGGATGCCTTTATCGTGATGCATAGGCAAGGTGTTCTCCCTTCATGTCCGTGAGCAGATTCCAGTGTGCGGCGACAGGCGAACGGTGGGCGCGCAGCCACTTTCGTTCCGCCTGTGTCATCCGGTCGTGACAGAAAGTGTCCTCAGCTGCCAGCCGGCCGCTTTCCAGGACTCGGAGGCACTCCCGGAGCTTTCGGGCCTTATCGCCGTCGTGCCTGGATTCCGCGACCTCGGCCGCCAGGGACACGGCAAAGCCCAATCGGTTTTGCCGATCGCGCACTTTGGCATTTCGGACCAGCCAATCCCAGTCCATGTCAACGTAGGTCAGCGCCAGCCACGGCAGGCCTTCGGCAACTCGGGCATCAAGATTCGACTCATTCAGCGCGTCAAGCAAGACTCCGGCTGGATTCTTCTCAACGTTGGTTCTCAGATATGCGAATCCTGGATAACCCAGCGCTGCCAGGTCCGTAGTGAAATCATGGTTCCGTGAAGTCACCGGCGCGCGTGAGACCCCTGATGGCAGCGGCAGCGCAGTTAACGGGAGATCGAGCACTTTGAGGGCCTTGCGGACGAGGGGCTGTGAAACTGCGCGGCGCCCTGACTCCAGCATCGACAGATAAGCCTGTGTGACACCAAGAGCCCGTGCCGCCTCTTTCTGTGTCCAGTGCTTGGTTTGTCGCGCTTCTTTCAGTGTCTTGCCATCCATCGGCATCCTGCTCCCTCAAATGTTTAGGCTAGTATAACACAGGTTGTTATATTGTCGGTGCAGAGGCTGCACTTCTGGCAGTGACGCCTCTTCTTAACAGCGGATGTGCCTCAGAGAGTAGCCGCCTAACTGCCACAAAACGCATGACATGCAATGATGTCGACCGTTAACGTGGGAGGGCGCCGCCTGAACCGTCATGCCGCACCGGTCATTCGCGCCAGAGTGTTCCATCACTTGGCTCGTGATGCAGCCGTTTCGAGCGCAACCACAATCTCCTGGAGCGTTTTGAGATTGTCCACTTGGTCAAGGGAACGCAACTTCGAGCGCTGGAGAACTGCTGCGAAGGCTGCCAAGCCAGCTTTGTCCCGTGCAGCCTCGGCTCGACGCAATCCGCGTTCGGCCGACTGCATGTGGGCCAGCACCTTCTGTTGAACCGCCGGGTCCTGAATGTCTCTGGGATTCCACACTCTCGCTACGACCTTGAGCAGCCCGCGATACATGCGTTTGCCCACTACGCTCTGCATCCGCTCGATCTCGCGAACAACGTCGCCGTTTGTGCTCGTACCGTTACCGTTTTGCTGTCCATTGCCTAGGCTCCCGGTATCTCTCGTTTCTATTGGCTTTTGTTCACATGCGCAGCGAGGCCGAAGACCCTGTAGCCAGCCGTCCGGCGTTGCCCATCCGGCGAGTTTCGGAACTGGACGAAGAACGGGCAGCCGGTGCGGGGGCAAGTGGTTCCCTATGCCGACCAGAGAGCCTACACCGACCGTGTTCATCACCCGCCATTCGATCTGCAAGGGATCAAAGGGCACTTGCAACTCCGCCACTAGCTCCTTGACTTTCTCCGCCCCAAATTGGGATACCGCTGTCATAGCCGAGGGCACGAGCGGTACGACAGACGGAGAAGTGCTTTCTTGTTGTGCACGGCCATTGGGACCGGTCATATGAGATTCTCCTGAGTAATTGGGTTTCTTTCGAGGGTGGAGTGGGGTCGACGCTAGATATCCAGTGTGACTGGATATTTAGCGGAAGGGTGACGAGGCCATCGACCGCGCGACGCGCTGGGTCTCGTAGGCAAGCAGTTGCTACCAAACTTGCTACCAAGTGGGTTGCCGAACTAGCTATGTTGTTGAAAATGGTGAGCGCGGAAGGAATCGAACCTTCAACCTACTGATTAAGAGTCAGTTGCTCTGCCAATTGAGCTACGCGCCCAGCGATCAATCTGCTGAGGAGTCTACCCGGAATGTAGCCCACCAGACCGAGGACAGACTGAGGGTAAAACTAACTATTCCCCATGAAGTGTATCACACCACGTCGCTGCAACTTTGTCACCTTCCGCGCCGAGGAATCCATTGGCGATGTTGAACCGCAGGGCGACGAGGGGGAGGCTGGCATTGAGAAGAACCGGGCTCTGCCTGGCGCAGCAGGCTGGCAAATTCAGCGTCCGACAGAACCTGGATGCGCGCGATTTCCAACTGGCGCTTAATTTCGGGCGAAGAGTCGAGGTGGCTGGCGAGGGCTAACTGGGAAAGCATCAGCACAGATGCATAATCCTCGCCGCGCTGTTTACAACGCCAAGCTGAACGAGTTCTTTGCAGGGGATCTGACATATGGAAGCTGCGGCAGTTCCGGTCTGGGCATCGAGTTGTGGACATCGACCGATGGCCAGAGCTGGACCGCGGGCGCCTGCGCTCACGGCCGCGGAAGCGATGACCGGGAATCGTTTTGGGTAGACAACGAGCCGACCAGCGGAACCTATGGTCGCATGTACATCTCCTTCAATGACTTCGCCTATAACAACGGAGCTTTGTCACTGGTCTACTCAGACGACGGTAAAACTTGGAACGGCCCGGTGAGACTGACCTCCAGTTTCGTTCGTGACGTGCAGATTACCGGCACGCCGGCAGGCACCACCAGGTACGAGGGAAGCAACAGCACGGTGTTCGTAGCTGCGATGAATGAGGGTGGAGGTGGTAACGCTCAGCGGCAGAACCTCATCTTCAAATCTCTCGATGGTGGCAAGACCTGGACTTCGATAACCATAGATGAGCCTTTTAGCCCGCCTGGTGATGCTTTCTGCGCGAGTAACAGCTACTTCTATCAGGTCAACCCTATCTGGCGGCACATGGGATGGGGCGGACCGGCGGTAGGCCCCGACGGGGTGGTTCACTATGACTACGCCGGAGCGGGAACCAACGGTGACCACGGGGACATCTTCTACACGCGTTCCACGAATAACGGCAAGACTTGGTCGAAGCCGAAAAAACTCAACACCGACAAGGACGCCCAATACAAGACGCAGTGATGCCTTCCTTGTCCGCTGACCTGAACGGTAATGTCACCGCTTCCTGGTACGATCGTCGCAAAGCCACCAGCGGCTGCGTCAACGTCACCGATCCGGGATGCAAATATGAGCGCGTGGGCCGTCAGTCAAGCACCAATGGCGCTAGCTGGGGGAAGGACATCACAATCAGTAAGGCGATCATTCCTGAGCCAGCCCAGGACGATCCCAACATCGTATCCTGTTATGCGGGTGACTACGACTACGCCAACGCTCTGAACGGAAACGCTTACATCACTTGGACCGACGGTCGGCGCAAGGTTGGCGGTGTCAACGTGCAGGACGTCGACTTTGCCCAGGTTCCTGAGCCGTAAGATTCACATTCGTACGTGCTTCTTAGGCGCGCCTGCCAATGGCAGGCGCGCTTTTTCATTGAGTTCGCTGGCGCGTCGGGCAAGTCTTCGTGGACTCGGGGCGCGATGGCTCCGGCCAGCGCGCTTTTTTCTTTGCGCAGAACGATCAGGAGGATGACGCGAGCAAGCGGGGACGTGTATCATTCCTTTTCGTTAGGATGCCCACATGACCAAGAAACTCTCGCGTCTCTGTTCCATCGTTCTTTTCGGACTACTGTTTGCCGCATGCAATGGCTACGCGCAGCGCACGGAGTATGATTTCGTCATCGCTGGCGCGCGCGTCGTCGATGGCACTGGCGCGCCGTGGTTTTCTGCTGACATTGGAATCATCGGAGATCGCATCGCCGCTATTGGTGACCTGCACGCCGCGGCTGCGAAAAAACGGCTGGACGCCGCCGGTCTTGTTGCCTCTCCGGGCTTCATCGACGTGCAGGGCCAATCGGAGTTCAATCTGTTAGTCGACAATCGCGCCGCCAGCAAAATCACTCAGGGAGTAACAACCGAAATTACCGGCGAAGGTTCGTCCATCGCACCCGTCAACGACCGCATGCTTAAGGACATGCAGGATCAGGCCAAGAAATACGGCGTGGCGCTGGATTGGCGGTCGCTGGACGAATACTTCCAACATTTTGAGCGTGTCCGGCCAGCGATCAACCTGGGCACATTTGTAGGCGCGGGTGGTGTGCGCAACTACGTTATCGGGGAGAACAACCGCCCCGCGACTCCTGCGGAACTCGACCAGATGCGCCAACTGGTCGCCCAGGCGATGGAGCAGGGCGCCTTCGGGTTGAGTACGGCCTTGCAGTATGTCCCCGACGTCTTTGCCTCAACCGACGAGATCGTGGAGCTGGCCAAGGTTGCCCGCAGCTACGGCGGGGTCTACTTCACGCACCAGCGTTCGGAGGGCGACCGGATTTTCGGGTCCCTGGATGAGGTTTTCGCCATCGCCCAACGCGCGAACATCTCCGCTACTATCTGGCACTTGAAGACTGCCTATTCGGAAAACTGGGGCAAAATGCCCGAGGTGTTGAAACGCGTTGCAGCAGCCCGGACGCGCGGTCTTGATGTGGCCGCCAGCATGTACCCGTACACGCGTGCTTCCAACGGACTTGCCGCTTGCTTTCCTAGTTGGGTTGCGGAAGGCGGCATAGACAAGATGCTCGAACGTTTGAACGACCCTGCGCAGCGCGCCCGCGCCAAGAAAGAGATGGAGGAGCCAAACACCAGCTGGGAGAACCAATGGCGTGGCTCCGGGGGAGCAGCCGGGGTGGAACTGGTCTCGGTTTTGAATCCCGATCTCAAAAAGTACGAAGGTATGACCTTCGACGAAATCGCCCGCCAGATGGGCAAAGATCCACGCGACGCCGCCATGGACATCACCATCGGCGACCGCGGAAATAGTGACGTGGTGATTGCCATCATGGATGAGGCTGATGTTCGCGCCGCCATTTCCAATCCGCTCGTGACCTACGGTTCGGATTCCCCGGCTCAGGCAGAAGATGGTCCGCTGAGTACGAGCAAGGCGCATCCCAGGGCGTTCGGTACGTTTCCCCGGGTGCTTGGCAAGTATTCCCGCGACGAACACACCATGAGTTTGGAAGAAGCGGTTCGAAAAATGACCTCGCTGGCTGCCAGCCGCGTGGGAATCATGGATCGCGGCGTTCTGCGGCCCGGCATGATGGCTGACATCACTGTGTTCGATCCGACCACGATAAAAGACGTGGCCACCTACACCGATTCGCTGCGTTACTCGGTGGGCGTGAAGGACGTTTTCGTCAATGGCCGGCCAGTGCTGCTGGACGGGAAGATCACCGACGAGAGTCCCGGGCGCGCTTTGCGCGGCCCGGGATACAAGCCAGTGGCCGCGCCAAAACCTTAGACGACTCCTGACCTTTTCAGAATTGTCATCCTGAGCGCAGCTGCGCCGTTCGTTGAACGAACGGCGGCACGATGTCGAGGTCTGCTGTTCGTCGGGACACCGGCTTTGCAACACAGCTCAGAAGCGGCGGACGGGCGCAGGCCCGTCCGCCACGAGGCTACATGCCTGGTCCTTCCGGATAAGCCGGAAGATCGGGCGGATACGGTGGCAGCTTCTTCGGATTCGCTTCGATCTTCTTCATTACTTCCTGAATCGCGCGTTCGAGCTGTGCATCCTTGCCCCGAACCACGTCATCCGGACGGTTATCCACTTCAATGTCCGGAGCGACGCCGCGGTTCTCGACTACCCATTTGCTGTCCAGACCGTAGTCCGAGAATTCAGGACGCGTGATGTAGCCGCCATCCATCAGGTAAATGTACCCGCGAATGCCGCGAACGCCGCCCCAAGTGCGCTCTCCGATGAGTGGACCCAGTTTGTAGACTTTGAAGAACTGGCTGAAAATATCGCCGTCCGAGGCGGCGTACTGGTTGGTGATGCAGGCGAAATACCCGTGAAAGACGTTCGGCGGGGTCGTGCTTGCGCTGCTGACCTCCCAGTTGCGGGCTGAGCCCATGCCAGAAAGCACGCGGCGCAATCGCTCAAAAATGAGTTGATCCACGAAGCCTCCACCGTTGTAGCGAACGTCGATGATCATGCCTTCTTTGCGAATCTGCGGGAAGTACTGTTTGACGAACGCGTTCAGCCCCACATCTTCCATGTCGGGAATGTAGATGTAGCCGACGCGGCCGTTGGTGGCAGCGTCCACTTTCTTGCGGTTGGTTTCGATCATGTTGAACTCACGCAAGCCGTACTCGTCGGAAATGGGCTTGACCGGAACGGTACGGGCGCCGTCCACGCTCGGCTTGGAGTTCACAGTGATGGCAGTGGTTTCGTTCGCCGTGTTGACCAGCAGTTCGTCGGGAGTCTGAGGAGCCTTGAGCTGCTGGCCGTTGACCGCGATGAGGTAATCGCCTTCCTTTACGTTGATGCCGGGTTCGGTGAGCGGCGAGCGGGTACCAGGATTCCAATTCTCGCCGGGATAAATCTTCTTGAAGCGGTAGAATCCGCTGGCGGCGTCCAGTTCATAATCCGCACCAAGCAGGCCGACATTAACGGGATGGAGGTCGGGTTGATCTCCACCACCGACATATGTATGAGAGTTGGAAAGTTCGCCGATCATCTCACCCATGATGTAGGTGAGGTCGTAGCGGTTGGCAGCGTATGGAACCAGCGGAGCGTACTTGTCGCGGATCGCGTCCCAGTTATTGCCGTTCATGCTGGCTTCGAAGAAATAGTCGCGCTCCTGGCGGTAAACTTCGTTGAAGATCTGTTTCCATTCGGCGGGTGGATCGACTTCGGCGCGCAGGCCGGAAAGACTGAGTGCCCCGTCGCCGACCTTCTTTGGCGTGTCACCCGGTTTGGCATCGATGATGCCGTAGCTCTTCGCGTCCCCGCTTTTCGCCTCATAGAGCAACTTCGAGCCATCGAAAGAGAGCCACCAGCGCTCGATCCCCTCGATCACCGTCTTTTCCTTGCGCTCTTTCAAGTCGTAAGCGTGAACGGCGGATTGCTCACCTGGGATCGGTCCTGAAAGACCTTGTACAGGCTGGCTGGAGTAGTAGACAAAACCTTTCGCAGCGGCGAGCCCGGTCAGGCTTGCGGGCGAAACCGGCAACGCTACAATTCGGTTCTGGATGCCATCTAGATCGACGCGGGAGTTCTTGGGGACCTCCCTGCCCTCGGCGGGCTTTTCCTCTTCTTTCTTCTTTTCGTCGGCCTTCTTGTTCTTGTCTTTGTCGGATGCCGCGGCCTCCGGCGCAGGTGCCTCGCGCTTAATCACGGTTTCATCACTCAGTGCGGGAAATGGCGAAGGCGCATCGGCTCGCAGGGTTAACAAGTAAACCCGCGTGGTTTTGGGATTGGCAAATTCAAAGTCGATATTGCCTATCACTTCGTTGAAGTCGCGATCCGAGAAGAAATAAACGTAGTTGCCGTCCGGGTCCCAAACCGGCTGGATGCTGTTGGCTAATTCGCTGGTGACCGCCGTGGACTTCTTGTCCGCCGTCGAATAAAGATAAACTACGCCGTAGTTGGTGATTACCTGCTTGTCATAAGCGAGCCATTTGCTGTCGGGCGACCATGAGTAATTGGTGATCTCGAAATATTTGCCGCGGTCCACTTCAACCGGCTTCTTGTCGTTAATGTCGACGTACCACAGGCGCAGATCCTTGTCAGCCCAGGCGAGTTTCTTGCTGTCCGGCGACCAGACCGGCGCATACTTGAACCCCTTGTAGCCGCTGGTGATCTGCTGTTCTTTATCTTTGCCGCGTTCTTTTTCTGCTGCAGCCTCTTTGGCGGCGGCTTCCTTGTCTTTTTCTTTGTCCTTGTCAGTAGGCGCTGCTTCTTTCCCTAGCTCGATATTGCCCATGCCGTCTTGCGGGGTAATGTAGATCTCATCTTCGCCGGTGCGGTCGGAAACGAAGGCGATCCAGCGTCCGTCAGGCGACCACGCAACTTCTTTTTCGCGAATGCCGGGCGTACGCGTGAGATTGCGAGTTGCGCCATCCTTGGCCGGCACGGTGAAAATGTCGCCACGCGCCGCCATCACCGCGCGCTTGCCATCAGGCGAGATGTCCAGGTCGGTGATCAGTTTGCTCACGCTCTCCCAATGCTTCATGGCCAGCTCGCGTTCTCCCGGAAGCGTGATTGTGAGCTTGGTGGACTGGCGCGTGGCCAAATCCAGCACATAAAGATAGCCGCCGTTCTCGAAAATAATCGACGAATCGCCCAGGCTCGGCCACATTACGTCGAAATCAGTGAAGTGGGTGATCTGTTCCACGTTCTTCGAGCCGAGGTCATAGGCATAAATATTCAAGCGGTGTTCCGGCCCACGATCGGAGGCGAAGTACACCGCATTGCCATGCCACATGGGGAACGTGTCAGTGTAGTCGGTATGAGGTATCTGCTGCTCGAAGACGTTGTTCTTGACGTCGTAAATGTATATGTCTTGCGCCAAGCCGCCGGTGTAACGCTTCCAGGTGCGGAAGTTGCGGAAGATGCGGTTGTACGCGATTTTAGTGCCGTCCGCGTTGATTGAGGTAAGACCGCCCTGGTCCATGGGAAGCGGCTCAGGCAGTCCGCCGTCAATCGAAACCGTAAACGGACGCTTCGTCCAACCGTTGGAGGCGTCGCGGCGCGAGAGGAACAGGATACGCTTGCTGTCCGGTGTCCAGGTGACGACTTCGTTATGAATGCCCATGCGGTCGTTCAATTGCTCGGCGCTTCCCTGGTAAAACGTCAGTTGGCGCGGCTGACCGCCTTCGGCGGGCATGACGTACACGTTGAAGTTGCCATCGAACTGGCCAGTGAAGGCGATCCATTTGCCATCGGGCGAGATTTTGGGAAACAGCTCGCGACCGGGATGTGCCGTAATGCGGCGGGCCGCGCCGCCAGTTGAAGATGCGAGCCATAGATCTCCGCCATAAACGAAAACGATCTTGTTGCCGCGAATATCGGGAAACCGCATCAGGCGGCCTTCTTGCGGTTGTTGGGCGAGGGCGAACGCCGCACATAGCAGCAGGCTCACAGCAACAAAACTACGAGCAGTCGACATTGAGAACATCCTCCTTTACCTGCAAATCCCCATACAATGGATTGACGTATTAGGCAAACAAAGGATTGTAACAAGTTGGAAGAAGTTGGGGAGTGCGCAGTTTTCAATCCCGGTTTCTGCTGTACCGCAGAAGGACTCA
>Ga0187771_10004176_pt1 | contig 10146 bp, 8 predicted proteins | sample 0116_SJ02_MP15_1_FD_133139 | JGI IMG/M metagenome (GOLD analysis project Ga0187771, IMG submission 133139) | Tropical peat soil microbial communities from peatlands in Department of Meta, Colombia - 0116_SJ02_MP15_10_MG | ecosystem: Environmental > Terrestrial > Soil > Wetlands > Peat | place... | reverse complement strand
CGGGAGGGGTTGGTCCTTGGTTCATGAAGAGTCCTCATCCAGACGTTTAGAGAGTTTCATCACTTCCACAGATCGCCGAAATATTGAAAAAGGGACGGGCTGAAATCGGAAACTTTCTTCTGAAAGCTTTCTTCTCGAACATTCACTGTCCAAGCATCCCAATCCTCTTTTTTCGGATTCATGCCTAAGATCTGCATCTCCCAGAGGGTATGGATCGAATACTGAACGGGATCTTCCAGACTTTCGCCAATGTCGCCGACACAACACATCCGAGTCCCTTGGTACCGTTGGAATGCTTTTTGATAGAAGTCTTGCGTTGTGATCGAACCACTGCTGACCACAGAGAGGTCGGTGAGGGGAAGGCCTGGAAGGTTTCCCGTCTTTGAAACCTCGAAGATGCATTGGGAGAAGACAGGTATCAGTTCCACATCCTTTTTCTGACATTCCCTATAAATTCGCTGAATACCTTCAAGACTTCCGCAGGCAGCAAACACATAGACCCTTTTAGGCAGATGGCGTTCAAATCCGTTTCTTAGAAAGAAGGTGATCGTTGAACCGGATGCGATGGCTGTATCCGGTATCAGCCATGTGTCCCCTTGATATTCTCCGATTAGATTTTTGGTATGGATCTCCCAATCCGTACCTTCCTGGTCCAGAACTCTCTGGAGTTTGATAAAGCCGGTGGGAAGGAGGATTCGGTCATAAGGGGGGGCGCACCCCATTCCATATTGAAGATCGAAGGGGTAAGCACCCCTGAGAATGAGGTACTGGGAGACCTCTTTATCTCTCAATTGTTCGAAGAACAACTCGATGAATGATTTAGCAATGTATCGGATCATATTGAATTTTGGCCGGCCGCAGATTCCCCTTCCGATAAGAAATCGTTGACCCACCTCGCTTTCCACCACATAGATCAGAGGAGGGATGGTGGGGTCATTGCGGAGATGACCCACCTCCCATGCCTTGGCACTTCCGATCGCGTTAGAGCTGTAAGGTATTCCCACATCTTCCAGATAGGTACGAGCCGTCATGCAAAGTCTCCTGCTTTTGGACAAAAAAGGAATATTGGAAAATTGGAAATAAAGGCGAAGCAAAAAAAGACGCGGAGAAACGGAGACTCGGAGAAATAAAAACAGGATACGGGGAAGCGGAGACTCGGAGACACGGCAAACTGAAATGTTTTTTCACCCCATCTCCGCGTCACCCCGTCTCCCAATCTATGTTTTAGATCTCCCCATCTCCGTGCCTGGGCGCTGTAGCGCCCAGGCACGCAAGCGTGTCTTCCTATCACCCCATCCGTATTTTAACTCATCCTTCCATCTATTCCTTATTTAGGCATCACACCACTTGAAAACTTCTCTGTATAGACTTTCTTCACATCCGGCATCTTCTCCAAGAGTCCGGCCTTGAACATGTCTCTTGCTACACTCTCCCATTTCTTCGGTTCGATGTAGCCCAGACCGAACTTCTTCGTATCGGCCGTGATCATCAAGGCCTTCATCGGGTCCACCGCATCCATTTCGTGGGCGGAATCCAGACCCTCATTGATCTTTTTCAAAATTTCAAAAGTCTCCTTGGGTTTTTCCAGGGCCCACTGGAATCCCTTATACCTCCCCGCCACCACGGCCTGGACGACATCCGGATATTTTTTGATAATGTCCTCTGTGGTGAAAAGGACGTTGTCCATCCAGTCGATCCCCAAATCCTTATAGTCTCTGGTGTAAAAGGTCTTTCCCATCTTCTTTGTCTCACGCTGGGCAGTGATTAATTCATTGTACGTCATCGCAGAGGCGAGTGGCCAGGTTCCGACCAACCACGGTTTGATGTCGCCGCCTTGGTTTTGAATGGTAAACTGCTTTTCCCAACCCTTCCCCACTGCACATTTCGCCTTGGCATCGTATCCGATCCAGATTCCAAAATCCCCTTTGATCTCTTTGGCCGACTTGATCGGTTTCCAACTGATGATCCGCATGGCACTGGTTTGGAAATCGACGCTCACTGCAACGAGATCGATCCCTTCCTTTTCCCGGGCCCTGATGATATTCTCCGGGTAGTCATTGCCGAAGGCGATGCTTCCCGCCCGCACAGCAGCAACAACTTTTTGAATGGGGGAGATGCCCGGTCCTCCCTGAACCTCCTTCACTTGGATCTTCCCATAGAAACCTTTATCCACTGCCACCCAGCCGCCTGCTGATTCCATGTGGACGAACCAGGCTTCGTGTACAATCGCCTCCTGAGCGATCGCAGGGAAAGGGAGACCGATGAACGCCAACAACGCCAAGCAAAGCCATGATCTTTTCATATTCTTTCCCTCCTCCTATTTTTAAGAATGCATAGGGCAAAGCGCATGGCGTAATAACCCTAAACTCTAAACTCCGAACTCCGAACTAAAATCACCTCCTTTCTGCTGAGCTGTGCCAGGCAATGGCCCGTTTTTCGATCAGAGCGATCACTCCGACAAATGAAAGCCCTAGCAGGGAGCAGGCGATAATGCTGGCAAAGACGCGAGGGGTGTCCATGATGTAGATGGCATCGACGATCAAAAACCCCAACCCCCTGTAGGCTCCAAATACTTCACCCACGACCGCACCGATCACGGCCAATGTCCAAGCCACTTTAAAACTGGCAAACATCTGAGGAAGGGCAAAAGGAAACTGGAGATACCAAAACTTTTGCCATCTGGATGAACAATAAGAGTCCATCCACTTCATCTCCGATCCGCCAACAGAGGCAAGGGCTTTAAACGTCGGGCCCAGTACGGGGAAGAAGACACAGATGATGGCGGTGATGACCTTGGACCACATACCGCTCCCGAAGATGATGACGATCGGCGCGGCAATGGCAACGATGGGGGTGCTATTGAGGATGACCGCATAGGGGTAAAACATCTCTTTCAAGGGTCGGGACCAGAGAAAGAGAATCGCCGCGAGGATCGCTGAAAATGAACCGATGATGAAACCGACGCCAGCCTCCAAAAGGGTCATGGTCGTGTGGGAGGCAAGGAGCCGCGATTTGGCAACCATGTAGGAAACAATGGTAGACGGTGCGGGAAGGAGAAATTTTGGTATCTCCAACCATCTTACGAGAAATTCCCACAGCAACAATATACCGATGATGGATCCGATGGAATAACGATTCATTTTTTTGATTTCGGATTGCGGAATTCGGATTGCGGATATTTAAATCCAAAACCAAGAATTTGAAATCACAGGTTTGGTAATCCGCATTCCGCAATCTGAAATCCGCATTCACAAACGGTCTTGCTTCATAAACTTGCCCTGATACGAGGCTTCTCCCTCCGTCCTCTCCAGGATGATCTGACAGATTCGGACACCGGGTTTGAGGACAAGGGGGAAGGGGGCAAGATTTCCTATCTCGAGCACCTGACGATTGTTAATCCCGGGTTGAACAAACCCCGCAGTCATATGAATGACGAGACCCATCCGAGCAAAACGGCTCCTTCCTTCGAGCCAGCCACAAATATTCCCAGGTAATTTGATCCTTTCATGGGTAATCCCTAAGACCGTCTCTCCCGGCATTAAGGTGAAAGATTCCTCAGCCTTGAGGCGCTCGGTGAGATTTTCAACGGAGATGCTATCCTCCACCACACAGGCGTTTCTCAGTTTCTTAAAAACCCGGAACTCATTTCCAAGGTGCAGATCAATGGAGCCCGGACCCACCTGATCCTCCTCGAAGGGATCAATCTCAATGGTCCCCCGGCCGATCTCCTTCAGAATTTCTTTCTTTGTCAGCACTCCCATAAAGCGGCCCTCTGTCTAGAGAATCGTCGGATGGATTGTCACAGGTTTCTGAGATGACGTCGAAGAGCATTGGATCTTCCGGTGGTATTCCTGGATCGAATTCACTGACATTCCCCTTTTCAAGAGCGATTCGATCCCATTGACCACTGCTTCCGCGCCGAATAGGGTGGTGATACAAGGGATGTTATGGGCCACGGATTGACTTCGTATGGCCACTTCGTCCGCCTTGGGCTTTTTCCCGCTCGGGGTATTGATGACCAGGTCAATCTCTCCGTTCTTGATCCGATCCACGATATCCGGCCTGCCCTCTCCCACCTTGAATACGGTTTGGACAGGGATCCCATTGTTGATCATAACCTTGGCGGTTCCTTTTGTAGCGACGACCTCGAATCCAAGATCGATCAATTTCTTAGCGACAAAAACAACATTTCGCTTGTCTTTATTCATAACGCTGATGAAGACCCTTCCTTTCAAAGGGATGTTGAGCCCAGCGCCAATTTGCGACTTGGCAAAGGCCATTCCGAAGTCCGTATCGATTCCCATCACCTCTCCAGTGGATTTCATCTCCGGGCCTAACACCGTATCGACCCCATAGAAGCGGTTGAACGGAAAGACCGATTCCTTCACAGCAATGTGGTTGATTTCAACCTCTCCTTCGATGCCGAGCTCCTGGAGCTGTTTCCCCACCATTACCTTTGCCGCGATCTTGGCCCAGGGAACCCCTGTCGCCTTGCTGATGAAGGGGACGGTTCTGGACGCCCTCGGATTGACTTCAAGGACATAGATGATGTCGTTTTTGATCGCATATTGAATGTTCATCAAGCCCACCACCTGGAGTTCCTTGGCCAGGGCATAGGTATTTCGCTTCAGGCCATCGATGAGTTCATCGCTCAGCGAATAGGGCGGTGTGGCACAGGCGCTGTCTCCGGAATGGATCCCAGCCTCTTCGATGTGCTCCATGATGCCAGCGATGACACAGGATTCTCCATCGGAAACGGCATCGACATCGATCTCAATTGCATCTTCCAAAAATTTGTCGATGAGGATAGGGTGTTCGGAGGAAGCCTCCACGGCGCGTTTGACAAAACTTTCCAAAGACGCCTCATCGTAGACAATCTCCATGGCCCTTCCGCCTAAAACATAAGAGGGCCTGACCACCACTGGGTAGCCAATATCATCCGCAATCCTTCTGGCTTCTTCGGCAGAATTGGCTGTGCCATTGAATGGCTGAATGAGTCCCAATTTCTTGAGGAGGGTTTTGAAGCGCTCTCGATCCTCAGCCCGATCGATGTTCTCGGGAGTCGTTCCGATGATTTTCGCCCCAGCCTTTTCCAAGGGGACTGCAAGATTCAGGGGGGTTTGGCCCCCGAATTGGACGATCACCCCATCGGGTTGCTCGACGCGGACGATATGGAGAACATCTTCGAGTGTCAGGGGTTCGAAATAGAGCTTGTCGGAGGTATCGTAGTCCGTCGAGACCGTCTCCGGATTGGAGTTCACCATGATTGTTTCATAACCTAACTCTTTGAGGGCGAATGAGGCATGGACGCAACAGTAGTCGAACTCAATCCCCTGCCCAATTCGATTCGGACCTCCCCCTAAAATCATGATCTTCTTTCTGGAGGAAGCCTTGGATTCATCTTCTGTCTCGTAAGTTGAGTAGTAATAGGGGGTATAGGCCTCAAATTCTGCCCCGCAGGTGTCAACCAGCTTGTAAGTGGGAAGAACACCCTTCTCCTTTCTCGCATGCCCCAGCGTGGCTTCATCAAAACCGAGGAGGTATCCCAATTGGAAATCTGAGAAGCCGGATTCCTTTGCCTTTCTCAAAAGGGCTTCCGGAAGGCGAAGTTGATCTGACGTCATGGTCTTTTTCCAGAGTTCTAAATCCCTCACCTTCACTCCATAGGAGTTGATCTCTTTCTCCAGGTCGATGATCTCCTGGATATTGAGCAGAAACCACGGATCGATCTTGGTCAATTCGTGGATTTCCTCAATCCCCATCCCTGAAAGCAGGGCATAGCGGATATAAAAAATTCGCTCCGCATTCGGGGTGGAAAGTTTTTTCCTGATCTCTTCGAGAATGTTGGATCGGGCGGAATCGTCGAGGATGTCGGCGGGGAGAGGAAATTTCTCCCTTCCGTCGGCTCCGAGGCCGTATCTCCCGATCTCGAGAGAGCGGAGGCCTTTTTGAAGTGCCTCTTTAAACGTTCGTCCGATGGCCATGGTCTCACCCACGGACTTCATCGAGATGGTCAGAGTCGGATCTGCTCCAGGGAATTTTTCGAAGGTGAATCTTGGAATCTTCACCACACAGTAGTCGATGGTGGGTTCAAAAGAGGCAGGCGTCTTTTTGGTAATATCGTTGGGGATCTCATCCAGGGTATAGCCGACGGCCAATTTGGCGGCGATCTTAGCGATGGGGAATCCTGTTGCCTTGGAGGCCAGGGCAGAAGATCGAGAGACCCTCGGATTCATTTCGATGATGACCATTCGGCCATCTTGAGGGCGAATGGCAAACTGGATATTGGATCCCCCGGTCTCTACACCGATCTCGCGAATCGCCCGGATGGCCCCATCCCGCATCCTCTGATACTCCTTATCCGTCAAGGTTTGGGCGGGAGCTACGGTGATGCTGTCTCCGGTATGAATGCCCATGGGGTCAAAATTCTCTATGGAACAGATGATGACGACGTTATCATGAAGGTCCCTCATCACCTCCAGTTCGAATTCCTTCCAGCCGAGGACAGATTCTTCGATCAGAATCTCACCGATCATACTCGACTCAAGTCCACGGGCTGCCAGCTCTTCGAACTCTTCAATATTATAAGCGACGCCACCTCCTGTCCCACCTAAGGTGAAACTGGGCCGGATGATCAGGGGGAAACCGATCCCCTTGGCCACTTCCATCGCCTCTTTTAGAGAGTAGGCCAACCCGCTTCTGGGAAGATCGAGGCCGATCTTCTTCATCGATTCCTTGAAGAGATTTCGGTCCTCCCCTTTTTTAATCGCTTCATATTTGGCCCCGATCATTTGAACACCATATCTCCGAAGAACCCCGGACTCGTAGAGGGCCACGGAAACGTTGAGGCCGGTCTGGCCGCCCAATGTAGGGAGGAGGGCGTCCGGTTTTTCGCGCTCGATCACCTTTTCCAATATTGCGGGAGTGACCGGCTCGATATAGGTGCGATCAGCCATCTCAGGGTCCGTCATAATCGTGGCGGGGTTGGAGTTGACCAACACCACCTCAAACCCTTCTTCCTTTAAGGCCTTACAGGCTTGAGTCCCTGAGTAGTCAAACTCACAGGCCTGGCTGATCACGATGGGTCCGGATCCGATGATCAGAATTCTCTTGATATCCGTCCTCTTAGGCATTAGTCATCCCTGAAATGTGTTCCATGACTCGAGATCATATTCGAAATAATACATCGTGTCAGTGATTAATCACTGATTAGGTTCTTGTTTCCCCTTTCTCATTGATGATTGGGAACTGATCATCGGCCATTGACCATTGACTGATTTCCGCTACCTTGAATGCGATTCCATCATCCTCACAAATTCACTGAAAAGATGCTGAGAATCGTGAGGTCCTGGGGAGGCCTCAGGATGATATTGAACAGAAAAAATCGGAAGCTGCTTGTGCCTCATTCCTTCCAGAGTTTGGTCGTTGAGGTTGATCTGAGTGGGTTCGATCTGATCAGGATCGAGGGAATGAATGTCAACACAGAATCCGTGGTTTTGGGAGGTGATCGCCACCTTACCCGTCTTGAGATCTTTGACCGGCTGATTGGCTCCCCGATGGCCAAACTTCAATTTGAACGTCCTCCCCCCCAGTGCTAAGCCCAATAGCTGATGGCCCAGGCAGATCCCGAAGATGGGCCTCTTCCCAATGAGTTGGCGGACCGTTTCAATGACATAGGGAACCCCTTCGGGGTCGCCCGGTCCATTGGAGAGAAGGATTCCATTCGGGTGAAAGGAGAGAATTGATTCTGCTGAAGCGGAGGCAGGCAGGACGATCACCTCACAGTTCCAATCGAGGAGGGAGCGAAGGATATTGTATTTGACCCCAAAATCCATAGCGACCACCTTTGGCCGAAAGTGGAGAGTGGAAGGTCGAAAGTCACAATTGGAGAAGTTGGCATCATGACTGCTCTTCCATTCATATGGGTTCTCGCAAGTGACCTCTTTAACAAGATCCCTGCCAATTAAGCCCGGGGAGGTTTTGGCCTTTTCAATCAGATGATCCCGGTCAAGATCTTCTGTGGAAAGGATGGCTTTCATGGCTCCCCTCACGCGGATATGCTTTGTGATGGCCCGCGTGTCCACCCCCTCCACTCCCATAATGCGGTGTTGGACCAAATATTCGGATAAAGATTTATCGCCACGCCAATTGCTGAACAGGGCAGAGTTCTCTCTAACGATAAACCCTTCCACTTTTGGCCCTCGGGATTCAATATCCTCATCATTCACCCCATAATTACCGATGAGTGGATAAGTCATAACAACGATCTGCCCCTTGTAGGAAGGATCGGTCAGGATCTCTTGGTAGCCAGTCATGCTCGTGTTGAAGACGACTTCTCCTGACTTTTCTCCAGGAAAACCGAAAGATCGACCCTCGAATACCGTGCCATCCTCCAAGGCGAGCATGGCTTTTTGACTGTTTTTCATTGAATCACCTATCTTAATCCCTCCCAACCTCCCTTTCCTGTGCAAATCCATTCGTCCGTCTGGGACGAAAGTTGACGGAACCAATTTTTTCACACCTTCAGGGGGATTATTGACGTCCTCATAAAAAAAGACCCCCGATCCCGATTGAACAGGATCGAGGGTCTTCTGTTTGGACTCGTTTGTTTGACCATAAAGGTTCTTTTAAATCATTTTTAACTTTTTACCACACCCCTTTTTCTTTGTCAAGGTTTTTCGAACACCTTTAGGCATGGAGATAAATCTTTGTCTTGGTCGGTCTGGCCATCAATTTTTCGATCCTGTTCTGAATCTTCTTCCTCTCAGGATTCTTTTCCCATTCCTTCCAGTCATCGACGCTCTGCCAGGTGGTGATTACGATGTAGTTATGAGGATCATCCAATGCTCGCAACGTCTCCCCCGAGATGTAGCCTTTTGACGGGACCGCTTTCGATCTCAATTCCCTGAGGAGTTTTGCAAAATCCGATTCTTTCCCCTTCTTTACCTTTCGATCGATAATGATCCTGATCGCCATGATCTCCCTCCACCTTTTTTTGTCATCATATCAGGTCCGCCGAGAGATTTCAAGTGAATTTTCTCAGGAGTTTTCCCAAGAGGGTTTGATGCCGCTGTGGCCTTAGCGGTCTGCGTTATGGATGTTTAGTGGTAGCCTTCCAATTCCCCGGTCGGGAGAACCCACCGAAAATTTTCAGGCGTCAGGGTTTGAAGATGGCCATCGATGTGAACCGTGCAATGGTTGTTTTCGTGGGAGAAACCGAGGCCGAAGATGCTTTCGAGGTGAAGGAGACGGTCCACAATTTCCGCCCATTTTTTGTCATCGACAGGCTGGACGACACACCCTTTATACTGAGCTTTGTCCAATCTGACATCGGGATCATAGAAGAGGACCTCTCCAGCAGAGGCGCCTGCCAAGATTTTGGCCCCTTTATAAGGGGAATCCATCCGGTGAAGAATCCCATCATATCCTCTAAAGAGGCCGAGCACGAGCACCGAGCCGCCCATCAGTGCCTGGCAGAGGTGTTCGTAAGCAGTGCCGACAATATTTACCTGTAAACCGGGACCCGTAGGATCGCTAACTGCGCAAACCCACCCCCGATCGACGACGTTGCCGAGGATATTGAAGGTGCCTCCCTTTGCAGAATATCCTGTCACCTTACCTGCATCACCATGAATCTCCAAAGTTCCGGAGTGCATGACCATTCCGGTGAAATTCTGTGCGTGGTTATGCACCCGTACTAAGGTGCCCATGTTGAATGCTCCGCAATATTCGCCAGGGCTTCCGAAGATGTCAACAGTGGTATCAAACGTGGAACCACTCCCCATTCCCATGCCGATGCCTCTCTGGCCTCCCACCCTGTAAACGATGAATCTCCTCCACCCCGTTCGGTGGGCGTAATCCAGAAAACAACTGAGAGTCTGCAGGTGGTCGATCCCTTCGGGTCGGAATTCTCGGGCATCTACCACAAGTACCTGTGGACATTCTTGGGCTTTGCAAGTCCCCAAGCATCCTTGAATATCACGCGAGCCATCCCATTTTCGCCTTGGGTAGAGTCGAACAGGGAGGGGACACGATCGAGCAGGGAGTTGATCTCTTCGCGCACGATATGAAGAAGTGCTCCCCTGTCTTTGCTTCCAATCTTCCAACCAGGTAGGTAGTCCAAGAGTCGTGTCAGTTCTTCAATGG
>Ga0187771_10004175_pt1 | contig 10147 bp, 10 predicted proteins | sample 0116_SJ02_MP15_1_FD_133139 | JGI IMG/M metagenome (GOLD analysis project Ga0187771, IMG submission 133139) | Tropical peat soil microbial communities from peatlands in Department of Meta, Colombia - 0116_SJ02_MP15_10_MG | ecosystem: Environmental > Terrestrial > Soil > Wetlands > Peat | place... | reverse complement strand
TCCGTCAGCGCGACGAAGAACGGGAGCGTCCCGACCGGGTCGACGATCGCGAAGACGCTGATCAGGACGGCCGCGTAGATCGCCAGGTCGGTCATACCGCCTCTACGTCCCCCACGGGCGGAGTGTCACCGCCCTTCAATCCTTTGCCCGACCTCGCCGCTCCGGCTCGTCGACCGTCCCGGCGTCCTCCGACCCGTGGGGGCCGGACGAAGCGATCGTGACCAGCTTTGCGCGGGGGCGACGGCCATGACCGCGGGAGGCAGGCGCTGATTCGAGCGACCTAGCGTTGTCCCGCGGGGGCACGGGGTGCCCACGGCTCACCGTGCGGCCCCTGAGGCGCAGGACGAGCGGCTCCTTCTGGGGGTTCGCCAGCATCAGGACGTGCGAGCGCTCGTCGCTCGGCTCGAACAGGAGCCGCGCCTTCCCGGTGAGCCGGATGCGCTGGATGACGGGCCCGCCCACGGGCCCGACGAGGAGCAGGAACGAGCGCCCCGGCCTCGGGTTCTCGAGCCCGACGTCGATCTCGCACGATGGCCGAGCGAGGAGCACCTCGAGGCGGACCGTCGAGACCGGGTCGAGGACGAGGTAGCGGGGCAGGCGCCCGAGCGTCAGCGCCACACCACTTCTAGCTCCGAAGAGCAGAAAACCCTGACAGGCGAGCCCCGAGAGGCGCGTCGCGGGGAACGTTAAATCGCGTCCCGAACGTGGCGGGCCCGTATGGCGGCGAAGCGCAGCGCGCAGGCGGTCTGGGAAGGGGATCTGGCCCATGGGCACGGCACGGTCAAGGGCACGAGCGGGGCACTGGGCGAGGTCCAGGTCTCCTGGCCGGCGCGGACGGAGGCCCCCGGGGGCAAGTCGAGCCCCGAAGAGCTGCTCGCCGCCGCTGAGGCGTCGTGCTTTTCGATGGCCCTCTCCGCCGGCCTCGGCCGCGCGCAGAAGCCTCCCCGCCGCCTCCAGGTGACCGCGACCGCGACGTTCGACAAGGTCGGCGACGCCTGGAAGGTGACGACGATGGAGCTCGACGTGGTCGGAGCCGTCCCCGGGATGACGGCGCCCGAGTTCGAGGCGGCCGCGAAGGCGGCGAGCGAAGGCTGCCCGATCTCAGGGGCCTTGAAGGGCAACGTCGCGGTGAGCGTCCGGTCCCGGCTCGCCTAAAGGGCGGGCTCGAGAGGCACGCCGTCGGACGGTCCGAAGCGGGTCGGGCGTGACGCATCCCTGGAAGGCGTTCCGGGTCCGACCCGGCAAGCCGGTCCGCCTCGCCACCTGGGACCCCAACGAGCGGGGCGCCGGCGCCCGCAGCGACAAGGAAGCGAAGGCGACCCTCGAACGGGTCCTCCCCAAGATCGACCGGCTCCAAGGGCTGCTGTGGGCCGAGCGGCGGCGAAAGATCCTGATCGTGCTCCAGGGGATGGACACGGCGGGCAAGGACGCGACGATCCGCCGCGTGTTCGAGGGGGTCAACCCCCAGGGGGTCCGCGTCGCGCGCTTCGGCCCACCGACCCCGGAGGAGCTCGCGCACGACTTCCTCTGGCGGGTCCATGCCCAGGTCCCGCGTACCGGCGAGATCGTGATCTTCAACCGCAGCCACTACGAGGACGTTCTCCAACCCCGCGTCCACGGCGAGCTCTCGGAGGACGAGGTGAGCCGGCGGTTCCGGGCGATCCGCGGCTTCGAGCGGCTCCTGACCGCCGAGGGAACGATCCTGCTGAAGTTCTTCCTCCACATCGACCGCGCCGAGCAGGCCCGACGGCTGCAGGCCCGCATCGACGACCCGACGAAGCGGTGGAAGTTCAGCCCCCACGACCTGGTCGAGCGCCCGCTCTGGCGGCAGTACGTCCGGGCGTACGAATCGCTCCTCGAACGCACGAGCACGCAGGACGCGCCGTGGTTCGTCGTGCCCTCGAACCACCCGCTCTCCCGGGACGTCGTCGTCGCCGAGATCCTCCTTCGGGCGCTCGCACGCCTCCGGATGCGGTACCCTCCGCTCGACCCCGAGGTCCGCGCCCAGCTCCGCAGGCTCGGCCCGCTCGTTCGGCGTCGTTCGTCCGCCTGAACCCCGGCCCGAGGCCGGGCCAGGGCGGCACGGGACACGACGGCCCGCGTTGCCGAACCGCCTACCCCCGTCCCCACTCGCCGAGCCGGCGCTGGACCGACGGTCTCCGCGTCGCCGCCGGTGGGGCGGCGTCCCCCGGCGGGGCGCCCTCGGCCGAGGGGTCGTCGAGCGGGGCTTCGTCCTCGTCCCCCCGAGGGAGCAGGGCGCGAACGGCCGCGCTCGCCGGCTCGGAGCCGAGGAGGGCCGCGACCTCCTCCGCCGAGAGGTCGAGCTCCGCGACGATCGCCCGGGCGAGACCGACGCGGGTCGGGGACCTGGGGGCCCGGCCCAGCCCGGCGAACAGCGCCTCGACGAACGGCAGCGCGATCGCCCGGCTCTTGCTCCGGGAGAGGTGCAGCCGGGCGCCCAGCTTGCGTACGACGGCGTCGCGCACCGCGCGGGAGGCGCGCGAGCGTCCCATCTCCCCGAGGAACGCGGGGAACTCCGCGTGCCCGCGACCGCCGGAAGGCCGGTCCCGGACCGCCAGGCCGGCGCCGCCCGTCAGCAGCTCCGTGGCGTAGCTCCAGAGCCCATACGCCCTCCAGCGGCGGGCGCGCGCGAGGAACAGTTCGGCCCGCGCCACGACCGCGAGCCCGGCGTCCCGGTGCTCCGGGTCCTCCGCGAACCACGGGACGTTCTCTTCGACCCACGGAAGGAGGTCGTCCGGGGGCGCGTCGAGCCGGTCGTGCACCTCGACAGAACGGTAGTAGCGGGGCCGGCTGAGGACCTCCTCCGTGAGCCCGGCGAAATCGCTCGCCACGTCGCGCATCCCGAGGAGCTCCCGCTGCCCCTCGCCCGGGGGGAGCGGAGCGATCGCGTCGAGGTCGTTGAGCGCGGCCCGAAGGTCGCCGCCCGAACGGCCGACGATCGCCTCCAGGACGCCAGGCCCAAGAGCGATCCGTTCCGCCTGGGCGATCGACCGGAGCCGACCGGTCACGTCCCGAGGGTCGATCGGCCAGAACCGGATCGTCCGGGCGGAGGTCCGGAAGACCGGGGAGTAGCGCGTCAGGGGGCGGTCGTCGTTCACCGTGAGCACGAGCGGCTGACGGCTGGCGCGCACGAGCCGGGCGATCGCGCCGAGCCCGCCCCGGTCGCCGGTCTCCACGAGGCGCCCGGCGTCCCTCCAGTCGCCGAGGTCCTTCCGGGCGGCCGCGAGCTTGCCCCAGGCCGCGTTTCCCGGGCTCTTCGGGACGGAACCCCAGCTCTCGAACCGACGCACCTTACCGTCGGGGACCAGTCCCCAGGCGGCGTTCAGCGCCTCCACCGAACCGTAGCGCCCCTCGAGAAAGGCCCGCAGCGCGACCGGCTCCCGTACGACGCGCGCCCCCTCGCTGGTCCGGCCCCCGGTGAGGCAGTCGGCCTCATCGAGCAGGACGAGCGTCCTCGCGGGGCCGGTGCGCCGGCTCGAGACGTCGAGGGCATGAGTGATCGACGCCCGCCCCGCGACCCGTTCGATCGCCGCCTGGTTCCGGGCGTCCGAGGCGTTCATCTCGACGAGGGTCCACCCCCGCTCGGAGGCGAGCGCGACCGCCGCGCTGGTCTTGCCGACGCCGGGGGGGCCGACCAGGATCACGGCGCGACGCGCCGGGGGGCTCTTCCCTGTCCAGGCGTCCGCCCAGGAGGCCAGCTCCGCCACCGCCCTCGGGTTGCCGACGAGGTCGCGCAGGCGGTCCGGACGCCACCGCTCGGTCATCGGACGGCGGTCCGCGACGGTGACCGACAGAGGCATGGCGGTCCCATTCGCGCCCTCGCGATAAGCCCGCCGAGCGGGCTTCGGGGGCACGTCGAACGGTTCAAGGGCCCTGCCGTCGTGTCGTAGGGCGATGGAGCGCACGGCCCCACCGGGGATCCCACGACGGCGGCCGTTCGTGGGCGCATCGTGCGAGCTCTCAGCACTGACGCTCACGGTGGGCCGGAGCCCCGGGCCCACCGACACGAACGCTGCGGTCGCGCTCCTCCGGAGGGCGCGCGAGGCGGGCATCACCACGTTCGACACTGTAGAGTCCCCGGACCCCGACCTGGGCGAGGCGCTCCTCGCCCGAGCGTTCCCCGACGGTGACCCGAACATCGTCGTCTTGGCCCACGGACGGCCGCCGCGGGCCCCCACGCCCGGGGCTCGCGCACCCTCGGTCCAGAGCCCCGTCACGGCGCTGGCCGACAGCGGTCCGCGGCGCGGCCACGCGGCGGCGCCCCAGCGGCTTCGGCATGTGTACGAGCTCGAGATTGCGGAGATTTCCGGCAGCACCGGGAGCGCCCCGGGCACCCAGCCCGGCGAGGTGGAGGTCCTGCGGTGCCGGTCCGTCGACGACCTCGACCGCGCTGCGCTGCTCCCGGGTCCCAGGCTCCTCTCCGGGTCGTTCTCGCTCCTCGACCGGAGCCTGGGGGAGACCTCCACGAGAAGGCTGGAGCCCGGTTCGTACTCTTGGATCGTTCGCGACCCGTTCGCCGCCGGGCGGTTGGACGCGAGCCGTTTCGCCGCGGGCTCGACCGCCATCCCTGCCGCCGCCCCGAGGACGGTCCGGGAGCTCGAGGCCGAGTTCGAACCGGTGGCGCGTCTCGGTTTCCTCGCGAGGCCCCGGCAGCGCACGCTGGCCCAGGCCGCCCTCCACTTCGTCCTAGGCCACCCGTGGGTGGTGAGCGCCTGCATCCCGGCTCCGGCGCCGGAGCGCTGGACGGAGATCGTCGGGTTCGCGACATCGCCTCCGCTCGACGACCAGGACAAGGTCCGGCTCGGGCTCGCGAGCGGACATGCGCGACCGCGCGCCGAGGGGGCGGGGGGTCCGCGATGACCGACGCGCCACGCCGCCGGCCGCCCCGCGCCGGCGACCTGGTCCCGGAGTTCTCGGGCGCCACCGATGCCGGCGCGGTGGTCACGACCGGAGGCCTCCTCGGTCGGGCTACGGTCCTCTTCTTCTACCCGAAGGCAGGGAGTCCGGGCTGCTCGATCGAGTCCCGTGGGTTCGCCCGCCACCACGCCGAGTTCGAGGCCGCCGGGGTCCGCGTCGTCGGCATCAGTGTCGACGGACCCGACGCCCAGCGCCGTTTCCGCGAGAAGTGCGACCTTCCGTTCGACCTGATCACGGACACGCAGGGGGAGATCAGCGAGCGTTTCGGCGTCCTGGGCGCCCTGGGCGTCGCCCGACGCACGACGTTCCTCCTCGACCCGACGGGTCGGATCGTGGACGTGGTCCGTTCCTGGCGGCCGACGCGCCACGTCGACGTGGCTCTCGAGCGGCTCGTCCGGGTTCGGCGGTCTGCTGGCGCCGCAGGCCCGCCGCCTGCCTCCCCGGAACTGTAAGTTCCCTACACGTCGACCGTCGTTCGATGACCCCGCACGAAGCGGCCGCTCGGGTGGGCGCCACGGGGCGTCTGAGGGGAGAAACCACGGAACCGAACCGCCTGAGGCCCCGCTCGGGCCGGCTCGAGGCCCGGTAGCAGTCAATAACTCCCAAGAGGGTTCAGGGTTACCGACGACTCTCATGACCGGCTGCGGTGGGCCGTCACGCCGAGGGTCCCTCCCTTCCGGAGAGGCCCTCCCCCTGTTGGCCCCCCGCCACGGGAGAGCGGCATGACCGACCCGGCACGCTCAGGTAGCGGGTGGGGGCTCTCGGCCCGGGCCGGCCCCGGGAGCGGAGGCGCATGACCGCTCGGCGAGCCGGGAGCACCGGTCCCATCCGCAACCCGCTCGCACCCCTCGCTCTGAGCGTGGCCGGCGGCGGGGCCACCGCGGGGTTCGCGGCCTTCTACCTGAGGCCGGCGCTGGACGACGTCGCGCATTGCCGCTCCTCCACCGGCGGGACGGGATGCGCCTCCCATCCTTTCTGGGGATTCTCTCCGGAGCTCTATCTGGCGGCCTGCGCCATCGGGGTGGCCGCCGGGCTCCTCATGGCGATTGTCGGGGTGCTCACGTTCCGGGGCTGGCTTGATGCTCGCCGCGGGGGATACGGCCTCGTCGCCCTCAGCGCGGCCGGGGTGATCGCCTACGGTGGCTTGGGCGCGGGCGTCGCGGCCGGCGTGGCCGCCGGGGCGTTGCTCGTCTCAGCGGCATCCGCTCCTGCGCCGGCGCCGCCGGAATGGACCGGGTCGCTCCCCGCCGGAACGCCGCCGGCCCCTCGCAACGCGAAGCGCGTGCTGACCGCGAGACCCCCGGTGACCGAGTGGGAGGGGGTTTTCGCCGCCGCCCCCGCAGGGCCGCCCGGTGGAGGTCGCGGCCGGGTCGTCCTGCCCCAGGCCGACAGGCTCGCGGCCGCGCTCCAACGGAGCGGCGCCGCGCCGGGCCCCGGGACGTCGGGCCCGACACCGGTCGTGGTCCTTCCCCCACCCCCACTTGGGCTCCGCGGGATCTCCAGGCCGGCGGCCCCAACGCCGAGGATCGCCGAGCCAGAGCGACCCGCTCCTGAGCCCACGAGCTCACGAGGCCCGGCCGCGGGGAGTTGGCGGCCGGAGCCCTCAGAGATGGCTCCGTGGGCCGGTGGGGTCCATCCCGCGCTCACCCCTGCGGCGCCCGCGGAGCCTTCCGCCCCAGCGGCGCCGCCCGCCCCGCGACCTGACCGGGCTCCCGCGGCGCGCCCGCCTCCGCCTGCACCGTCGGCCGGCGGAGCCCGGGCCGCCGCCGGCCTAGCCCCCCGACCGCTGGCCGAGTCACAACGTGAGACCCGTCCGTCGGCTGCGGCGCGGGAGCCCCGCTCGGCGTCGCGGCCTGGCCTCCCCTCGGAACGCTTCGCCTCGACGCGACCTCGGGGCCTGCACCGGACCCAGGGTCCCCTGACCGCGCCCTCACCGACCCGCGCGCCGGCGTCCGGTCCGGTCCCTCGCGCGGAGCCGCGGGCCGAGGCTGCACCGCTGGCGGACCGAGCTCCCCCGCCCGCCCCGCAGGTCGCACCCCAGGTCGTCAGCCCGCCCGCCCCCCGACCTGATAGCCCGCCTCCGGCGCCGGACACTGCTCGGCCGCCGGCACCTACGGTGCCGCTCGCCAAGGGAAGAACCCGCGCATGGAAGTGTCCGGCCTGCGGCCTCATCAACGCCCCGTGGTCCCCCCGCTGTACGAAGTGCCAAACGGTCGCCGTCGACGTGGGATAGTCGCGCCCGGTACCGGCGGTGGGGCCGGATGCGGACGGACGGCCCACTCGCAGGGAGACGCCGGGGGAACCCGGCGGTGAGGTCAGGTCGGCTCGTCGCTGGGGCTGATGAGCTTGGGACCGGTACACGGTCCGCCGCTCTGCCCTTGCGGCCAACGGGCAGAAGTACAGCTCTGTCAGTCGTCGGGTAGGCGGAATCGATGTCCGATACCGTTCCGCCGACGCCTCCGCCGCGGGTCGCCACGACACCGCCGTCGCCGCCGAGACATCGGGTGCGGGCTTCGCCGTTGGAAGCTCCCACACTCGCGTTCCTCATCGCGTCGCTCGGGGGCTGGTTCGTCGTGGTCGAGGGCATGCTCCTCCTGGGCGGAGGCGGAGCCGTCTTCCAGGTGGGCTTCGCCGTCCCACCGAGCGATGCGGTCGAGCTCGGCGGGATCGGCGCCACGCTGGGCCTGGGCATCGTGGGCGTCGGGTTCTTCCTTCACGAGACGGAAGGCCACCGAAAGGGTGGAGGGGTCGCTACGGTCGTGCTCGGCGCACTTTCCATCGTGAGCGGCGGGGGATTTCTGATCGGTCTCGGCCTCACCGTCGCCGGAGGCTTGATCGCCGCGTTCAGCAAGCCGACGCCGCTCTACCACCCCGGTCACGGGGGCTATCGCTGAGGTGGATCGGCGCCGAACGCGCGGGACTCCCGACTCCCGTCGACCGTGGTGTGGGCGCCCTGGTCCCAAGCGACCGGTGAGGCGCCACGGTCCAGCCGGCGATCGGCGCGCACGGCACGCCAGGGCGGGCGTCCCGCCTCACCGCGGCACGGACCGGTCCGGGTCGAGGCCCAGCCGACCCAGGGCCGTCAGCAGGGGAACCGGCGGGCCGTCGCGCTCGTGCGCTGCACTCTTCACCTCGGTCAGGGAGCCCGCTTCCCAGGACCGGTTGCTCGGGACGTCCACGCGGAAGATGCGGTCGAAGGTGCGGACCATCGCTTCCGACGGCGGGGCTCGGGAGGTCACGATCATGGTCAGGCCCTCGTCGTGGAGGGTCTGGTGGAGGCGAGCGGCTTCAAGGGTCTCGGCCCGCAGGGTCGCCGACAGCGCGTCGACGTTCGCGAGAAGGACCACCCCGTGGCCGTCGGAGGAGATCGCCCGAGCCGCGAGCCGTTGGAACAGCTCGGGCAGCGCGAGATGGTTCAGCAGCCGGGCCTCGTCAAGGCCCTGGGCAGGCGCGACGAGCTGCCGCAGAACCTGCCGGTCCGAATTCGAGGGGCGGAGGAGCGACTCCTCGACAGGGTCCACCGCGGGCCGCCCCGAGCGCGCTTCGACCCAGGACCGGGCGGAGTCGCCCGCCGACGGCACGCCCGGGTCGGCACAGTCCGCCCAGGCGAACGATTCCGTCGCCCTCAACGCAAGAGCGACCGCCACCGCGGCGATCGCCAGCTCGTCCGAGCCGTGGACGAGGATCGACTCGGCGCGGTGGCGCACGGGGGACAGGTTGGGTGGCATCGCGGTTCCGCCCGAACGGGCACTACACCGCAGGGTCGCCTCGTCGGATGAGCACGACCCGAACCGGTTCGGGCCCCCGAAACGGTTCGGCCGCCTCGTGGCCCCAGGCGGTCACCCGGGGGCGGTCGTCGGCTGCAGCGCACTCTCGAGGAGCTTCTTCTCGATCAGCGCGATCGCCTCGGACGTCGACGACTTGCTCCGACCCAGCGCCCGGGCGAGCTCGGTCAGGGTGATCCCCCTCGGTACCGCGAAGTACCCCGCAGCCATCGCTTGGGCAAGCAGTCGGTGCTGGGATTCGGTCAGCAGGGGCAGGTGGCTACGCAGTGGTCGGCGGCGTATCGACACCACGCTCACCTCCTTCGTACGGCTCCGCGCGAACCGGAGGACCTCGTCGAACTCGGCCCTCCGACCGACGACCTCCCAGGTGATGAATCCGCCCTGGATCCGGAGCGGGAACTGGATCGGGAGCTTCAGCCGGCGGTACGCGTAGACCACCGGCGGATTCCGGTAGGTCACCCGGTAGAGACAGCCGTCGGCGACTTCGGCGAGGCTCTCCACCCGGACCACATCCGCGTACGACTCGATCTCCGCGGCCCAGGCCCCCGGCGGATGTCCGCTGATCCAGTAATCGGAGATCGAGGTGTCCTCGGTGAGGTCCGTCCGGTTGAGGGCCTCCAGGCGAAGGGCCCGGTGCCGTTCCGAGAACCCGCCGGTCCAGAGGTCCGGGGGGATCCGAAGGCGCAGGGTGGCGACGAACAACGGCGCCTCGGAGTCCTGTTCCAGAGGGTCTCGGAGCCGGCTCAGCTCCGGACGTCCCTGCCGAGCCTCGCGTTGCATCCCCTGCCCTCCCGGCGCACGGCGGCGCGCGCCGACGAACGCCCCTGATGGCACAGCCCGAGAACGCCCCTCCCCCCGTATCCGCCTCCGAGTATTTGCTACGATGGACCGGCACGGTCAGGGGCTCGATAAGCCTCCGTCGTGCTGCCGGTCCAGGAGACCCCTACGTAGCGGCGAGGGACTGTGGTCCACCGGTCGTGCGGCAGCGGGTCGGCGGCCGGCCTAGGCCGACGAGCGCGGCCCCGGAGTTGAGAGGATCATCGAGGCGATCTTGGGCGGAGAGAACCCCTGGTAGGAGTGGAGGACGACCACGGCGCGCTTGGCGACGGTCGCTTCGTTCGTGCGCCTCACCAGGCGGCTGAGCGCCTGGCCTTCCTCGTCCGATAGCTCGCGGACCCGCAGCCTCGGGAGAGGGTCATTCCCTCCTCCGGGAAAGTACCTGCGCTAGAGCCCCAGAACCTCGAACTACTCAGCTAGACGCGGCACTAGCGCGGCTCTTTCCGTCCCTCGCGCGAATCCATCGTGACCTTCCAGTCGGTCTTGGCCACGGTCTCCGGTTCCACGCTGCGATTGATCGTGAGCTCGTTGATGATCACGAGCATTTCGAGGGTCATCACGAGGTTAGAGACGATCCGCTGGGCGGC
>Ga0187771_10004173_pt1 | contig 10149 bp, 5 predicted proteins | sample 0116_SJ02_MP15_1_FD_133139 | JGI IMG/M metagenome (GOLD analysis project Ga0187771, IMG submission 133139) | Tropical peat soil microbial communities from peatlands in Department of Meta, Colombia - 0116_SJ02_MP15_10_MG | ecosystem: Environmental > Terrestrial > Soil > Wetlands > Peat | place... | reverse complement strand
CGTGACCACGGGGCCGCTCGGCCAGGGTTTTTCCAACGGCGTCGGCATGGCGATCGCGGAAGCGTGGCTCGCGGCGCGTTTCAACCGGCCCGGCCACGAGATCGTCAACCACCACATCTACTCGATCTGCGGCGATGGCGATCTGATGGAAGGCGTCTCGCAGGAAGCAGCATCGATCGCCGGACATCTGCAACTGGGCAGGATCATTTACCTTTACGACAGCAACCACATCTCGCTCGCGGGTGCGACCAGCCTCTGCTTCACCGAAGACGTGGCGAAGCGTTTTGAGGGCTACGGCTGGCACACGCGGCACGTCGAAGACGGAAATAACATCGACGACATCGAGGCCGCGATCCGGGAGGCGCAGGCGGAAACGTCCAGGCCTTCGCTGATTCTGGTCCGCACGCACATCGGCTACGGCAGCCCGAAGAAGCAGGACACGTTTCACTCGCACGGCAGTCCGCTGGGCGAAGACGAACTGATCGCCACCAAGCAGGCGCTCGGCTGGCCGACGACCGACAAGTTTTTCCTCCCGCAGGCCGCCACCGATCATTTCCGCAGGGCGCTCGAATGCGGCGCCGCCGCGCAGCGGGAATGGCAGAAACGGTTCGATGCCTACAAGGCCGCTTATCCGGCCGAAGCTGCCGAACTCGAGCAATGCATGAGCGGCAAATTGCCCGACAATTACGCCGCCGACCTGCCGAAATGGAAGCCGGGCGACAAGGCCATCGCGACCCGCGCCGCCGGCGGCGAAGTGCTCAACGCGCTGGCGAAGCGAATCCCCAATCTGGTGGGCGGCTCGGCCGATCTGAATCCATCGACCAACACCGCGCTCAAGGGCGAGGGCGATTTTCAGCCGCCCGAATCGGGTGGTCCCGGGACGCAGGGCGCGGTTGGCGGCCTGTGGGGCTATGCCGGGCGGAACATGGCATTCGGCGTGCGCGAACACGCCATGGGAGCGGCGATCAATGGCATGGCCGCGCATGGCGGCGTGATCCCTTTCGGCGCCTCATTCCTCGTTTTTTCCGATTACGTGAAGCCATCGATCCGGCTCGCGGCGCTCAGCAAGCTGCATACGATCTGGGTGTTTACCCACGACAGCATCGCGGTCGGCGAAGACGGGCCGACGCATGAACCGATCGAACAGATCGCGGGCCTTCGGGCCATCCCCGGTCTCACCGTGATTCGTCCGGCCGATGCGAATGAAACCGCGGAAGCGTGGGCGTTCGCCATCCGGCATCCCGGCCCGACGCTCCTCGCTCTTTCCCGCCAGAATCTGCCGCATCTCGACCGCAGCGCAGCGAGCGGAGAAGTCGCGAGGGGCGCCTACATCCTCTCCGATTCCTCGGGCAGTCCCGATGTCATCCTGATCGGCACCGGCTCCGAGGTTTCGCTCTGCGTCGAGGCGCAGAAGGCTCTCAGGGAAAAGGGAGTCTCGGCGCGCGTGGTCAGCATGCCGTCGTGGAGTCTGTTCGAAGCTCAGGATGCCGGCTACCAGGAATCGGTTCTGCCCGCGGCCGTCCGCAAACGTGTCTCCGTCGAAGCCGGTTGCTCGCTCGGCTGGCATCGCTGGGTTGCGGATGGCACGGTCATCTCCATCGACCGCTTTGGCGCCTCGGCGCCGGGCGAGGAAGTGATGAAGCGCTTCGGATTCACGGCGGAAAACGTGACGGCCGCCGCCCTCGCCCTGCTCGGCAAATAATTTTTCGCGGGGACTAGAGTTTTTCCGGGGACCGCCGATATGGTTATCAAGCTGTCCTCCACTTGACTATGACCGGCGGCGATAGCCAAGAATCGCCGTCGGCCTCCTCCCCCATCCGCTCCTATTCCCGGATACCGGTCAGAATGCTTTCGATCTTCCCGCCAAGTGCCTCAAGCGAGAAGGGTTTCTGCAGGAAATGCGTCCCCGGCCGGAGAATCCCCTGCCGGGCCATCACATTTGCGGTGTAGCCGGAAACAAAGAGGACCGGCAATCCGGGACGAAGTTTCTCGAGGCGGTCGCGCAGTTCCGGGCCGGGGATTTCCGGCAGCATGACGTCGCTGATCACGAGATCGATCGCAATGTCAGGATCCTCACACATTCTTGCGGCTTCCGTGGCGCTCTCGGCCACCATCGCCCTGTACCCGAAGTGCCGCAGGGCCTCCGCCGTCATCCCGCGCACCAGTTCGTTGTCTTCGACGAGCAGGATGGATCGGCTGGCTTTCGATGTGACGCCCGGCGCGCCTTCCTCTCTTTCGGCCGCGCCGCCGCGAAGACGCGGGAAATAAATCCGGAACGTCGTGCCGCGACCGGGCTCGCTGGCAAGATGAATGAACCCGTGATTCTGGCGGACAATCCCGTATACCGTCGCCAGCCCGAGCCCCGTACCCTTCTCCCTGGTGGTGAAGAATGGCTCGAACACATGCAGGGCCGTTTCGGCATCCATTCCGATACCGGTATCGCTGACCGTGAGCAGAACATACTCGCCGGCAGGAACCGGGGGATTCTGCCCCGTCGAAGCCCCGCCGATGGCGACATTGGAGGTCTCGATGGTCAGCTTTCCGCCCTCTGGCATCGCGTCGCGGGCGTTGGCCACCAGATTCATCAGCACCTGATCCACCTGCGTGGAATCAAGCAGAACGTCCCAGAGATTCGCGCCAGGCACCGTGCGCAGCTGCACGTTTTCGCCGACGAGCCGCGCGAGGATCGGCCGGCTCTCGGCCAGCGTCCGGTTGAGATCGAGCGGCCGCGGCCTGATCACCTGCTGGCGCGAAAACCCCATCAGCTGCTTTACCAGATTGCGGGAACGGGTGCCGGCGTTGAGGATGCCCGCAACCGCGTCCCTGTCGTCCGGGCTCAGATTCTTCGATGAAGCCAGCATCTCGGCGTATCCGGAGATGACGGTGAGCGAGTTGTTGAAGTCGTGCGCGATGCCGCCGGTGAGCCGGCCGAGCGCTTCCATCTTCTGCGCCTGCGCCAGTTGCGTCTCGAGCTGTGCCCTGTGCTGCTCGGCGGCGCGGCGCTCCGTCAGGTCGCGCGTGACGGTTGCCTGGCAGATGGGGTTTCCCTCCGCGTTGCGGATCAGGATGGCCTCGATTTCCGCCGGGATCGCCTGGCCCGTGCGGAAGTTGCGCAGCCGGCCCTCGGTCCGCACCCAGCCGTCCCTTTGCAGCGCGGCCAGGATGTTGGTTTTGAGGCGCTCGAGATCCTCGGGCGGAACGAAGTCGTAAACCGTGACCCCGCGCCCGGGCTCGAAGTCCTCCAGCCCCACCATGACCTTCCCCGCATGATTCAGGTATGTCGCTTCGCCATCGAGCGTGGCGATGCCGATGAAATCGTGGCTGGTCTCGATCAGTGAATCCGCGATCCGGCGCCGTTCTTCGGCCTGGCGGCGCTCGGTGATGTCGAGACTCATCACGAAGATGCCTTCGGGCACCGGGGTGACGCTGAATTCGTACCAGCGGCGGGCGCCTGCCGGGAAGATGTACTCTTCGTCGAAACGCTGCGGCACCCGCTGCTCCATGCATTCGCGGTAACGCGCGAAGACGTTCGAGTTTTCGACGCCCGGGTACATCTCCTGCATGCGCCGGCCGACCAGTTCTTCGCTCCGCTTCATTCCGTGTTTCGCTGCAGCCTCGTTCACGTAGAGGTAGCGCCAGTCGAAATCGATCAGCATGCAGCCCTCGAACATACCGTCGAGCGCGTGGCGGAAGCGTTCTTCGGCTTCGAGCAGCGCCTGCTCGTTGCGCTTGCGGCGATCGGTATCCAGCGCGACGCCGCACAGACGGAACGGCTCGCCCGATTCGTCGTAGAAAAATTCGCCCAGAGCCGCCACCCAGTGGATGCTGCCATCGGGCCAGACAATGCGAAACTCGTGCGAGTAGGCAGTCCGCGTCGCGCGGGCGCGCGCGACAACGTCGTTCACGCCCGCCAGATCTTCCGGGAACACGGATTTTTCGAAGGTGGCGTAGGTGCCGTCATATCCGCCCGGCTCGAGCCCGAACATTCGCTCCGAATGCCCGTCCCAGACGATCCTGCCGGTCCGCAGATCCCAGTCGAAGATGCCGACGCCGGCGGCCTCCATGGCCATTTTCAGACGCCGTTCGTTCTCGGCGAGCGCTGCCGCACCCTTTCGCCTCTCGTCCTCGCGGTCGAAGCTGCGCATCACGAAGCCGATATCGTCGGCCACGCGCTGCAGCAGATCGACTTCGCTCGGGCCGAAGAAGCCGGCCTCGCCGGCATAGATCGAAAGCAGGCCGCGCGATTCGCCGCTGACGCGAATCGGAATGGCGGCCGAGGCCCGCCATCCGGCCCGGCGCGCTTCCTCATGCCACGGCAGCGTTGCGGGATCGTTCAGAAAGTCGCCGGTGATCACGGGAGAGCCCAGCCGGAACGCCCTTCCGCCGGGACCGAGGCCCTCTTCGCGCAGGTCGGAGAACATGCGGATGCGGTCCGTATAACCGGTGCCGTCGCCCCAGCGGGCGATCACTTTCAGCTCGTGCGTTGCCGGATCATGCCAGTGGACCGACGCCATGGCGAACCGGCCTTCTTCCACCAGCACCCGCGTGACCTCCGCGGGGTACTCCTCGCGCGAGCGCGCCACCACCGCGGCCCGCGTGACGCCGCCGAGAGCGGCATACCACCGGGTCACCTGAGTTGTGACGTTGTCACTGGGGTTCCTTTCCGACATTCGTCGATCCGGGCTCCCTGTCATGATAAGACAGCCATGCTGGAAATGTCCGGTATACTTGCCTGAGTGAGAATGGCAACGAATCTTAACAGGGCGTCCTCGATTGCCGGCTTTCTGCTGATGGCGGCCTTTTCCGCGTCGCCCGGCTTTGCCCAGCAGGATCCCGACTGGACAAAACCCTTCCCGCCCTTCAAAATCCTCGGAAACATCTACTGGGTGGGAACTTACGATCTTTCGACCTACCTCATCACCACGCCCGCCGGAGACATCCTTATAAATACCGGCCTTGCTTCCACGGTTCCCGAGATCAAAGCCGGCGTGGAAAAACTCGGCTTCAGGATGTCCGACGTGAAAATCCTCACCGCCACGCACGGGCATTACGACCACGTGGCCGGGATGGCCGAACTGAAGCGGATGACCGGGGCGAAGCTGATCATTTCCGCGCCCGACGCCGAACTGCTCGAAAGCGGCGGCAGGGCCGATTTCCGCTTCGGCGACACCCCGGGTGCCCGCTTCGAGCCGGTCAAGGTCGACCAGACTTTCAGGGACGGCGAGACGATTTCGCTCGGCGGCACGGTCCTGACCGCTCACCACCATCCCGGGCACACCAAAGGCGCCACCAGTTTCACGCTCGACGTGAAGGAGAACGGCAGGATTTATAAGGTGGTCATCGCCAATCTGGGTTCGATAAATCCCGGCGTGAACGTGGCCGGCATGCCGAAATATCCCGGAATCGCGGCCGATTATGCGAAAACCTTCGCCGCGCAGAAGGCCATGAATATCGACGTTTTTCTGGCTTCCCACGCCAGCCAGTTCCGCCTGCACGAGAAATACAAGCCCGGCGACCCGTACGACCCCAACCGTTTCGTCGACCCCCAGGGCTTTCACGAAGCCGTGGAAAGGCTTGAAAAGACGTACCTGACGCAACTGGCCCGGGACCGTAAATAGCGTTGTGGTATAAATATGGAAGATTTGCGTCCCGGCGGAAGTCCGGCTGGGGCGTGCTTTGTTGACAGCGATTGGAAGTTTTCGCTAACCTGTTAAGGTTTGGCTGTATAGCTTTCTTGAGCTTCCGGCTACCATCTCCGGCGTCGGAGATCCGGCCGGGGCGAGGTCCCGAGGTTCGTTCCTGACTTTTGCTTGGGAAACGGGCATGGACCTGTCCAAAGCCTGAGCGGCATCGTGATTCAGGGCCGCTCGTTAACTGACGCATTTAATTTAAGGAAGCCAGTGCCGCTTTTTGTGCTGGTGAGGGATTTTTAGTGCCGACATTCAATCAACTCGTGCGTAAGGGCCGGCAGGCGCCGGCATGGAAAACGGCCAGTCCGGCATTGCAGAGCTGCCCGCAGAAGCGTGGCGTCTGCACCCGCGTCTACACCTCGACGCCGAAGAAGCCGAACTCCGCGCTGCGGAAGGTCGCGCGCGTCCGCCTGACCAACGGCATCGAAGTGACGACGTATATCCCGGGCGTGGGCCACAATCTCCAGGAGCACTCGATCGTGCTCATCCGCGGCGGCCGTGTGAAGGACCTGCCCGGTGTCCGCTATCACGTGGTGCGCGGCGCGCTCGATACCGCCGGCGTCGCCAACCGCAGGCAGGGCCGTTCGAAGTACGGCGCCAAACGTCCCAAGGCCGCGACGAAGTAATAAGGATCTGAAATATGCCCCGACGCAGAAGCGCAGAAAATCGTGAAGTCAGCCCCGATCCGGTGTTCAACTCGACGCTCGCCGAGAAGTTCATCTGCTCGATGATGTGGGACGGCAAGAAGTCCACCGCGCAGAGGATCTTCTACGATTCGATGAAGAAGCTCGAGGAGCGCGGCGGCGGCGAAGAAGCGATCAAGCTGTTCAAGAAGGCGGTCGAGAACGCCAAGCCGCTGCTCGAAGTGAAGACGCGGCGCGTGGGCGGCGCCAACTATCAGGTGCCGATCGAAGTGCCGCAGAACCGCCGCACGAGCCTCGCCATCCGCTGGATTCTGTCGAACGCCCGCGGTCGGGCGGAGAAGGGCATGGCTGACAAGCTGGCCAACGAGCTGAACGATGCCGCGAATCTGCGCGGCGGCGCCATCAAGAAGCGCGATGACGTACATCGCATGGCGGAGGCCAACAAGGCTTTCGCACACTATCGCTGGTAGACGAGAGAGAAGAAGTAAGAGACCCAGACGGATTTCATGCCACGCACCATTCCACTTGAGCGGATGAGAAACATCGGCATCGCTGCCCACATCGATGCCGGTAAGACCACCACGACCGAACGCATTCTTTATTACACCGGCCGATCGCACAAGATTGGTGAAGTCCATGAAGGCACTGCCACCATGGACTGGATGGAGCAGGAGCAGGAGCGCGGCATTACGATTACTTCCGCCGCGACCACCGCGTCCTGGCGCGACATGCAGATTAATATCATCGACACGCCGGGCCACGTCGACTTCACCGCCGAAGTCGAACGTTCGCTGCGCGTGCTCGATGGCGCCGTTGCGGTGTTTGACGCCGTGGCCGGCGTTCAGCCCCAATCGGAAACCGTCTGGCGTCAGGCCGACAAATACGAAGTTCCGCGCATCTGCTTCATCAACAAGATGGACCGGGTGGGCGCGGATTTCTATCACTCGGTGCAGACGATTGTCGATCGTCTCAAAGCGCGTCCCGTGCCGATCCAGATCCCGGTGGGCGCCGAAGATCAGTTTAAAGGCGTCGTCGACCTTGTCGAAATGAAGGCCGTGATCTGGCGCGATGAAACGCTTGGCGCCAAGTTCGATGTGGTTGAGATTCCCGAAGACCTGAAGGAAAAGGCGAAGGAATACCGCGATCACATGATCGAAGCGATCTCGGAATTCGACGATCACCTGATGGAGAAGTTCCTTGAAGGCAAGGAGCTCTCGGTTGCGGAGATCAAGGCCGGTATCCGCAAAGCCACGATCGCGATGAAAATCTTCCCGGTCATCTGCGGTTCGGCATTCAAGAACAAGGGCGTGCAGACCATGCTCGACGCCGTGGTCGACTATCTGCCCTCGCCGCTCGATATTCCGGATGTCAAGGGCACTGCGATCGACGACAAGTCGATCGAGATGACGCGCAAGGCTTCGGACACAGAGCCTTTCTCGGCTCTCGTTTTCAAGATCATGACGGACCCGTATTCGGGTCAGCTCGCGTTCTTCCGCGTGTACTCGGGCAAGATGAACGCCGGCGAATCGATTTATAACGTTGCCAAGGGCCGCAAGGAGCGCGTGGGCCGCCTGCTGCGCATGCATGCCAACAAGCGCGAAGACATCAATGAGATTCTGGCGGGCGACATCTGCGCCGCGGTCGGGCTCAAAACGGTTTCGACCGGTGACACGATCTGCGATGAAGAGCATCCGATCACGCTTGAAGCGATCGACTTTCCAACGCCCGTGATTCAACTCGCGGTTGAGCCGAAGACCAAAGCCGATCAGGAAAAGATGGGCATGGCCATCGCGAAGCTGGCTCAGGAAGATCCTACGTTCCGGGTGAACACGGACGCTGAAACCGGACAGACCATCCTGTCGGGTATGGGCGAACTGCATCTGGAAATTCTGGTCGACCGCATGAAGCGCGAGTTCGGCGTGGTGGCGAACGTCGGCAAGCCCATGGTGGCCTATCGCGAAACGATTCGCGGCACAGCGGAATACGATTACACGCACAAGAAACAGACCGGCGGCAGCGGTCAGTACGCGCGGTGCAAGCTGCGCGTGGAGCCGAATCCAACGGGCTACGAGTTCGTCAATGAAATCAAGGGCGGGACGATTCCGAAAGAATTCATCCCGGCGGTGGAAAAAGGCGTCATCGAGGCGCTGGAAGGTGGCGTGCTCGCAGGCTACGCCCTCGAGAACGTGAAGGTTGCTGTATTCGACGGCGCCTACCACGAAGTCGACTCGTCGGAAATGGCATTCAAGATCTGCGCTTCCATCTGCTGCAAGGAAGCGCTGCGCAAGGCGAAGCCGATCATCCTCGAGCCGATCATGGCGGTGGAAGTGGTGGTGCCGGAAGAGTACATGGGACCCGTGAATGGCGATATCGTTTCCCGCCGCGGCCAGCTCGAAGGTACGGAGATTCGGGGAACGACGCAGATTATCAAGTCGAGCGTGCCGTTGAGCGAAATGTTCGGTTATGCGACCGAGCTGCGCTCGCGCACGCAGGGTCGCGGCAGCTTCACGATGCACTTCTCGCGTTACGACGAAGTGCCCCGCAACATCAGCGAGGAAATCGTGAGCCGCGTGCAGGGCAAGGTTACCAAGTAGAGGCGAAGTACAGAAGGTTTTATAAGGAGATCCTGGGCAAATGGCGAAAGAGAAATTTGATCGCAGCAAACCGCACATCAATATCGGGACGATCGGGCACATCGACCACGGCAAGACGACGCTGACGGCGGCGATCACCAAGGTGCTGGCCAAGCACAACCCGAAGGTGTCGTTCCGTTCGTTCGATTCGATCGACAACGCGCCGGAAGAAAAGGCGCGCGGCATCACGATCGCGGCCTCGCACGTCGAATACGAGACGGCGAAGCGGCACTACGCGCACGTCGACTGCCCGGGCCACGCCGATTACATCAAGAACATGATCACCGGCGCCGCCCAGATGGATGGCGCCATCCTCGTCGTCGCCGCCACCGACGGCCCCATGCCGCAGACCCGCGAGCACATCCTGCTGGCCCGCCAGGTCGGCGTGCCCTACATCGTGGTGGCGATGAACAAGGTCGATATGGTCGATGACGCCGAACTGCTCGATCTGGTCGAGCTCGAAGTGCGCGAACTGCTCTCGAAGAACCAGTTCCCGGGCGACGATCTTCCGGTGGTCCGCGTTTCCGCTCTCGGCGCGCTCAACGGCGAAGCGAAGTGGGAAAAGACGGTGGAAGACCTGATGGAAGCGGTCGACAACTACATTCCGATGCCGGCGCGCGCGGTGGACAAGCCGTTCCTGATGCCGATCGAAGACATCTTCTCGATTCAGGGCCGCGGCACGGTGGTGACGGGCCGTATCGAAACCGGCATCTGCAAGGTCGGCGAGGAAATGGAAATCGTGGGCTTCCGCGATACGCGCAAGACGGTCATCACGGGCGTCGAAATGTTCAAGAAGCTGCTCGATGAAGGCCGGGCGGGCGACAACGTGGGTCTGCTGCTGCGCGGCATCGACAAGGACGACGTCGAGCGCGGGCAGGTGATCGCCAAGCCGGGTTCGATCAAGGGCCACTCGAAGTTCAAGGGCGAAGTTTACGTGCTGTCGAAGGAAGAAGGCGGGCGCCACACGCCGTTCTTCAAGGGCTATCGTCCGCAGTTCTACTTCCGGACGACGGACGTGACGGGCGTGGCGCAGCTGCCGGAAGGCACGGAGATGGTGATGCCGGGCGACAACGTGACGCTGCAGATCGAGCTGATCACGCCGGTCGCCATGGACAAGGGCATGCGGTTTGCGATCCGCGAAGGCGGCCGCACCGTGGGCGCCGGCACCGTGAGCGAAATTCT
>Ga0187771_10004172_pt1 | contig 10155 bp, 7 predicted proteins | sample 0116_SJ02_MP15_1_FD_133139 | JGI IMG/M metagenome (GOLD analysis project Ga0187771, IMG submission 133139) | Tropical peat soil microbial communities from peatlands in Department of Meta, Colombia - 0116_SJ02_MP15_10_MG | ecosystem: Environmental > Terrestrial > Soil > Wetlands > Peat | place... | reverse complement strand
TGTCATATCGGGCGAGCGCAACCTGATTGGAGTCACGGAGCTAGCAGCCGACCTGGAAAAACTACGCGCGTTGTTCGATTTGTTCGAGCACAAGGCACGACTGATTGGTTTGCTCGATGAGTCAAGCCGTTCCGAGGGTGTTCAGATCTATATTGGCGGCGAATCGGAGCTTGTTCCGCTGGACGAAATGAGCATGGTCGTTGCCCCTTACGAAGTCAATGGCAGGGTCGTGGGCACGCTCGGGGTGATTGGGCCAACACGCATGGCGTACGAGCGGGTGATTCCAATCGTCGATATCACTGCCAAGCTGCTCTCGAGCGCACTTTCACGCGACGACTAGCCACACGGATCGGCCGTCGCACTTGCCCCCTAGTCGATGAAATTTCTCTCCGCCGCAGCGCATGGGAACAGTCTCGCCGATCGCACGGCGCTTCTGCTGATCAACCTCGGAACGCCGCGCGCGCCCACGCGGGCGGCGGTGCGTGAGTACCTCGATGAGTTTTTGCTCGATTCGCGTGTGGTCGAGATCCCGCGCCTGGCGTGGTGGATGCTGCTAAAGGCGGTGGTCTTGCCGACACGCTCTGGGGCCTCGGCCGCGCGCTATGCAGCGGTCTGGACAGATGAAGGCTCGCCGCTTTTGGCCCATTCGGAGCGCCAGCATCGCGCCCTGATTGCGGAGCTGCAGCGTCGCAAGTTGGATCTGCAGGTGTATCTGGCCATGCGCTACGGGGACCCCTCGGTCGACTCCGCGCTGGAGCGCATGCGCCAGGAACAAGTCAATCGGCTGCTGGTGCTGCCGATGTACCCGCAGTACTCGGCGACCACCACAGCCTCGGCCTTTGATGCCGTGATCCGGGTGCTGCAGCGAACCCGCAGCGTGCCCGAGCTTCGCTGGATCCGCAGCTTTCATGACGACCCCGGGTACATCGAGGCGCTGCGCCGGTCGGTTCGCGGCTATTGGGACGCCCACGGTCGCCCGGACAAGCTGGTGGTGAGTTTTCATGGTTTGCCGCGCCGCAACCTGCAGCTTGGTGATCCATACCAAAAAGAGTGCTCCAATACGGCGCGCTTGCTTGCCCAGGCCTTGGGGATCGAAGAGCACGAATACGCGCTGTGCTTTCAATCGCGCTTTGGACGCGCCCGCTGGCTCGAGCCCTATACCGTCGATACTCTGCGGGCGCTGGCACGTTCGGGTGCCGGGCGGGTGGATGTGATCTGCCCCGGATTTGTAGCCGATTGCCTCGAGACCCTCGAGGAAATCGCTTTGGAAGCGCGGCGCGAATTCCTGACCAGCGGCGGGCGCGAATTTCACTACATTGCCTGCCTTAACGAGGCGCCCCGGTTCATTGTCGCCCTGGCCGACCTTGCCGAGCGGCATGTCCAGGGATGGCCCGTCGGCGCGCGCGAGCGTGCCGACCGCGAGCAACAAGCGCAGGCCGGCGCGGCGCGCGCACCGGAGCTGGGGGCGGCCGGCTGAGCGCGGTGTCCGGCCGGGGTGAGTTTTGCCCGACCCCCTTGAAATGCTCAAAATTGCCCCAATCTGCCCCAGCGCATCAGTCAACTCATTGATTTTCTTGGAGGTTGCATGGCTGCAGGGGAATCCGAAACCGCATCGAGCGGGCGTTTGCCAGCGGAGCAATCCGCCGCTGCGGCTGCCGCATCGAGCGCCGAGGTAAACCTTGATCCCCTGGCGAATTTGCAGCTAGCCCTGCAAGAGGCCCAGGCAAAGGCGGCCGAGAATTACGACTTGTACCTGCGCGCTCGCGCCGAGATCGAGAATGTCCGGCGCCGCTCGCAGGAGGACGTGAGCAAGGCCCACAAGTTTGCGATCGAGTCCTTTGCCGAAGCCCTTGTGCCGGTCGCCGACAGCCTGGAAAAGGCGCTGCAAGACGAAGCTGCGAGCGTGGGCGCGTTGCGCGAGGGAGTGCAAATCACCTTGCGCCAGTTGCGCGCGGCTTTTGAGCGCGGCCGCCTGACGGAAATTAACCCGGTCGGGGAGAAGTTCGATCCACATCGACACCAGGCGATCTCGACCGTAGCGGGCAACGGCACCGTGCCTCCCAACCATGTGGTTACGGTATTGCAAAAAGGATGGATGATCTCGGATCGGGTTTTGCGGCCTGCCTTGGTAACGGTCGCGCAGGACTCTTGAAACCGCTCGAATCGGACGCACGTAAGGTAAGACGCAGTACCCCAAAAACTCGCACTAGTTCAATTGCAGCGCCGCTAAAGCGCAAGAAAAGGAAACCCAGATGAGCAAGATTATTGGCATCGACCTTGGGACGACAAATTCCTGCGTCGCCCTTTTGGAGGGCGGCCACGTCAAGGTCATCGAAAACGCTGAGGGCGCTCGCACGACCCCCTCCATCGTCGCGTACATGGAGGACGGTGAAATCTTGTGCGGGGCTCCGGCCAAACGCCAAGCGGTCACGAACCCGCGCAATACCTTGTATGCGGTCAAGCGCCTGATCGGTCGGCGCTTTGAGGAAAAAGAGGTGCAAAAGGACATCGGCCTGATGCCCTACAAGATCGTCAAGGCCGACAACGGTGATGCCTGGGTCGAAGTGCGCGGCAAGAAGATCGCTCCGCCGCAGGTCTCCGCCGAAGTACTTCGCAAGATGAAAAAGACGGCAGAAGATTACCTGGGTGAGGCCGTTACCGACGCCGTGATCACGGTCCCGGCGTATTTTAATGATTCGCAGCGTCAAGCCACAAAGGACGCCGGGCGAATTGCCGGGCTGGACGTCAAGCGCATCATCAATGAGCCGACGGCGGCAGCGCTGGCATTTGGCCTGGACAAGAAGGAGGAACGCGGCGATAAAAAGATCGCCGTATACGACCTGGGCGGCGGCACCTTTGATATCTCCATCATCGAGATTGCTGACGTCGAGGGCGAAAAGCAGTTCGAGGTCCTTTCCACCAATGGCGACACGTTTTTGGGCGGTGAGGATTTTGATCAGCGGATCATCGATTACATCATCGGCGAATTCAAGAAAGAGCAGGGCGTGGACCTGTCCAAGGACGTGCTTGCGCTGCAGCGGCTCAAGGAGAGCGCGGAAAAGGCCAAGATCGAGCTCTCATCGAGTCAGCAAACCGAGATCAATCTGCCCTATATCACGGCCGATCAAAGTGGTCCGCGTCACTTGAACATGAAGCTCACGCGCGCCAAGCTCGAAGCGCTTGTGGAGGATCTGATCGAAAAGACGATCGAACCGTGCCGTATCGCGATGAAAGATGCGGGCGTATCGACTTCGGCGATCAACGACGTCATTCTCGTCGGCGGCATGACGCGCATGCCCAAGGTGCAAGAAAAGGTCCGTGAACTGTTCGGCCGCGAGCCGCGCAAGGACGTCAACCCGGATGAGGCCGTCGCCGTTGGCGCGGCAATCCAAGGCTCGGTGCTCTCGGGCGAACGCAAGGACGTTTTGCTGCTGGATGTGACACCGCTGTCGCTGGGCATCGAGACGCTAGGCGGCGTCATGACCAAGATGATCCAGAAGAACACCACGATTCCGACCAAGTTCTCGCAGGTGTTCTCCACCGCCGACGACAATCAGCCGGCCGTGACGATCAAGGTATTTCAGGGCGAGCGCGAGATGGCGGCAGGCAACAAGCTGCTGGGCGAATTTAATCTGGAAGGCATTCCGCCTGCGCCTCGTGGCATGCCGCAGATCGAGGTCTCCTTTGACATTGACGCCAATGGCATCTTGCACGTCGGAGCCAAGGACAAGGCCACGAGCAAGGAAAACAAGATCACCATCAAGGCCAATTCCGGGCTCACCGAGCAGGAGATCCAGCGGATGGTAAAAGATGCCGAGGCCAATAAGGCCGAGGACCATCGACGCTTCGAGCTCGTACAGGCACGCAACACAGCGGAAGCTTCGCTGCACCAGGTCAGCAAGGCCTTGGGCGAGCATGGCGCAAGCCTGGACGATTCGGAGAAGGCCAAGATCGAGGCCGCGATCAAGGACTTGCAGGAAGCGCTCAAAGGCGAAGACAAAGCCCAGATCGAGGCCAAAGCGGCGGCAATGCTCAGCGCCTCGCAACGCTTGGGCGAGAAGATGTATGCCGAGGCCCAGGCCCACGGCGCGGCGTCCCAGGCTGCGGAAGCCGGTTCGGCAAGCGAGGAAAAGACGGCCAAGGCCGGTGCCGAAGACGTTGTCGACGCAGATTTCAAGGAGGTCAAGCGCGGTTAAACCCAAAGCTGACCGCCCGAGAGCACCGGACCGCATGCGGGGGTTTGCCCGCGTGCGGGCCGGTCTTTGTGTTGGGCTAAGCGCTCGTTTTACCGTGGCACGATGTCTCGCCCTGGACTTGTTCTTTTGACTACAACAAGCTGACGCTTCCTTATGGCCAAGCGCGACTATTACGACATTCTCGGACTGGCAAAAAACGCCAGCGATGACGAAATTAAGAAGTCCTATCGCAAGCTGGCGATGAAATTCCATCCGGACCGAAATCCGGAGGACAAGGGCGCGGAGGAAAAATTCAAGGAGGCCAAGGAAGCCTACGAGATGCTTTCCGACCCGCAAAAGCGCGCGGCGTACGATCGTTTCGGCCACGCGGGCGTCGACCCGAACGCTGCTGCTGCGGCGGCGGGCGGCTTCGGTGGCATGGGCGGTGGCGGGTTTAACGGCGGTTTTGCCGAGGCCTTCGGCGACATCTTCGGCGATATTTTCGGTAGCGCGGCGGGTTCGCGCGGCGGGCGCAGCAATGCGTTTCGCGGCGCCGATCTGCGCTACAACATGGAGATCTCGCTGGAGCAAGCCGCGCACGGATTTGCCACGGATATCCGGGTGCCTGCCTGGGAAAGCTGCGAAGTTTGTGGCGGCACGGGTGCCAAGCCCGGCACCAAGCCCAAATCGTGTTCGACCTGCGGCGGTTCGGGCGCGGTGCGCATGGCACAGGGCTTTTTCTCCATCCAGCAGACCTGCCCGACCTGTCACGGCAGCGGACGCGTTATTACGCATCCATGCCAAAACTGCCATGGCGACGGTCGTGTCAAGCACAACAAGGTGCTGGAGGTGTCGATTCCCGCCGGCATCGACGAAGGTCAGCGCATCCGCCTCGCGGGCAAGGGTGAGCCCGGGGTCAACGGCGGTCCGCCCGGAGACCTGTATGTAGAGATCCGGATCACGCCGCATGAAGTATTCCAGCGCGACGGCGATGACCTGCATTGCGAGGTTCCCATTTCGATGGCCTCGGCGGTGCTCGGCGGAGATATCGAGGTTGGGACACTGAAGGAAAAAGTGAGCATCGCGATTCCCGAAGGCACGCAAAGCGGCAAGACGTTCCGCCTGCGCGGAAAGGGCATCAAGGGTGTGCGCTCGAGCTACCCTGGCGACCTGTATTGCCATGTTCGGGTCGAGACCCCGGTGCGGCTTACCGAAAAGCAAAAAAAATTGCTGCGCGAGTTTGACCAGTCGATAAAAGAGGGCGGTGCCAAGCACTCGCCCCAGGCGAAGTCCTTCATGGACAAGATGAAGGGATTTTTCACCGCGGAATAACAAACGGTAACAACTGCGTGGTGCGCGCGCCGTCGCGCCCGCTGATTGGGGATTAGCCCCCAGCGCTGCTTGCGCAGCGCTGCGGTAGCATGGCTTCTATGCGGCGTGTCTTTCGAGCGGCCGGTTTTGCGGCCGCGCTTCTCGCGTTTTTCTTAAGCGCTTGTGGCGGCAGAAGCGGGTCGGGTACCCCCGACCTTCGCGTCGTCGATGCGGCCTATGGGGCGCCGTACAACTTCGATGTCCTGGTGAATTCGGCGAGCACCGTCACCGACATGGGGTATCTGCAAGCCTCCGCGTTTGAAGCGATCCCTTCGGGTAGTACCAGCGTTCAATTCGAGCCTACTAGCACTACGACCGTCGCGGTAAGCAGCAATTTCGACGCAAGTAATGGCTACAACTATTCCGTGCTGGTGGTCGAAGGTGCGTCGGGTCTGACTTCGCTTGTGGTTAGCCAGAGCAACTCGGGCGTGCCCTCCGGACAGGCTCGGCTCACGTTCGTTGGCGCGACGCCGGGCGTAGGTAGCTTGGATTTTTTTGTCACCAGTCCAACGGCCGCCTTACCCGCCAGCGCCTCAATGGCATCGGTTTCGTATGCCGGCGATGGCGCAACTGTCGCGCCGGTGCCGCTGGTGATCAACGCGGGTGATTATCGGATCCGGGCCATCGCCTCGGGCGATGCGACGCAAACGATCGTCTTTGATTCGGGTCGGATCAGCTTGGACTCGGGAGCCGACCTGCTGCTGGCGATCGTTCCGACCAGCGGCTCGGCGGCCAGCTTTTCGCTGCTCTCGCTAGATGACAACAGCAACGTCTACCAGATATCGGATCAGCGTGTGCAGATTCGTGTGGGCAACTTCGCACCAGCGATCGGGTCGGTCGACGCGTACCTGGATGCCGTTAGTTCATCGGGCTCAAGTGGAACCTTGCTTGACTCCGGCATGGCGCTTGGCGCAGCCAGTGCCTACCAAGACGTGCTGCCTGCGGCATACCGCGTCTCGTTCACCGCAAGCGGTCAAGCGCCGGAAATTAGCGGCCTGGGCAGCGACCTGGCGCTGGCGCCCAGCGCCGCTATGAGCGTTTTTACCGTTGGCCTGGGCGGCCAAGGCCCGCCGAACAATCTGCAGCTGCTTGCTTTGCAGGACAATCTGCAGGCGCCCGTTAGCGGGATGGTCAAGCTGCGTGTGGTTCAACTGGCTCCCGACATTAACAACGGCGGCACCAAGCTGGTGGATGTAGTCGCGCTGGATGCATCGGGTACACCGACCTCGCCACCGTTGGTTAGCAGTCTTGCGTACACCGGCGCGTCGCAGTATTTGTCTTTGCCAGCGGGCTCCTACACGGTTGCGCTCGTCCCCAGCGGGCTGCAGACCCCCGTTTTGCCTTCGCCCTCCGGAGTAGTGCTAAATCTGGCCGCTGGCTCGGTGCAGACGCTGGTGGTCGCCGGCTGCCAAACGCCAGGCAGCGGCATTTGCGCCTCCGCACCGAATTCAACGCTGCAACTGCTGGTATTGCAGGACAACTAAGCGATTTGCCGCTAGCGTGGTTCGCGTTCGCGCATCAGTGCGCACAACTGTGCTGCGCCCCCGTGATCGCGTTTGCCAAGCCCCTCGATTACGCCGGCGCGGTTGCGCTGTGGCTGGTTTTGGCTCAACTTCCATTTGCCGTACAGGCGCGTGATGGCGATCTCGATTCCAACGATCTGTTGCAGCATCGAGTCGACAAACTCCTGCGGGGCATCCGCGACCGACCAGGGTTCAGGCGAAATGCTCTCCTGCCAGGCCGTAAGCGCTTCGACCTGCGCGCGGATCCAGCCAGTGTCCTGGTGGACCTGAAGCACGCCGTACGCGTGCACCGCGCAGTAATTCCAAGTTGGCACGACCTTGCCATGCTCTTTCTTGGTGGGGTACCACGTCGGTGAAATATAGCCGCCCGCGCCCTGAAACACGGCTAGTGCCTCGGTGTCGCTTACCCAATCCTTCCACAGGGGGTTGGCGCGGGCGACATGGCCGCGCAGCACAGCGCCGCCGCCCGCATCCGGGTACAGGTGCAGCGGAACATGATTGGCGACAATTCCGCTTGAGGTTAGCGTGATGATCGTTGCCAGCGGGTGGGCACGCATAAGAGCGTGCAGGACCTCGGGGCGATGCTCTTCAAAGTGCGACGGGATGTACATAAAACGCCTCGCGTGCAGCGGCAGCCTCGCGCAATGCACTAGCTGGGCGTGAAAGAAAGCCGCACGTACATCGGCGCAAACGGTACCGCCTGCGTGATTTCAACCAAACCCTCGCGCGTGAGTTCGAGCAGGGCCAGAAAATGCACGACCACCACCGCGGTTCCCTGGTGCGGATCAAAGAGCTCCGCGAACTCGACAAATCGCGTACCCTGTAGCCGCTTCAGTATCAGGCTCATGTGCTCGCGCACCGAAAGCTCTTCGCGTGCAATGTGATGATGCGCGTGCAGCCGCGAACGCCGCAAGATGTCGTGCCACGCGGCCTGCAAATCGGCGATCACCACCTTCGGGTAGCGGGGCACAATCGACTGCTCGATCGCGACGACGGCACGCAAGAAGTCGCGCCCGATGCGTGGTTGCTCATCGAGCTGCACCGCGGCCAGCTTGATGCGTTCGTATTCTACAAGCCGGCGCACCAGCTCCGCCCGCGGGTCCTCGACCTCTTCGCCGGTGTCGGCTTTGCGCACCGGCAGCAGCATGCGGGACTTGATCTCAATCAGTAATGCTGCCATCAGCAGATATTCGGCCGCCAGTTCGAGGTTTCGCGCGCGAATCTGTTCGATATAGGCGAGGTATTGTTGCGTTAACTGGGCCATCGGGATATCGAGCACGTTGAAATGCTGCCGTCGTATGAGATACAGCAGCAGATCCAGCGGCCCCTCGAAGGCTTCCAGGAAAACTTCCAACGCGTCGGGCGGTATGTACAGGTCCTGGGGTAAGTCAAAGAGCGGTTCGCCGTACAGGCGTGCAAGCGCAACACCATCGACCACCTGCGGTGTCATCGGCACTTCGGGGTCGCGCCGACGGCGATCCGGCACTAGCAGCTGCACATGGGCAGGCGGCGCGGCCATTTCCTCTAGGCGTTCGATGGTCATAGCTTTGTCTGTGCTCTCACGAGGATTTGCCCGGGCTCGGCTGGGGCGCCAAGCCCCATAGCGCCAGGATGCGAGCCAATAAAATGGATCTCGAGGAGGAAAGCGTCATTTTAAACGACTTGCCATCGGTGCCCTCGCTTGCGCCAGTGCGCGCCCACACGCGGCTTGCCGAGACCGAGAGCGTGGCCAACGTGCTGCGACATGTTCCGCTGTCGCCGCAGCGTTGGCAGGCGGCACAGCGTCAGGCTCGGGTGTGGATCAGCGCTCTGCGCGGCCAGCGTAGCCGCGGCAGCGGGGTCGATGCGCTCATGCGCGAATTTTCCCTTTCCAGTCAGGAGGGCATTGCGCTCATGTGCCTTGCCGAGGCGCTGGCGCGCATACCGGACCGGGCGACGGCCGACGCCCTGATTCGCGACAAGCTCGCGCAGGGTGACTGGCGCGCGCATATCGGCGCAAGCCGCTCGATTTTCGTCAATGCCGCGGCGTGGGGGCTCATGGTCACGGGCGGATTGGTCGCGACCCACAGCGACGCGGGCCTGAGCGCTGCGGTCAGCCGCATGATCGCTCGCGGGGGTGAGCCGCTCATACGCGCAGGCGTCGACATTGCCATGCGACTTCTGGGACAGCAATTTGTTCTGGGACGCACGATCGAGCAGGCACTGGCGCGTGCCCGCGATGGCCAGACGCGCGGCTATCACTACTCGTATGACATGCTAGGCGAAGCTGCCCTGACAGCGGGCGACGCGCAGCGCTATTTTGCTTCGTATGCACACGCGATTGAGGCGGTCGGCGCTTCGATCTCGGGCTCCGCAGCAAGTGCTGGCGCGGATGTAAGCGCGCGACCAGGAATATCGGTCAAGCTCTCGGCTCTGCACCCACGCTTTACTTCGTTTCAGCGCGAGCGCGTGCTGGCCGAGTTGCTGCCACGGCTGCAGGAGCTGTGCCGCTTGGCACGCGCCTTGGGAATCGGATTTAACATCGACGCGGAGGAAGGCGAGCGCCTTGAAATCACGTTGGAGCTTTTTGCACGTCTGACAAATGATCCGGGCCTGTCCGACTGGGAAGGATTGGGCATTGTCGTTCAGGCGTACCAGAAGCGCGCCTTGCCGCTGGTGGAGTGGCTCGCGCAAGCCGCCGCGCAGTCACACCGACGCATTACGGTTCGTCTGGTCAAGGGCGCCTACTGGGACAGCGAGATCAAGCGTGCCCAGCTCGAGGGCCAGGCGGATTTTCCCGTTTACACGCGCAAAGTGCACACCGACGCAGGCTACCTCGCCTGTGCGGCCCGGCTCTTGGCGCATGGCGATCGTATCTTTGCGCAATTTGCGACCCACAACGCGCTGACCGTAGCCGCGGTATTGCAACTGGTCGAGGCCACGAGAGTTTCGCGCTTCGAACTGCAATGTCTGCACGGCATGGGAGAGACACTCTACGACATGCTCGTTGGCCCCGACCAGCTAAACCTTGCCTGTCGCATCTATGCACCGGTGGGCAGCCACGACACGCTGCTTGCCTACTTGGTGCGGCGCCTGCTGGAAAATGG
>Ga0187771_10004171_pt1 | contig 10158 bp, 6 predicted proteins | sample 0116_SJ02_MP15_1_FD_133139 | JGI IMG/M metagenome (GOLD analysis project Ga0187771, IMG submission 133139) | Tropical peat soil microbial communities from peatlands in Department of Meta, Colombia - 0116_SJ02_MP15_10_MG | ecosystem: Environmental > Terrestrial > Soil > Wetlands > Peat | place... | reverse complement strand
TGACCCCCGGCGCGGACAGATATCTCTTTCACGCCGAGGATTCAGCTTCAGCGTCTATTAATCGGCTCGGGTAACCGAACCTTACTTGAAAGCCCGCGAGCCCGGCAAGCCTCGCAGACGCCGGTGCCGCTGAACGGTGGCCTCGGTCGTCCCCCGGGCCCTCTCCTGGTGGGACCGGTGGACGAGGCGGTCACCGCCGACGCGGCATGTGGCGCCCGAGGATGCCCGGGCGGGCCGGGCCCGAGGACCCGGTCGCTCTCGGGAGGTCCCCGCCGCTAGTACGGGAGCACCTTCTTGCCGCCGTGGTGGGACGCCGTAAGGATGGCGGTCGCGGCGTACCAGGCGGACGCTCCGCAGATGAACGTCACGATCCCCGTGGCCTCGAACAGTCCGCTGCTGACCGTCTTCCCCGCGCCCGCGAGGCCGTTGTCCACCGCCAACAGGACGAACGCCAGAAGCAGGCTCCAGAACACGAACGTTATTCCGGGTCCGTGGTAGCGGGCATTGATAGCGAAGCTCAACGTGAACATCGCCCAGACGATCATGAACCACATGACGCCGTACGGTCCCGGCGCACCGAGGAAGAGGGAAATGCGAGGGACCGAGAGCAAGGTGAACGCCCACCAGAAGGCCCCGAAGCCTACGAACGCAGACCCCGGAAAGATCTCGTTCCTTCGCATCATGATCAGGCCCGCCCCGAACTGGGCGCTGCCCCCGAACGCCATCGCCATCGGGAACACTGCACCGTTGGCGACCCCCCAGTTAGGTCCGAGGGACGCTATCGCCATGCCGGCGAGCATGGTCGTCATCCCGAACCCACAGAGACCGATCACGGAAGCCGGTGCCCAGAACGGATCCTTGGCGCCTTCGGACGAACTCACGGCCGCCACGGACGCTGCCACCCTTGCGGGGTAAAAAGCCATTTCGACAACTCCACCTGACGGAATCCAAGAGGGAAATCCCGGGACTCCCTCCGCCGAGAAGCCCCGGAAAGCGCCTCAGCACGACCTGTCAGGGTCGCCCTCACGGAGATGGACCGATCCGGAGGTTCTCGTGGAGGCGAGAAGCGCGGCCTCGACCTCGGTCCGGGAATGCGAAGGCGGGGACCGGATGTCGCCCGGCCGCCGAGGCGTGGGCAGCGCTAGACCATCGCACGCTCGCCGGGAGTCCGCCCGGGGCCTTCGGGACGCGGGTCGGCCGGGGTGAACGACCGCTCAGAGGCCTCGGCCACGCCGGACGGAACGCGGGTCGAGTCGAGAGTACTGAAATCAGTAAATAGCGAACGACGATGGCACGCGCGGGAGCTCTAGGGATGGCGCGCACGGTGTCAGATACTGAGAAGGGAGACGCGGCTGCGACGCTCAGCGAGGCCGAAATCGCCGTGCACTGGAAGGAGGAGGAAACCTTCACTCCGCCCGCCAAATTCGTGGCCCAGGCGAACCTCAAGGACCCGAAGGTCAACGAGCGGTTCTCCCTCGAGCATTTCCCCGAATGCTTCCGGGAGTTCGGCGAACTTCTCTCCTGGGACCGGAAGTGGACGGCAACGTTCGATGGGTCGAATGCACCGTTCTACCGATGGTATGTCGGGGGAAAGCTGAACGCCTGTTACAACTGCATCGACCGTCACCTCGACCAGCACCGGAACAAGGCCGCGTTCATCTTCGTGGGTGAGCCGGAGGACGAAGCTCCGGCGGCGATCACCTACCAAGACCTGTTCGTTCGCGTGAATGAGATGGCCGCTCTCCTCCGGGACGAGTTCGGCCTCAAGACCGGGGACCGGGTCACCATTCACCTCCCGATGACCCCGGAGCTTCCGATCACGATGCTCGCTTGCGCCCGGTTGGGCATCGTTCACACCGTGGTCTTCGGCGGGTTCAGCGGAGAATCCACCGGTCGTCGGGCCTCCGATTCCAAGAGCCGTGTCCTCGTCACGATCGATGGCTATTACCGGAGCGGGAAGTTCATCGACCACCGGGCCAACGCCGAGGCAGCGGTCTCGGCCGCGAAGGCGGAAGGGCAGTCGGTCGACACCGTGCTCGTCTGGCAGCGGCACCCGGGGAAGTACCTCTCGGCGACGAAACCCGTCGCGGGCCGCGACCACATCGTCAACGACCTCCTGAAGAAGTACCGGGGCAAGCGCGTCGACCCCGTGTCGATGCCCTCGGAAGCTCCGCTCTTCTTGATGTACACCAGCGGGACGACCGGCCGGCCCAAAGGTTGCCAGCACTCTACCGGAGGCTACCTAGCCTATGTCACCGCCACGTCGAAGTGGATCCAGGACATCCACCCGAACGACGTCTACTGGTGCACGGCCGACATCGGCTGGATCACGGGCCACTCGTACATCGTCTACGGCCCGCTCTCCCTGGGTGCCACGAGCGTGCTCTACGAGGGCGTTCCGACGTTCCCGGACCCGGGACGACTATGGCGGATCGCGGAGAGGCTAGGAGTGAACATCTTCCACACTGCCCCCACCGCCATACGGCAGCTGCGCCGACTGGGGCCGGATGAGCCCGCGAAGTATACCTTCCACTTCAAGACGATGACGACGGTCGGCGAACCGATCGAGCCGGAAGCCTGGAAGTGGTTCTACCATGCCATCGGCAAGGACCAGGCCGTCATCACCGATACCTGGTGGCAGACGGAGACCGGCGGGGTTCTCTGCACCACGAAGCCCGGGCTCGACAAGATGAAGCCCGGCAGCGCCGGGCCTGGGGCGCCAGGGATCCATCCCGCGATCATGGACGAGAACGGTCAGGAGATCCCTCCGGGCTCCAACCGCGCCGGGAACATCTGCATCCGCAACCCGTGGCCGGGGCTGATGACGACGATCTGGGGCGACGACGACCGGTACAAGAAGAACTACTTCATGAAATACAACAAGCACCCGAACAGCAAGGACTGGCGCGACTGGCCCTACTTCGCCGGGGACGGGGCGATGCAGTCGGCCGACGGGTACTACCGGATCCTGGGTCGCGTCGACGATGTCATCAATGTCGCCGGGCACCGGCTCGGAACGAAGGAGATCGAGTCGGCCTGCCTGACGGTCCCCGAGATCGCCGAGGCGGCGGTCGTGCCGATCGCGGACGACGTCAAGGGGCGGGTGCCCGAGCTCTTCGTCACGCTCCGGCCCGGCATCACGGCGAGCCCGGAGCTCGAACGAAAGGTAATCCACGCGGTCGAGACCGAAATCGGCAAGATCGCCCGCCCGAGCGCCGTTCGCTTTGTGCCCGATATGCCGAAGACCCGGTCGGGCAAGATCATGCGACGGGTGCTGGCGGCGATCTCGAACACGATGGACGTCGGCGACGTGACCACCCTCGCGAACCCGGATGTCGTCGAGCAGATCCGCGTTCTCGTTCAGGGCAAGGACAAGGTCGCGACCAAGGCCGGGCCGCAGGACATCAAGGAGTTCGGCGGAAAGGACTGAGGAGACGAGGGGGGGCATGGGGCCCCTCCCCCGGTCACCGGGTCTCCCGGGACTGAGCAGACGCGCAGGGTTGGCCAGCGGTGGGGCCGCGAGACCCATCGCCCGCCGAACGGCCTCGGAGTTGACGAAACACGAATAAGGCCTCGGCCCGCTCCGGAGCTACCGTGCCCAAGCTTTCGTCCTCTGGTGAGTGAGAGCCCGGCGCGACGAGGATACGATGACCATCCAGGATCAGGCGGCGGACGTGGCCGGGCAAGGGCCCCCAGAATGGGTCGGGCGGTACAAGGAGAAGGTCCGGAGCCCGGACGACGCTGTCTCGATCGTGGAGAGCGGTGCCCACGTCTTCATCGGGTCCGGGGCCGCCGAGCCTCAGCGGCTCGTGGAAGCGCTCGTCAAGCGCGCGGGAGCCGTCTTCGGCGCGGAGATCGTCCATATCATGACGTTGGGCGTGGCGCCCTACGTCGAACCCAAGTGGGGCGACAACTTCCGTCATAATGCACTGTTCATCGGACCGAACGTCCGGGACGCGGTCGCGCAGGGCCGGGCGGATTACACACCCATCTTCCTAAGCGAGATCCCTCGGCTCTTGGAGAGGGGCCGGTTCACCATCGATGTGGCGCTGATCCAGGTGAGCACGCCGGACCGACATGGATACTGCTCCTACGGCGTGAGCACCGACGTGGTCAAGCCCGCGACCGAGGCAGCCCACCTGGTCATCGCCGAGGTCAACGCCCAGATGCCGCGCGCGCTGGGAGAATCGTTCCTGCACACGGACGACATCGACCTCCTCGTGCCTGTGGACTATCCGATCCTCGAGACCCAGGTGGGTGTCGCGGACGAGACCGCTCGCATGATCGGGAAGCACATCGCAAGCCTGGTGGAGGACGGTTCGACGCTCCAAATGGGGATCGGGACGATCCCGGACAGTGTCCTCTACTATCTGAAGGACAAGAAGGACCTCGGGATCCACACGGAGATGTTCTCCGACGGGATGATGCATCTGGTCGAGCTCGGCGTGATCACGAACATGCGGAAGTCGCTTCACAAGGGCAAGGTCGTGGCGGCGTTCTGTATGGGTTCGAAAAAGCTCTACGACTTCGTGGACAACAATCCCCTCATCGAGTTCCACCCGGTCTCGCACACCAACGACCCTTTCGTGATCGCGCAGAACGATCGCATGGTATCGATCAACAGCGCCCTTGAGGTCGACCTGACCGGGCAAGTGTGCGCGGACAGCCTCGGAGCGTACTTCTACTCGGGCATCGGCGGGCAGGTGGATTTCGTACGCGGGGCCTCGAGGTCCAACGGGGGCAAACCGATCATCGCCCTACCGTCGACCGCCTCGGACGGCAAGGTCTCCCGGATCACGGCTCAGCTCAAACCGGGGGCCGGTGTCGTGACCAGCCGCGGCGATGTCCACTACGTCGTGACCGAGTGGGGGATCGCCTACCTGCATGGGCGGACCATCCAGGAGCGGGCCCTCGCCCTGATCTCGATCGCCCATCCGGACTTCCGGCCCGCCCTGATCCGCGAGGCGAAGCGGTTGAAGTTCATCCCCGAGGACGTTCCGGAGATCGGCGTCGCGTACCCGGGACAGTGGTCGACCACCCACACCTTCCCGGGGGGCCTCCGGGTTGCCTTCCGCCCGATTAAGGCGACCGACGAGGACATGATGAAGGACCTCTTCTATCGCCTCTCGGAACAAACAATCTACCAGCGGTTCTTCCAGTCCCTAAGGTCGATGCCCCATCGCGGCCTGGTCCACTTCGTTCACGTCGACTTTGCCAACGAGATGGCCATCGTGGGTGTCCTGCAGGACCCCCTGAAGCCCGAACGGGAGGAGATCATCTGTGTCGGCCGGTACTTCATGAATCGGTCGACCAACATCGCCGAGGTCTCCTATCTCGTCCGGGACGACTTCCAGCGCCGGGGGATCGGTTCGTTCCTCATTCGGTACCTCGCCCGGATCGCCCGGAACAGTGGCGTCGAGGGTTTCGTGGCCGAGATCCTCCCCGACAACACCGCCGCGATGAAGGTACTCCATAAGATCGGCCTCCCGGTGGAGACGGTCATCTCCGAGGGCAGCTACCGGCTCAGCGTCAGCTTCCATCGGCCGGCGCAGGCGTCGAAGACCTGAGGTCTACGGTGAGCCCAGTCCTCGCGTCCCTTGCCGTTCCCCGACCCCGAGCCCTTCCGGGCCGTGGCCACCTCAGCCGCTCCCGGAGGCTGGGATGACCGCCCCCGGGCTGAGCTTGGTCTGGGACCCGGAATTCCGGTCCTACGACTTCGGCCCCGGTCACCCGTTCAACGAGGCGAGTCGCGAGCTGGCCGCTCACCTCTTCGAGGAGTCGCTCACCGAAACCCAGAAGGCCTCGATCGACTGGCAACGGCACGTCGAACCGGCCGCGACTCCCTTGCTGCTCACGTTCCACGACGAGGCGTTCCTCGCTCAGGTCCGTGCCGCCAGCGCCTCTCGGAACCGACGCCCTCTCGACACCGGGGACACTCCTTCGTTCCCGGGCTGCTTCGAAGCCTCGGCGCGGATCGTCGCGGGGACGGAGCTTGCGGTCCGAATCGTGCTCGATCGGGGAGGAGCGGCTTTCGCCCCGGCCGGGGGGCTGCACCACGCCCACCGCGACCGAGCGAGCGGGTTCTGCATCTTCAACGATCTCGCAGTGGGGATCACCACCGCCCTCGCAGCCGGACGTCGGGTCGCCTACATCGACATCGACGTCCACCATGGGGACGGGGTCATGTACGGGTTCTATCGCAACGGCCGGGTCCTCGACATCGATTTCCATCAGGACGGGCGTACGCTCTTCCCCGGGACCGGACGGGTCACCGAAACCGGGGACGGGGACGGGGCCGGGCTCAAGGTGAACCTTCCCCTGCCCCCTGGGGCCGGGGACGAAGCGCTCGTTCCACTGGCCCGTCGAGTGATCCCACCGCTGCTGCGAGACTTCCGGCCGGACCTGTTCGTGGTCCAGCATGGGGCGGACGGGCACTGGGGAGACCCGCTCGGGCAGCTTCAGTACACCCCGTCGGGGTACGCCGACGTGGATCGTTTGCTCGTCGGGCTTTCACGGGAGCTAGGAGGCAGGATCGTGGTCGCTGGGGGAGGGGGGTACGAGCCCAGCAATGTGGCGCGCACGCTCGCCCGCGTCGGGTTCCCGTTGGCCGGATTGCCGGTTCCCCCGGACGAAGCTCGGCTTCCGGAGAGCTGGAGGGCCCAGTTCCACGAAACCTTCGGGACCTCCGCCCCGTTGCGCTGGGCGGACCCGCCGGCCGTTGACCCCTCACCTTGGGGACGGGAAAGCGAGGAGAGGCTCGTGGGGAGTCTTGAGCAGGCGCTTGGCCGTCGGTTCCCCGCACCGTGATCCGCTCCCCCGGGATCGACGAGAGATCGGACGGGGCCGGACCTCTGGGTTTCGGGTCCTGAGCCCGGGACGGCGCGAGCCCAGGCCGCCCTGCGGGCCTCCATGGCCCGGCAAGGTTTACGGCGCCACGTGTCTCTTCAGGTCCGTGGCTCCGTCGATCCGGGTGAGGTTGTTCGCGACGGCGCGGTTGGCCACAGGTCTAGCCAGCCTTTCGTGGCCGATCCCCGAGAGCGGGTTGAGCGCACGGGAACTGATCGCTGATCTCACAAGGTCGTACCCGAGCCTTGCCCCGATCCTTCGCACGAGCCGCTTCCTCCGCAACGACCGTTACCTCTCGGACCTGGGCGAGACGCTGTCCCCGGGTGATGAGTTCGCGGTCCACCCTCCGTACGGAGGCGGCTAGGCGTGGTCGTCCGCCTGACGCGACGGCCGTTGACGGTAGCTGCGGCCGAGGACTGGCTGGCTTCGCGACGAGGTGGGGGCATCGTCGTCTTCGCAGGACGCGTGCGACCCGACCGGCGAGGGGGCTCGACCGTGGTCGCGCTCGATTACGAGATCGACGCGGTGCCGGCCCTCGCCCGGCTCCGGGTTCTGGAGCGCCGGGCCCGACGACGGTTCGGTGCGAGCGGGCTGGTCCTGTGGCACCGGTTCGGCCGGGTCCCGGTGGGTGAGGTCGCGGTCGTCGTGGGAGCGTGCTGCCGCCACCGCGAGGAAGCGTTCGCCGCGGCCCGGTACCTGATCGACGAGCTCAAGACGACGGTCCCGATCTGGAAGGAGCTCCGAGAATCACCCGAGCGTCGACGGCGACGACGCCGAGGCCCACCGGGCGTACAATCATCGGATTGAGGTCTAGCTCGGCGACCTCCGGACGCTCGATAGCGAGCTGGGAGACCCGCTCGATCACCTCGGCCAAGGCCTCGATGTCGCTCGGCGGTTCGCCTCGGGCCCCCTTGAGCAGGGGGTAGCCCCGCACCGATTCGACCATGCGGCGGGCCGAGACCGGGCGCATCGGGGCGAGGCGGAACGTGACGTCCCGGAGCTCCTCGACGTAGATCCCGCCCATCCCGAAGACGACGATCGGCCCGAAGTTCGGGTCGCGTTGGAAGCCGACCAGCACCTCCTTGCCTCCGGGGACCTGGGCCTCGACCTCGTACCCGTCAATCCTCGCGCGGGGGGCACCGGACCGCACCGCGCGCTCCATGCGATCCCATGCGGCCCGGAGCGTGGACGCATCCGTGAGTCCAATCGAGACCCCGCCGACCTCGGTCTTGTGCGAGATGTCTGCCGACGCGACCTTGAGCACGACCGGGTATCCGATCCGAGACGCCGCGGCCACGGCCTCGTCCACGGTCGTAGTGAGGGCCGACGCCGGGAACTGGATTCCATACGCCTCGAGGAGGCCGCGAGCGGCGTACTCCACGAGGACGGACTGACCGGTCTCTCGGGCGCGACCGACCACCCGGTCGGCCTTCGCTCGGTCGACCGGGAACGTCCGGACCGACTCGTGGGGGCGCATCTTCCAGGCTCGGTACCGCGCGAGGCCAGCGAGCCCCTCGACCGCCTCCTCCGGGAACGTGTACGTGGGCACGCCTCGCTTTTCGAGGAACGCCACCTCGGTCGAAAGGTCACTGAGCCCGAACAGGCACGCAATGATCGGCTTGTTCGTCGTCGCCTTTGCCTCCAGGACCGCACGAGCGAACATCTCCCCGGAAAGATGGCCGGCGGGCGTGGAAACCACCAGGGCGCCGTCGAAATCGCTGGACGACAGCAGCGCCAGCAGGATCCGGCGGTACTCATCCGTGTCGACCTCGGCGGTCATGTCGAGGGGGTTCGAGATCGAGGCGATCGAAGGCAGTCGTGCGGCGAGCTTCGCTCGCTCGCCCTCGGGAAGCGGGGGAAGCTGCAGGCCCTGCCGCTCAGCCGCATCCGCGGCGACGATCCCCGGCCCCCCGGAGTTCGTGATGATGACGAGGCGGGGACCGTCCATCTCGAGCCCGCTCGAGAAGATCTTCGCGAGCCGGAAGAGGTCGCCCAGGGAGTCGACCCGCTGGACCCCCGCCTGGGAGAAGACCGAATCGTAGAGCTCGTCGCGTCCGGATTGGGCCAGGGAACCGGTGTGGCTCTTGGCCGCCCTCTCGCCGGCCGACGTCCGGCCGCTCTTGATCACGAGCACCGGCTTGTGCTCCGTGACGTCCCGGGCGGCCTCGAGGAACCTCCGGCCGTTCGCGAGGCTCTCGACGTAGAGCAGGATCACTTTCGTGCGTGGGTCGCGGTCGAGCGCGGTCAACAGGTCGTTCTCGTCGACCCCGGCTCGGTTCCCCACCGAAACGAACCGCGAGAAGCCGATCCCCTCGGAGGCGCCGTACTTGAGGATGCCGGCGCCTAGGGCACCGCTCTGGGAGATGAACGCGATGTTGCCCATCGGGGGCAGCGACTCGCTGAACGTTGCGTTCAGGCCCACGGCGGGGTCGGTGTTGAACACGCCGAAGCAGTTCGGTCCGACCAGCGACATCGAGTGTTCGCGGACCCGGGCGACGACCTGCTCCTCCAAGGCAGCCCCCGTCTCCCCGACCTCCCGGAAACCCGCCGAGATCACGATCGCGCCCTTGGCGCCGACCCGACCTAGCTCGTCGACGGCGCCCGCGACCGCGGGCGCGGGAACGATGACGATGCCAAGCTCAGGAGGCTCTGGGAGAGAGCGGACATCGGGGTAGCATCGGACCCCGGAGACGCTCTTCCAGGCCGGGTTCACCGGGTAGGCGATGCCCTGGTAACCCGAAGACAGCAGGTTCCGGAAGAGGCTCATCCCGACCTTCCCGGGTCGGTTCGACGCCCCGATGACGGCGATCGAGGAGGGACGGAACAGTTCGTCCAGTTCGGGGGAACGGCCGACAGTCATCGGTCCGACCGGCTTGCGGACGGACGGGCCGTTATATAGCAACGCCCCGTGAAAAGACGATGAGCGGTCACGGACCGAACGTGGGGACGCCGACGGAGCCGGCTCCCGGCCCCATATCGGGAGCTCCCGCGCGGGGACCGCGGGGTCTCCTTCAGCGGATGGACAAGGGTCAGGTCACCCATGTCGTGGCTGTCGGGAGCGGCAAGGGAGGGGTGGGCAAGTCCTCGGTCGCCGTGCTGCTGGCCGCCGAGCTTCGCCGGCGGGGCCGGACCGTCGGGATCCTGGACGCGGACATCACCGGCCCTTCGATCCCCAAGCTCCTGGGCGTCGCCGGGCCACTCGTGGACCGGGGCGAGGGAATCGAACCGGCGACCTCTCGTGGCGGCATTCCGGTCGTCTCCTCCCAGTTCATGGTGGAGGACGAGCAGACCCCGGTCATCTGGCGGGGCCCG
>Ga0187771_10004170_pt1 | contig 10159 bp, 9 predicted proteins | sample 0116_SJ02_MP15_1_FD_133139 | JGI IMG/M metagenome (GOLD analysis project Ga0187771, IMG submission 133139) | Tropical peat soil microbial communities from peatlands in Department of Meta, Colombia - 0116_SJ02_MP15_10_MG | ecosystem: Environmental > Terrestrial > Soil > Wetlands > Peat | place... | reverse complement strand
GATGTTGAACCAGCTCTGCAACCCCTCGGCCTCGTAGGAGAGTGAAAAGTTGATGATGACCGGCCAGATCACAATCAGGAAAAACATGGCGCCGACGCAGAAAGTGAAGGAGGCGGCGGTGATGAAAGGGACCACCATGCGGCGTTCCTTGCGGGTGAGGCCGGGCGCTATGAACATCCACAGTTGCAGGAAGACCACCGGCAGGACGAGGATGAAGCCGAGCAGCATGGAAATCTTGCACTGGATGAAGAACGGCTCCAGGGGGGCGCTGTAGTTGAGGACGTGCTTCTTTTCGGGGGCCGCGGTCTCCTGTTCCAGCTTGTAATGGTTGTACAGGGCCGGCGCCTGATCCTTGACCAGGGCGTAGACCTTCTTCTTGATCTCGGTCAGGTAGGTCTTGCCGGTCAGGGGCTTCTCCACGAACGCCAGGACGTCGGTGGAGAAGTTCCAGGCGACGCCCATGCCGATGACCACGGCGACAACGATGATGATCAGCCGCTTGCGCAACTCCACCAGGTGTTCGATGAATGGTGCAACCTTTTCTTCACTCATATGTCAAATCCGGTATCCAAATAATAATATCTTTGCGTCATTTCCTATCACAGCGCCCCGTTGCCATGCAACCGGTTTTGCCGTCAATCCCGGTCAACGCCGCTTTTTGCCGCCGGAACGCCCCTTGCGGGAGGAGGTCCCTTTCCCCTCCGTCTCCCTGGCGCCGGCGCGTTGCCCAAAACCGGTCACCCTCTTGCCCCGCACCGGGATGTGCGGATATTCCTCGTCGGCGCCGGCCGGGGCCACGGCGCGGACCGGCGGAGGGGACGGGGTGTGGGACGCCAGGGTGAACTCGATGCGCCTGGTGGCCGGAGAGGCCGCGGCAACCGTGACCCGCGCCTTGTCGCCGATGCGGAAGACGCGCTTCAGGCGGCTGCCCACCAGGCAGTGCTGTTTTTCCTGGTAGTTGTACAGGTCGTCGTTCAGGGTGGAGATGTGCACCAGCCCTTCCACGAACAGTTCGTCCAGTTCCACGAAGAAGCCGAAACCGGTCACCCCGGCGATGTAGCCGTCGAACTCATCTCCCAGGTGCTGCTGCATATACTGGACCTTCTTCATCTCCACCACGTCCCGCTCGGCCTCCATGGCCACCCGTTCCCTTTTGCTGGTGTGTTCGGCCACCTCTCCCAGGCGTTCGGTCGCAACGGCCAACTGCTTTTCGCCGCGCTTGCTCCCCTTGCCCTCGTCCAGGGCCAGGATCGCCTTGAGGATGCGGTGTACCACCAGGTCGGGATAGCGCCGGATCGGGGAGGTGAAGTGGCAGTAGCAGGCGGAGGCCAGGCCGAAATGCCCCAGGTTCTCCGCCGCATAGCGGGCCTGCTTCATGCAGCGCAGCAGGGAGTAGTTGAGCATGCGCTCTTCGGGCCGCCCCGCTGCCTGGGCCAGGAGGCGCTGCAACTCGGCGGGGTTGACCCGCTCTTCCACCAGGGCGAACTCGTAGCCAAAGCCGTAGACGAATTCCTGGAAGTCCCGGAGCTTGGCCGGGTCGGGGTTTTCGTGGATGCGGTAGAGGAACGGGATGGAGCGGGAGGAGACAAAGCTCGCCACGGCCTCGTTGGCGGCCAGCATGAACTCTTCGATCAACTGGTGGGCCAGGTTCCGTTCGGCCCGGATGATCCCCTCGGTGCGGCCGGTCAGGCCGATGATGATCTCCGGCTCGGGCAGGTCGAAATCAATGCTCCCCCGTTTCCTGCGCATTCCCATCAGGATCAGGGCCAGCTCTTTCATCTCCCGCAGCATGGGGGTCACGGGGCGGTGTTTGTCGGCCACCTCCGGGTCGTTGTCCACGATGATCTGCTTGACGATGGTGTAGGTGAGGCGAGCCGCGCTGTTGATGACGCTGGGGTAGAAGGAGCTTTCCTTCATGGCGCCGGTGCTGTCGAAGAGCATCTCGGCCGTCATGGTCAGGCGCTCCACCCGTGGGTTGAGGGAGCAGATGCCGTTGGAGAGCCTCTCAGGCAGCATGGGGATGCAGCGGTCGGGGAAGTAGACCGACGTGCCGCGCAGATATGCCTCCCGATCCAGAAGGCTGCCCGGCTTCACATAGGCCGATACGTCGGCGATGGAGACCCACAGGCGGAAATCGGTCCCCTCGCGGCGCAGGGACACGGCGTCGTCGAAATCCCTGGCCGTCTCGCCGTCGATGGTGACGGTCGTCATGCCCCGCAGGTCCACGCGCCCCTTCAGCTCCTCGTGGGCCACGGTTTCGGGAATGGTCCCGGCCTCGGCCAGCACGTCCGAGCCGAACTCATGGGGCAGGTCGAAACGGCGGATGATCGACTGGATCTCCACCTCCGGATCGTCGGGCCACCCCAGGATCTCCACCACACGCCCTTCCGCCGGCCGCCCGCCGACCGGATAGCTCGTCAGCTCGGCCACCACCTGTTGGCCGTCCTCGGCTCTGCCGCGCCCCTTGGGAGGGATGGCGACCATCAGGTTCAGCCGCTGGTCGTCGGAGACAACGATTGCGCCGCGCCGGTTCTCCTCGTAACGTCCCACCACGCGGGTCGTGGCCCGCTCGACCACGGCAACGATCCGGCCGTCCTGCTTGTTGCCCCCCAGACGGCTCCGGACGGCGGCGGCCTCCACCAGGTCGCCGTGCAGGGCCCCTTTCATGAACTTGGCCGGGATGAAGATGTCCTCGCCGCCCCCTTCGGGCGCAACGAAACCGTAGCCGTCCCGATGCACCGAAATCCGGCCGCGCACGGTCGCAACCTCGCCCGGCAGCGCGTAGCTGTTCCCTCTCAGCCGGGTCACCTCGCCGTTATCCGCCATATCCTCCAGCAGGTTCTTCAGTTCCCGCTTGAGGTGGCGGCCGCCGAATTCGCGCACCATGGTCGTAAAGTGGACAGGAGCCCCATACTCCTTGAGAAGCTCAACAATATGCTTTTTTGAAACTGTCATGCCGGAATCCCGTCGTGGTTCGATAGTTTGTCGTCAAGGCAGGGTGATGGGTCTGGTCGGTTAGCCGGCGGCATCCTTCAGGTCGCGGATGATCTCGATCTGGCGCTGGAAGATATAGCGCGACAGTTGTTGTTCCAGGAGCTTTTCGGGATGGAGGGAAAAGCAATAATTGTAAGGGGACGAGTGCCCCTCGATGTGCATCAGCCTGGCTTCGGTCTTGAACGGGATGAGCCTGTCCTGGGCAGGATCGGGCAGCATGAAGCTCAAGGTGGTCCCGCTGTCGGGCGGGATGTCGTAAAAATCGTCAATGGTGACGGCGGCTCCGCAGGTGGAGATGTCCAACAGCCTGCCGGACACGTCCCGGCCGTTGAACGGAAAGACGGCCTGGGTGGTGCGTGCCGGCTCCAGCCTGATGAAGTTTCTCCGTTCCGCCATGATCTCTACGTAGCAGAGCTTGCTGACGGACGCCGAATGCCTGGCCACGTTGACGTACTGGACATGGGCCGCGATGTCGTGGGGAAACAGCTTGCAGCGGATCAGGGTATAGCGGTCGCTGGCCATGGCAACCGCCTGCTGGGACTGGACATCCAGATCCAGGATGCCCCGCTCGGCGCCTTCCACCGTGGCGGAGTACATCAACGGCAACCCCTTGAAATAATTGATCAGCTTGAGCGGGGGGAGATTTCTGCCTTTCAGGGCGTTCTTGAAGGCGGCGAAAATCTCCGCCTGGTCTTCGTCGAATGTCTTGACGATGCGTGTGCTGTAGATGGTGGTAAATTCCATGGGGTCGCTTTGACGAAGATAATTTCGCTGCCGTCACCCTGTTCCGGCATCAGGAACCACCCGCCTGTCCAAGGTGGTATTTCCGGTGAAGGGGCTCTGTCTCCCAAAAAGCGGCGGCAGGAACGGCCGCCGTTTCCCTGGGGTCTACATCAATTTTTCCATCTCTTCCGCCGAGATGTCGAAGTTGGCGTACACGTTCTGCACGTCGTCGTTGTCTTCCAGTTTGTCCATCAGCCTGAGCATGCTTTCGGCCTGTTTGCCCTCCAGCGCCACCTGGGTCTGGGGGATCATGGTGACCTCGGCGTTGACCTGCTTGAAGCCCTTGGCCTCCAGGGCCTCGCGCACCTCGATAAATGAAGAGGGCTCGGTCGTCACCTCGAACTGTTCGTCCTGCTCGCTCACATCGTCGGCGCCCGCCTCGATGGCGGCCTCGAACAACTGCTCGAAATCCAGCGACTTGTCATAGACGATCAGCCCTTTTTTGCTGAACATCCAGGCAACGCAGCCCGCCTCGCCCATGTTGCCGTTGTTCTTGGTAAAGATGCTGCGCACCTCGGAGACCGAGCGGTTGCGGTTGTCCGTCAGCACTTCCACCAGCACTGCCGCCCCGCCGGGGCCGTACCCCTCGTAGACGATCTCCTCATAGGTGACCCCTTCCAGGCCGCCGGTACCCTTCTTGATGGCCCGGTCGATATTGTCCTTGGGCATGTTTTCGGCCTTGGCCTTGTCAACGGCGGTCCGCAGGCGCGGGTTGCCGTTGGGATCGCCGCCCCCCAGCTTGGCGGCAACGGATATCTCCTTGATCAACTTGGTGAAAATCTTGCCCCTTTTGGCGTCTGCCGCACCCTTTTTGTGCTTGATGGTGCTCCACTTATTATGACCTGACATCCTTCCCGCTCCTTCGAAAAATTATGGTGTGGCTTTTTTTTGTTGCGATAAAAAGTGACAAACATTAGCATACAGCATACCCTCTGTCCAGAGGGAAAAACTGCGCGGCGGAGGCAAACGGTATGGCGCCATTACTTGGATATTTCAAGCGGTTCGGGTTGCCGGCTCTGGTGATGACAGCGTTGTTTACCGGTTGCACCACGGTGGACTCCAACACCCGCGACTCCTCCGACCTGCCCCCGATCATGACCCAGGACGAACTGGTGCGTCCCTACACCCAGATCGGCAGGATCCAGATCACCCGCGAGGTGTTCAACACCGACACCCTGGTCAAGACCGACGTCTATGACTGGGGGACTGCGGCCCTGCGCAGGGAAGCTGCCAAGATGGGGGCGGATGCCGTCATCTTTCCCGAGGTAGACGGGGAGCAAATCATGAAGGGCGTGCTGCCGTCCACCGAGTTCCGCGCCAGCGGAATCGCGATCAAGTTCAAAAAGAATTGACAGGGCAGGGCGAATTTTATATAAGAAATATTCTCGCATTTTGATGGCGGCGTAGCCAAGTGGTAAGGCAGAGGTCTGCAAAACCTTTATTCAGCGGTTCAAATCCGCTCGCCGCCTCCAAGAAATTCAAGGGGTTAGCCTAATGGGCTGGCCCCTTTTGTTTTGCTTGTACCCTCCCTTGACACCCGCGTTCCCGTTTGATATCATAATTCCGGAATCCGGCATGCCGGAAATTTGGAGGAGAGAATGGAACTGGTCAAACTTGGCAAGAAGGGGCAGGTGTCCATACCGCGCGCGGTCCTGAAGCGGGTCGGCATTGAGACGGAGATCCCCATGCTGGTGGATACCACTGCCGACGGCGCCATTGTGCTTCGGCCAGCGGCGGTCTATCCCATCGAGATGTACAGCGACGAGCGGGTGCGGGAATTCCTCGAAACGGACACCATGCCGGCTGACCTTAAACGTAAGGCGGCCGCTGCCCTCAAAGGCCGCTGATGAAGCTGTTTCTTGACGCCAACGTGCTCTTCACGGCCGCCTACAGCGAGAACGGCATATCCCGGACCCTGTTCCTCCTGGCCGGGGCCGGCAAATGCAGCCTGTGCACGTCGGCCTATGCCGCCGAAGAGGCGCGCCGCAACCTGCTGGTGAAGGCTCCGGCGAAACTGGCGGCATTTACCACGCTGCTTGCCCGGGTGACGCTGGTGCGGGAGCCGTCCCCTGCCGCGGTGCTGCGCATGACGAAGCTGCCCCTGGTGGAGAAGGATGCACCCATCATGGCGGCTGCCGTCGAAGCCGGCGCCATGCTTCTGGTGACCGGCGACCGCAACGACTTCGGCCACCTGTTCGGCACGACGGTCGAGGGAGTGCAGGTTTTGCTGCCCGTGGCCGCTCTTGAACGGGTTCTTGGGTAGCCGTTGTAAGAACGAAAAGAGGACCGGAATTACATGACAAGCGCGTATGCTACCACCCCCGGCCCCTCCTGAACCAGGAGGGGAGAAAAATGCGCCATGCTTCTTCCCCCCTCCTAGATTAGGAGGGGGTCAGGGGGTGGTCGAACACTCATAACCTTCCCCAAATAATATTCTCCACACACTCTTGCCTTGACACCCTTCCCGCAATATGCTTAAGTATCTGAAAAATAAAGAGTAAGTGTACAGTTTCTGAACACTTTGCCGTTGATGTGTTCAGTTTCTGTACACTTCCTGGTCGATGTGTACAGTTTCTGAACACTTTTGCGATGAAATGATATGTGCAGTACAGAGGGGCGTTCCATGAGACGACTTATATTCTGTACCGTAATTCTGACCATCCCCATCATTCTTTCCTCCACTCTCTCCTTTGCCGTTCCCACCCACGGGCCGCCCCCTTACAAGGGCGACGATGCGCCCCAGGCCGTTGCCTATTTCGAGGTCAGTTTCGACCTGGGGCAGAAGCCGTTCATCATCCAGTTGCAGGACAAAGATCTGATTCGGCATGCCAGGGACATCGTGAAGGGCACTGAGAAGCACAAGGTCCATGTCTCCGGCATTATTGCCAAGGAGAAGGCTTCGTATAATCCCGGCTGGTTGTTTCATCTGGTGCCGGCATCCATCTCTTTTTTCGAGGTTGCGATGGAGGTGTGCGATGCCGCGCCGGAGTATGTTGATCAGCATTTGGATGATGTTGGGGGGAGTTTGTTGCCTGACGGGCGGTGGTGTCCCTGGAGGGCGAGGGTTGTTGGGGAGGTTGGGGTGCGGGGGGATTGAGGGAAGGGCAAAGGTGCGGGCCTGACCCCGCGCACGCTGCAACATGGGGCTTCAAAATAGTTTCGACAGGAGGGTGTTATGGCACAACAACTATCAATTTTGATTCTTGTTCTGAGCGTCCTTAGCGCCTGTGCTGCTGGTCCCAATAAGAGGTTGCCTCATGATGATCTTAGCATGAAACCTGGTGGGATGGGGGTGGCTCTTGCGGGAGGAGGCTCAAAGGCAGCATCTTATGCAATGGGCGTATTGGCCGCGGTTGCAGATGACGAAAAGGGCTTCAACTTAGTCAATTCCATATCTTCCGTGTCTGGTGGAGGCTATTCGGCATTTTACCTCTACAGCAAGTTGATAGTTGCTGATAAAGATCCTGAAGAACGTTTGCGTCCCGTTAAGGATTATTTTGACGACTGTATGCCGGATTATTATGAAAATGTTCTTCCTAAACCGTATAATGGATTTCCACCGCTATGCACTGACAATAATTTGGATAAATTTCGTTTCCAGGAGTTTGTCCGGTGTCGCCAGGATGTTCTGGAAAATAACTGTGTACAGCAACTCCATCGGACTGATCGGGGAGAATATACCGGCGCAATTAAAGGCACCGGATTTCTTTTAGGTGCGACGAGTGTAATGGCGCCTCCCAGTTTTGTCGCAAATACGCTATTTGACTGGCCATTCAATATTTCGCCAACCCGTTATGCATATATGGAGGGGATTGGGACGGCTTATGGACTTTACCCAAAAAATGTTAGCGCATTTGTCAGTACGCCAGATATTAAGTCCAGTTGCGGTGCAGGGGCATTTCTCAATTGTGATGATGGATTTAACGGTGCGATAGTTAAGCGGGAGGATTTGAACTTTGAAAATTTGCGGAAGCTGACTCAAGCCAAAACCGGAACTGTTCCGGTGTGGTATATCAATGCTACTGCAAGCAAAGACAGAAGTTTATACGGTTGGGCCCAAAAGGGACTCCGAAATTTTAAACTATACACATTGCAAATCTCACCATTTGACGCTCGTTCCGGCTTTTACGGAGTTTTACCTGAGTATGAAAAAGAGTTGGATCTTCTTGGTGGGGTAACTGCGGCAGCGGCATTTTTCGATTCGAATGAAACCGATCTGAAACAGCCGTGGAGAATGGCTTTAGCAGGAGTACAACACGTCTCAACACTGTCTTGGGGGATAGATATTTCGAACCCCACCGTAAACCCTTCTTGGAAAACCCTGCATAGTATCCTTCCTTTCCCACTGTACTATATTGATTTTGGGCTGCGGCACCTGGCGGGTGCAAAGGAGTATCAAGACTCGGAATATATCCATTTGCTGGACGGTGGCAATAATGATGACCTCGGTGCGTTTACTCTCATTCAGAAGAAAATGAAGCAAATCGTTATCTCCGATCACTCCTATGACGGTGGCCCAGTCAAGGATGGCAATGTGATTGCCAAAATGAAAGATGTTTGCCTTTTACAAAACGAGATTGCACTGCGAACAGACAGTAAATTAGTCATTCCTGGGTTACAAGATTTTTCACCGTATTGTCAGTCCGCATTTATCAAAGAATCCGAGTGTTGTGAGTCATCAGATACATCGATATCCTGCGATTCATGCATGGGAATACCTACGGACTCTAAAAATAAGGATAAACCCCTGAATATTGATAAATCAGAAGGAGGTTATCCACTGCTGAGATGGACGTATCATGTTCTGTTAGGATGCATTACGTCAAAAAATAATAATTCAAACACGTGTGATGGCGCCGAAGATATCAAAGTTTATGTGCTGAAGCCCGCGTTAGACCTTGAACAATTTATTGGTGACTACCTTGAGAGAACACCTACAGGAAAGTATTTTGTTAAGCAAACAGCATGTGCCGACAGTAATAATACCGGGCTTTGTGAAGTGGCAGCGTATGTTGCTGACTGGTATAATCACGCGGAACCTAAATCAGTGATCCACCCTTTTCCGCAACACAGCACTGTAGCTGATACCTTTGCATCAACAGGCAAGATTTTTGGAGCATACCGGGGATTGGCTCGTTGGCACATGCATGAAGCTCTCGAAATGCTAAAAAACCCGTCAGATGCAGATTTCAATAAACAATTACAAATACAGGGAGACAAACCCATATTGTTTTTGAGCAAGTAGTGCTCGTAGAAATTCTGGAGAGGCAACAGGATCGGGCTTGAATTATTTTTTTTTCGTTTTCCAGTCAAAGTAGAAAAAGCAAGAAGGCAAGCTTGACCACACGTGGCTTTTACGCCTTGGGACGTTAGGCAATCCTTTTTTTGAGGAGGAAACTATGAGTTCAAACTGGTCGAAAAGTGACGCAGAAACGGTGAGGAATATGATTTACAAGGAAGATGAATTCATCAACCACCGATTGACGTGGCTGGTTACTCTCCAGGGATTGCTTTTTGCAGCTTTGAGTTTTGCATGGGATAATGAATCACAATCACTGATAAGACTGCTGGCAATTGTCGGCATGGTCGTTTCCATTACATCATTCGTTGGCCTCTGGAGTGCCAGGCAAGCGATTAGGACATTGTTATCCGGATGGAAGGAAGAAAAACCGAGCGGTTATGTCGGTCCTGATGTGATTGGGTACTATAATCCATGTAAGGTAGTTGAATTCTTTCTGCCGTGGCTTGTATTACCTGTACTTTTTTTCGTGGTCTGGATAGCTGTGCTCTTCATATACTGTTGTCCGGCCTGACAAGGTGCAGCGCACACGCCGATTGTGGCCCTCCTGGTGCTGTGGCAAGCTGGTGTTCTTGGGAGGTGAGGGTTGTTGGGGAGGTTGGGGAGTAGAGGTAAAAAAATCTTGTCAGAAGTTGAGACCTAGCCCTTTAGTTTTGTTCCATAAGTTGCGATTAAAGTTGTTTATATCTACAGTGCAAGGGGGATACAATGTTTAGAGCCAGATTTATTGACCTTTTTGTATTCTTTGTGATGAGTATTTGGTCTGTAACAGCATATGCTTCGCCTATAACCTGGCATTTAAATGATGTTACTTTTGTTGATAGTGGTACTGCTTCTGGCTCAATTACCGTAGATCCATCTCTTCAAATCGCAACGGCTTCAAATATTACGTTAAGTGATAGTTTCTTCTTTCAAAGCCCTGTAGTCTTTACTGGCATTCCAACTATAGTAGATTTTGGTTACGGAGGACCTAACAATGTACTGTATATATTAGAAGCAGACACGCCATCACAATCATCTTTGTATCCTTATGGCACTGAATCTTGGCTCTATATGTTGGTAGACGGTTCATCTGGTGTTGGT
>Ga0187771_10004169_pt1 | contig 10162 bp, 12 predicted proteins | sample 0116_SJ02_MP15_1_FD_133139 | JGI IMG/M metagenome (GOLD analysis project Ga0187771, IMG submission 133139) | Tropical peat soil microbial communities from peatlands in Department of Meta, Colombia - 0116_SJ02_MP15_10_MG | ecosystem: Environmental > Terrestrial > Soil > Wetlands > Peat | place... | reverse complement strand
GGAGTCAGTTATCCCAGCACCTGGACGGAAACAGATCTCACCCTTTCCTACAGCAAAACCTTCGGCCCGATAACGGCGGGGGTTGGCTATATCTACTATGGACTGGAAGCGGCAAATAAGGATGCACAATCACCCCTTCCGGCTCAGGAGGTTTTTGTGTCTTTGGCCCTGAATAAACTCCTTACGCCTACTTTGACTGTTTATAAAGAAATAGACCATTACCTCCAGTGGTATTTCCTTTTGGGAATCTCCCATACTATCGAGTTTAACAAAGTTATCTCCCTGAAACTTTCCGCCTCCGGCAGTTATCTGCTGAGCACATATGCAGACGCAAACCAGTACAATATCAATTCATCATATGGTGGATATCCAAAGTTTAATGACCAGTATCAGGCGACAAGCGACAAGTTCAGCAATTTCCATGATGGTCTAGTTTCGATATGCCTGCCCATCACCCCGGCAAAGTATATAACCATAACACCTACTATATCCTACACGTTCCCGCTCAGCAACGACGCGAAATATGAAATAAAGGCGAGGGGCATACAGAACACGACCCCAGGAGATAGAGACAGTTCATTTTTATATGGCGGATTAATCCTTGACTTTGCCTTCTGACACACCCCCCCCGTCGCAGCCATAGCAGTCCCTTCTTCCTTCGGGGCTATATGGCTGCGGCGGATTATTAGTATATCAGCCGGATGTTCAAGATGATCTCCTGGAGATAAGCTCGGGGAAGTCAGTGAATATCCCATCCACTCCCATCGCTTCCAATCGCACGATGTCGTCAGGTTCATTTATGGTATAGACGAATACTTTGAGACCGCGTTGATGTGCGCTTCTTACGAACCTTACATTTATGAGGTCAATACGGGGATGTACAGAGTAAGCGGCAAATCGGTAAACAAATTGTTTATACAGGCGGTGCCGGCCACCTATAATAACGCCGATCTTTATGTGAGGGTCGAGTTTTATGACCCTTGTTAACTCACGGTGATTGAGCGAGGATAAAATAAACTGATCGTAATTCCAGCCATTATTACTCACATACTCTTTGATCAGAGAAACTGTCGAACAGACTGTGTAGGGACCTTTCAGCTCAATATTTATTCCAACTCTGCGATCAACACAATCGAACACCTCACGAAGTGTAGGGATGCGCTGGCCTTTGCCGGCGTCAAGAGATCGAAGGTATGCCAATGTCTTATCCATCACAAAGCCAGTGCCGTTTGTTGTACGCTCGAGCCGCTCATCGTGAATTACGATCAACTCGTTCTCGACGGCATATACATCCACTTCTATCCAGTCAGCGCCGAGGGCAATGGCTTTTTCTACTGCGGATAACGTATTTTCCGGCTCATAACCCGACGCGCCGCGATGGGCAAAGCAGAGGAGTTTTGTCATAGGCATTTCCTGTCCTATTAATGTTCGAAGATTTTTATATCTTTCTCTGTTAAGTCCATACAGTTTGTAAACAAGCCGCTCATTCTGTCTGTCGGTGGCGTCGCTCTGACGCTGGGGGATGGTTTTGTTGGGGTCAACTTTTTACTCTGCCGACTTTTTTTAGTATTTTCATCTTGTATATTACATAAAAGGGGATTAAAAAAATAGAATATTTACCTATAAATTATTCCTCAATTGCTATTTACAAGGTCGATTTTGTATGTTAACAGAAATCATACTGTCGGTGAGATAAGTAAAAACATACCACTATGCTGCTTTCAAGACTGCGTTTCCCAAAAACAGTATTTCTTTTTTCGCTGCTTTTCATTCTCTCGTTTATCATTGCATCATTTCATCACCACGATGATGGTTCACAGCATTCGGACTGCCCGATCTGCATGGCTGGTGGGACTTATACCTGTGAAAGTACTCATGACAATGCCGGTATTGTCATTCACCAGAATATTTCTTACATTCCGTCTTTCGAAGAAGTATTTAATGATTTCTGTCCTATTTATCCCACCTTTGCCTACAGGGCCCCTCCCTCTGCATCCATTGTTTAATATTTCATTCAAGGGCTGATTTCCAGTAAGCAAAATTTTTCAGTGTGCATCTCTATGTTCAATAAAGAGCAGAGGAGGTCTATATGAAAAGGGCCGTGTTCCATTTTATTTGCATTCTCGCACTGTCGAGTCAGGCATTCGGCAGTGATCTTGAATCCAGAATACAGGCAATGGAGGAGACCTTAAAAAAACAACAAAAAACCATCGAAGAACAGCAAAAGGTTATTGAGGAGTTGAAAGATCAGATCAGAACGCAAGTTGCGGCGGAAAAGGAAAAAGTTGCCGTGACTGAACCAGAAACACAAAAACCAGCGGGACTAACGGGTTTATTTGGCAGCTCTGTCATGTCTAACCCAAACATCTCCCTGGTTCTGAATGCCTACGACTACTCATCAAACTTGACGACTGATGAACTTAAGAACCGTGGGATTCCGGGTTACACCACAGAAGGAATAGACCGCAGGAATGGATTTAACCTGGATTCGGCGGAGCTTGGCATATATGCACCAGTTGATCCTTATTTCAACCTTTATGCCACGATTCCCATAACGGAGGACGGCGTTAGTATCGAGGAGGCATACTTCGTGACAACCTAACTTCCCACGGGTCATCAGATCAAGACAGGAAAGTTTAAAAGCGGCTTTGGAAGGCTCAATGCCCAGCATAGTCATGTCTGGGACTTTGTGGATAACCCGCTTCCCTACAGGGCGTTCATCGGTTTTGGTGACGAGGGTATCGACGAAAAGGGAATCCAATACACTTATATTCCGCCCCTGCCTTTCTACACCATTTTGGGAGTTGAAGTTCTTCAAGGGGAAAACAAGACTTTATTCGGCTCTGACGCAACGGGCGGTCCTCACGCTTATACCGCCTTCGCCAAGTCTTCGGTAGATGTAGGCGATCACTCCACCATTCTTTTCGGTCCATCAGTCATCACAGGCAAAACGAAGACGGACACTATCGCGGCAAATTCAGACTTTACAGGAGATACGACGTTGTATGGCCTGGAATTCACATACAAATGGAAGCCCTCCAAGTTTCAGGGATTCAAGCTGCAAAGCGAGTATCTGTATCGTACTCAGTACGGAAACCTGACAGATACTACCTTGGGTTCAGTTCAACGCCTCGAAAGATATCAGGATGGTTTTTATATTCAGAGTGTCTATCTGTGGAACCGATGGGAGTTCGGGGCGCGATATGATACGTTGAGTCTCTTTAAAGATAATTATGAACTTGGGGGCGTTAAACAGGATCTCGGCCGCAGACCCTGGAGAGCGAGCGCTATGATCGATTATAACTTTTCCGAGTTCAGTCTTTTACGTCTCCAATACAATCACGATGAGTCCGATGTAACCGGTAAAGTCAATCACGAAGTGTTCCTTCAGGCTTTATTCAGTATCGGCGCCCATGGGGCGCACCAGTTCTAAGGAGGTAACAGTGACATGAAAAAATGGATCATTTCTTTTTTGATCGTTGTCGGTCTTTCCACACCAGTATATGCAAAGCTGAATGTTGTGGCCACACTCCCCTGGATCGGGGGTCTTGCAAACGAATTGGGGAAGGATAAAATCAATGTTAAGGTCCTTGTCAAACCAAGCCAGGACCCTCATTACATAGAGGCAAAACCCAGCATGATTCTGGCAGCAAGGGATGCGGATGTACTTATGTACAACGGGCTTGACCTGTAAATCGGATATCTCCCCCTTCTCATAGAATCTTCCAGAAACGCGAAGATCCAACCGGGACAGCCAGGCAACTTTGATTGTTCCCGTTTTATCAATGTCATAGAAAAGCAGCAGACAGTGGATCGAAGCATGGGTGATGTCCATCCCCTAGGGAATCCCCACTATCACTTTTCTCCATCAAACATTCTCCGGGCGGCCCGCGGGATGGCGCAGGAACTGTCTAATATAGATCCAGGCAACGCAGCCTTTTATAAGGCAAACCTTGTGTCCTTTGAGGAGAAACTAAAAAATAGACGAACCAAGTGGGCAAAAAAAACCTTGAGAGGGAAAAGGTTTGTCGCCTACCACAAATACTTCGAATATATGGCAAATGATTTCGGATTTCAAATTGTCGGTTATGTTGAGGCGAAGCCAGGCATTCCCCCGTCCGCAGGTCACATCGAAAGTTTAATTGAAACTATGAAGAAGACGACTCCTAACGGGATACTGGTAACACCCTCTTATGGAAGGGAAGAAGCGGAAGCGCTTTCTAAAAAGACCGGCGTAAGACTCATTATGATTCCTCAGGACGTTGGTTCTCTTCCCGGCACAAATGACTGGTTCCATTTTATGGACGCAGTCCTTTCATCCCTGGAATAGGAGGTAACATGGAAGTCCTACACTTTTTAATATGGCCTTTTATAGCATGTATACTGCTGATCCTCACTCATGCCTATTTCGGCATTCACATCCTGGAAAGGGGGATCATCTTTGTTGATCTCTCTTTAGCACAATTTGTGGGAGTGGGCATTGCCTTGTCCTTCCTGTCCGGACACGAGGGGACAGAACGATATATTTTCTCGATTGCCTTTGCCGTATTGGGAGCCTTTATCCTGGCCTTCTCCAGGCGCATAGCGAGATACACGAACATTGAAGCCTTTATAGGCGTTCTCTATATCTTCTCTTTTGCTGCGAGTATTCTCATCCTCGACAGGTCTCCTCATGGCCTCGAAGAATTTAAATCGATTTTGAACGGCAATATCATATGGGTAGAACCTCAAAGCGTACTTTACACGTTTATCCTATATTTAGTCATTAGTGTACCTCATGTGATTTTCAGGAAAAGATTTCTTGAGCTTTCACGTAACGGAGAGGGGGGATTCATGTGGGAATTTCTCTTTTTTCTCACTTTTGCGATCATGCTCGTCATTTCCGTGCAGATGGCGGGCATACTCCAGGTATTTGCGTTTCTCATAATCCCTGCATTAATAGGGCGACTTTTTACCCGGGAAACTCTCAAAGTGCTGATCTGCGGCTGGCTGCTTGGTCTCGTCTCCAGCACATTTGGAATTGTCGCCTCGTATAAGTGGGACCTGCCTGTAGCTCCCGTCATCGTGGCATCCCTGAGCATGCTGTTCTTTGGGATCCTTCTTGTTATTGCAGCTCTGGAGCGAAAGGTCAGAGGGAAGAAGATATTTAAAATTGTAAAGGGAAGCCCATAATCTGAAAAATCTTAACTTTAATAGATCAGCGCAGGAAGATTCGGGAAAACGGCTTTATCACGCTGCCACTCGTACACGAGAACATCTATGCCCAGCTTTTTCAGTTTTGCTTTGAGGATTTCGTCGATAGATTGAGGAATAGTGAGGATCAGTCGAGGCCTCCCCGGCAGGTCGGTACTGGCGAGTAACAATTGACCGGCCCCCGATTGTATGCTTTCTGGCAATGCATCGGTAATCACCCGGAAGACGATTGTTATATCTCCCTTTGCGTTGGCGATGAGAAGATCGTGTTCCAAATTGTTACCGATTTTAAGACCACGGCGAGAGAGAACATCATGCAGGTCCTTCACAATGAGGCCATGGTCACACACGAATCTTGGATCAAGTTCTGGCTGGGCGTGGCTCGCACCTATTAGCTCTTCTCTGAAACAAAGCTCATCAAAAGTTATTTCCAATTGGGACGAAGGGGAAGAATAAAGATTTTTTATTGTATCAATCTTTCGGACGAATTGAGTAACCTGCCTCACAAACCGGGGAGAATTTAGAATACCGATTAAGGCCACTGTGGTGTCCACGGGGCCGTCTTCCATAGTTGTCCACACACCACGGTAATGGTCTTCGAACAGAGACTTGCCGACTCCTTTCTTACCACCGCCGATTTTACCGCGGTGAACTACATAGACCCTGCCTCCGCGATCTGCGGCCATCGCCCCGCCGATCCGCCGGTCGATGCCCCGCGCGGGGAAATTGATTTCGCATGTAATCGGGATGTGCGATGCCCCTGTAGGTTTTCCCGCACCGAAGGCGTGCCAGTACCGGCTGTCGGATATTTTTTCATGGAGCATCCAGATTCCCAGGCTGTCCGACCAGGAAACCTTTGCTTTAACTGTTGCACCGGGATGGCCGAGATTAACCGCGATTTTCTCATTAATGAAAGGTTTGAAGCTTTTTATGAACTGGCGCCTGTATTTTTTGATGGCAGATTCGTCGTCAAGGACTCTCAGCATTACCCTTTTCCCCAATGGCCAGGCTTCAGCGTAATCTCTTATTGATGATATGTTTAAAATATGTACAGGAAACGCTCCTTTTAATCAAGCCGTTTTCTGATGCACTTGGCAAAACCCATATGTCTACCAAACCTCCCCCAGCCCCCTCCAGAGGGGGACAACTACGTCTTTCGCAGGTCTACGCTCCAGGATGAAAGTTTGTCATTCCCTTTGAAAAGAACACCCCTGTTTTTATAATGCATGTCGCTTACGTTCAGCATAATTTCTGTACCCGCATAGTCGCCATTTTCTGAACGACACGTGGATATTATCGTGTCACCCACGATGACAAACCGCCCCTGGAGAATCCCCAGATCAGGGTTCAGAGATTCCCATGTCGTAATGTGCCTGCCTTCTCTGAAAGGGACAATTTCATAACGGTTGTAAATTTTGATCGGCTTGTCTGCCGCTTTTATTTCCATCTCTCCTTCATTGATCCACATTGCCTCGAGGTGCATAATCCTGGTCATCCCCTCCAGTGGTAAAGCGCGATCTGTATCATCAAAATAATGCCCCTGGCAATCCATATTCCTTCCAGATATAAAAAAGTGTGATTCATCTTGAGCTCTTCGAAATCGGGCGGTGGCGCAGCAATACATAAGTGGCACCCGTACCGCCGTCGCAAGACTGCGCGCTTGCATAAGCGATTACCCATTTGCGCCAGTGCCCGCGGGTAAGCCACTCACGAACCTTATTTTTCAAGATCGGCTCGCCGGGTGAAGAGAGGCCGCGTCCATGTATGATGAGGACCGCTCTTTTCCCGGATGTGACCGCACCTTTGAGGAACTCTTCAAATGTTTCTTTTGCTTCTGTCACGCCAAGACCGTGGAGATCAATGTGGGCCTGTATGGAAAAATCACCGCGGTGCAGTCTTCGGGCAAACTCCGGATGTACATCTCGGCCTGTACCTTCCATATACTCAGGCGTTTCTGAAATAACAAAACCTTCCCCATACATTAAAAGATTCTTTAGCTGCGCGACAGTCTCAGTCTCGAAGCCATTCTTGACCTTCTCGGGCGGCCTGTCCTTAATATTTTTCGCTGTTCGTTTATCCCTTGCTATCGGGTTTACATCCTGCATGGCCTCCAGAAAAACTTTTTCTTCGATTTCAGGATTATCAGCATCCTCACTGACGGCTGCCTTTTTGACAGGAGGCCTTGGATGAGAAAGCGGGCTTCCCTTCAGGACATTCTTCAATTTGCCAAAGGGATTGTATTTGAGATAAGAATCGGAGCCATTCATGATAGAGACCTCTCTTGATCAATCGAGGCGTTTCCGGAAACGGCGGATAGCTGCAGTAAATACAACTACACCAAGAATAGCCATAGCGGCATACTGGTGCCAGAGGACATCGATACCTACCCCTTTCAGGAAGATTCCTCTGATTATTATAAGCATATACCTCAAAGGATTGAGATACGTCAACCATTGCACGAATACAGGCATGTTGACAATAGGAAAGACAAAGCCGGAGAGCATAAAGAAAGGCAGGATGAAAAAGAATGTGGTCATCATGGCCTGCTGTTGTGTCTTGGAAACGGTGGAAATGAACAGGCCTACGCCCAGGGTACTCAAAAGGAACAGGCAGGTGGCAGAGAAGAGAAGAAAAATACTCCCGGCGAGCGGTATTTCAAACCAAAATATCGCGATGATCGTCACCATTACCATCTGCGCGAGAGAAATGATGATGTACGGGATTGTCTTGCCTAAAATAAGTTCCGTTGGTTTCAGGGGAGTCACGATGAGCTGTTCTATTGTGCCCATTTCTTTTTCCTTGATGACAGCAATCGAGGTGAGAAGCAGAGTTATCAGCATTACTACGAAGGCCACAATTCCGGGTACAAAGAAATGCTGGCTGTCGAGGTTAGGATTATACCACGTTCTGATCCGACCGTCTATTTTGCCATAGTCCATTCGCTGCGGGTATAATTCCTTGAGAAGGTCCTGGTTTATTTTATCAATGATCTGCACTGAATATGCTATACGGATCGACGCCATGTTGCTCATCGTTCCATCCGAGATGATCTGAATTTCTGCTGTTTCACCCTTTCTGATCTTCCTAGCCAGATCGGGGCCGATCTTGATGGCCATATCGACTTTGGCATTCAAGAGGAACTGCTCCAATTCACGGTCGTCCCGCAGAATCTGGGTGATCATAAAAATCTTGCTGGCGCTGAAGGCATCAACAACCATGCGGCTCTCCCGCGTGTGTGACTGGTCAAGGAGACCAACGCGGATGAGTTTGATGTCATAATTCACGACGTAGCCGAATAAAAGCAGCATTACAAGCGGTGCGGTTATTAGGACGCGCCTGGTGCGCGGGTCGCGAAAGAGCAGGATAAATTCCTTGCGGACAAGTTCCCGGATGCGGAGCCAGCTCATGTCACAGTCCCTCCCTCTTGAGCAGAACGTAATTCAGTGCTGCGAGAACGGTGAACATGACGATCATTACGAGATAACTCGGCCACAGGTGGGCCAATCCGAGATTCCGCAGATATAAGCCGCTCAGGATGTTAATAAAGTATGTAGCAGGAACGATGTATGTCACGAGTTGAAGAATCTTCGGCATGTTGATTACTGGGAAAACGAAATTCGACAGAAGCAGCGAGGGAAGGTATGTTAGAAGAATTGCCCCTTGATTAGCCAGGAGCTGGGATTTGGTAACAGAAGATATGAATAGCCCCAATGCCAAAGCGACGGCGAGATAAATGGACGAGGCCATGATCATCAGCCAGAAGCTCGACTTCATGACGACACCGAAGAGAACCTGTCCCATGAGGATGGAGATGAGGACGTCGGTCAACCCGACGAAAAAATACGGGATGGCTTTCCCGATCAGGAATTCGCCGGCGGTGAGGGGAAGGGATTTGATCGTTTCCATTGTCCCGTTCTCGTATTCCCGGGCAATGACAAGGGAGGTCAGCATGGCTCCCACGATCATGATGATGACGGCAATTATTCCGGGGACAATGAAGTTGCGGCTTTCCAGATCCTCATTAAACCAGACGCGTATCTGACCGTCGACTGGCGGTTTTATTTGCTCCATTCCCTGGCGGTTAAGAAATTGAACGAGTAGTTTCTGATTATACTGTGAAATGAAGGCATTCACATAGCCTCTTGTGATATTGGCAAAGCTGGGGTCGCTCCCGTCAAGAATGGCCTGCAGCTGGGCTGCACGGTCCGAGCGGATATCCCTGGTCCAGTTTACCGGTATCACTATGATAAGGATCGCCCGCCCCTCATCCAGATAATCTGTGGCGGTTTTGGTATCAGGCAGATGTGCCGCAACGTGAAAGTATGGCGAGCCGTCAAGGTGGCGAATAAAGTCACGGCTGAAATCGGTGTTGTCGTAGTCCACGACGACGGTTTCCACATTATCGACGTCGAGACTCAGCGCGTACCCGAAAAGGAGTATCAAAAGCAGCGGCAGGGCGAACGCCAGATACAGGCTCCGAAAATCCCGTATCAGGTGATAGAATTCCTTGCGGGTTACGGCTTGAATGTTTCTGAGATTCAACATATCTTCCTCGACATCAGAGTTATAAACGCCTCGTTCAAGCTCGCATCCGGGCGGTCGGGACATGCCATTGCGATAATCTCCGGCGAACTGCCGGTAGCAACTATCCGCCCTTCGTTGATCATCACTATGCGTTCGCAATGGCGGGCTTCATCCATGTAATGGGTGGTGACAAATACCGTGATTCCCTCTGCCGCAAGTTCCCGGATAAAATTCCAGAAGTGCTGCCGTGTGATGGGATCCACGCCCGAGGTCGGTTCATCGAGAAAAAGGATATCCGGACGGTGGAGGAGGGCGCAGCCAAGGGCAAGGCGTTGGCGCCACCCCTGCGGCAGTTCGCGGGTCCGGCGGTCTCTAACCTCCTGAAGCCGCGCCATATCGAGTATCCAATCCATCCGATCTTTCCATTGATCTTCCGGCACACTAT
>Ga0187771_10004168_pt1 | contig 10164 bp, 11 predicted proteins | sample 0116_SJ02_MP15_1_FD_133139 | JGI IMG/M metagenome (GOLD analysis project Ga0187771, IMG submission 133139) | Tropical peat soil microbial communities from peatlands in Department of Meta, Colombia - 0116_SJ02_MP15_10_MG | ecosystem: Environmental > Terrestrial > Soil > Wetlands > Peat | place... | reverse complement strand
CTCTTTCTGAACAATGTTCCCTGGGTGGGGCTCGCGCTTGTTATCGGCAACCACTTCCCCTGCTTTCATCAGTTCCGTGGTGGGAAAGGGGTGGCAAGCTATCTCGGGTTTACCGTCCTGATTTCACCCCTCGCGGCAGCCCTCTCTGCCCCCGTCTGGCTTGGCGTATATGGTATCGTCCGCATTCCTTTCATTGCCTCTTTCTTCATGACTATCGTACTCGCGGTCGGGACGGTCATTGCGTGCGAATACCAGACGGCAGCAATGGCAGGGACGATCATAACAGCCCTCTTCATCTTCTATAGCCACAAGCAAAACATAGCAGGGCTTTTACGAATTCCATCCCCGCCCCCTGAATAATGTACTGACAACCGGGGGAGCAGGTCAGGGTTTTAATGTGCAGGCCCTTCCCTTGAGGTTAAAGAGAAGGCGAAGGATATTTTTCGTCGTATCACTGAAGAGCTTGCGGGAAAAATACTTGCCGGCGGCACGCTTTGAGATTTCCGACATTGTCGGATAGATATGGACGGCGCCGGCGATTGCGGAGAGCTTCACACCTCCGGCTGCAGCAATTATCCATTCATGAATAAGGTCACCGGCATGGGCGCCGATAATCTGGCAGCCCAGAAGTTTTCCGGTTGGGTTCAGAAGGATCTTGATCTTGCCGAGTGTTTCGCCTTCGGCAAGGGCGCGGTCGTTATCCACAAAGAGTTCCTCAATGATCTGATATTCCAGCCCTTCCTTCCGGGCCCTTTTTTCGTTGAAACCGATGCTGGCCACTTCCGGGTCCGTATAGGTGCACCAGCCGATCCGGCTATAGTCCGCCTTTCGGGGGAGACGGAGGACGGCGTTGGTCAGGGCAATGCCCGCCTCATATCCGGCTACGTGCGTGAAAAGCAATTGTCCGTTAACATCGCCACAGGCGTAGATATGGGGGATATTGGTTCGCGTTCTTGCGTCCGTCGGAATACCCTTGGCTGTGGATTTCACGCCGGCAGCGTTAAGCCCCAAGCCTTCTATATTGGGCGCCCTGCCCGTAGCCACGAAGAGTGCGTCGCCTTCGATGTTTGTTTCTTTTCCTCCACCGGCGGCAGGGGCAACAGTCAGTATGATTGCTGACCCGTGTGATTCCGCACGAACGGCCTTTGTATTTGTGTGGATTTCTATCCCCTCCGCTTCCAGGCGAGCCTTCAGAATGTCGGCCATATCGGAATCTTCCGGGCCCAAAATCTGATCCATGAATTCGATGATGATTACACGTGAACCCAGACGCGCAAATGCCTGTGCAATCTCCAGGCCGATGGGGCCACCTCCCAGAATAATCAGCTGGGGAGGCAGTATTTCTTGAGAGAAGACCGTTTCATTCGTCCAGAAGGGGACGTCAGTAATGCCTTTCACGGGGGGAACCACTGCACCTGACCCTGTGGCAATAATCCAGTTCTTTGCGGAGATTCTCTTTCCTTCCAGGGTAACCACATGATCATCCGCAAAGACTGGCGCACCAAAACGGATCTCTGCTCCCAGGCCGCAGAATCTCTCCACCGAGTCATGCTGTTGAATCCTGTCGATGACCTCTTTCACACGGTTCATGACAGCTTTTAGGTTCACGGCAGGCATGGTCAATACCGGCAGTCCGAATTCGGCGGACCGTTTTGCAAACGCCCATACACCGGCGGTTCTGATCAGAGTTTTTGAAGGTACACAGCCGTAGTGCAGGCAATCACCACCGAGTCTGCCGGATCTCTCTATCAGGATCGTCTTGGCACCGAACTGGGCACCGCCGGCGGCTGCCGTCAGTCCTGCTGCGCCCCCGCCGATTATTCCGAGGTCATAATCAAAGCTTCCCATATTACTCCCTCCTGTGAAAATGAGTACTGTGAGAATCAATCCTCCTGTCTGATCTTTTTATGATCTTCGGGATAAAGAACGAAAAGACAAAGAGCGCGATGGAGAAGAAGACCTTGAAGGAGAAAAGCTGTCCCCAGTCACCGCCGGCCCAGACCTCTTTTAAGGTTCCAAAGAAGAAGGTAAAAATAAACGTCCCGGCTATGATACCGAGGCCGGTCCCGAAAAAGTAATCCCAGAAGCGGACCTTCGTCAATCCCATGCCGAAATTCATAGGTGTGAATGGGAAGTAGACCAGGCGCAGATAGAGGACAGCGGCAAAGCCGTTACGCTCTATGGCATCGTCGTATTTTTTAAGACGGTCGCCGATCAATGACGCGGCAAAGTCCCGCCCGAGAGTCCTTCCGATCCAGAAGGCAGCGCTCGCACCAACCATGGCCCCGACCCATACATATAGAAATCCCCAGTATGGGCCGAAGATGGCCGCTCCTAGTGCGGTGAGTAATGTCCCCGGGACAAAAAGACAGATACCGGCAGCATATACGAACATAAATATCAGGGGAGCCCAAAAGCCTGCGGCCTCAAGAAAACTGCCTAGGACCTCCTGCGTGAGCAGATTTTTCACAGGAGTGAAACGGATGATGTAGACAGCTGAAATGATGAATATTACCAGCACAGCGGCTTTTATAATCGCTTTTCTTCCGGCGTTTGCACGCTGTTCTATGCCGTCATTCATGTAATATTCCTGCTTGCAATAATTTATTATCTAATATTATCAGAAAAGATTAATGCAACGCAAGATGAACCGGATGAATTGTGTCAAAGATTGTCGCATAGAAATTATCGGGACATGTGGTTGAAATTTGCTATGAATGGTAACACAGACAGGGTTGCAGGGATGCTTTTTATTATGTAATGCCCTTCACTCTCCATCTTTTGGTGAAGGGCGTCATAGTAAGTGTATTATAGTGTGATTCTATTTCTTAGGTATCGTGATGAAATGATCTCTCCTGTTCTTCGCCCAGGCTTCTTCATCATGTCCCGGGTCTAACGGCCTTTCTTTGCCGTAGCTGATCGTCTTCATCCTTTTTTTGTCGATACCGAGTTCGACGAAATATTTCATGGCCTCCGCGGCCCTTCTTTCGCCAAGGGCCAGATTATATTCCACTGTCCCCCTTTCGTCACAGTTCCCTTCTATTACAACATTGTAATTTTTATTTTTAGCAAGCCAAGCTGCGCCCTTTTTCAGAATTTCCCGGGCTTCCGGCTTAAGAATGTACTTATCGTAATCAAAATGAATATCTTCGAATATATCGGCTGTTTTCCCTGCAGCGGCCTGCTCCTTTGTTGACTCAGTCGCGCTTCTTGCACTCCCTTCAGTTAAGGGTTCTTCTCTCACAGCACTTCCTCTTGCTGCTATACCTTCTTCTTTCAATCCCTCCGTGCCGGACTCTTTGGACACCATCGTTTTTTCCTTTGAAGGAGTATATTCCCTTACGATCGACCTTTTCGTACAGCCGCAAACCAGGATAAGTGAAAGCACTAAACTTAAAGATATCAGAATTGAAACAATCAATGATTTTTTCATATCCAACACTCCCTGTTTTTTTTGTTTGAAGCTTTATAATGGTAAAAAATGCATTTGTCAATTGTTTATCACGCAGATAATTTGTATACAAATAATAAATACGCTGAGTATTTTATTCGATATAAGAAAAAATTGGGACGAAAAAATAGATTTATTTTTTCTTTCCCAGTTCCTTTGCCCGTGTTGTAGCCGCTTCGACGGCCGCCATTAGGGTGGCCCTGAGCTTTCCATCTTCCAGGGCCTTCAATCCGGCTATAGTCGTCCCTCCGGGAGAGGTAACCATGTCTCTCAGTTCTGCGGGGTGTTTGTCTCCCTTAAGGCAGAGTTTAGCCGCGCCCAGGAGGGTTTGCGCCGCAAGCTTCAGTGCGATGTCTCTGGAAAGACCCATGTTGACGCCGGCATCGGCAAGCGCGTCGATTATTACAAATCCATATGCGGGTCCGCTTCCGCTCAAGCCGGTTACCGCATCCATGAGCTCTTCTTTGACTGAAACTGTTATACCGACGGCATCAAAGATATAACGGGCGCAGGCAAAATCTTCATCAGTTGCATGTGAGCCGCTGGTGATTGCGGCAGCGCCTTCACCGATAAGTGCGGGCGTATTCGGCATGACCCTGATAACCCTGGTCTCTTTCTTGAGCATTCCTTCAATGTATTGCGTCGAAATACCCGCCGCAATGGAAATGATAAGCTTTCTCTTATCAATAACACCGGCTATTTCTTTCAATACTTGCGCCATAGTCTGAGGTTTAACAGCCAGGATGACGATATCGGCATCTCTTACTACTTTTTTATTATCAACGGTTCCGCGGACACTGTACGTCTTTTTGATATCATCCAGGCGATCCCTGGCCACATCGGAAACAGACAGATTATCCGCGGGCGCCAGATTGTGGGATAAAATTCCATTTATGAGGACGCTCCCCATTTTACCGCCGCCAATGAAACCGATCTTTTTTCCTTTTAGCATATCCTCTTCTCCCCTGTGTTTACCCTTTATGGGTGATCTTAAAGATTTTGCTCCAGTTTACGAATTTTTGCGAGATTATCAATCTTTATTTGCACAATATGCGGCATATATGATAGGCACTTATTACTGGGATGAACACAGTTGGGAGGTTCCGGTGATAGTCTTTCATGAAATAAACGGTGTAAATATTTCTTGCTGGGTGGGCAGTGAGGACTTTTCCGATGGGAAAAAGAGTCTTGTCTTTGTGCACGGGTCAGGTGGAGACCACAGGATCTGGATAAAGCAATATACAAAATTAAAGGATGAGTTCAATATTGCAGTAATTGATTTGCCCGGTCATGGGCAATCAGAGGGCGCGGGGGAGCAGAATGTTTCCCTGTACGTCGAATGGGCGAAAATGCTTCTGGATTCGTTCGCCTTGCAAAAACCAGTATTGATCGGCCATTCCCTGGGGGCGGCCATAAGCCTTGTATTCGCAATACAATACGGGGAGAGGCTTTCCGGCGTTGTTCCCGTGGGCGGTGGAGTAAGAATGCCTGTCAATGAAATGATTCTGAAAGGCTTGAAAACGGAACCCGAGTTTGTCATAGGTATAATTGCTAAATTTTCAGTTTCCAAGGAAAACAGGGAACGCTTGATGCGCACCGTTATTGATGGTCTGTCATGTACCAGTCCCGAAGTCCTGTATGGTGATTTGCTTGCCTGTGACAGACTTGATATAACAGGTCAGGTTTCGCGGATCAGGATACCAGCACTCGTTTTATGCGGTACCGATGATAAGATGACGCCGCCTGCGCTGTCACAGTTTTTAGGTGATAATATTCCCGGTGCGCGAATGTCGCTGATTGAAAATGCAGGGCACATGGTGATGCTGGAAAATGCAGATGCTTTCAACAGATTACTTAAAGATTTTGTTGAATCGCTACCGGTAATATAGTCCGTGAAAAATGCAGGTGCTTTATGCCTAAATTTAAGTACCTTCTGGGACCGATGCGGGTTCCTTTCTTGATCTTGACTCCTGCGTGCGTTTCCCTGGGGGTTGGAACCGCTGTACGTACTACCGGAACAGTAAGTGTTTCTCACGTTATTCTAGTACTTATCGGAGCCGTGTGTGCGCACATCAGTGTCAATGCCTTTAATGAATATTACGATTTTAAAAGTGGTCTGGATTTTAAGACAGAACGGACCCCTTTCAGCGGCGGCAGTGGAACCCTGCCCGAAAATCCCGGTATGGCGTCTATGGCCTTACGCACAGGATTAATCACATTTATCATTACAGGGTTGATCGGCATATATTTTTTATATGTAAGGGGACCGTATCTGCTGCCATTGGGTCTCCTCGGGCTATTTCTGTTATTCGCCTACACCCCGTGGCTTACCCGCAATCCGGTATTGTGTTTGATTGTTCCCGGATTAGGTTTTGGACCTCTAATGGTAATGGGTACGGATTTCGTTCTCACCGGAGCATACTCGCAGACTGCTTTTGTCATATCCCTCGTGCCGTTTTTTCTGGTCAGCAATCTGTTGCTTTTGAACCAGTTTCCTGATGTTGAGGCAGATAGAAGCATTGGCAGAAGACATTTCCCTGTCGTCATCGGCAATCATGCCAGCAGCTTTATCTATGGCGCTTTTCTGTTGCTGGCCTATCTGTCCATCCTGGCTGGTGTTCTGCTGAACTATCTGCCCAAAGTAAGTCTCATGGGGTTGTTCACGACAGTCATTGCGGTACCCGCTTTTATCGGTGCACTTCGGTACTCCGGTGATGCTAAAAAACTGGTTCCTTATATGGGCATGAATGTGATCATAAACATCTTAACGCCGGTGCTGATTGCTGCAGGGTTGTTTATCGGGTAGCAGGTCTGGGAATCTGATAATACGTCTATAAGTGCATTACAAGTAATGGTTAAAAAAACATAGTATAGTACTTTTCAACTTAGAGAGGACGACGTTATGTTTGTGCTGGGGAATTTTATTGCTGCGGCGGCAAAGATCATCCATATCATACTTAATATTTATATGTGGATCGTTATTGCCAGGGCTCTCATATCCTGGGTGAATCCCGATCCGTATAACCAGATCGTTCAATTTTTATACCGGATTACGGAGCCGGTTCTGTCCCTCGTTCGCAGATGGATGCCTTTCAGACACTTGGCTATTGACTTATCGCCTTTAGTCGTTATTCTGGTGATTTATTTTATAGATGAATTTCTCGTAAGCAGCATGATTGAATTGGCTGCTTACTTCAAGTGAGAAGTTGTATTTTTTCTTTCGGCCATTCATAAGTTCCATTTACAGGATCGGTTTTTATAGGGCATGATATATATTAAGGAAACGAAAAACGGTGTAGTTCTCCGTATCCATGTGGTGCCTAAATCGGCTAAAAGCGAGATCTCTGGTATCCAGGATGATGCGCTGAAGCTTAAAATTGCTGCACCGCCTGTGGAAGGACAGGCAAATGAGGCATGCAAAAGGTTTTTTTCCGATATCCTCGGTGTTCGGAAGAATCAGGTAACAATCGTCAGCGGCCATAAATCACGAAAAAAAACGATTGCCATAGAAGGAATCGGAAAAAAGGAAATAGAGGATATTATTGCCTGAAAATAGCTCGCAGGGCCGTTCTCATAATAGTCTTGTCGTTCTTATATCCAGAAGATAAGTTTACAAACAATGGAAGAAGAAAATACCTTAAGAGGTACAGAGAATTCGAAAGTCGCCAAAGCGGCAGGCGTAGTAGGTTTATCAACTATGCTCTCCCGTATATTCGGCTTCCTAAGGGATATGGTTGTCGCCGCCTTTTTCGGCGCAGGGCTCGAGACTGATGCCTTTTTTGTTGCGTTCAGAATACCGAACATGCTGAGACGCCTGATCGGTGAAGGATCACTCACTGTCTCCTTTGTGCCTGTCTTTACGGAGTATCTGAATAAAAAGTCAAAAGAGGAAGCCCTTGAGCTTGCCAATGTCATTTTTACCGCCCTTTCCATTATACTGGTAGTCATATCCATTGCGGGTGTCATCTTCTCGCCTCTTATTGTCACTGTTATGGCGCCGGGGTGGTACATTAAAAATCCCAACCACTACTATCTCACGGTTTTTCTCAATCGACTGATGTTTCCCTATATATTCTTCATGGCGCTGGTGGCGCTCTGCATGGGCATTCTGAATTCCCTGCGTCATTTTCCGCACCGGCGCTTTCTCCGGTGATCCTCAACATCTGCATGATTTTAGCAACGCTGCTGCTCAAGGACTTTTTCCAGGAGCCGATCATTGCGCTTGTTGTGGGGGTCATGATCGGCGGCGTTCTGCAGCTTGCCATGCAGTGGCCTTTTCTTGTCAGATTGGGGGTAAAACTGAAGCTTGATTTTAACTTCAGGCATCCTGGTCTTAAACAGATCGGGCTCCTTTTCGGCCCCGCCGCTTTTGGGGCATCCATTTACCAGATAAACATTTTCATAGCTACGATCCTGGCGTCACTCTTGCAGACCGGCAGTGTATCCTACCTCTATTATGCCGACAGGATTGTGGAACTTCCGTTGGGCGTGTTTGCCATCGCAGTCGGAACAGCCGCCCTCCCCAGCTTTTCGGAACAAGTTGCAAAAGGGGATTTCGACGAATTTAAAAAGACAATCTCCTTTTCCCTGAGACTGATACTTTTTGTTACAATACCGGCGACGATTGCCCTGATCTCACTGCGTATTCCTATAATTTCCGTACTTTTTCAGAGAGGTGCGTTTGATCTCCAATCGACCTTTCTCACGGCCAAGGCCCTCTTCTATTACGCCTTAGGTTTGTGGGCCTTCTCTACCATCAGGGTAATCGTTTCCGCTCTCTATTCCCTTCAGGATGCGAAGTCCCCGATGAAAGCGGCAATTGTAGCACTGCTTGTAAATGCCGTATTCAGTGTTATACTCATGTTCCCTTTGAAGCATGGCGGTCTGGCGCTTGCTACGTCCGTCGCTGCCGCTGTCAATGTGGTAATGCTGTCGGTCATTCTCAAGAAGAGAATAGGTGTTTTTTTAAACCGGGAATTTTACCGGTCTGTCTTTAAGATGCTCCTATCATCTCTGGCGATGTGGGTTGTAATCATCCTCATAGGGATTATTTTCCCCTGGAGAGATAAAGGACCATTGGATCAAAGAATCTTTTATCTTATGCTGTGTATCTTCGCCGGGACAGCGACGTATTTCATTACCGCCGGTTTAGCAAAATGTCCGGAAATGACGATGATTATCGATACGGTTAAAAGGAAGATAAGACGCGCTAAAATCCAATGAAAACGAACATATCAGATATACAAAAGGATAATAAATATTGACTTCAAGTGGTTGAAATGGTACGGAGGATTTCCTTTTTTGAGTAGTAATTTTAAGGTGAAGGTCGTAACATGCTGGATATAAAATTTCTGAGGCAGAATATAGATTTTGTCCGAAAAAAAATGCTGGAGAGAGGTCAGGAGGTCAACCTCAATGCCTTTATCGCTCTGGATGAAAAGAGGCGGAGTGTCCTGCAGGAAGTAGAGAACCTGCGGAATGAACGCAACACCGCCTCCAAGGAGATCGGTGAGAAGAAGAAGAGAAAACAAGACGCTTCTGAAATTATTGCCAGGATAAGTGATGTCTCCAATCGTATCAAGGAACTGGACGAGTCTCTCAAAAAAATCGAGGAGGATTTGGGCAACATCCTCATGGTCATACCCAATGTACCCCATGAATCTGTCGCATACGGAACAAGCTCGGAGGATAATCTTGTGATCCGTGAGTGGGGGGAGAAACCAAAGTTTGATTTTACACCGAAGCCGCACTGGGAAATCGGTGAAGATCTAAAAATCCTAGATTTCACCAGGGGCGCGAAGATCACCGGGGCGCGATTTACACTTTATCGCGGAGCTGGGGCCGTGCTGGAGCGGGCGATAATAAATTTCATGCTTGACCTGCACACAGCGGAACACGGCTACACAGAAGTATTGACGCCCTTCATGGTGAACAGCGAAAGCATGACGGGCACCGGACAGCTCCCGAAGTTTGCGGAAGACCTGTTCAAGATCGACGGGATGGATTACTATCTTATCCCCACGGCTGAAGTTCCCGTAACAAATATCCACCGCGATGAGATATTGAATGAAAAAGACCTTCCCACTTACTATGTAGCCTATTCACCCTGTTTTCGTGCCGAGGCGGGTTCGTACGGGAAGGATACAAGAGGATTGATCCGACAGCATCAGTTCAACAAAGTGGAACTTGTCAAATTTACAACGCCGGAAACTTCCTATGACGAACTGGAAAAATTGACCGTCAATGCGGAGGAGATACTGAAAAGGCTGAACATTCATTTCCGGACAGTGAGCCTCTGTACGGCGGACCTCGGGTTTTCTTCTGCCAAGACCTATGATATTGAAGTATGGCTTCCCGGTCAGGATACTTATAGAGAAATATCCTCCTGTAGCAATTTCGAGGATTTTCAGGCTCGCAGGGCATCCATACGCTTTCGCCGTGAAGGTAGCGGTAAAGTGGAGTTTGTCCACACCCTGAACGGTTCCGGACTGGCCGTGGGAAGGACAGTTGTTGCTGTTTTAGAAAATCTCCAGCAAGCTGATGGCAGTGTCATAATTCCTGACGTCCTGAGACCTTATATGAAAGGAATTGACAGGATATCCGCATCGGTTTAATATAACTCACTAATCCTGAAATCAATGTAACCACGGAGGGGTGGCCGAGTGGTCGATGGCGGCGGTCTTGAAAACCGTTAACCGAAAGGTTCACAGGTT
>Ga0187771_10004167_pt1 | contig 10166 bp, 8 predicted proteins | sample 0116_SJ02_MP15_1_FD_133139 | JGI IMG/M metagenome (GOLD analysis project Ga0187771, IMG submission 133139) | Tropical peat soil microbial communities from peatlands in Department of Meta, Colombia - 0116_SJ02_MP15_10_MG | ecosystem: Environmental > Terrestrial > Soil > Wetlands > Peat | place... | reverse complement strand
CGCGTCACATTCCCTCGTAATTCGGGCCGCCTCCGCCCTCGGGCACAACCCAATTGATGATCTGGTAGGGATCGGCGATATCACAGGTTTTGCAGTGCACGCAATTGGCAGGGTTGATTTTCAGCCGCCATTCACCCCCTTCTTGAGCCATCTCGTACACCTGCGCGGGGCAAAAATACTGGCAGGGACTGCCGTAATCGGTGATACAAGCGGTGGCGCAAACGCTCGTGTCCGCCACCTTCAAGTGGCACGGCTGGTCCTCGTGATGCCGCGTACCGGAGTGGTAGACGTCGGTCAGGCGGTCGAACGTCAGCACTCCATCCCCTTGAAACCGCGGTGGTGGTTTGACCGGGACCTGCGCCGCGGATTCGTCCACCTTGCCGTACCCTTCGTGGCCGGCGTGGGCCCGCATGGGGTCCGCCAGCCCCCGGCCGCCGGAGAGGAACTGCAACCCTGCGTGAAGCAGCCCGCCCCAGAGCTTGCGGCGCTGAAACGCCTGGCGAAAGTTTCTGGCCGACCAGAGCTCTTCCTTGATCCAAGACTGCTCCACCTTTTTCGAGAATCTGGACAGCATCTTTGCCGAACAATCTCCCGCCGCCAGGGCCTCACAAATCGTTTCTGCGGCAAGCATGCCGCTCTTTATGGCCAAGTGAATGCCTTTGAGGCGCTGCGAATTGAGGAAACCCGCGGCATCGCCGATGATCAGTCCCCCGTCCACATAGGTGTGCGGCATGGAGTACCAGCCGCCCTCGGGAACACTCTTGGCGCCGTAGCGCAACAACTTGCCGCCTTCGAGAATGCGCTTGACGAAGGGATGCGTCTTCCAGCGCTGGAACGCCTCGTGGGGATCGAATCGCGGGTCGGCGTAATCGAGGCCGATGACCAGCCCGAGCGACACACGGCTGTCCAACAAACCGTAAATCCATCCGCCGCCGTACGTGGCCGAGTCCAGCGGCCAGCCCAGCGTGTGCGCCACGCAGCCGGGCTCCATCTTCCCCGGCTCGACTTCCCACAGCTCCTTGATGCCCAGTCCGTAGAGCTGCGGGTTGATGTTGCCGAGATTCTTTCGCGCCACAAGATCCTTGGTGAGCGAGCCCCGCGAGCCTTCCGCCAGCACGGTCACTTTGGCGCGGATTTCGTAACCCGGCGCGAAGTTGGCTTTCGGGCGGGCGTCCCGGTCGAGACCTTTGGCCTCGGTGACCACGCCCGCTATCCCCTCGCCCTCGTAAATCAACTCCGCCCCGCCAAACCCGGTGAACAAGTTCACGCCAGCCTGCTCGACCAAACCTCCCAGCCATTGCGCCAAGCGGTTCAGGGAAACGATGTAGTGACCGCGATTCCTCAACGGAGCCGGATGGAGCGGAATGGGCCAGGCGGAATGCTTGCTGAAGAAATAAAGCGTGTCGGCGGTCACCGGAGTGTACAGCGGCGCCGAGCGCTGGAAATCGGGCACGAGTTCCGCCAGGGCCCGAGGGTCCATGATGGCGCCGGAGAGTAGGTGCGCGCCGACCGCCCGGCCCTTTTCCAGCACGCAGACGTTTTCCGTGGAAAGCGGCCGTGTCGCGGCGCCTGGGGCCGATATTCCGTCAGGAACCTTCTGCTTGGCGATTAGGTTTGCCAGGTGCAGGGCGCAGGCCAGTCCGGCCGGCCCCGCACCGACAATCAGTACGTCAGCCTCAAGCCTCTCGCGCTCCGCTGTCACGCTGCCATTCTAGCCCCGGAGAGAAGGAACACCACTAGTGCCGATCCATCTATTCTTGCCAAATGAACACTTGCGAACAATCTCGTTTTGAAAGCCCTGGCGCCGCGACCCCATTTAGGCGGATCAAGCCTGCCTGCGGCAAGCAGGTTGGAACGGCACTAAGAAGGCTTACGCAAGCGATCCAAAAGGGCAAAGAGGGCTACCGCGATCACGCTATTGACGCCCATAGCAGCCAAGAAGCGCATGCTGAAGAAGCGCTCCGGCTGAGCGAGGAGCAGCCGCCGGATGAGCACAATCACGCATTGTTGCACGGCCATGAGCGCAGCCGTGAAAGCGAAGCGGCTCAGGGGATGCTCGGTGTCAATGCGGCCTCCGACGGAGGACGCTAGGTAGCCGATGCACGTCTTGGCCATGCCATTGAGACCGAGAGGCTTGTGGCTCAGGCTGTCCTGCAGCAGACCGATGATCATGCCTAGGAGCAATCCTCTGGAGGGATTACGCCGGCTGATCCCAAAATAGATGGTCACCAGGAGCGGCAGCTCAAGGAGCTCAGCCCGGCGGAGGTACACAGGCAGGAGAGTCTGCACAACAAGCGCCAGGACGACCACGGCAGTGACCGCACCGGAGTAGAACTTGTGCACCTCGATGTGCGTCTCGCCAGGGGAGCGGATTTCCACCGCGTCTATCATGGCCTTGCTCCCGAGATCGCGGTCTTGGGTGGCGAGGCGGCAGCAGGAGAACTTTCCCTGGGCGCTCCCGAGGGCAACGGGCTGGCAGGGACTTCCTTCTGCGTTTCGAGGGGCTGCAGAGTGAGCAGGACAAACACGCCTTCCAAGCGGTCCAGGCGGGCGGCGGGCTTGACGCGAATCTGCTGGAACGGGTTACCCGGCTTGACCTCGGCCACTGTGCCCACGGGAATTTCGGGGGGGAAGATGCGGTCCATGCCCGAGGTCACCACGCGCGCCCCAACCTCCACCTTATTGTCGTTGTCCAGATACTTGAGGACCAGCCAGGGCTCGCCCGTGCCGCCCGCCGGGGACTGGATGCGCGAATCGGCGAGCATTGCGCCGACACCGCTGTCTTTGTCCGTGACGAGAAGCACTTGGGAGGTGTCGCGGAAGACTTCTATGATCTTGCCGACCACGCCGTCGGGAGTAATGACGCCCATGTTGCGACGAACGTTGTCGCGAGAGCCGCGGTCAATATAGATGATCTGGCTGGCGGCATCCACGCCGGCACCGATGACGCGGGCAGCCAGCATGGGGGTTTCCGCGTGAGCCTTGCTGAATTGCAGGAGAGCGGCGAGGCGGTCCGCGTCCGCAGCCCGGGCTTCGAGTTGCTGAACGCGCAGCCGAAGATCCGCCACTTCCTGGCGAAGCTCATCATTCTCCCGGCGCGCGTCGCGGAGGATGATGTAGTGATTCCAGGCGCCGCGGACGTGCGTGACGCTCCACGAGCCCGCGCGCCCCAGCGGCGAGATCAGCGAGACGCTCCAAACACGCAGGAGACGTCCCCGAGGCTGGTTGCGAATCTGCACCGCAAGCAGGAAGACTTGCGCGGCCAGGACCATGCCGAACAGAGCCAGAGACCGGTGGCGCGAGGGAATGGCGATCATCTAAGGGCACAACTCAAGCCGGATGGCCGGAAACCTGCGTACCCACGCTCGAGAACAACGCAATGCCGAGCCGGCACTAGTCAATACTAACCTGCCGCAGCAGCCGGAAATCGCTGAGCATCTTGCCGGTCCCCAGGACGACAGAAGCGAGCGGATCGTCAGCGATGGAGACGGGCAGCCCGGTCTCCTCGCGGATGCGCTTGTCCAAATTCTTCAGCAGTGCGCCACCGCCGGTGAGCACGATCCCGCGATCGCTGATGTCCGCAGACAGCTCGGGCGGGGTGCGCTCCAGGGCCACGCGGATGGCGTTGACAATCGTAGCCACACATTCCGAGAGGGCTTCGCGGATTTCGCTGTCGTCAATGGTCACCGTGCGCGGAACTCCCTCAATGAGGTTACGGCCCTTCACTTCCATGGTCAGGGGTTTTTCCAGCGGGTAGGCCGAGCCGATCTCCATCTTGATCTGCTCCGCAGTGCGCTCGCCAACCAGCAGGTTGTACTTGCGCTTGAGGTACTGCATCACGGCCTCGTCCATTTCGTTGCCGGCGACGCGCACGGAGCGCGAATACACGATCCCGCTCATGGAAATGACGGCAATGTCCGTAGTGCCCCCGCCGATGTCCACGACCATGTTGCCGGACGGCTCCTCGATCGGCAGGCCGGCCCCGATCGCGGCCGCCATGGCCTGTTCCACGAGATAGACCTCGCTCGCGCGGGCACGGTAGGCAGAGTCTTGCACGGCGCGCTTTTCGACCGGGGTGATCTCGCTGGGCACGCCGATGACAATCCGAGGGTGCACCAGGACCCGGCGGTTGTGCGCCTTCTGGATGAAATAGGTGAGCATCTTTTCGGTGACTTTAAAGTCGGCGATCACACCGTCCTTCATGGGCTTGATGGCTACCACGTTGCCGGGCGTGCGGCCGAGCATGTCTTTGGCTTCGCGGCCCACGGCCACAACCTCGCCCGTGTTCTTGTTGATGGCCACGATGGAGGGTTCGTTGACCACGATGCCCTTCCCCCTGGAATAGACCAACGTGTTGGCGGTGCCCAGGTCAATAGCCAAGTCCGAAGAGAACAGGCTGAAGACCGACCGCAAATTGTATCCGTTCTTAAACATGGCCCCTCAGTCCCCTGCGGGAGAATCCTGCCTCGCGGCTCAGCGGGTCCCACGCCCCGCGGATCATCGACGCGCTGCCAGCTCCGCGCTGCTGAACTACCTGGGCACAACAATGGGCACGCGCAGAATCGCCGTGCCGCCGCGGCGATTTTGCCCGGTGATTACAATCGTATGGCTCCCCGGCTGAAGCGCCTCGGTGAAATGCCGGAAGGTACCATCGCGAGCGATGTTCGCCACCGGCTGGCCGTTGACGATCAGAGCGGCCCCGGGCTCGGTACGTCCAATGATTTCGGCGACGCGGCCGTGCATCTGCGTCGCCACGACCTCCAAGAGCATCTCCTGAGTCTTGCCCTGGGCCACGAGAGTGAACTTGAAACTGTCGCTGGCCTCGCTGCTGCGCTTCTTGGCATCCGTGGCCGTGACGCTCCAAAAATAGTCCCCCGCCTCGAGACCGGAGACGTCGGCGCTCGTGCCGGAAATCCTTCGTTCCACCAGGGTTTTCGCAAACATGGCCGAATTGCTGACCCGCAGCGTGTAAAACTGCGCCTCGGGCACCGGCTTCCACTCGAAGTGTACCGCAGCACTCTTCGGATCAGGAACGATGAGGGGCTGGAGATTGAGAGGCTCAGCCAGTTCGGGGGGCGCCAGGACATTGGTCTTGGTTACCGGTCCGCCGGCAGAAAAGCTCGCCTTCTCCCACTGGCTCAACTCGACGCGCTCCTCACCGCGCTGGACATCGGCGGCTCCGGCGGCCACGGTGATTTCATGCTCGTTTTTGGCGGGATCGCTCTTGACGGAGGCGCGGCTGTTTTGGTGCAGCGAGGCCGTGGCGTCCTCGACGGAGACTTCCGCCTTGGAATCAGGCGAGGACCAACTGGGCGTGGCCAAGTCCACAGCTCCGGTGCTGATGCGCACCGCCGCGCTGGTGGGATGATCGCGGCCCATGGAGTTTTCTTCCACAGTGACCAGGGTATCGGGCTTGATAGTGTAGTAGGTTCCGTCGGCAAAGGAGACACGCGCTGCGCCGTCAGAACCCGTCTGGATGAGGTCGCCCTTGTCCAGCGTGGTTCGGTAGTCCGCATCCACCCACTGCACGGAATTGACTCTCTTCACCTGCACTTTCCCATCCAGGTTCACAAAGCGCACTTGCGTCTGCGCGAGCGGCGCGGCGTCCGTGTCCGTGCCCGCTACCGTATGGCTGACGCGCCGTAACCCGGAAGAGAACCAATCCGGCGCGACCACATAGGACACCCCCAGAACGACCGCAAAGATCAGCATCAGGTAGACTGCCACGGTCTTGTAGGTGACCGTAGTCCAATACACCTGAATGCGGCGGATCTTTTGCCGGCCGGGCCCGGATTGCCAAGCGTTGCTCACAAGCACACGCGCGTAGGAAGCGCCAAACGTGGAATCTAGCACAGCGTCCTGTAGGCGTCCAACACGCAGCGTCGGCCGTACACTAACAGCTAATAGAGGCGCTGTTCTACGAGCCCCCCACGACGCGCCGCAGGCACGCAATCCATTTGTGGCTTTTGACCGGCCTCTCCTATAATCTGGGGCTGGGCTAACCAAGAAAACCGGCGCATCAGAGACTGCGGTGAACTGGCCCGGCAGAGGGAACGATCTTGTTGATTGGAGCCCGCCGCTTCCCCATCGGACCCGGGTGATTGCCAAGCGGCGATCCAGGAGAATACGCCAGTGTTCGGCAACAAAAAAGTGATGGTGCGCATCTTGCTCGGGGCTGTCGTGGGAGCGCTCGCGGTGAGCATGCTGCTTTACCTGGTGCCCCAGGGCACGTCCACGGGCGGCTCGCCTGATGCGGTCGCAGAGGTTGGCGACCAAACGGTGACGGTCGCGGAAGTGCGGGCGCAACTGCGCAAGATGGAGCAACGCAGCCAAGTGCCCCACACTTTGGAGCCGTTCTACGCGCAGCAGATTCTGGAGGATCTTGTCTTCCAGAAAGAGCTGGAATACGAAGCCAAGCGGCTCGGCATCGCCGTGGACGACGCAGAACTTGCCGAACGCATCCACCGCATCCTGCCGGATTCCTATAGCGGCGGCACGTTCGTGGGTATGCCTCGATACGTTGACGAAGTCCGCATGCGATTCGACATGAGCGTCGGTGAATTCGAAGATGTGGTGCGCCAAGGCCTACTGGAAGAGAAGTTCCGTCGGCTAGTCACTGATGGCGTCAGCGCGAGCCCCGCAGAACTGCAAGAGGAATTTCTGCGGCGGAACGAAAAGGTCAAGCTGGAATACGCACTCATCAAACCTCAGGACCTGGAGGCCAACCTGAACCCCAGCGAGGCCGATTTGACCGCCTATTACCAGAAGAACCCGAACCGCTACGTGGTGCCGGAGCGGCGCATTGTGCGGTACGCCCTGCTCGATATCAGCCAACTTCGCGAGCACATGCAGATTGGCGACGCCGAACTTCACGCCGTCTACCAGCAGAACATCGCCCAATACCAGGTTCCCAACCGCGTTCACGTCGAACATATCCTCTTCAAGACGATCGGCAAGACCGACGCGGAGGTGGCCGAGATACAGAAGAAGGCCCAGGACGTGCTCAAGCAGGCCAGAAAGAAGGGCGCCGATTTCGAGGCTCTGGCGAAGCAGAACTCCGAAGATACAGGAACCAAGGACAAAGGCGGAGATCTCGGCTGGATCGTCCAGGGACAGACGACGCCGGAGTTTGAAAAGGCGGCCTTCGGGTTGCCCAAGGGCGCGGTTTCGGATCTGGTGCGCACGCCATACGGCTTACACATCATCAAAGTGCTGGACCGCGAAAACGCGCACACCAAATCTTTCGAGGAAGTGCGTGATTCCATCCGCACACCGTTGCTCCTGCAGAAGGTGGACCGAGAAGTTTCCGACACTGGCGACAAGATCGCCGTGGCCGTACGCAAGTCGAACCGGGGCTCTCTTGACGACCTCGCCAGGCAGTTTCATCTCACCGTAGGGGAGACCCGGCCGGTGGGGGCGGGCGACCCCATTCTGGAGCTCGGCAACTCGAAGGAGGTAAGAGACGTCATTCTCGAGCTGCGCCCTGGTGAGTTGAGCATGCCGATTCATACGGACCGAGGGTACGTAGTTCTATCGGTCAAAGAGATACAGCCGACACACCAGGGAACGTTCATGGAGGTCCGCGACCGCGTGCTGGCCGATTGGAAGAAAGAGAAGGCGGCGGAACTTGCCCGTTCTAAAGCTGCGGAGCTAGCCAAGCGTCTGCAGGCGGGCGAGAAGATCCAAGATGCCGCCAAGGGCCTGGGGCTTCAGTTCAAGACCAGCGATGCCCTCACGCGGAACGAGAGAATCCCTGACACAGGCACTTCTAGACCCCTTCTTGCGGCCTTCAACTTGAAAGTGGGGCAAAGCTCACCGCCGCTTGCCGCCGACTCCAACTGGGTGGTCTTCCGGGTGATGGATAGGCTGGAGCCTAACACGGATGACTTCGCTAACCAGAGCAAGGAGTTGCAGGGAACAGTCTTGGACAGGAAGCGCGAGTTAGCTTTCGAAGCTTTCCGGGCGGGCCTGGAGGCGCGCTTGAGGCAAGAAGGCAAGCTCAAGTTGAAGCCAGAACTTATGAGCAGCAACTTCGGCAAGATGGGCGGTTAGCATCTAACCGCATGAAAACAAAAGACTAATGTGTGTTCTGCCCGCCTATTGTCATCCCTTAGGCCGTTCGCTACCATAGATGTGTCGGTACGAGCCCGCGAGGATGTCAATCGCGTGCAGTAGTCGGCCTTGGTTCAGCGCGCAACCCCAAAGTCGCCCTCTTAGCCGGGGACGAGTGTAGTCGCTTGGACGCGTTGCCGCCCCGGAGGCAACAGGACACGTATGACGCAGAAAACCGCCGTGGCCCGCAATGGTTACCGGTGCGCCCTGGAGCGAAACCAGGCTGGCAAGTACTGCGTGAGGATTCGCGCGCAATTCCCGCGGCATGCCTGGACTCTTTCGGTTTACTTCCTTGCCTCTTCGTTTGACCGGGCCATGAAAAAGCTAGAGGAGTCCTTGCAATACCTTCAAAAGCATGAGGATAGGCTGTGGTTCTGGGGTGTGGACCGTGCGGATGATCCCGGAATTGCCGCCGAGCTGCTGCGGAGCTCGGGACTGAGATTGGATCGCCGGGCGGAGTTCCCGCGGAAATCGGCCAGCGTGTCGCTCCCGCCGGAGCGCGTGGTACCTGCGTTTGCGCTGGCGCCGGTGCGCCGGGGCCTGGCTGAGTCACTAGAGAGCCCGCGAGGAGCACCGGCGGGAGACTGATGGCTAGCTTGGGCGGTCCGCCTACTTTTCCTTCACAATGACTTCACCGTTTCCCACGAGCTGATCATTAAGCCACAAACGGTACTTATAGGCGCCAGGTCTTGAGCCAGGACGCGGCGGCCCGCTAAGCAAACGGGTGTCTGGCGGAGCCTCATACACATTTGAGGAGAAAGGGCAACGGTTGGGATCGAACTCAATCCGCAGACGCCCCGCATCGGAGACCCAGCACACTTGATCCGCCGCATCGAGGACCACGGCTTGCGGGATCAAACCTACGAGCACGGGTTTTTCCGCCATGTACCACCCTCCGCCGCCGGGCGCCGGCAGCGTGACGACCATATCATATCCCAGTGCTTCTTTCGGCTCGGGACCGGGTCGCCGTGTCCTGAACATGTATCTAATGCCGACTGGGAATGATATTGGCGGTTGCACCATGCGCAAGAATCAGGGAAACTAAGTCTTTGGGGTTGCGACCATCTTCGTGGTCCTTGAGTCCCCGCAAAATGCGAACGCGGATAGCTCTTCCGTCCCCGGGGCATACGGCGGCCTTCGGGAGATTTGAGGCAGAGAACTAACGATGACAACAATCGGTCAGTTGACTGCACCACAGCGTTTAATGCTGACGCCCGGACCTACGCTGGTGGATCCGCGCGTATACCGGGCCATGGGCCAGCCTCTCGTCGGCCAACTGGACCCCTGGTTCACGAAGACCATGGCGGAGGTGCAAATCCTTCTCCGGGAAGTCTTCCGCACGAGAAACCGCATCACTTATCCCATTTCTGCGTCCGGTTCGGGAGGCATTGAAGCCTCGGTGGTAAACCCGCTCGAGCAAGGGGACGAGGCCCTGGTCTGCGTGAACGGTGTATTTTCTGATCGCATCGCGGCGATCGCCGAGCGCACACCCGCCAAGGTGACGCGCGTGGAAGCTCCTCACGGAACGGCAGTGGACCCCAACGACGTGCGCCGCGCAGGCAAAGGCAAGAAGATCAAGATGATCGGTCTGGCACACGGCGAGAGTTCCACGGGCGTGCTCCAGGACCTTGCGGATTTCCGCAAAGTGGCTGACGAGCTGGGCGCACTGTTGATCGTGGATACGGTGGGGACCCTCGCCGGCATCCCCCTCGAAGTGGATCGCCAACGGATGGACATTTGCTTCAGCGCGTCGCAGAAGGGGCTCAGCGCGGCGCCCGGGCTTGCCCCGGTCACAGTGAGTCCCCGGGCAGAAGAAGTCATTCGCGCCCGGAAGACGCAGGTGCAAAGCTGGTACTTCGACTTGCGCGCGGCCATGGACTATTGGGGCAAGCAGCGGCTGTATCACCACACGCCGCCAATCACGCTTATCTATGGCCTGCACGAAGCACTGCGCATCGTGGTGGAAGAGGGCCTCGAAGCGCGCTGGGAACGCCACCGGCAGAACCAGCAGGCTTTGATCGCCGGCCTGGAAGCCATGGGAATCGAATTGCTGG
>Ga0187771_10004166_pt1 | contig 10167 bp, 7 predicted proteins | sample 0116_SJ02_MP15_1_FD_133139 | JGI IMG/M metagenome (GOLD analysis project Ga0187771, IMG submission 133139) | Tropical peat soil microbial communities from peatlands in Department of Meta, Colombia - 0116_SJ02_MP15_10_MG | ecosystem: Environmental > Terrestrial > Soil > Wetlands > Peat | place... | reverse complement strand
CTGCTGGCGGTGAGTTGCCTGTTCACCGCGGTGCGGACGTACCCCTATTATTTCCCTTATTTCAATGCGCTGGGCATGGGAAGGCCCGCATATGTCCTCGCCAGCGACTCCAACGTGGATTGGGATGAGGCCCTGCCGGAAGTCAAGCAGTTTGCCGACAGGCACGGAGTCCGGAATCTGCAAATTGACACGTATGGAGCCAACGATCCCGCAGCCACGGTGCCCGGGTCCGACATTTGGAACTGCCAGCGGCCCACCGCAGCCGACGCCGGGCAATGGGTGGTCGTCTCGGCCGACATGATTCTCGATTCGCACAACTGCACTTGGCTCTTGCAGTATCCGCACGAGGTGCTGGCGGGCGGAGGCATGTACGCTTTTCGCCTGCCCTCGCCTATTCCTCCTGCCGGACTAGCGGGTGGGCCTCCACTACCTTCTGCGTACCGCGAATTTGTCGGTTTCCCCGTGGACATGCGAGTTATGCAGCTGGATCTGGAGCGACATCCGGAGAAAATCCCCGGGCTTATGGCTGAAATGGAACGGCAGTTCCGGGAAATGATGAAAATGGGGAGAAGGCCCACCAAGGAGGAAATCGACAGGCTGCAGCGGCAGATTTGGATGCCCTAAGCGCAACAGGTAACCGGACAAGTGGAGTCTTCCGGCCGGGCGGTGTGGCGTATGAGCGCGTCGTGACCCAGCTGAAGAAGCTGGCGGGCGGAAGTGACGAGTTGATCGCCGAGCAGACCGCTTAGCGGCAAACTGGAGACCGGAACCGGCCACTGTGTCACCGTGCCAGAATCACCGTCAGCGGCGACCAGTGATCCACGCGTCCGGAGCCGTTCACGCAGCGCTTGAAGATGCCCATGCCCACGGACTGCGAGAAGTAGGCCGGGAAGTTTATGCGCAAGGTGATGGTTTTGCCGTCGTCGCTGACTACTCCATCGTACGACGAGGAAGCGGAAGGCAGGCTGCAACCCGTGCTGATCATCGTGCCTCCGGAAAATGTGGCCGAGCCAGACAATTGCAGTCCCTGTTTGGAGCCCTCCAGGGAGACCGTTCCGCTGCCGCGCATATTGTCGCCGAGCTGGCAATAGACCGAGGCGGAGAAGCTTGCTCCGCTGACGTTCACGCTCGCTCCGCGGCAACCTTGCTGGCCGTCCCAATTACCGCTCAGCCCTTCGTTCACACGATATTTCAATTCCGCCTGCCGTTGCGCCTCCGCCTGTTGGTCCTGGGCCTGGCGGCGGGCCTCGGCCTCGCGTTCTTGCCTTTCGCGCTCCGCCTTTTCTTGCTTGTACTCTATCTGGTACATCAGGTCCTTGGCGGCCTGTGTGTCATCCGGGTCTTGCGTCCATGCTAGGTACAACTTCAAGTTGCGTTGGGCGCCGCCGAAATCGCTTGCCGCGCTTTGCGCCACCGCCAGATTGTAATAGCTGGGCCCGTACCAGGGGGCGGCTTCCGTGGCCTTGCGGAACTGCTGAACGGCGTCAGTGAAATCCTCCGCTTTCTTGGCATCCGTCATCGCGGCTTTGCCTCGCGAGAGGTAACGCTGTGCGTCCTCCGGCAAGGGCAGAGGCGGGGTGAACGACGCCCCTTGGCGAATGAGCGCCTCGCGACGCGCGCCGTCGTTGGGATTCTTCTTCAAGTCGTCAAGAGCTTGTTGGAATTGCCGCAACCTCTGTTGCTGCTCAACGTCCCGCTGAAGATTCTCGGCTTCCTGCGTATCGGCGCCCGGGCGCACGGCTGCCATGTAGAGCGCCAGGTTGCGCTTGGCGCCGTCGTAGTCGGCGGCTTTGGCGTATGCGGAGGCCGCGCCGTAGTAGGCGTCGGCATACCACGGGGCCTGCAAAGCGACTTGCTCGAATAGCTTGGCAGCGGCTTTGAAATCCTCCGCTTTCGCGGCGCTCTTCGCTTGCTCGGCAGCCTTGCCAAAATCCGTTCGCGCCGCCTGCGGAACTAGCGGAGGCGTCTTCATGCTCTTGGCCAACTGGACGATTTTGTCGCGCAGTGCGGCGTCGTCAGGATGATCGCGAAAGTCCGTCATGTAAGCCGCGAGCTGTTTGCGCGCGGCGAGATCGGCCGACGGTTGTCTTGGCGGGCCTGCGGGCTTGGGAGCCTGACATGGCGCCGAAAGCGGCACGAGCAGCGATCCGGCCAAGGCCGCGAGAGTCACCGCCCAATTCTTCCGCATCATGACTTCCTCCTTCACGAGGAACCGATTCCATCGTCGAGCGGGCGGCTACTTGTCGCCCGGACCAGGGGTTTCCCGGGTACCCTTCTTCTCGTCGCCGAAATAGATAGCGGCCAGTTCGCCCGTCGAGTCGCCCACCGAACGGGCCGCGACAGTGGGAACGACCTTCTGCAGCCGGTAAAGATCGTCCAAGACCTCATTCGCGTGCGAGACCACTTTTCGAAGCTGGTCTTTGTCCAGCGGGTCGGCCGTATGCTTCAACATCTTGCGGGCTTCTTCGCGCTCTAGGCGCGCGGCTTGGTACACCTCTTTTCGCTTCGTGAGATCGTAAAGAAGACCCTGCGTGCCGCTGCTCACGAGTTCCACACCGACTTCCATGCTGGCCTTGCGCACCATCGCCGCCCGGGCCTCGGGAGAAAGCATGGCATCCCAGGCGATCTGCGCGCCGCTGCTGCCCAGTTTCGGGTCGAGGATGGCGCGCGCGGCTTTTAACATCTCCGGGTCAGCGGACTCGGGGATAGTCCCTTTCTCTTTCAGCGCTCGCACCAAAGCGACGAATTGTTTCGATTTCGCGGAATCTTTCAGGTAGCGCAGCGCGTCTTCGTACACCTTATCCTGCTTTACCAGGTGCACGTAAGCCCCTTCTTCGCCGGCGATGAACGTCTTGCCTCCGATCAAGATGACCTTGCAGGTCAGCGATCCTCCTTCGCCGAGCGTCCCGGCCAGTTCCCACGTGTCGAGAACGTAATCGCTGGCGTTCAGCATGGCCTTGTTGTTCAGATAGAGCTGCTTCCAGGAAAGAGACGCTTCCTTGCCCGGTATGGGTGGAGGAACTTTGATGGCGTCGAGGCCCTGGGCGATCTTCATGATTTGCGGATTCGTGATTTGCGCGTCCCACGCCGAAGACTTGGAACTTCCGGGGCCTTTAAGCCCCAAGTTCTCCCCGGTATCGAAACCCTTGAGGCCTAGTCCGCCGGAGAGGCCGCGCATGTTCCGCAAGGCTTCCTGTTTGTTGCTCTCGAACTCTTCCTGCTTACGTCTGGCCTCGGCCTGATGTCGCAGGCGTTCGTCTTCCGCGCGTTTGCGCTCCGCCTCTTGCCGTTGACGGTCGGCTTCACCGTCGTACAAGGGCTGCGACGGAGGAGGGGGCGAAGCTGATGGCGGAGGAGCAGAAGGCGAAGAAGCGCCCGGGCCACCGCCACCGCGCCCGCCCCAATTGGGGCCTGGGGTGCAGCTCGTCGTGTTCACGTCCGGAGTGCCGCCGCAGGCCGTACACCACGCCGCGTATTCCCGCCACCACGACCCGCCGAACCCGGTCGGAGGGCTGCTGCAGTTCTGCGCCTTAGCCGCAGGACTCCACAGCAATGTGGCCAAGACGTACGGGACACTGACCAGGAGCAATCTCTTCATGATTGCCTCCAAGCTTCTTGCGGGCCTGGAAAGGGCAGGACAGGAATGGATCACTTGCGGATGGCGGGTCCTTGCGCTCCGGGTCCTTGCGCTCGAAAAACGACATAGCTGGGCACATCTTCCGGTCCGCGAACAGGAATCTACGCTGAGGGTCGGGAATCTCCCCTCATTGATTTGGATTTTAGCCGAACGCTGGCGCGACTGGCCGGTTCGCGCAAACACGCGTGACCAACGAGGCACTCTCACAGGTGCAATGGGGTTATGAGCCGTTCTTGCGCGCGCGGACGCAGACCCGCGCGCGCGTTGAGATGGGTCTCGTGGGACGTTATACTTGAGTTTGGCAATGCCGCCCGGCATTCACGCTAAGGGGGGACCTGCATGAAACATGCGGCGGGCTACTGCGCGAGAGAGGCGCGGGCGCGCCCGGGTTTCTGCAAACCAAATCAAGGAAGAAGGAGACTGTTGTGGCACATCAACAACCGGTTCTGAAAAAGGAGGGGCCCGTGACGCACGCGCTACCACCACTTCCCTATGCATTCGACGCATTGGAACCCTATATTGACGCCAAAACCATGGAGATCCACCACGACAAACATCATGCTGCCTACGTCACCAACCTGAACAAGGCGCTCGAAGGTCAAGCCGCGCTGCAGAACAAGACGCTGGACGATCTCTTGCGTTCGCTGGACCAAGTGCCGGAGGGCGTCCGCACGGCCGTGCGAAACAACGGCGGCGGCCACTGGAACCATTCTCTGTTCTGGAAAATCATGAAGAAGGGCGGAGGCGGCGAACCCCGGGGAGAGCTCGCCGGAGGAATCAACGCCGCGTTCGGCTCCTTCCAGGAATTCAAAACCAAGTTCACGCAAGCTGCGGCCACACGCTTCGGCTCGGGCTGGGCCTGGCTGTTCTTCAAAGACGGGAAACTGGTGATCGAATCCACGCCGAACCAAGACAATCCGGTGATGAGCGGGGGCAAGCCCGTGCTGGGACTGGACGTTTGGGAGCACGCCTACTATCTGAAGTACCAGAATCGCCGCCCAGAGTACATCGAGGCTTGGTGGAACGTGGTGAATTGGGATGCCGTGGCGGACTACTACGCAGCCGGAAAAAGGTAGGGCGCCCTCGCTGCTGCAGATGACAATCGGCCCTCAAGCTCCGAGGAGCTTGGGGGCCGAAGCTTTTCTGCCCGCTTCCCGGAGGTCGCGCGGGAAAACCATCAGGCGCTGGCCAGGCGCGACGGCAAAGGCAACACATCCGCGGCGCGCACGCGCTGGCGAAGCATGTTCCCTGCAGCAGGGAGGGAAGGCCGCGTTTCGCGGTTGGCCCCGGGGAATGGCATAGGCTCAGGGCGGCTGGTCACCGGCGAAGGCGAAAGGAGGCGCGTGGCCTCGCGGACCAGCTCCATGCGCCCGCGGACGTGAAACTTCGCCAGCAGCGAAGAGACATGGAACTTTACGGTCCGCTCGGAGAGATGGAGCTGGGCAGCAATCTCCTTGTTCGCCAAGCTGCGCATCAATCCGCCGAGCACCTCTTCCTCCCTGCGACTAAGCTGCATGGGGGTGGGCACAGAATGCGCGGCCCGGAGAAGCTTCTCCGCTTTTTCGGACACGCCGCTGAGAAGCGCGTCGCTCACCTCCACCATGGCAACATAGTCCTTTGGAGCTTGCCCTCGAACCAGGCAATGCATGGCCAAGAGACCCGCGGCCTGGTCCACCGGAAGATGGCCTTCGGCATCCGCCTCGACGCGAAAGTGCGGCACGCCGGTATTCTTCTCATAGAAGACAAACAAGTCCGGATGGACCTGCAGCCCTTTGGAGCGATTCTGTTTATGGTTGCTATGATTGCTGCGCAGGAGTTTCACATGGCCCTCACAATCGGCGAACCCCTTCGTTGTCACTTTGGGCCCGCGACATGCGGGATTCTTTCATTTGGTTTTGAGGACTACACCATCACACATTCGGGCTCGACCTGCAGGCGATACTACTTGTCAGATTGCGGAGCCACCGGGGAAATACGACCGCGCTGGTCCGAATTCCTTCGCGGCCGAACCTGGGTAGACGTGGCCCCTCCTCGACTCCGCCAACACACCCGAACATGGCACGCGTAGCATCTTGACTGCCGTGCCAGGGGCGGATTAAGTCCTGCAAAATCGAGGGAATAACCCGAGGCCGGACAAGAACCAGTACTGGCTTCCACGTAGGAATTTCCATGCATAGGCAGAATTTCCACGCCTGCGAATTTCCACAACTCAATCAGCGGAAACTATTTGCAGACTTTTTCCCAGGGGGACCTTGCGGAGGGCGCGTTACTTGATTGCTTCAAAACCAAAGAACTAGCAGCGTTTCGCGACATTAGCGAGTCCGCACCAAGAGAACCTCTAAGGCGGAAGGATCCTTGTCTGATTGGGGGAAATGACTTTGTAGCGCATGCCGCGCCAGCGGATCGTTCTGCTGAAGAATGAAGTGAGGTAGTTGAGGGAATACAGAAAGGGAACCACAGGAGCAAGGAACGTCCAGATCCACCCTTGTTCCGACAACTGCCGCTTCCAGGCAGGATTGATTTCGCTGACGGCGCTCAGGCGCGCGGCGCCGCGCAGAGCCGCCAGCACCATGGGAAGGAATGTGAGAAAGACCAAGTGCGAGGCAAGATTGCCGGCGGCCAGCGCGTCAACAATGGTGACCAGACCAAGCAGGATCGTCAGGCAGTAGAGACTATGCGCGGCTGCGCCAAGAAACCAATGCCGAGGCGAATAGGTGCGCACGAGGATGACCTGACGATTGGTGAACTCCAGCAGCGCGCGGAAGTCCGTCTGGCGATGGGAAGGAGTCAGACACTCGGGAACAAAAAGAATCCGGCGGCCTGCGCGTCGGAGCGCAAGGGTCATGGAAAGGTCGTCGCTCACGGAGTTGCGCCATTCCTCGAGAACAGCGGCTTGATCGAAGACGCTGCGGCGAATGGCCGTGCCGCCTCCCCAGCAGAAGTTGCTGGCGTGCTCCCCGAGCATGGTCATGATCGGCGCATTCCAGGCGGACTCGAGCGCGGTGGCGAAATTCGCGCGCAGGGGAAAAAGCCAGCGAAAGGTGGAGGCGGCTCCGAGGCGCGAGTCAGCCAGAGGAGCCACCAAGTGCTGCAACCAAAGATGACCGGGGCGGCTGTCCGAGTCCGCGAAGACGAGCACGTCGAACTCGGGCGGAAGCTGTTCGACGGCGGCGCGCAGGTTATTGACTTTCTCGCCGCAGCCCTCGGGCGGACCGGCGATCACGAGGTGCGCAGGCCGCTTGGAGCGCTCGGTCACGTTGCGCAGCAGGCTGTGGGCAGGATCGTCCGGGGAGGCCAGGACGAAGAAGATTTCGTAGTCGGGATAGTCAAACTCGCACAGTGACAGAAGATTGCGGTCCAGGCCCGGCTCCATGCCTTTGCAAGGACAAATCACAGCGGCACGCGGGGAGTAGAAACCCGGGTGCCTGAGCAGGCGGCGGCGCACGTAAGCACGCCAACGCAGGCCGTCGGCGATCATGTACAGGCCGAGGAGTATTTGCACCACCGCCAGAAAATAGAAGAGATTCGCCACGTTCTGGAGTGAGGATAGCAGAAGCGCCCGCGCGATGCAGCCGCAAGGAGCGTGCCAAGGACGCGACGATTAGAGGCGGCTTCGCAACGGGGCCCGCTGACGCGAACGTTCCCCGAGAAGCTTCGCCGCCGCGACGCTGGCAGCTCCCTGGAGTTCGGCGAGGACGCGGCTGGCGGCCACGCGCGCCTGCTCGAGAAAGGAAGGGTCGAGGAGGATGGCGCAGCGGTCCACAAACGGGTGATCCGCAGCTTCAAAAGCCTTGTGGCCGCGACGTGAGTTGGGCCGGCAAGCCATAAGATCCTCGTAAAGATGCAGGTCGGCTTGAAAGTCGAGGGAATCGCCGGCGCTCCACTTCTGCTCCCGGGCCAGCGCCGCGAGGAACTCGCGACGCAGCGTTAACGCCGAGGGCCTCTCCCGCCGCCTGCGGAGAGCCCCGGATTCCCGGTTGGAAACCTGCTGGAACACACAGGCAGTCATGGCCAAAATCGCTTCCCGGTGAAGAAGCTCGAGGAGTTCGCGGTACTGCGTTGGATGAACCTGCAGGGTGTAACGCCCGTGCGCGACGACGTAAGAATCCACAAACCGTGGCACCAGCCGCTCGCGATGCAGCATGGCGAGGAGATCGGCGGCTATTCCATTCGCTATGCTCTCGGCGGTCCTGCGAGGTTTTGCCATGGGCAGAGCCAGATAGTAGCAGGACCTGGCATCGCGCGCTGCATCGCGGTCCATCCATGCTGACAAAAGACAACGAGGAGGCACGGCGGAAAGAAGGCAGGACATCTTTCGTTCACGAAATGATTTCAGGCGTGGCGATCAAACCCGCCGCGCCAAGAGAAGGTGGAGAGCAGAGCGTTCCCACATGTCCGGCTTGCAGGACAACTGATAACCCAGTTTCGAGAGGTGAGCGGAAATTGTCTGCAGGTTGCGGCGGCGATCCAGATCGTGCACCTCCAGCGTGACATTCCGAATGCGCGCAGCCAGCTCCGCTGTGATCTGATCCACGATGGCGTATTCGTCACCCTCACAATCGCACTTGAGCAAGTCAATGACCTGCCCCGGATATTCTTCGAGGACGCTGTCCAGCCGCATAGCACGGACCGCTATCCTGTGGTCATTGGTCGCCAAGCGCCCTCTGGCGACGTGACCTCCTGTACTCTCTTTGTCCCGCTGGAATTGTACGGTCCCGTTAACAGTCGTAATCGCGGCCTGGATCACCCTGGCATTGGTGATTCCATTCAACGCCAGGTTTTCCCGCAGGAGGGCGCAGTTTCCGGGGTCGGGTTCGTAGCAGGTTACCCTCGCTCCCGGAATCTGCGAGAAAAGGAGGGACGTCACTCCCACATTCGCCCCGATGTCCAGAATGTGGTGTTCCCGCCGAGCCCCCCACTGTAACTGCCGTAGCTGGTATGCGTCATAATCCACCACTTCGGCGATCATGTCGTAAAGAGGCGTACGGTAATCCGCTTTCGCCGTGAGCACCCGTCCTGAGACCGCAAATTGGAGAGCTTGCTCTTTGACAGCCGTTGATGGACGAAAGCCATAGGTGTACACGTAAATGGTCATTCTCTCGCGAACGAATCTTTGCAGCGGCTTGGGAAGCCATTGCGTGAATCTCATGGGAACCCAGGTTCTCTCGATATCAACGCGGCACCAATCTTCCCCAGCCTAGGCGAGGCCGGATCAGAACGGCTAGTGGACCGGAGGAATGTGTTCCGAGCCGATCTTCGCCCCCGCGGGTTTTGGACGCTCCCCCACCGGAACGGGCACGCTCTTTTCCTGGGTCAGGGCGTGCTCGAGAACCTCGTCGAGGGTGCGCACGTAGTGCACCTTCATATCGCCGAGCAAGTCGGGCGGCAGGTCCTCCTTCACATTCGGCTCGTTATCGGCTGGGAGGATGACTTCCTGGATGCCCGCCCGCTTCGCGCCGAGGACTTTTTCCTTGATACCGCCGACAGGCAGAACGACACCCGCCAGGCTTAGTTCGCCGGTCATGGCCACGCGGTTGCGCACCGCGCGATTGCTCAGCAGGCTCACCAGCGCAGTGACCATGGCCGCGCCGGCGGACGGACCGTCCTTGGGCACGGCTCCCGAAGGAACGTGAATGTGGATGTCCTGCTTGCGGAAGAAATCGGGGTCAATGCCGTAGCGCTCCGCGTTCGCGCGCACCCAGGTGAGCGCGGCAGTCATGGACTCTTGCATGACTTCGCCCAGGTGGCCGGTCATGGTGAACTGCTTGCCGCCGCGCATGCGGCTGGCCTCGATGAAGACGATATCGCCGCCCACCGGCGTCCAGACGAGGCCGACGGCGACGCCCGGCCGGTTGACGCGCTCCTCGATTTCCTTCTCCGTGCGGAACTTGGGCACGCCGAGCACTTCGTGAACGACCTCGGGCGTGACCTCGTGTTTCTCAGTGCGGCCCTCGGCGATGCGCCGGGCCTGCTTGCGGATGAGAGTGGCAATCTCGCGCTCCAAGTTGCGCACTCCGGCTTCGCGCGTATAGCTATGAATGATTTCCATCAGGGCTTCATCGGTGAATTCCACGTGCTCGCCCACCTTGAGGCCGTGCTCGGAAGCCTGCTTGGGAATCAGGTACTTGCGGGCGATGTGGATCTTTTCCGCGGCCGTGTAGCCAGGTAGTTCGATGATCTCCATGCGATCGCGGAGCGGTTCGGGGATGGGGTCCATCCAATTCGCCGTGGCGATGAACAGCACCCTGGAGAGATCGAAAGGCACGTCGAGATAGTGATCGCGAAATGCGGAATTTTGCTCTGGGTCGAGCACTTCCATGAGCGCGGCCGAGGGGTCTCCGCGAAAATCGCGCCCGAGCTTGTCCACTTCGTCCAACATGAAGACCGGGTCATTGGTTTCCGCGCGGCGCAGGCCCTGGATAATCTGGCCGGGCAGAGCGCCGATATAGGTACGCCGGTGGCCGCGGATCTCCGCTTCGTCGTGCATGCCGCCGAGGGAAATGCGCACGAACTTCTTGTCCAGCGCGCGG
>Ga0187771_10004165_pt1 | contig 10168 bp, 13 predicted proteins | sample 0116_SJ02_MP15_1_FD_133139 | JGI IMG/M metagenome (GOLD analysis project Ga0187771, IMG submission 133139) | Tropical peat soil microbial communities from peatlands in Department of Meta, Colombia - 0116_SJ02_MP15_10_MG | ecosystem: Environmental > Terrestrial > Soil > Wetlands > Peat | place... | reverse complement strand
TGCTTGAGCTCCTCACTGCCGGATGCTTCTAACACGCCGCCACGGCCGGATTTTGCTTCCGGCGCTCCGGAAATGCGGCACTTTTCGGGCAAATTTGACGCGAACGCGCCGGCAAAGCTTAACCAGCCGAGGCTTGCCGAGACATAGGAGGGGGTCGGATTGTTGTCAATTGGCGCTTGCGGCGGGGCTTAACCGGCCTCCTCACGCGGACGTTAGGGCCTTTGCCGCCTCCGCCATTGCAAAGCCACGGTCGTTGGGCGACAAGTCCGCCGCCGCAGGCTAGCGGCCAACCCATTCCCAAGGACAGCGTCATGACGATTTCCCTGTTCGGCCGCCCGGCCGGTTTCCTCGCCGCCACCCTGGCGCTGCTGCTCATCGCCGGCCCGGCGGCAGCGCAGGACAAGGACCCGCTGGTCGCCAAGGTCAATGGCACCGAGATCCATCAAAGCGACCTCGCCGTCGCCGAGGAGGAGGCCGGCCAGCTGCCGCCGATGTCGCCGGACGCCAAGAAGGACTATCTGGTGCAGTTCATGGCCGATGTGATCCTGGTCGCCAAGGCGGCCGAGGCGAAGAAAATGGCCGACAGCGACGAGTTCAAGCGGCATTTGGCCTTCGCCCGCAACAAGCTGCTGATGGCCGACCTGTTGCAGGAGACCGGTAAGGCCGCGCTTACCGAGGAGGCCATGCACAAGGTCTATGACGACGCCGTCAAGCAGATGGGCGAGGAGCAGGAGGTGCATGCCCGCCATATCCTGATCCGCGCCGCAGCCGGCGACGACAAGGCGAGCAAAGAGGCCGAGGACAAGATCAAGGCGGTCATTGCGCGGCTGAAAAAGGGCGAGGATTTCGCCAAATTGGCGGCCGAAGTGACCGAGGATCCCTCCGGCAAGGCCAATGGCGGCGACCTCGGCTACTTCACCAAGGAGCAGATGGTGCCGGAATTCTCCGAGGTCGCCTTCAAGCTGGACAACGGCCAGATCTCCGACCCGGTGAAGACGCAGTTCGGCTGGCACGTGATCAAGGTCGAGGACAAGCGGGTGAAGCGGGCGCCGACCTTCGACGAGGTCAAGCCGCAAATCGAGCAGTATGTGATGCGTAAGGCGCAGGCCGACCTGGTCACCTCGCTGCGCGCCAGCGCCAAGATCGAGAAGATGTACAAGGTCGAGGACGAGAAGAAGCCGGCCGAGCCGGAGAAGAAGTAGCCTCGATCACTCGCATCAAATGAATTCGTCATGGCCGGCCTTGTGCCGGCCATTTCGCTTAGGTAGGCACTTTGCCCAATGAACCGAGATCGCCGGGACGAGCCCGGTGATGACAGTCATTTGGTGCCGCGCCGATGAGTACTTCAGTCTCCCCCCTTGCCCCCAAGCATGTGCCGGACATGCCGGCGATCGACGGCGTCAAGCTCGCCACCGCCGAAGCCGGCATCCGCTATGCCAACCGCACCGACGTGCTGCTTGCGCTATTCGACGAAGGTACCACCGCCGCCGGCGTGTTTACCAAGTCGAAATGCCCATCGGCGCCGGTCGAATGGTGCCGCGCGCATCTGAACGCCGGCAAGGCGCGCGCGCTGGTGGTCAATTCCGGCAATGCCAATGCCTTCACCGGCAAAAGCGGGCGCGCCGCCACCAAACTCACCGCCGACATTGCCGCCGAGGCAGCGCACTGCAAGCCGGCGGAAATCTTCCTGGCTTCGACCGGCGTGATCGGCGAGCCGCTCGATGCCTCCAAATTCGCGCCGGTGATGGAAGGGCTCGCCGCGCGAGCCCGGCCCGGCGATTTTCTCGCCGCGGCGAAAGCGATCATGACCACCGACACCTTTCCCAAGGTGGCGACCGCGCCGGCGCGCATCGGCAAGACAACGGTGACGATCAACGGCATCGCCAAAGGCGCCGGCATGATCGCGCCCGACATGGCGACCATGCTCTCCTTCCTGTTCACCGACGCGGCAATCGCGCCGGCGGCGCTGCAGGCCATGCTCAAGGACGGTGTTGCCGATACTTTCAACGCAGTCACCGTCGACGGCGACACCTCGACGTCCGACACGCTGATGATCTTCGCCACCGGAAAGGCCGGCAACGCGCGCGTCGCGCGCGCCGCCGACCCGGCGCTCAAGGATTTCAAGCGCGCGCTGCAAGCCGTGCTCGCCAATCTCGCGGAACAAGTCGCGCGCGACGGCGAAGGCGCGCGCAAGCTGGTGGAGATCGTGGTGGAGGGCGCGGTGTCGAAGCCCTCGGCGCGACGCGTCGCCATGTCGATCGCCAATTCGCCGTTGGTGAAGACGGCAATCGCCGGCGAGGACGCCAATTGGGGCCGCGTGGTGATGGCGGTAGGCAAGGCCGGGGAACCGGCCGACCGCGATAAGCTGACGATCTGGTTCAACGGCATCCGCGTCGCTTACAAGGGCGCGCGCGACCCCGCCTATAACGAGGCCGAGGTGAGCGCGGCGATGCGGCAGCCGGAAATCGCCCTCAAGGTCGCGCTTGGGCTGGGCAAGGGGCGTGACCGCGTGCTCACTTGCGACCTGACCAAGGAATACGTTGCCATCAACGGCGACTATCGGTCTTAAAGTTTCGTTTACCGCGCGGAGAGGAACCCTGCGCGCGCGGTATCTCGGAATAGCCTCTTAACCAAGCCTTTCTATCGTCGAGGATGAAGGGCCGTGAGCGTCAAAATCGTCCTTGTCGCCGCCTGCGCCCTCGTCGATGCCGACGGCCGCGTGCTCATCGCCCAGCGGCCCGCCGGCAAGCCGATGGCGGGCCTGTGGGAGTTTCCCGGCGGCAAGGTCGAGGACGGCGAGGCACCGGAGCAAAGCTTGATCCGGGAGTTGAAGGAGGAACTGGGCATCGTCGTCAATGAGGCCTGTCTCGCACCGCTCACTTTCGCGAGCCATGCCTATCCCGACTTCCACCTGCTGATGCCGCTCTATGTCTGCCGGCGCTGGCAGGGGCAGGTCACCGCGACCGAGGGGCAGAAACTCGCCTGGGTGAAGCCGAACCGGCTGCGCGATTACGAGATGCCTCCGGCGGACGTGCCGCTGATCTCGCACCTGACGGCCCTGTTGTGATTGTCGGGACAACGACGCCTGAACAGGAAGCGTCCATGAACAGGTCTCCAGCGATGCAAAGCTTGCGACAGTTCCTGCGTGACGAGCGCGGCACCACGGCGATCGAATATGCGCTGATCGCCTCCGGCATCGCCGCCGCCATCATCGCCGTGGTTACGGCCTTGGGCACCTCGGTCAACGTCATGTTTACGAGCGTCTCCAACAGCCTGAACTGAGGTTCGCCGGCCGGCGCGAACGCCGCGCGCAAGGCGCGCACCGCACGTCTTACGCATGATATAGTCCGGCGCGACGGCCCGCTCAGAGGCCGACCGGAGAGCGCCATGGACAGCTTCTTCGCGCGCCAGCTCGCCACTTATGCCAGCTATCACCGCGATGCGCGCAATCGCGCGACGCATTTCATCGGCATCCCGGCCATCGTGTTTGCGATCCTGTTGCTTCTCGCGTTGGTGCGCGTCGGCGGCATGTCCGCCGCCATCCTCGCCGCCCTGCTCGCGCTGATCGGCTGGATCGCGCTCGATCGTGTCATCGGCCTCGCCATGGCCGCGATGCTATTGCCGATGCTGCTCGTCGCCGAATGGATCGCGCGCAGCTTTGGCAGCACGACTGTGTGGATCATCTTTGCCGTATTCTTTGTCGGCGGCTGGGCATTCCAGCTCGTCGGTCATGCCTGGGAGGGCCGCCGGCCGGCGCTCGTTGACAACCTATTTCAGGCCTTCATCGGCCCGATGTTCCTGATGGCCGAGGTGCTGATGGCGCTCGGCCTCAAGCGGGATTTGAAGGCGGCGCTCGAAAGCTAGCTGCCCGGCTTCTCTCCGGTCGGGATTTCCTTGGTGCCAAGCGCATCGGCAAGCCGGCGCTGCGCCGAGCCAGGCCGGAGCGGCTTCTGCTGGCTCTCATGCGGCACCCAGCCCGACAGCCAGGCGATCTCGAAACTCGCGCGCACGCGCCCGTCGGCGTCGGCAAAGCGTTCGGCATAGATTTCCGCCAGCCGGCGCAGCGTCGCTCGCTTGAGCGGCGTGCGGCGGCGCTCGATCAGCACATTGGTCGCGCCCATGCGGCGCAGATCACGCATCAACGCGAACACCGACTCGTAGCGCACGGTGAGCCGGTCGGAATCGACCACCGGCAGGGCAAAGCCGGCGCGCTGCAACAGCGCGCCCAGTTCGCGCAGGTCGGCAAAGGGTGCAATGCGCGGCGATACGCCGCCTTCCACCTCGCTCTCGGCCTGCGCGAAGGCCGCGCGCAATTCGCTCAAGCTGTCGCCGCCGATCAGCGCGGCGAGGAACAGGCCGTCCGCCTTGAGCGCGCGACGGATCTGGATCAGCGTGCCGGGCAGATCGTTGACGAATTGCAGCGCGAGCGCCGAGACCACGAGATCGAGCGAGCCGTCAGCGAAGGGCAGCGCCTCCTCGTCGGCCACGACGCGCAATGGCGCGTCATAAGGCGCGGCGGAGACGATGGTCGCGATCTTTCCGCTTGCCGCAAGCACGCGGCGCACCGCGTCGGTCGGCGTGCCGAGATCAACCGCGCGCGCGAATTGCCGCAGCACCACGGCGAGCCGATCGGCCAGCTCGGCGGCGACCCGGTCGATGAGAAAGGTCTCGGCCCCAAGCGCGCGAGCGCGCCGCTGGCGTGCGCGCAGCAGGATACGGTCGAAGATAGTCGGGTTGGACGGCATCTGATCCAGTTGCAGCATGAACGAGATTGTCTCGGCAAGCCAGGACGAAGCGCCCTCGCGGCTCGCGCAGGTCCGCGGCGGGCTGCGCGCGGCGCTGCGGCTCATACTCGACGTAGCGCTGCCGCCGTTCTGCGCGTCCTGCCGGGCGCCGCTCGGCGGCGGCGCCGGCCTCTGCGCCGAATGTTGGTCAAAGCTCTCGTGATCGAGCCGCCCTACTGCGCACGGCTCGGCATTCCGTTCACCTACGATCCCGGCCCCGGCCTGTTGTCGATGAGGTGATCGCCAACCCGCCCGCTTACGACCGGGCGCGCGCCACGGTGCGTTAGGACGACGTCGCGCGCAAACTGGTATACGCGTTCAAATACAGCGACCGGCTCGATCTCGCGCCCATGCTCGGCCAGTGGATGGCACGCGCCGGCCGCGAGCTGTTGACTGAGGCCGACGCGCTGGTCCCCGTGCCGCTGCATTGGCGCAGGCTGTGGCGGCGGCGCTTCAACCAGTCGCGACACTCGCCGGCGCGATAGCCGCCCGCTCCGGCGTACCGGTGCTGCATGAGGCGTTCAAGCGGGCGAGGGCGATGCCGCAGCAAGTTGGCCTGTCGAAGCCGGCGCGCGCCGACAATGTGCAGGGCGCCTTCCGCGTGCCGCCGGAACCGAGGGATCCGGCCGCCGGTTGGTCCTGATCGACGACGTGCTCACCTTGGGCGCGACCGTCGATGCTTGCGCCCGCGCCCTGCTGCGCGCGGGGGCCGCCCATGTGCTGGTGTTCGCCCGGGTTGTGGCGCCCCTGCGCGCCACCATATAAACAGGGCCGGTTTGCAGCGAACGCCCATGCCAAACATCGAAATTTATACCACCCCGTATTGCCCTTATTGCGTCCGCGCCAAGACCCTACTGAAGAAAAAGGGCGCCGCCTTCACCGAGATCGATGTCGGCAGCGATCGGCAGCGGCGCGAGGAAATGATCGAGCGCGCGAACGGCCGCATGACCGTGCCGCAGATCTTCATCGGCGACGTGCATGTCGGCGGCAGCGACGACCTGCATGCGCTCGAGCGCGAAGGCAAGCTCGATCCGCTGCTCGCGGGCAACGGGGCTGCATGATGGCCGCATCAGCCTTCAAGGCAGCGATGATCCAGCTGCGCTCGGGGCTCACCCCCGCCGCCAACATCACGGCGGCCGCGCGTTTGATCGGCGAGGCGAAGGCGGCCGGCGCCAATTATGTGCAGACTCCAGAAATGACCAATGTGTTGGCCGGCAACCGCGAGCAACTGTTTGCGGTCGTGGTCGAGGAGGACGCCGACACCTCGCTCGCGACGTTGCGCGAGCTCGCGCGCAAGCTCGGCATCTATGTCCATGTCGGCTCGCTGGCGATCAAGATTTCGCCCGACCGCTGTGCCAATCGCGCCTTCCTGATCGATCCGAAAGGCGAGATCGCCGCGCGCTACGACAAGATCCACATGTTCGACGTCGATCTCGCCGGCGGCGAGAGCTATCGCGAGTCGCGCACCTACCGCCCCGGCGAGCAGGCGCTGCTGGCCGACCTGCCCTGGGGCCGGCTCGGCGTGACCATCTGCTACGACCTGCGCTTTCCCGCGCTCTACCGCGCGCTGGCGGAAGCCGGCGCCACCATCCTGACCATCCCCTCCGCATTCACCGTGCAGACCGGCCAAGCGCATTGGCACGTGCTGACGCGCGCCCGCGCCGTCGAGAACGGCTGCTTCGTCTTCGCCGCCGCGCAAGGCGGCAAGCACGAGAGCGGGCGCGAGACCTTCGGCCATTCACTGATCGTTGACCCGTGGGGGCGCATCCTGGCAGAAGGCGGCACGGAGCCGGGGCTGGTAATGGCGGAGATCGATCTCAGCGAGGTGGCGAAGGCGCGCGCGCGCATCCCCTCGCTGCAGCACGGCCGCCGTTTCGAGATCGTCGAGCCAGTCGCCGAGCCGACGCATCTGCACGTGGTCGGGGACGGCGAATGATCCGCTACACCCTCGCCTGCGATAAAGGCCACACATTCGAGAGCTGGTTTTCCGCCTCGGCGGCCTACGACAAACAGGCCAAGCGCAAGCTGATCGCCTGCCCGCACTGCGGTTCGGCCAAGGTCGAGAAGGCGATCATGGCGCCGCGCCTTTCCGGCGGCCGCAAGCGCGAGACCGCGGTTGAGGCGCCGGCCGCGCCCGCGCCGGAGAAAGCGCCGGTCGCCATGCTGTCGCCGCAAGAGCGCGAGTTCCGCAGCAAGCTCAAGGAGCTGCGCGATCATCTGATTAAGAACGCCGAGCATGTGGGCGCGAAGTTTCCCGAGGAAGCGCGCAAGATGCACTACGGCGAGATCGAGCACCGCTCGATCTACGGCGAGGCTTCGCCCGAGGAAGCCAAGGAATTGGCCGAGGAAGGCATCGAATTCCATCCGCTGCCGGTTTTGCCGGATGAGCGAAACTAGCCCGCCGCAGGCGGGCGTGTCCCGGGCGAAGCACGAAGTGATGCGCTGCAGACGCGGGATCGTTCCAAGCTCAGCATTCGTGACGGTCCCGGATCTGCGGTGCAACGGCGCGCGCTGCACCGCGTCCGGGGCAGGGTCAGTACGCCCACACCAGTAGCGCGACGCCGATCACCACCAGCACGATGCCGATGAGCTCGCGCGGCGTGGTCGGCTGCTTGAACACGAAACGCGTCACCCCTTGCGCGAACAAGACCTCGACCAGCGCCAGCGTGCGCACATTGGCGGCCGAGGTGATGGCAAAGCCGAGGAACCAGAATTCGGAAGCGAACGCGCCCATGAAGCCGGCGAACAGCGACGGCTTCCAGGCCTGCACGATGTCGTGCAGCACCTTGGGGTCGCGCAGCCAGAGATAAAGCGACAGGATCGCCGCCTGCATCACCAGGCCGAAGGCCAGCGTGAACGTCGCCGCCAGCACGAAATCCGGACGGTGCAGCGACAGGATGGCGCCGCGATAGGCGATGGCCGAGAGCGCGAAGGTCGAGCCCGCGCCGATGCCGATCAGCGTCGAGCGCAGCGTGGCGAGCCGGCCCGCGCCGGGCTTGAGCGACATCACCACCACGCCGGCGGTGCCGACGACGATGGCGATGGCGGCAAGCCAGGTGAGCTTGTCGCCAAGGAAGATCAGCCCGAACAGCGCGACCTGCACCGGCTCGGTCTTGATATAGGCATAAGCAACGACGAAGGAGCGCTCGTTCATCGCCGCGAGCATCAGCGCGGTGGCGATGATCTGCGTGAGCGCACCGGCGACGACCCATGGCCAGAAGTCGAGCGCCGGCTGTGGCAGCGCGCGGCCGCTCGCCAGCGCGATGCCGGAAAGAAAGACCAGCGCGAAGGGAAAGCCGAATAGGAAGCGCACATGCGTGGCGCCGACCGTGCCGAGCGTCGCGGTCAATTCCCGCTGCATGGCGTTGCGCGCGGTCTGCGCCGCCGCGGCGATCAGCGTGAAGACGGCCCAGAGCATTGGCACTCCATCGTCATGCGCGCGCGAAAGGCCAGCGCGTTCATCCTGTTTGCAGAACGATGGATTGCCGGGTCAAGCCCGGCAATGACGGGAGCAGCTATGCGTTACGCCGCGGCCGGCTCGAGCTCGGCAACGGCAGGGAACTCCGTGGCCGTGCCCTTCTCGTTGTCGATGAGCAGGAACAGGTCGAAATAGCGGATGGTCGGCGCGCTGCCGGTGCGCTTGATGATCGACTGCCGCCATTCCTCGTCGTGCGCCTTCTTGGCGTCTTCCAGCGTCGGCCAGAGATAGACGCCGCCGCCGGTCCTGCCGTCGAGCTCGAGCAGGAAATGCTTGCGCCAGAGCTGTTTGTTGGCCTGCCAATGCGGGATGACGTTGCGGGCTTCTTTCGCCACCTGTTCGCGGCTCCAGCCCTTCGGCGAATTGAATTCGACCAGTTCGAGGATCATGTCGCGGTCCTTTCTAACTGCGCGTGATCTTGTCCGAAAATCGGTTCCCACTTTTCGGGATCACGCGTCGGCTCGCTCCGCCACCAGCATGTAATTGACGTCCATGTCGGACGACAATTGCCAGCGGTCGGCGAAGGGATTGTAGACGACGCCGCGTTCGCCGGTCACCCGCAAACCGCCGCGCTCCACGGCGAGCTCGAGCTCGTTGGGGGTAACGAACTTGTCCCATTGATGCGTGCCGCGCGGCAGCCAGCGCAGCACATATTCGGCGCCGACGATGGCGAGGGCGAAGCTCTTGAATGTGCGGTTAAGCGTGGCGGCGATCATCAGCCCGCCGGGCTTCACCATCGCGGCACAGGTGGCGACGAAGGCGTTGACGTCGGCGACGTGCTCGACCACTTCCATCGCCAGCACCACGTCGAACTTTTCGCCGGCGGCGGCGAGCGCCTCCGCCGTGGTGGCGCGGTAATCGACGGCAACGCCGTTCTCCTGCGCATGCGCGCTGGCGACTTCGATGTTTTCCTGCGACGGATCGGCGCCGAGCATTTGGGCGCCGAGCCGCGCCAGCGGCTCCGACAGGATGCCGCCGCCGCAGCCGATGTCGAGCATGCGGATGCCCTTGAGGCAATCGAGCTTTTTGGCGTCGCGGCCGAAGCGCTCCGCCGCCTTATCGCGGATGTAAGCGAGCCGCACCGGATTGAACTTGTGCAGCGCCGCCATCGGCCCGCGCGCGTCCCACCAATTGGGAGCGTGGCGCGAGAAGCGCTCGACTTCGGCGTGGTCGATCGAGGATGCCTTGTGCGTCATGTCAGCCTGCCGTCACCTGATTGCGGAAATCGAGCGGCGCGCCGATGTTGTGCATCCGCTCCATGCTTTCGCCGGTTCCTTTCACCGTTATGTCGCCGAAATCGAACAGGCGGCCTATGATCGACTGATCGACGTCAACGCTCTCGACCTTGTCCATGTTCATCTCGACGGTATGACGATTGACGAAACCGCGCTTGTACACAATGCGCCGGTCGGTGACGTCGATCTCGGTGGTCCAGCGCTTGAACCAGGCCGAGACGAAGGTGACGCCGGCCGCGAGCCAAAACACGATCGATCCGATCAGCCAGCTCAGGCCGGTCGGCCCCGGCTTCACCAGCGTGAGCAGCGCCAGCGCGATCAGCGACAGGATGACGGCCGGCATATAGATCACCCAGTGGATCGTACCCGAGTAGAGCAGCTTCTCGCCCGGCTGCAGAATCCGCTCGATATAGCGCATCGCCCGCACCCAAAAGTTACCGCGGCCATGTGCGCGGCCCGCCGGGCGCCAATGTTGCAGTCTCGGCACCCCGCCGGTATGTATACGCGCCTTTTGGGGCCGGCGCTTCCTCTTCGCCGGCCGTTTGTTAGCGCCTTTTGGCGCGTCCGGGAACGTCATGGCTCGCCTGGTAATGAAATTCGGCGGGACGTCGGTCGCCGATCTCGACCGCATCCGCAACGTGGCGCGCCACGTCAAACGCGAAGTCGACGCC
>Ga0187771_10004164_pt1 | contig 10168 bp, 9 predicted proteins | sample 0116_SJ02_MP15_1_FD_133139 | JGI IMG/M metagenome (GOLD analysis project Ga0187771, IMG submission 133139) | Tropical peat soil microbial communities from peatlands in Department of Meta, Colombia - 0116_SJ02_MP15_10_MG | ecosystem: Environmental > Terrestrial > Soil > Wetlands > Peat | place... | reverse complement strand
GCAGATTGGCTCTTGTCGCGGGAACTCTCCCCCTAAATGGTTCCTGCTACAAGATTTACGGAGTGCCGTCGCTCTGGCTCTCCCACAACCCGAATGGCCACGACTCTTGCCCCGGTTGATTCGCGGGAAGTCGTTCGTTGCGACCATTGCCTGCTGGTTCAGTTCCGCACCCACAACAATAACTGCCGCCGCTGCCACGCATGTCTGGACGAGGAGCCTGAGCCGGAGCCCATTCCGGTGGCGCCGCCCATCCTGATGCCAGTGCCCGGCAACGGTCACGGACATTTGAACCTGGCCACCTCGATTCGCTCGCTGCGCCTGCGCAACGGGCTCAGCCAGCGCCAACTGGCCGGACGCATGGCGGTCCCGCGTACTTACGTTTCTAAAATAGAAAACGAGAAAGCCACACCGACTCTGTCGTCTCTGGAGCGGCTGGCGCGTGCCCTGGAGGTCAGCGTGCCCGAACTGCTCAGCGGCGGAGAACGCAGCCGCCAGGAAGAAGTCAGCGAACTGGTGAAGGACCAGTTTGTCGCCGAACTGCTGCCCTTCGTCTCGCAGCTGAACGGGTTGCAGATGTCGAGCATCCTGAATCAGGTGCGGGATTTGACGGTCAGACCAAGAAGGAGTGCTTAAGTTGAATGTTTTGGCACATCGTGCCGATGAACACAAGTTGGGCGAGGGTTCCTTCGCTTCGCTCAGGACTTTGCCAGCGGGCTCCCGCTTCGCTCACGCCCGCTAAGCGGCTCAGTTTATCCGGGCAACCAGCCAACTCAGACTGCCGGGATCATTCTTGATCCCGGCTTTTTTCCGGAGTATGTGGGGACAGCCGCCCTCGGCTGTCCGGCGGAGCGAGGCTCCGCAACGCGTCGAGCGCCTGGCCGCCCTGAATCCAACCTACATCGACCCTCATCTATCCAGGATGAATCTGGAAAGAGTTACAAATGCCATCCCTGAGATTCTTGGGGATTGCAATCCAATGAACCGGCTGGATGAGTCGGTGCACGAAGCTAATGAACGCTGCCCTTCAGGCGCCACCGACGTTTCCCTGCTCGACGCCTATTCCCTCGCGGTCACAACCGCGGTCGAGCGTGTCAGCCCGTCGGTCGTGAATATCGAAGTCCATCAGAATGCAGGCCGCACCCGCTCCGGCCAGCCGCGCGAACGGCAGGGCGGAGGCTCGGGATTGGTGTTCACGCCCGATGGCCTGATCCTGACCAATAGCCACGTCGTTCACGACGCGGCGCGCATTGCAGTCACGCTGGCCGATGGACGCCGTATGCCGGCCACGCTGATCGGCGACGACCCGGCGAGCGATCTGGCGGTCATTCGTGTCGACGAACCCAGTCTGGCGGCGGCCGCTCTGGGAGACTCACAGCGCTTGCGCGTTGGCCAGGTCGTAATTGCGATCGGCGCACCTTATGGATTTCAATCCACCGTGACGGCCGGAGTGGTGAGCGCATTGGGGCGCTCGCTTCGGTCCTATTCCGGGCGATTGATTGACGACGTCGTTCAAACCGACGCCTCACTCAACCCCGGCAACTCGGGCGGGCCGCTGGTCGACTCCGCCGGACGCGTGGTTGGAGTGAACACCGCGACCATCCTGCCGGCACAGGGAATCTGCTTTGCCATCGGGATCAACACGGCGAAGTTCGTGGCCAGCCGCCTGCTGCGCGATGGACGCATCCGGCGCAGCTTCATCGGCGTCTCAGCCCAGACCGTGCCCGTGCATCGCCGCGTGGTGCGCTTCTACGATTTGTCGAAAAAGACGGGTGCGCTGGTGCTATCGGTAGAAGACGCCAGCCCAGCCAAGCGTGCGGGCCTGCGCGAAGGCGACGTGATTGTGGCGCTGGAAGGCCAGCCCGTGGCCGGCGTGGACGATCTGCACCGCCTGCTGACCGAGGTGCGGGTAGGCGTAAGCTGCTTGCTGACGGTGCTGCGCGGGACGGAAAAGCTGGAGCTAAAGGTGGTACCAGAAGAGACGCGGTAGCGGTGTCGCTGCAGCGGTAGAATGGAACGAATAGCAAAACCTGAGCCGACCCCGAAGTCGGCGATGGATGTTCTAGTCGATTCCTTCATGTGCCTGCGTGAGGAAGCGAAACAGCGAATGAGCGAGAAAGAATTCCAGGAAGCCGAACAAAAGGCGCACGAACTCGCGGATAGAATCGCAAGCGGCGGGAGCGCAGGCTAGTCCGCTAGCAACTCCTCAGGACTAGATGCCCTTACGTAGTCTTCGAAGGACATGCCTGCCGCGGGGCGGGGGTTGGCGCTCCAAGTCCCGTCGGTGTATAGCCAAATGAGGCGGTTCATGGACCCCATGTAATATTTGTTGCCAAGTCCATCGCTGGTGAATTGGAATCCGTGGGCTTTGAGAAAAGCAGCCTCCTCGGTCGTGCCCTCAACACCTGCCTTCCTCACATGGAGGTTGTTCTGGCAAGCGCAGTGAAGGAACCCGTCCCTGCCGACCTTCGGAGTTTGTCCGCACTTTGGACATCGGCCATCAAACCATGTTCTAGTCATGCAGCCATTTTACGCCGCGAAAATGCCGAACAGTATTGTCGAGCTGCAGCTCGCCCTTCCTAACTAGCATCTGTAGCGTAGGAACCTGCTAGCGGTGGGTGCCCCACGTCTCGCCGCCCTTGCGAGACGTGGGCTTTGAAGAGGCCGGAGCTTGAGGCACCCCATCTGCTACGGCTTTCCCGGCTTCGTTGCACCTTTCATTGCGGCCGCACACTTGTTGAGTGCGTCAGTCGCCTGCTCACCTAGTTCCTCCTGGGCCTCCATTGCTTTAACAAAGAGGGCGTTCACCGATTCGCTCACCGTGTACAACTGACCCGAAACGTCAACGCACTTCTGACTGATCGCCATGCTCCGGTAGATCGTCGCGACGTCGTGGCTGGACAACAACTCCTGGGCTATGTCCCCCATTCCAGAATTGGAACACAGCGCGGCATTTCGAGACGCGTCGTCCAGGGTCGTCAACAAGAGAAGTCCAGCCAGGCCGTTGAACCTAGACGGATTCGCCTTCAACGCGTCAAGAAGTTTAGGAACCATATCGACCAGCTGTTTGTCGGTGTCGAGGTTAACTCTGTCCTTTTTTGCTGTCGGCAACGAGGCCTCCAGCGCCACCGCCTGCTTATAGTCAGCGAAGGCACGCTCAGCCTGAGAAACCACCAGTCTGATTTCCTCGTCTGTGGGAAACTCCTTCAGTTTAGCCGACTGGGCTGACAACAACGATGAGAGAAAAACCAGAATAAACACTATCCGCATGGCAAACCACCTAACAGGCTCGGTTGGTCCGGCGCCCTTGGCCCTAAATTCTATACTCGCGTCCCCTATAAAAGCTCCCACGTCTCGCAAAAGAGGCGAGACGTGGGGCACCCCAGGGCTTTTCGCGGGCGAGGGCGCCTGCGTCACACGACTCCGGCATACCACACCCGTCATTGCTATCCCCTTCCCTGCTGTGGTAGCCTCATATCGGGATGACCACTTTGCACGACAAAGTACCTGCGGGGCTCACACACAAGGAAACGGAAGTTTACCGGCACCTGGACCCGGCGCGGCTCCCCAAGCACATCGCCATCATCATGGACGGCAACGGACGCTGGGCCAAGCGCCGCCACATGCCGCGCGTGGCTGGGCATCGCGCCGGGGTCGCGGCGGTGCGCTCGACCGTCGAAACCGCGGCGCGCATTCATATTCCCGCGCTCACCCTCTACGCGTTCTCGGAAGAAAACTGGAAAAAGCGCCCCGCGAGCGAAGTGGACTTCCTGATGCGCCTCCTGAGCCGTTACCTGAAGGCTGAAGTTCCCACGCTGAACAAAAACAACATCCGCCTGGAATACATCGGCCGTCAGCACGAGCTTCCCAGCGATGTGCAGGAGCGCATGTGCTGGGCGCGCGAAAGCACGGCGCAGAACTCCGGCATGGTGCTCACCCTGGCGCTCAACTACAGCGCCCGCAGCGAGCTGGTGGACGCGTTTCGTTCCATGGTCACGGCGGCCGCGCAGAACGGCGGACTTCATCATCTGAAGATTGATGAAGAGACGGTCAGCCGTCATCTGTATACGCGGCATCTTCCCGACCCCGACTTGGTGGTCCGAACCTCTGGCGAGATGCGGCTGAGCAATTTTCTGCTGTGGCAACTGGCCTATACCGAGATTTATGTGACTTCAACGCTTTGGCCCGATTTTCGCGGCGTGCATTTGCTAGAAGGCATCGCCGAATACCAGAAGCGCGAGCGCCGCTATGGCGGGCTGAACCACGCCGACGGGCACCCGCCAAATCCTTAACCGCAGAGGACACAGAGTTTCACAGGGGAATCCTCCCCGTGTGCCTCAGCGTCCTCTGTGGTTATAATCCTTCCTTGCTCAAACGCATCGCGACCGCAGTAGTGCTGATTCCGGCTGTGCTGGCGCTGATCCTGCGCGCGCCGGTATGGGCGCTAGCTCTTGTCGCCGGCACCGTCGCCCTACTGACGATCCACGAATTCCTTAGGCTAGCGGAATCCTACGGCGTGCAGCCGATCGGTTGGCCGACCTACCTGTTTGCCGGATTGTTGTTCATCACTCTGGCACTCGGCTTTGCCCAAACGCCACTTCTTTCGACTGGGCAGTTTTTGTTGACGCTGGGATTTGCCGCTGCCATCGCACCCTTCATTTTCCTGATGCGCGCCATGCGCACTGAGGACTCGCGCAGCGGATACCCCGCCGCGGCGGCCTCGGTGTTCGCGTTCGCTTACATCGCCATGCCACTCGGTATGCTGGTGCAACTGCGCCAGCATGCGGCAGGCGCGTTTTACCTGCTTTATTTGCTGCTCGTTGTGTGGGCAGGAGACATCTTCGCTTACTTCGTGGGCAAAGCCATCGGACGGCACTTGATGTCGCCGCGCATCAGCCCGAAGAAAACGTGGGAGGGCGCGGCGGCGTCGCTGATCGCAAGCGTTGCCACAGGATGGCTGCTGTTCGGCCATGCTGAGCGGATTAGCATCGCACTGCTACGGGTAGGGCTGATCGAGCGGCGCGACGGAATGTTCAGTCTAGAGCAGCCGGCGATGGCACCGGTCATCCTACTCACGATTGTGCTAAACGTTGCCGCTCAACTTGGCGATCTGGTCGAGTCGCTCATCAAACGTGGCGCGGGCGTGAAGGATTCCGGAGCCATCCTTCCCGGCCACGGTGGCATGCTTGACCGCATTGACGCCCTGCTCTTCGCCGCTCCCGTGCTGTGGTACTATGCCGCCTGGCGCGTGATGCAGTAGCTCCCGATACAACATAACCCTACTCCCCGCCTGCAAGATCATCTCCTTCTCCCTTAGAATGCCCGCGTGTACCGGTTTGGAATTGTCTGCCGCGACAAGGTGACTTGTTGGATGTTGAGTGTATGAGAATTGTATTGGTCTCCGACACACACGGACTACATGCCTCAATTCGGGTTCCGCACGGCGATCTCCTGATCCATGCCGGGGATCTAAGCTCTGCCGGGACAGATCGCGAGGTGGCTGCGGCAGCGCAGTGGCTTGGCTCGCTCCCGCATCGTCACAAGATCGCGATAGCGGGCAATCACGACTTGCTCTTTGAGCGGCAACCCACGCAAGCCGCCGCGCTCTTGCGAAGTGCCGGGGTCATCTACCTGCAGGACTCGGGAACCAACGTCGACGGGCTGTCGATTTACGGCAGCCCTTGGCAGCCTGAGTTCATGCACTGGGCGTTCAACGTTCAGCGTGGCCAACTCGCGAAATATTGGAAGCAGATCCCCACAGGTCTGGACATCTTAGTTACCCACGGGCCGCCCTACGGCATCTTGGATCAGAGAGTGCGGCCGGGAATCCGCAGACTTGCCGCGTGGGAAGACGAGGAACGCTTTGCCGGATCAGACCATGTGGGAGATGAGGAACTGCTTGCAGCTGTAGAGCTAGTCAAGCCGCGAGTTCATGTCTTCGGCCATATTCACAGTGGCTACGGAGTGACCCAAAATCAGCACACTGGCTTCTACAACGCATCGCTTTGCGACGAAAATTACGAACCGATCCACGAACCTTGGGTGATTGATATGGCCCCGCAAAGTGGGAACTGAGCGGCTGGGACGGGCTCGTTCACACCGGTGACTCACCAAGCGTGACCCGAGCTTCCCCGGCCTCGCTGCCCTGCTGTGGGAAATTGTAAAATAAGAGTCCGTCCATGAGGCGCATCGCCATCCTGGGTTCCACCGGCTCGATCGGCCGCAGCACGCTGAGTGTGGTTGAGTCTTTCCCCGACCGGTTTCAGGTCGTCGCTCTGGCCGCCGGGCGCAAGCTGGAAGCCGCCTTGGAGCAAGCCCGGCGCTGGCATCCGCGCGTCGTTTCGCTGGCGGCAGAGAAGGATGCGGACGTGCTGCGATCCCGCCTGAAAAAAGAGGGCCTGGCCGAAATCGAAGTCGTGTACGGCCCGGCGGGAACGGTTCGCGTTGCAACCCACGCCGAGGTCGACTTCGTGGTCAGCGCCATCGTGGGCGTGGCCGGGCTCGAGGCGACATACGAAGCTGTGCGGGCGGGAAAAACCCTGGGTTTGGCCAATAAAGAATGCTTGGTCGCGGCTGGGGAACTGATCACCGCCGAGGCGCGCAAGCAGGGCAAGCCGCTTCTGCCGATCGACAGCGAGCATAATGCCGTGCATCAATGCCTGCGCGGCGGGTGCATGGAGGAAGTGGAGCGTGTCTGGCTAACGGCTTCCGGCGGGCCGTTTCTGAACACGCCGCGCGCCGAGTTCGCCTCGATCACCGTCGAGCAGGCGCTCAATCATCCCACCTGGAAGATGGGCCGCCGCATCACCATTGATTCGGCCACCTTGATGAACAAGGGCTTTGAAGTAATCGAGGCGTGCAGGTTGTTTCGCCTTCCGCCGGGAAAAGTGGAGGTCATTGTCCATCCCCAATCCACGATTCACTCCATGGTCGAGTTTGTGGATGGCAGCATCCTGGCTCAGGTGTCGGTCACTGACATGCGCCTGCCCATTCTCTATGCCCTGACCTATCCGGATCGGATTGTCTCGGACCTGCGCTTCCCGGTCAGTGACTTGCGTCATCTGGACTTCTGCCCCCCCGACATGGGTAAATTTCCTTGTCTGCGTCTCGCGTACGAAGCGGTCCAGGCGGGCGGCGCCAAGACGGTAGCGCTGAATGCAGCCGATGAAGTCGCCGTAGCCGCGTTTCTGGACGGTCGCATCCGTTTCGACCAGATTCCCAGGATTATTGAAGACGTTCTGCTTACAACCAATTCTGGGAAGCTGGCCTCTATCCGAGGAGTCCTAGAGGCGGATGCCGAGGCCCGCCGCTCGGCCCAAGGGCGGGTAGCGGAAGTGGAGAAAGAAAGGCCACGGGCAACATCCTTGGCCTGATTTTGGAATCTAAAGCGGTTGGAGAGTACGTACCCCGGTTATGTCTGACATCCTGACCTCAATCGTCGCGGTGGTTGCCGTCCTGGGTTTCATGATCCTGATTCACGAGTTTGGCCACTATGCGGTGGCTAAGTGGCTGGGCGTGCGGGTTGAGGTCTTCTCGATTGGCTTCGGCAAGCGGCTGGTCGGCTTCCGCAAGGGCGAAACCGACTACCGCATCGCCGCCATCCCGCTCGGCGGTTACGTCAAGATGAGTGGCGAAAACCCGATGGATGAGCACACGGACGATCCCAAGGAGTTTCTCAACCACTCGCGCTGGCATCGTTTTCTGATCGCGGTTGCCGGACCGGTGATGAACATCCTGCTGGCCGTCGTTCTGCTCACAATCGTGTACATGGTGCATTACGAGTACCCGGTCTATCTCGACAAGCTGGCAGTGATCCAGGGCGTGCGTAAGGACTCTCCGGCGGCGCAGGCGGGCATTCAGGCCGGAGACCGCATCGCCAGGATTGATGGCATCGAAAACCCGACCTGGGAACAAGTTCAGCCTCGCGTCTGGCTCAGCCCCAACCAGCCTCTCACCGTCACCATTCAGCGTGGAGATCAGATGCTTCAGAAGACGCTGATGCCCAAGGCGGTGACAACGTCTGAAGTGGGCTCAGCCGGATGGTTCCCGGAGGAGCCGGTGGTGATTGGCCGGCTCGACCGTGGCCTGCCCGCGGAAAAGGCGGGCATGAAGGAAAACGACAAGATCGTTGCCATGAACGGCCGCCCTCTACCCTCCATCGAGGGCATGATCGAGAGCCTGCAGCAGACCAAAGAGCAGCCGGTCGAGGTCACAGTCGTGCGAGGCAGCCAGACCTTGACTTTTCATCTGCAGCCAGTTCTCGCCACGACCGAGGATCCCAAGGAGAAGCGCTACCGGCTCGGATTCCTACCCAAAGACTTGACCAAAGTCACCAGGCTGCCCTTCCCGGCAGCATTCCAGCAATCGCTGCAGCAGAACAAGAAATACTCGCTGCTGATTCTGGAGCTGGCCAAGAAGATGTTGCAGGGCAAGATCTCGCCCAAAGCCATCTCAGGCCCGATCGGCATTGCGCAGGATGCCGGCTATGCCGCGCAACAGGAAGGCTGGACGCCGCTGATGGAGCTGACCGCCGGCATCAGCCTGAACCTCGGCATCTTCAACCTGCTGCCGATTCCCATTCTCGACGGCGGGGTCATCCTGTTCCTGTTGATCGAGGGGCTGATGCGCCGCGATATCAGCTTGGCCATCAAGGAACGCGTCTATCAGGCTGCTTTCGTTTTTCTGGTGCTGTTCGCCGTCATGGTCATCTACAACGACTTGATGAAAACGATCCCCGGCTTGGCAGACAGGCTGCCTTAAGCAGGCCAGCGACCTGCGGTTGGCGCTCTTTGGCCCTCGGATTCGGAAGTCAGCGAATGCTCCCTCCGCCACAGTCTCTTCCTACGCACTCCAATATCTCGGAGGAGGGGGGAACCTTGCGCATCGCCCTTCCAATGGAGCGCAATCCAGGCATGGTTTTCTTTCTGTGTATCTGGCTGGGAGGCTGGTCCTATGGTCTGTTGCAGGTCAGCCGCGCATTGACGCATAAATTCGAGTGGTCCGCTGTAAGCGCGCTGAGCATGATGATCCTCGGAGAGCTGACCGTGACGTTTATCCTTCTCAGAGCGTTGGCAGGTTGGTATGTCGTGGTGGTCGATCCTCCCCGGTTCACAGTGCGTCGGCAGGCCCTAGGCATTGGCTGGACCGAACACTATGCGGCTGCCGACATGAGAAACCTCCGTTTTCGCCCGGCGGAAGGAGTGGGACGAGGCCGCCAACCAAGCCGTATCCTCTTCGACCACGGGAAAAAGACGGTCATGTTCGGCAGTGATTTGGATGAACCGGAGGCCAACTACCTGATGTCGCTCATCAAACAACGCATCCCCGTAACGGCGACTTCGACGCTCGATCCGTCGGGCGCCACGTTCTGGCAGGGACGCTAGCCCAGACCCGCATTTTGCGCATGTTAGACTAAGCTATTCCTATGGCTTCCATTCAGCGCAGAAAAACTGTTACAGCTATCGTCGGCGCTGTTCGCGTCGGCTCGGATGCACCGGTCGTGGTGCAATCAATGACCAATACTGACACTGCCGACGTCCTCTCGACCGTGCAGCAGGTAGCCGCGTTGGCTCGCGCAGGCTCCGAGCTAGTGCGGGTGACGGTGAACAATGACGACGCTGCTGCAGCGCTGCCTCGAATTGTTGAAAAACTCGACAGCCAGGGCGTGCACGTCCCCATCATTGGTGATTTTCACTACAACGGCCACATTCTGCTCACCAAGTATCCCGGATGCGCGCGAGACCTCGCCAAGTACCGCATCAATCCCGGCAATGCCAGCATCGGGCGGAAGGACGATTCCAACTTCCGCACCATGATCGAAGTCGCGGTGAAGTATCAGAAGCCGGTACGCATCGGCGTGAACTGGGGATCGCTCGATCAGGCGCTTTTGACCCGCATGATGGACGAGAATTCCCGCCTCCCGGAGCCGAAAGACGCCCGCGAAGTCACGATGGAAGCCATGGTCGTGAGCGCGCTGAATTCCGCGGAGCTAGCGGAGAAATACGGCTTGCGTGCCGACCAGATCATCCTAAGCGCGAAAGTCAGCGGCGTGCAGGATTTGATTGACGTTTATCGCCGCCTCTCCGAGCGCTCGAACTATCCGCTGCATCTTGGCCTGACCGAAGCCGGAATGGGCGCAAAAGGCATCGTCGCCTCGAGCGCCGCCATGTCG
>Ga0187771_10004163_pt1 | contig 10169 bp, 6 predicted proteins | sample 0116_SJ02_MP15_1_FD_133139 | JGI IMG/M metagenome (GOLD analysis project Ga0187771, IMG submission 133139) | Tropical peat soil microbial communities from peatlands in Department of Meta, Colombia - 0116_SJ02_MP15_10_MG | ecosystem: Environmental > Terrestrial > Soil > Wetlands > Peat | place... | reverse complement strand
TCCGATGAAGTCTTCCTCTCCCAGCGCGGGGCGAATACGAGTCCGGCCATTGTGCGGCATCCTGGTCGTATCGTGTCTCATGGCGCTCTGGCCATTGCAGCGCGCGCTGGATCGCGCGCGAGGTCCGGCTGCGGAAATCTCCGAGGTTCTGTACATGCCTTCCGGTTCGCTGCTGCGCCGGTTCTGTCTTGGGTACGAGGGTCTCGTCGCGGATATTTACTGGACGCGCGTGGTGCAGTACTTCGGGCGCCGGCGCATGGCCCAATCGACCCGTTTCGAATTGCTCGGCCCTTTGCTGCGTATTACGACCGACCTCGACCCCCAGCTGCTGGTTGCTTACCGATATGGCTCCCTCTTTCTGGCCGAAAAGCCGCCCGGGGGCGCCGGCCAGCCGCGCGAGGCGCTACAGCTTTTGCGCCGCGGAATCGTGGCCAATCCAGGCTATTGGCGGTTATGGGAGGATTTGGGGTTCATCTACTACTGGGATCTCAAGGACTATGACAATGCCGCGAAGGTGTTCCTGGTAGGAAGCGAAAGGCCGGGCGCGCTGGCCTGGATGAAGGTTCTGGCGGCCTCGGTGGCGGCCAAAGGCGGGGGCTACCAGACTTCGCGAATCCTCTGGCTCGACATCTATCGCCAGGCGGACACCGATTCGGTCCGCAAGAGCGCCCTCGAGCATCTCGCCGCTCTGGATGCTCAGAATGAGTTGGCGGGCCTCAACGAACTGCTGGCCCGCTACCAAATGGAAACGGGCCGACCCGCGCGTACGTTTTTCGAGCTGGTTACGCTGGGTTATTTGAAGGCCGTGCCGCGCGACCCCTCTGGAGCGCCTTATGTCATCGACAGCGGCGGCCAGGCGAGCTTGTCGCCAGCCAGCAGGGTGGACCTCCGGCTCCTCCAATAGAAATCTTCGCAGATGACGGAGTAGGACGCCGTGGAAGCAATTCGTTTTGTGTTTTGGGAGGCCATAAAGCTTTTGGGCGTGGCGCTCCTGAGCCTCTTGGCAGTCAAGGTGGTGAAGAGTTTGTGGCTGGACAGGCAAGCCGAGGACACACGACTGCGGTGGGCTAAGCGCGGCCTGTATGGGGTCGTGCTCGCTTTGGCGCTTACGGGGGCCTGGAACATCGGCTACGATTTTGCCGCTGAGATGTACTACTGGACCTACCAACAAAGCCTCGAGCGCAAAGACTTCCTCAATGCTTACGTGAATGCCGCACGCGCCGTCGAGTTGCGCCCCGGGGTCTTGCGCTACTGGCGCGCGGAAGTCGTCGCGAAGACCTTTCTCGGCCAGTTCAAGTCCGCGCTCGATGACCAGCCGGCCCTGGAAGCCCTGAGCGAGGGCAGTCTGGATGAATCCGATGCCTACCGATTTGCTTTGTGCTCGTATTTTTTGGGTCAGTACTCTGACGTTGAACGCGCCACACAGCGCCTGATCCAAGAGCATCCGTTCTACGCTGCCTCCTATGTCCTTCTGGGGCTCGCCCATATGGCCAAACGGGAGCTTCCGGAGGCGGAGGAAAGCTTTCTGCAGGCCCTGCGACGGTTTCCGAATAACCAGGCCGCGGTAGAGGGTTTGGCTCACACCTATTTTCTGACTGGGGACCGGGGGCGTGCGCTGGCGATCCTGAACGAGACCGCGCAGCGGCCTTTTCCGCCCGAAGCCAGGAAGCGTTTTGACGCTTTGAAAGACTTCTATGTCGAGTAATGGCCCGCTGACCATCCGCCTGCGCCTGGAAGACGTCATAGCGTTGGCCTTCTTCCTGATTAATCTGGCGATGCGTTTGGCGTTCCGCGGGCTGGAGCACCACACTCTGAGCCCCGCGGACGTGCTCATCATCATCCCTGCGGTGGCCTTGCTGATGGCGAAAGAGTTGGTCCACTACTTCTGGGCGGGCAGGGAGGACCTGCACGCATCTTCCGAGGCGCCCTGGGGGTTTGCGCGGCCTTATTGGGAAATAGTCCGTGACTGGTTCCCGTTCTTTATCATTCTGCTGATGTACTATTCACTGTGGGGAGATTCCACGCGGCTCCTGATCACCCACGATCGGGACAACGAGTTGATTGCTCTGGACCGGAAACTCTTCGGGTTCCAGGCCAGCCTGGCCCTGCAACGATTCATCACCCCTTCCCTCACGGCGTGGATGGATTTCTCCTATTTCTACCACATCCTGAACATTCCCGTGGTCGCCTGCTTCATTTATCTCAGGAGGCCGCGCAGGCAATTCCGCGAAGCCATGACCGGGCTTATCGTGGTTTGCTTTTTCGGTTTTCTCGGATATTTGGCCGTGCCGGCCATTGGCCCCATGTATACGCTTCGCGACCAGTACACGGTCCCCCTCGATACATCCTTGGCCCTTTTCAATCGTCAAGTGGAGTTCATGGACTACGCGCGGATCCTGCGCGACGTCTTTCCCAGCATGCACGTGGCGATTTCCTTCCTGATGTGGTTGTACGCCTACCGTAACTCCAAGCGATTGTTCTGGCTTCTCTCGCCGCTTGTTCTCAGCCTGTGGGTTTCCACCCTTTATCTCCGTTACCATTACCTGATCGATGTTGTCGCCGGGCTGATTCTGGCCCCGCTATGCTACGGGCTGTCGAACTTCCTTTTCGCGCGTTTTCAGGAGGTGCCGCTGCGAATTGCGTTGCCCGCCGCCTGGAGGCAGCGTCTCCCCTTGCCACGGGCGTCCGAGCCTGAGATGGATGCCACGGAAAAGCTCCAGGAGCGTCTATGACGGTCCGCGGGAGTGCCCGAGCCGGTGCGACGCCCGTTCCCGCCGGCTCCGAGGGCGTTTCGGACAGGGATTCGGCCGATGCATGGCGCTTGGCCGTTCTCATCGCCCTCGCGGTCCTGCCTTATGCGAACACCCTCCTGAATGATTTCCTTGTTTATGACGACCGTGTGCAGATTCTCACCAATCCTTACGTGCATTCCTTTCGTCACTGGCGGGAAATATTCACGACCACGGTGTGGTCGTACTTGGGCGTCCATCACGTCACGAATTACTACCGCCCCCTGATGGTCTTCGGTTTTCTGATCTGCTATCGGATCTTCGGCCCCCTGCCTTATGGATTTCATCTGGCCAGCGTGCTCCTCCACGCGGCCACCGTGTGTGTCATTCATCTGGTCAGCCTGCGCGTGTTTCGGGATCGCCTCCTGGCGTTCGCCGCCGCGGCACTGTTCGCGGTTCACCCGATTCACACCGAGTCCGTGGCGTGGATTTCTGCCGTCACGGACGTCGAGGTGACCTTTTTCTATTTGCTGACCTTCTGGTTTTTTCTCCAGGTCGCGGCGTCGAGCGGGCGGCGCCGCGCTTGGGCGCAAGGCGCGATGGCCGTGAGTTTTCTTCTCACTTTCCTTTCCAAAGAACAGGCCGCCACGCTTCCCTTGCTGGCGACCATTTACGAACACTGTTACCGGGATGACCGGGCGAACACGACCTGGGCGCAGAAAGCCAGTCGCTACGGCCTGCTTTGGCTGATGACCGTTGGCTATCTGTTTGCTCGGGTTCGCCTGCTGGGGTCTTTCGCAGTTCCCTCCGCTTGGGTTCAGCTCAGTTGGCTTGATGCGTTCCTTACCGCCCCCGTCTTGGCCGGACAATATCTGTGGAAATTACTGTGGCCCGTCCGCCTGGTAGCATTTTATCCCTATCAGCGAGGTATCACCCTGCTTGACCCGCGCGTCCTAGCGGGCTTGGCGGCGGTGGCCCTCTGCGCTCTGGTGTTTTTGGCGCTTTGGCGAAGGGCGCGCCAGGCATCGTTCGGGCTGGTATGGTTTGCGATCACACTCGCCCCAGTCCTCAATGCTCGTTGGTTGGGGGCCAACGTGTTTTGCGAGCGGTACCTGTATTTGCCTTCGGTGGGGTTTTGCTGGGTTGTTGCCTGGGCGTGGACGGCGCTTTGGAGGAAGGCCGCCATTCAAAAAGCCATGGCGCGAAACGCTCTGGCGGGTCTCACGGGCGTCATCGTCGTGTTGTGCGCTGTCCGCACTTATACTCGGAACCAGGACTGGCACGATGACCTGACCTTGCTTACGCGAACGCTCGCGATCGAGCCGGGGGAATATCGGCTGCATGAAGCCTTAGGACTGGCCTATTGGTTGCGAGGGGAACCGGAGGCGGCGGAACCGGAATGGCGGGAAGCGCACCGGCTGAATCCCAGCGACGCGATCGCGGTCAACTTCTTGGGGATGGTTTATGCCAAGCAGGGCCGCTTCGCCGAGGCCGCGAAGCTGTTTCGGGCGGCGATCGTATTGGACCCGAAGTTTGCATCTCCTCATTTGAATCTGGGAGCCGCCGAAGCGCAAATGGGTAGGTTGGAAGACGCGGAGCCCCATTTGCGGGCCGCCGCGCTGATGTCCCCTCTGGATATTACGCCTCACAATGTGCTGGGGAAACTCTATTTTGACAGCGGGCGCCTCGGCGAAGCTGAGGGGCAATTTCGCCAATCGGTGAACGCGGAACCGAATCTCGCCGCGTACGACTATCTGGGCTATATTTATCAGCGCTGGAGGGATTGGGATCGAGCGGAGCGCGCCTTCAAAGCCGCACTGGCGCTGAATGACTCGGACAGCCACGCGCACTTTAACCTGGGATTGGTTTATGCCTCAACCGGGCGGACTACGGAAGCGAGGAAGGAATACCAGCGTGCCCTCGCGTCGGACCCTGGCAATCAGGACGCGCTCGCTGCCTTGCGGAAGCTACAGCCGTAATCTCCCGATGCGGACTGCGCCGCGCTAGATGGGTGACGGACTCGTCTCATGCTTGGGAAGAAAGTTGAACCTGCGAATGTCCCCGGCGAAGGGCTCGCCCCTCCGCGCAGCTCCTCCTCTGCGCTCTTCGCGGGCTTGATCCTGTGCGCCGTACTCCCATACCTGAACACCTTAGTGAATGGTTTCATTTATGACGACAACAACGAAGTCCTGAACAACCCGTACCTGCGTAGCTTCGGGCATTTGAAAGAAATCTTCAGCACCGGCATCCTGGCCCACCTCGGCGCGCGTGGCGTGACCAATTACTACCGTCCCGTGAGCACCTTTGGTTTTCTGCTCTGCTACCAGTTGTTCGGTCCCCTCCCGTATGGTTTTCACCTTGCTAACGTGGTTCTGAACGCCGCGATCGTCTGCCTGCTGTTTGTTGTCACCCGCCGCATGTTCCAAAACTCGGGGTTGGCCTTTGGGACCGCGGTCCTGTTCGCGCTTCATCCTGCCCACAGTGAAGCGGTGGCATGGGTCTCCGCGGTCACGGACCTGGAGGTTACGTTTTTCTTCCTCCTAACCTTTTGGTTTTTTCTGGACGGGGCGCGGCCTGGACGCGGGCGCTCCGATTGGCCGCAGGTAGGTATGGCCGCCAGCTTTGTCCTGTCGCTTTTATCCAAGGAACAGGCGGTCGTCATCCCTTTTTTGGCCACGGTCTACGAGCACTTCTATCGGGACGACCGCCGCGAAACTTCTTGGCGCCAAAAGTTCGCCCGCTACTACACCCTTTGGCTTCTCCTCGTGGCGTATCTCCTCTTTCGAGTCCGGTTTTTTGGAGGGCTAACGGCGGTCCTGCTCACGCCTCGGGTCACGTGGTACGAGGCGTTCTTATCCGCCTTCGCGCTCGCAGGCGAGTACGTTTGGAAATTCCTCTGGCCGGTCCACCTCAGCGCCTATTATGCTTTCCAAAAAAGCGTCACGCCCCTGGACCCGCGTGTCCTGGGGGGAGTGGTGGCCTTGGCCGCGTGCGGGGCCTTATTTGTTCTGCTATGGAGGCGCGCCCGCCTCGTCTCCTTCGGGTTGATTTGGTTTTTCGCCACGCTGGCTCTGGTCCTGAACGCGCGTTGGATTGGTCCCAACGTATTTAATGAACGGTACCTCTACCTGCCCTCGATCGGCTTGTGCTGGGTCGCTGCTTGGGGAGGTTTCGAGGCCTGGGGGTGGGCCTCGCGTCGGCCGGCGGCTGCTCGAAAAGCCGTTGCTGGAGCCCTGGGTCTTGTCGCCATCCTGGCTGTGACACGCATCGTGACACGGAACCGCGAATGGCAAAACGAGGTCACTTACTACAGCACGACCCTAGCCGGAGAGCCTGATGCTGTGGGCCTTCGTATCAACCTGGGGGCAGCGTACTGGAATGGTGGAAACGCCGATGCGGCCGAGGCCGAGTGGCGGACGGCGGAAAAGCTGGCTCCTGACAATGCCATGGTTTTGAATAACCTGGGCCTTGTTTATGCGCGGAAGAAGGACGACGCGAAGGCTATCGAGTGCTTTGTGCGTTCCATGCGGGAGCGCCCCGTCTATGCCGATCCCCATCTGAACCTTGGGCGCCTCTACGCCGAACGCGGGATCAAGGAACCCGCCGAATTGCAATTGCGGGCTGCGGTTGCCCTGGCGCCTCTCAACATTCAGGCACGGAATCGTTTGGGACAATTCTATTTCGACAACGGGCGGCTGCCCGAGGCTGAGATCCAGTTCCGGAGTTCCGTTGAAAGTGAGGCGACGCCTGCGGCGTGGGATTATCTCGGCGACATCTATGCCCGCTGGGGACGCCGTGAAGAGGCGGAACAGGCGTTCCGGCGGGCCGTTGCCTTGGACGAGTTTGACAGCCACGCCCACTTCGGGCTTGCGGTGCTTTACACAGCCGCGCGGAACAATGCGGAGGCACTCAAAGAGTACGAGGCGGGGTTGCGGACGGATCCTGCCAACCCCCAAGCCCGCGCGGCCCTCCAACAATTGCGCTCCCATGAATCTCCAACCAAGCCCTGACACACCTCCGCCCGAAGGCGTGGTCACTCCCGAGGTGCCCGCCGCGCCGGTCTCACGGCGCTCGTCCGCCCTGATTCCGATCGTTTTGCTGGCCATCCTCGCCACCTTGCCTTACCTGAACATGCTCCGTAACGGGTTTGTATACGACGACTGGACCCAAGTGGTCGCCAATCCTTACGTCCGGGACTCCGCACACCTGCGGGAAATTTTCACCACCTCCGTCTGGTCCTATGTCGGCGACTACCGGGCCCGCACGAACTACTATCGCCCCGTGATGCTCCTCGGCTACTTGCTCTGTTATGCGATCTTCGGCCCTCGGCCCTTCGGGTTTCACTTGGCGAGCCTGCTCTTGAATGCCGCGGTGGTCTGCGCCCTTTTCCTGTTGACCCGGAGAATGTTTAGGTCGTCTGCAATTGCGCTGTGGGCATCCGCGCTGTTCGCGGTCCATCCCATCCACTCGGAAGCATTGGACTGGATCGCGGCAGTCACCGAACTGCAACTTGCATTTTTCTACCTGACTTCATTTTGGCTTTTTCTCGTGTGGGGCGGTATGAGGAGGGGCGTGTCGTGGGCCGCCGGACTGGGCATGGCGGGCACTTTTGTGGCGGCCCTGCTTTCCAAGGAGCAAGCGCTCACGCTTCCGTTGCTGGCCACCCTCTACGAGCATTCGTATCGCGACGACCGGCAGGAGGCTTCGCCGGCGCTCAAGGCTTTACGTTACGGACCCCTTTGGGTGATCACACTGGTCTACCTGGGAGTCCGCATTCGCCTTCTGGGAGCGTTTGCGCCCGATGTGACCCGGCGCGGCCTCAGCTCGGGTGCGGTGTTCCTGGGCGCCCTGAGCCTGGTCGGCCGGTACTTGTGGAAGATGATCTGGCCGGTTCGCCTGTGCGCGTACTACGTTTATCCCGCCGATGTGGCTTCGCTTCTTCCTTGGAGCTTGGCGGGACTCCTCGGCCTCGGGCTTTGCACAGGGTTGTTCTTCCTGCTTTGGAAAGTAGATCGTAGGGTGTCCTTCGGTCTCGTCTGGTTTCTAGTGACGCTGGCGCCCGTATTGAACGCTCGCTGGATGCCCGCGAATACCTTCACGGAACGTTACCTTTATTTGCCCTCTGCCGGTTTCTGCTGGATCGCGGGTTGGGCAGGGGTGCGAGCTTGGCGGAGGCTTTCGACCCGCGGCAGCAGGTGGCGCTGGGCTCTTGCCGGCGGGCTCAGCGCGCTCGGTGCGCTCTGTGTCCTGCGTATCGTAACTCGAAATCTCGACTGGAAAGACGACGTGACTTTTTACTCGCGCACGCTGCAAGCCTCGCCCACGGCCTACTACATGTATAACAATTTGGGGGCGGTCTACTGGAAGCAAGATAATGTGGCAGCGGCCGAGGAACAATGGCGGAAGGCGGAGGAGTTGTCGCCTGAGAATGAGTTGGTCCTGAATAACCTAGGCTTAGTGGCTTATCGTCAAAAACGTTACGCTGAGGCGGAGGCATATTTCCTGCGTGCCCTGCGAACTAAGGCGGATTATTCAGATGCTCACCTGCACCTGGGCCAGACCTATGAGAAGATGGGCATGCCTCAAGAGGCGGAACTGCAATTGCGGGCGGCCGTTTCGCTTTCTCCGTTCAACACCGAGGTACGCAATTCTTTGGGGAATCTTTTGTTTGACGCGAAACGCTACCGGGAGGCGGAGGAACAATACCGAAGCTCGTTGCAAATTCAGCCGACGACTTGGGGTTGCTGGGGACTTGGTTTCATAAGCTGGATGAATGGAGACAAGATTCAGGCCGAGCGCTTCTTCCAGGAAGCTGAGGCTGTCGAACCGTCCAACGCCCGAACCCATTCCATCCTGGGGATGTTCTATTCGGATACGGGGCGGAGTTCTGAGGCGGCGCGGGAGCTCAAAACCGCCTTGCAAATCGACCCCAACGACCCCGAGACGCTGGCCACGCTCAAAAAACTGAAGTTAGTGGCGCCGGATGCGAAACCCTGAGCAGCAAGACAATGTGCGGACTCTCCTGGTGTGCCTTTTGGGAGCGGGCGCTGCGCTGGCGGCGGTCCCGCAAGCGCCGGGCCCGGACCTGGAGAAGGGAATGGCTCGCGCTACCCTCCAGGACTACTTGCATCAGGTCGAATCGAGCTATCGCGGGGTGCGAACCCTGAGTACAGAATTCACGCAAACCTATGTTTCGGGAGGAAAAACGCGTGTGGAGAGCGGCAAAGTCTACTTCGCCAGAGGCGGACTGATGCGCTGGGATTACCAGCGCCCCCAGGTGAAGCTCTTCCTCTCGGACGGCAAGCACCTTCTGTTGTACGTCCCCGACGAAAAACAGCTCACGCGAACTCCTCTGAAGGCCAGCGAGGACATGCGCGTCCCCTTCCGCTTGCTGCTTTCGCGATTCGACTTGCGCCGGGTCTTTTCGAGGATTGAGTTTGCCGATGGAGCGTGGCCCCACGACCCCGCGGATCGGATTCTCCGCGCCTTCCCGAAGCGAGGGTGGGAGGAGGACTATCGCGAGGTGCGCATGGAACTCGATCCCCAGTTTGACATCCGGCGTCTGGAGATCGTCTATCCTGACGAGAGTGTCATGGATTTCCGGTTTGACAAACTCGCCCGCAACACGCCGCTCACTCCCTCGCTCTTTAAGTTCACCCCTCCGCCGGGAACAGAGATCATCGATCAACGATAGTCAGGCGTGTTGGGTGCCGGCGCGGCAGAATTCAGCGCTTAGCGCAGCACATACGTCCGGATAGCTTCCGCGACGCCATCCTGGTCGTTGGAGAGTGTTCGGGGCCATTCCGGCCGGTGGAGGTCGGAGCAAGAGTTCCCCATCAGGACCGGGCAGCCGGCGAATTGCAGCATCTCGAGGTCGTTGAAGTTGTCGCCGATCGCCATGACCTCGTGCGGGGAAAGGCCGCATCGTTCCGCCCACAGTTTGAGTGCCCGCCCTTTGGAGCAGCCGCGATTCATGATATCGAGAATGGACACATTCCGCGTGAAGTACTTCGTCCACGTCAAGTGGACACGTTCGTGAACCGGCGTGCCCTGGATGAGCCGCTCGGCAAGTTCGATGCGCGCGGGCGGCCCGCCAATCATCACCTGGATAGGATCGGTATCGAGAATCGCTTCGAGATCCGGCACCAGGCGCAGGCAGTGCGCGCTGGTTCTTTGGTACCAACCCTTTGGGCCGTCCGGGACGGCGTTTTCCTGCATGCTGACTTGCCCATGACCGGGCATATGGAATATGAGAACGGAATAAGGGCGAAACTCTCGCGTGACTTCCAGAACCTGCCGGGCGGTTTCTCGCGGCAGGAAATCCTGGTGGAGCACTTCGCCCGCGGGAGTTGAGATCAACCCGCCATTGGAGGTAATGAGCGTGATCGGACAGGGAATTTGTTGTGCGAAAGGCAGGGCGGAATAGAATCTTCTGCCCGT
>Ga0187771_10004162_pt1 | contig 10170 bp, 11 predicted proteins | sample 0116_SJ02_MP15_1_FD_133139 | JGI IMG/M metagenome (GOLD analysis project Ga0187771, IMG submission 133139) | Tropical peat soil microbial communities from peatlands in Department of Meta, Colombia - 0116_SJ02_MP15_10_MG | ecosystem: Environmental > Terrestrial > Soil > Wetlands > Peat | place... | reverse complement strand
CTCGGCGCGTTTGCCAGGTCAGCGGAGATCGACCGTGAAGCGGACTTATCAACCCAGCAAACTGGTGCGCAAGCGCCGTCACGGTTTTCGCGCCCGCCTCGCCACCGCCGGCGGCCGCAAGGTGCTTGCCGCGCGCCGCGCCCGGGGCCGCAAACGCCTGAGCGCCTGAGCGCCCTTACAGAGCCCCTGCATGCGCTCCATGGACCGGTTGTGATCATGGACCGGTTGCGGCGGCGGGCTGATTTTGTCGCCGCGGCCCGGGGCCCGAAAGCGCCGGGCACAGCTTTTACCGTGCAATGCCGCGACCGCGGCGACGGCGGACCGCCCCGGGTCGGCCTGACGGTGTCCCGCAAGGTCGGAACCGCCACCGAACGCAACCGTGTCCGGCGCCGCCTGCGCGCCGTGGTGACGCAGGCCGGCCCCGATGCCATGCGGCGCAGCAATGACTATGTGCTCATCGGCCGCCGCGCCGCGCTGAGTCGCGATTTCCAGCTTCTGCTCGACGACCTGCGCCAGGCGCTCAAGCGCCTCGACCGCAAGGCCGCCCCGGCCCCCTCGAACGACTGATGGCGAGATAGAGACCGATGACCGACAATCGCAACACCATCCTTGCCGTCATTCTGTCCGGCCTCGTGCTGATCGGCTGGCAATACTTCTTCAACATCCCGCAGATGGAAAAGCAGCGCGCCGCCGAGAAGGCCGCGCAGATGCAGGCGCAGACCCAGGCGCCGGCGCAGAGCCCGGCGCAGCCGCAGGCCACCCCCGCGCCGTCGGGCGCGGCGCCGACCCAGCCCGAGGCCACCCCCTCGGCCGCGCCGACCATCAGCCGCGAGGCCGCGCTCGCCGCCTCCCCGCGGATCAGAATCGACACGCCGCGGATCAGCGGCAGCATCGCGCTGAAGGGCGGCCGCGTCGACGACGTCTCGCTGGTGCAGTACCGCGAGACGGTCGATCCGAAATCGCCGGCGATCGTGCTGTTCTCGCCGTCGGGCACGCCCGAGCCGTACTACGCCGAATTCGGCTGGGTCGGCGCCGCCGGCACCACCGCCAAGCTCCCCGACCGCAACACGGTGTGGACCCAGCAGGGCAGCAACGCGCTGACCCCGACCACCCCGGTGGTCCTGACCTGGACCAACGGCGACGGCCTCACCTTCAAGCGCACCATCTCGATCGACGACCGCTACCTGTTCTCGCTGCGCGACGAGGTCGGTAACGTCGGCAACGCCCCGGTCACGCTCTATCCCTATGCGCTGATCTCGCGCCACGGCACCCCGCAGGTCGCCGGCTACTACATCCTGCACGAGGGCCTGATCGGCTATCTCGGCGAGCAGGGCCTGCAGCAGTACAAGTACAAGGACATCGACAAGGACAAGCAGGCCGCCTTCAGCGTCACCGACGGCTGGCTCGGCATCACCGACAAGTACTGGGCTTCGGCGCTGCTGCCGGACACCGGCGCGCACCTGCAGGCGAAGTTCTCGTCCAACCTGGTCGGCGGGGTCCACACCTACCAGACCGACTATCTCGAGGATCCGGTGACGATCGCGATCGGCGGCACCGGCGCGGCCAACGCGCGGCTGTTCGCCGGCGCCAAGGAAGCCGGCGTCGTCGGCATCAACTTCCCGCTGTCCTCGGGGCTCGGCGGCTACAACCGCCAGCTCGACCTCAACCACTTCGATCTTCTGATCGACTGGGGCTGGTTCTACTTCATCACCAAGCCGATGTTCCTGGCGCTCGACTGGCTCTACTACGTGGTCGGCAATTTCGGCGTCGCGATCCTCCTGATCACCGTGCTGGTGAAGGCGCTGTTCTTCCCGCTTGCCAACAAGTCCTACGCCTCGATGGCGAAGATGAAGTCGATCCAGCCCAAGCTCGCCGAGCTCAAGGAGCGCTATCCCGACGACAAGATGAAGCAGCAGCAGGAGATGATGGAGCTCTACAAGAAGGAGAAGATCAATCCGCTCGCCGGCTGCCTGCCGATCGCGATCCAGATCCCGGTCTTCTTCTCGCTCTACAAGGTGCTGTTCGTCACCATCGAAATGCGGCACGCGCCGTTCTTCGGCTGGATCAAGGACCTCTCGGCGCCGGATCCCACCAACCTGTTCAACCTGTTCGGGCTGTTGAACTTCGACCCGACCCAGATTCCCATGTTCGGCCACTATCTCGCGCTCGGCATCTGGCCGATCATCATGGGCATCACGATGTGGGTGCAGATGAAGCTCAACCCGGCGCCGCCGGATCCGGCCCAGAAGATGATCTTCGACTGGATGCCGCTGATCTTCACCTTCATGCTGGCGGCGTTCCCGGCCGGCCTCGTGATCTACTGGGCCTGGAACAACCTGTTGTCGGTGCTGCAGCAGAGCGTGATCATGCAGCGCAACGGCGCCGACTTCCACCTGATCCACAACATCAAGGACACCTTCGGGCTCAACAAGAAGACGGACGCCAAGGCGCCGCCCAAGGCGCAGCCCAAGACCGAAGCCAAGACGTGAGGATCGGGCGAAGCGACTACAACAGCGTCATGGCAGGGCTTGTCCCGGCCATCCACGTCTTTCTTGCGGAAAACTCGTCAAGACGTGGATGCCCGCGACAAGCGCGGGCATGACGAGAGAATGCGTAAAGGCTGAACTTCGGGCCACGTCGTAAGACACGAGACTTCGCATGAACACACCCGACGATGCGGAGCTGATCGAGGCCGGGCGCAAGGCCTTCGCCGGCGAGTGGAGCTTCATCTGGGCCGCCGGATCGATCGAGACGCTGCCGCCGATGGCGGGCGTCGAGGTCGCCTTCGCCGGCCGCTCCAATGTCGGCAAGTCGAGCCTGATCAACGCGCTCACCAACCGCAACGGCCTCGCGCGCACCTCGCACACCCCGGGACGCACCCAGGAGCTGGTGTTCTTCGAAGGCCCCGCGCGGGTGGGGCTACGCCTCGTCGACATGCCGGGCTACGGCTATGCCGCCGCGCCCAAGAGCAAGGTCGCGGCCTGGACCGCGCTGATCCACAAGTTCCTGCACGGCCGCGCCTCGCTCGCCCGGGTCTACGTGCTGATCGATGCCCGGCACGGCCTCAAGGAGGTCGATACCGAGGTCCTGAAGACGCTGGACCGCGCCGCGGTGAGCTACCAGATCGTGCTGACCAAGGCCGACCAGGTGAAGGCGGCAGAACTCGCGGCGCGCATCGCCGACGTGAAGGCGGCGCTGGCCAGCCACCCGGCGGCCTTTCCGGAGGTGCTCGCCACCTCCTCGCGCACCGGCGCCGGAATGGCGGAGCTACGCGCGGCGATCATGCGTATAGTGAGGGAGCGCGGACAATCATGACGGTCTTGCTTCGGCTCTTGATCGTTTGCGCCGGCCTGATGGGCGGCGCCGGCGTGGTGCTGGCGGCGATGTCGGCGCACGGCGAGAACGCGGCGCGCCTCCTGCCGGCCTCCTCGATGCTGCTGTTTCACGCCCCGGCGGTGATCGGCGTGGTGCTGCTCGCCGAGCGCGCGCTCGTCGCCCCTTGGCCCGGCGCGGCGGCGGCCTGCGGCTTTCTCGCCGGCGCGGCGCTGTTTTCCGGCACCATCACGCTGCATCATTTTTCCGGCCACGGCCTGTTTCCGATGGCGGCGCCGACCGGCGGCACGCTGATGATCCTGAGCTGGCTTGTGCTGGCGCTTGCTGGCGTATTGCCGAAGGGCTAGAACCCGGGCCACGTTTTCGAGAGCCGGAATTCAAGAGCCGAGACCGCCTCATGACCGACGCGAACCACATCGCCCCGATCGACAAGGCCCGCATCCTCTCCGAAGCCTTGCCGCACATGCAGGAATACGACGAGGAAACCATCGTCATTAAATACGGCGGCCACGCCATGGGCGAAGAGTCGCTGGCGAAGCAGTTCGCCCGCGACATCGTGCTCCTGGAGCAGACCGCGATCAATCCCGTGGTGGTGCACGGCGGCGGACCGCAGATCGCCACCATGCTCAAGCGCCTCGGCATCCAGTCGGAATTCGCCGCCGGCCTGCGCATCACCGACGCCGCCACCATCGAGATCGTCGAGATGGTGCTGGCCGGCTCGATCAACAAGCAGATCGTCGGCTACATCAACGAGGCCGGCGGCAAGGCGGTCGGCCTGTGCGGCAAGGACGGCAACATGGTGATGGCCAGCAAGGCCACCCGCACCATGGTCGATCCGGATTCCCACATCGAGAAGGTGGTCGATCTCGGCTTCGTCGGCGAGCCGGAGCGGGTCGATCTGACGCTGCTCAACCAGTTGATCGGCTACGAGCTGATTCCGGTGCTGGCGCCGCTCGCCTCCAGCAAGAGCGGCCAGACCTTCAACGTCAACGCCGACACCTTCGCCGGCGCCATCGCCGGCGCGCTGAAGGCCAAGCGCCTGTTGCTGCTCACCGACGTGCCGGGCGTGCTCGACAAGTCCAAGCAGCTGATCTCGGACCTCTCGATCAAGGACGCGCGCAAGCTGATCGCCGACGGCACCATTTCCGGCGGCATGATCCCCAAGGTCGAGACCTGCATCTACGCGCTGGAGAAGGGCGTCGAGGGCGTCGTCATCATCGACGGCAAGACCCCGCACGCGGTGCTGCTCGAGCTGTTCACCAACCACGGCGTCGGCACGCTGATTCACAAGTAGGCACACGCTTGCATTCTCGGGAGATTGGAGCACGAACCATCCAAGCTCCGCACTGTCGTCGCCCGGTTCAACCGGGCGACCCAGTAAACACCGAGGCCTGCGGTTCAGGTTTCGGGCGCCGAGGCTACTGGATCGCCCGGTCAAGCCGGGCGATGACGCCGAGGATGGGGCGCGGCACGGCACCAACTCACGCGATGAGCCGCGGATCGGGACGAGCGCGGCCATGACCAAGCCAAGAACCGCAATCTCGCTCGCGGTGTTCGCCGCCGTTGCGATGACGGCCCTCACCTCCCCTGCCCGCGCCGACCTCAAGCTGTGCAACCGGATGAGCTACGTGGTCGAGGCGGCGCTCGGCCTCGACGACAAGGGCACCACCGCGACGAGCGGCTGGTTTCGCCTCGACCCGGCGCAATGCCGCGTGGTGCTGCAGGGCCAGCTCACCGCCGAGCACATCTACCTTCACGCGCGGGCGCTGCCGGTCTATGGCGCCTCGCCGGCGCCGCAGAGCGGATCGGAGCAGCTCTGCGTCGCCACCGACAATTTCACCATCGCGGCGGCGCGCCAGTGCCGCGGCGCGCAAGTCGCAGCGCCGTTCACCGAGATCAAGCCGACCCAGGGCGAGGACGGCAACCTCGTCGCCTATCTCGCCGAGGACGCCGCCTATGACGACGAGCAGGCGCGGCTCGCCGGCATCCAGCGCCTCCTGGTGATCGCGGGCTATGATGCCGCCCCCATCGACGGCGTCGACGGGCCGAAGACGCAAGGAGCGCTCGGTGCGTTCCTCAAGAGCCAGAGCCTCGCCGCGGACGCGGTCGCCGGCGCCGACTTCTTCACCACCATGATCGCGCGGGTGCAGGCGCCGTCGGCCGCCGGGCTGACCTGGTGCAACGACACGGCGCACAAGGTGATGGCGGCAATCGCCACCGACGACGGCCGCACCGTCGTCAGCCGCGGCTGGTATCACATCGACCCCGGCAAGTGCCTGCATCCGGACATCTTCGGTCAGCCAAAGCGCATGTATTCCTTCGCCGAGGCAGTCGATAGCGACGGCCGCGCCATCAAGATCAACGGCAAGCCGCTCAACTGGGGCGGCACCATGATGCTGTGCACGCGCGAGACCAAGTTCGAGATCAACGACCAGGGCGACTGCGCCGCGCGCGGCCTCGTCGCCAGCGGCTTTCGGGAGGTCGATCTTCCCACCGGCCGCCTGCTGCGCTTCGGGATGCCGTGATGATGACCGCGTCTTCGCCGACCCCGCGCGCTTTCGATCACGTCGACACCTGGGTGTTCGACCTCGACAACACGCTCTATCCGCATCACCTCAACCTGTGGCAGCAGGTCGACGCGCGGATCCGCGATTTCGTTTCCGACTGGCTCGGCGTCGACAAGGACGCAGCGTTCAAGATCCAGAAGGACTACTACCGCCGCTTCGGCACCACCATGCGCGGCATGATGACCCTGCACGGCGTCAAGGCCGACGATTTCCTCACCTTCGTTCACAAGATCGACCACTCGCCGCTCGAGCCCAATCCGGCGATGGGGGCGGCGATCGAGCGCCTGCCCGGCCGCAAGCTGATCCTGACCAACGGCTCGCAGGAGCACGCCGATGCGGTGCTCGGCCGGCTCGGCATCGGCCACCACTTCGAGGCGGTGTTCGACATCATCGCCGCCGAGCTCGAGCCGAAGCCCGCGCCGCAGACCTACGCGCGCTTCCTCGATCGCCATGGCGTCGATCCGACCCGGGCGGCGATGTTCGAGGACCTCGCGCGCAACCTGAGCGTGCCGCATCGGCTTGGCATGACCACGGTGCTGGTGGTGCCCGACGGCACGGGCGACGTGGTGCGCGAGGACTGGGAGCTCGAGGGGCGCGACGCCGCCCATGTCGATCACGTCACCGACGACCTGACCCGATTCCTGCAGACGTTGGCTGCACGGCGCGGCCCCGCACCGGCTTGACTTGAGGCCGGCAGCTCCTAAAAAGCAGCCCCCGCCGGGCATCTGCGATTGCCAAGAATACTGTTAGAGTGCATGAGGGCTGCGTCGATACGCCGCGGCCCCTCCCGCAAAACCGCCGGCACCGCTCACAACCCGCCGAATCCTCGAGGAAATTGCGATGTCCCTGACCGCCCTGGAATCTTCGATCACGACAGCCTTCGACGCCCGCGACAGCGTGAGCTCGGCCACCAGGGGCGAGGTCCGCGAGGCGGTGGATCAGGCGCTGGAGTTGCTCGACCGCGGCGAGGCCCGCGTCGCCGAGCGCGGCAGCGACGGCATCTGGAAGGTCAACCAGTGGCTGAAGAAGGCGGTGCTGCTCTCGTTCCGCCTCAACGACATGACGGCGATCGCCGGCGGTCCCGGCGGCGCGGCGTGGTGGGACAAGATCCCCTCCAAGTTCGAGGGCTGGGGCGAGAACCGGTTTCGCGCCGCAGGCTTTCGCGCCGTGCCCGGCGCGATCGTGCGCCGCTCCGCCTTCATCGCCAGGAACGTCGTGCTGATGCCGTCTTTCGTCAATCTCGGCGCCTATGTCGACGAGTCCACCATGGTCGACACCTGGTCCACCGTCGGCTCGTGCGCGCAGATCGGCAAGAACGTGCACATCTCCGGCGGCGTCGGCATCGGTGGCGTGCTGGAGCCGCTGCAGGCCGGCCCGGTGATCATCGAGGACGACTGCTTCATCGGCGCGCGCTCCGAAGTTGCCGAAGGCGTGATCGTGCGCAAGGGCGCGGTGCTGTCGATGGGTGTATTCCTCGGCGCCTCCACCAAGATCGTCGATCGCGAAACCGGCGAGACTTTCGTCGGCGAGGTTCCCGCCTATTCCGTCGTCGTGCCGGGATCGCTGCCGGGCAAGCCGCTGAAGAACGGCGCGCCGGGACCCGCATTGAGCTGCGCCGTGATTGTCAAGCGTGTCGACGAAAGGACCCGCGCCAAGACCAGCATCAACGAGCTCTTGCGCGATTGAGGTTGCAACCCAACATGACCGCGGCGTGGGCTGTGGCTGACGTGACGAATCGAAAGGGTGCTTCCGTGGACTGGCAAATGTTCCTGTTCTCTACGGGCGGCCGAATCACGCGCGCGCAGTTCTGGCTCGCCGCTCTCGTCTATTTCTTGATCACGGTCGTGGCCAGCGCGGCCGCGCTGTTCATCATCATCGCGCCACCGAGCGAACTCGCCGCGCTCGTGCTCTATGTCGGCGGCGGGTTGCTGTTCGGATGCATGTTCTTCTCGGCCATGGCGGTCACGATCAAGCGATTGCATGACCGCAACAAGGTCGGCTGGTGGAACGTGCCGATGGCGGTGCTGCCAAGCCTGCTGTTCAGCGCCAGCAACGGCCTCGTCAGCGACTCCACCGCCGAGGTGCTGTGGCTGATTGCCACAGTGCTCGCGCTGTGGGGCGTGATCGAGCTCGGCTGCCTGCGCGGCACGGTGGGGGCGAATCGCTTCGGCGAGGATCCGCTCGCCGGCGTGGCCGCGCCGACGACCACGTCCGCGTCCCCCGCTCACGACCTGCCCACGATGTTGTGATGGCCGCCGATCCCATCGCCATCGCCCGTGACCTGATCCGCTGTCCGTCGGTGACGCCGGCGGACGCCGGCGCGATCGGCGTGCTGGAGCGTCTGCTCGGCGAGGCCGGCTTCACCGTGCACCGCCTCACCTTCAGCGAGCCGGGAACGCCGGACATCGACAATCTCTATGCCCGCATCGGCAGCGAGGGGCCGCATCTCGTGTTCGCCGGCCACACCGACGTGGTGCCCGCCGGCGACGATCAGGCGTGGCGCCACGGCGCGTTCTCCGGCGACGTCATGGACGGTGAGCTCTACGGCCGCGGCAGCGTCGACATGAAGGGCGCGATTGCCTGTTCGGTGGCGGCCGTGCTCGATCACCTCGCGGCGCGCGGCGGCAAGCTGAGCGGATCGATCTCGTTCCTGATCACCGGCGACGAGGAAGGCCCCGCGGTCAACGGCACCGTGAAGCTGCTGCAATGGACCGCGGCGCGCGGCGAGAAATTCGACCACTGCATTCTCGGCGAGCCCAGCAACGTCGAAGCGCTCGGCGACTGCATCAAGATCGGCCGCCGCGGCTCGCTGTCGGGCACCCTGATCGTCGACGGCGTGCAGGGCCATGTCGCCTATCCGCATCGCGCCAGCAACCCGGTGCCCGACATCGCCGCGCTGATCACCGCGCTGTCGACCGAGCCGCTCGACCACGGCAGCGCCCATTTCCAGCCCACCAACCTCGAATTCGTCACCGTCGACGTCGGCAACCCGGCCTGGAACGTGATCCCGGCCCAGGCCCGCGCGCGCTTCAACATCCGCTACAACGACTGCCACAGCGAACAGTCGCTGAAGGAGCTGGTCGAGACGCGGACGGCGAAGGCGAGCGGCAACCGCGTCAGAGCGCGGATCGAATGGGAGCCGTCGAACGCCGGCGTGTTCATCACCTCGCCCGGCCCCTTCACCGACACCGTGGTCGAGGCGATCGCCGCGGTGACCGGCCGCAAGCCCGACCTCAACACCGGCGGCGGCACCTCCGACGCCCGCTTCATCACCCACTACTGCCCGGTGCTGGAATTCGGCCTGGTCGGCCAGACCATGCACCAGGTTGACGAACGCGCGCCGGTTGCCGATCTTGAGCGCCTGACCGACATTTACCGTCGGGTGCTCGATCGGTATTTCGCATGACGGACATCCTGGTTCTCACCGCATTGCCGAGTGAGCTGAAGGCGGAGCGCGCGCCGGCGGGCGTCGCGGTGCGCTACTGCGGCGTCGGCAAGGTCAACACCGCGATCGCCACCACGCTGGCGCTGACCGAAACGAGGCCGCGCCTCGTGGTCAACTACGGCACCTGCGGCAAGATCGCCGCCGGCGTGCAGGGGCTGATCGAGATCTCCCGCGTGATCCAGCGCGACATGATGGCGATGCCGCTGGCGCCGCGCGGCGTCACCCCGCTCAGCGATGAAGCCGGCGACGCCGAGCACGGCCACAGTTCGGGCTTCGGCGGCGCGGTGTGCGGCACCGGCGACAGCTTCGTCACCTCGACCGACCCGTGGCTGATCGAGAACAGCGTCGACGTGGTCGACATGGAGCTGTTCGCCATCGCCAGCGCCTGCGCCCGCTTTAAAGTGCCGTGGCGCGCCTTCAAGTTCATCACCGACGACGCCAACGACCTCGCCCACGAGCACTGGACCGCCAACGTCGCGAGCGGCGAGGACCTGTTCTGGGACGCGCTGCACCGCGAGGTGCTGCGGCGAGGATAAAGTCTGCCTAACGATACGTCGCAGGTTGCTTCACTCGTCATGGCCGGGCTCGTCCCGGCCATCCACGTCTTCCTCAGATGAGCCGCCGTTAAGACGTGGATGCCCGGCAGACCTTAGTCCTGGCGATCCGTCGAAGACGGATCGCGCTGGCCGGGCATGACGGAGACAAATAACGGCTCACCGCTTAGATCATGATGCGATTACAAGGAATCGCATCCTGATCTCATCCGTTTGCTTGAGCATGCACATATCGGAAAACCGGTTTCCACTATTCAGGATCATGCTCTAG
>Ga0187771_10004161_pt1 | contig 10172 bp, 11 predicted proteins | sample 0116_SJ02_MP15_1_FD_133139 | JGI IMG/M metagenome (GOLD analysis project Ga0187771, IMG submission 133139) | Tropical peat soil microbial communities from peatlands in Department of Meta, Colombia - 0116_SJ02_MP15_10_MG | ecosystem: Environmental > Terrestrial > Soil > Wetlands > Peat | place... | reverse complement strand
TCATACTCCACCACGCGAGGGAGAAGGTTGAGCTTCTGGACGCCTTTCACCTCCACGACCTTCCCTCCGGACAGTGACACGTTGAGGTCCTGGCAGATCGTTCCGAGGCCTCTAGCCACCCTGCCCGTGGACCTCAGGACCCTTCCGAGATAGAGGGCGACCCTCCCGACCAGCTCCGGGTCCCCCCTGACTGGGTCCAATGCAACCTCGACAAGGGCGACACCCAGCCTGTCCAGCGCGAAGTGCCTCGATGTCGAATCCTCGCCTATAATCCTGGCAGCGTCCTCCTCCAGCGTCACAGATTGCACGCCTACTTTCTCGCCTCCTACGTCGATGGAGCCTCCGAGCCCGACCACTGCGGTCCTCTGGAATCCCCCTGTGTTCGAGCCGTCGATGACAATCTTGCGCATCACGTGGACCTCGTCCATCACGTTTGACCCCAGCGTCTTGGCCACCAGAAGGGCCGAATCCAGCCCCTCGGAGCTTAACGGGTGGGGAGGTTCCTCATCGGCGTCAACCAGGCAGGACGACTCCGGGCTCCAGAAGTACTTGTTCGATTTCCCCTTCGAGAACTCAAAGACAGCGGCCGGGTCGACACCACCTGTTTCGCTCTGCGCTGGGCGGAGCCTTCTTTCGAAGTTGTACGGGAGGACTTCGGACTTGATCGGAGGGCAGTGGCAGAAGAGCTTGGTGCTGCACGCCAGCTGCTGATGGATCTCAAGCCCGACCAGAAGCTCACCGGAACTATTGGCTCCTGCCAAGGATTCTACCCCGGAAAAGTGCGAGCCGTCGTCTCTCCCACCAGATTCGCCACCATGAGCTCCTTCGCCTTTGCCACCGTCTTGGAATTGCCGAGGGCCCACATGGCCTTCACGAGCGCCGTCTCAGCAAGCATATCTTCGAGGGGGAGGACGCCGGCGTGAAGGAGGTCCCTCCCTGTATCGTAGACGTTCATGTCCACTCTCCCGTTAATGCACTGCGAGGTCATGCACACCAAGCCTCCTCTCTTGATGAAAGTGCGGAGCTCGTCAGCCACTTCTCTGCTCACGTGCCCCAGCCCCGTCCCCTCTATGACGAGCCCCTTCATCCCTCTCCTTCGGGCTGCTGCGACTATGGACGCTTTCATGGACGGATAGAACTTCAGTAGGGCCACCCTGTCGTCGAACCTTGTCTTCGGTTTGAAGGCTCCTCCTCTACCGGGGAGTCCTTCGGCTGCGTACTCGATGCCCGACCTCCCCCACACAGCCGCCAGGGGCACCCCGACTGACACGAATGCGTCGCGCCTGCTGGTGTGGTTCTTCCTGACCCTCGTCCCGGCGTGGAAGGCGACCTTGTCGTCGCTCTCCCCCAGATGCATGGCCACGTACACCCCTGCAAATTCGGCGCGTCCAGCCACAGACACGGCTGCCACCAGGTTCAGGGGCCCGTCGGAAGATGGCCTGTCGGACGATCGTTGGGCTCCCACGAGAACCACGGGCACGGGGACTCCGATCAGCGCGAAGCTCAGTGCCGCCGCGGTGTATCCAAGGGTGTCCGTACCGTGAGTTACTACTACGCCATCGACCCCATCGTCGACCGCCCTCCGAATGCGCTGGGCCAATTTGGTCCAGTGCTTCGGCGTCATGTTCTCGCTGAAAACGTCAAACACGAATTCAGGCTCGACCCGGGCGACGATCGACAGTTCCGGGACGAGGGAATGCAACTCGGCCGATGAGACAGCGGGATGCACGGCACCTGTTCTGTAGTCGATCCGACTTGCGATCGTCCCCCCCGTGCCGAGGATGAGCACCCGGGGGAGTCCCTTTGCTGCTCTTGGGGGTGGCGGAGCCGTGAAAGAGGGCTTCTCCCCCTTCGCCTTCACTCGTGCCCCCTTGAGCCCGGAAAGGCTCAGTCCTACGTTGTATCCAGACTTCAGCTTGAGGACGACGTGTTCCTCGTCCCCGTAGAGGTATCTCGGGACGAGGGTCCCCGTCACTGCGCCCCACTGCGTCTGTACCTCAAGGATATCCCCCACGGAGGCGCCTGCTTCCTGGAGGAACCCAAGGGCATCTCCCTTGTATCCCGAGAGGTCGCCCATACAAGGGGAGCCGACCCGGTTCAGTCTTAAAGCATTACCAGTCAGCAAGAGCTCAGTGTTAGTTGGCCAGCCTCCCCCATCTCACGAGTCCTAGAAGCAGCCGGTTGATGGCGAAGCGGATTTGAACCGCCGATCTTGATGGGGCTTCATCTAGCCTTATGCAATCTGGCCCAGCGTGGCTCGTAAGTGCGCGTGATGCGAAATCGAAGTGGCCGTCCTTACTGTTGCAAATTTCTCGCCGCAGACACGAATTTCATGTAGAAGCCCGGGATTGAGTCGAAGACGAGCACCTGAGAATTTGTCCCCGCCACTCTTCCCATTGAGATGGTGACATCATTCTGTTGAAGTCCTTCGAATACTCCTTTTGGTGCGTTGTAGGTCGTAACATTCATGGTTACATTTCCAAACTTTTGCGTCGAGGTTCCAACTACGTTCAGCTCTGAATTTTGCATCATGGTCTTGAAATCCCCTTCCATCTCAAAGTAAAGAGCGAAGATACCGATGGCGAAGCTGTACTTTAGCGCGCCCTCTGCTTGGAATCCTGTGGTGTCGCATCTACCGTCGTTCACCATGACAACGTCGTAATTCTTGTCATAATACGCCAGTATTGAAGATTGATTGTCAGTGATCTTGATTCCTGTGGTCTGAGTGCCGTTGACTATGAAATTTCCTATGGGATTGTACGATGAGGTCCACGTCAGATTTTGCTGTGGGACGTATTCGATTGACACTGACGAGAAGAGAGAAATTAGTGAGGTGAAATTGAAGTAGGGTGGAACATAAGTGCTTGTTGAAATAGACTCTGTAGTCGTCGAAGTCGTTGCACTAAAAGGCGAGGATTGCTTCGGGGCAAGGTAGCCTTGTGCTGTTCCAATGGCGTTGGAGTTCACTGATGTGACGCTAACTGTCGTGCACACTGTCGAGGTAGCTGATGTCGATTCTGAATTATAGGTCAAAGTCTCAGAATTCGAAGTGTTTGCAGAAGAAATTGAGCTAGCTACGAACCTGGATTGTGAAAATAGTATGGCACTTGCGACACCACCCGCCGCAATGATGATGACCACTCCGACCAACGCTACCTTCCGTATGGTTATGGCCTCTCGTGTCATCTAGGTGCGACGAGTAATTGCCATTGCTGAATTTATGCCTATTTTCGAGAACAGCCCTAATGCCTTGTTGGTGACAGTGGGATTGTAAGAGAGTTCCTTGGGGTACTGTTCCGGAAGCAGATCAGAAGTCCTGCACGTTATCTCCACGCTCGTCGGGTTTGATTGGTTCAGCTGGATTTGAACTGGCGATTTTTGTGAGGTTGGACGGACACCTTAGGGCAATGGAGCATTGCTGCCTTCTGGATGGGGGCTCCTAATCGAACGGATAATGCCCCACAACGAGCCAACCGCCGTGGCCGTGCCAGCGACAAGTAGTATCCATCCATAGATGATTATGATGGGCATAGATGGATTGCATTGGACGTTCGCAGGCGGGACACATCCGTATATGGTCTGAACCATCTGGGAGCCAACAAGAGCGATGGGGATGCCGATCAACAAGCCGACGACCAGCATGACCCTCCTCGTAACCGTTACACCCAGTTAGGTTCTCTCTTTGCTGGATATACGCCTACTCACGAGAAAGGCAAGTGGTTCTTGGGAAGTCCTTCCATCGTAAACCTGAAGTTTCACCCTAAAGGAGCACTTGCGTTGATGAGTGACGGCATCTATTCAGTCTTCAAGACCGCTGACGAGAAGTCTATAATCCTCAGGGCGCTGCGCCGTGGCGACTTAGACGCTCTTCTCTCCTTTGCTAACGGTCTTGTGAGAGAGAAGAAGCAGAATCGGGAACTGGGCGTTATCTCGTTCGACAAGAAGATGACACGGGCCATCGAGAAGGCATTTCTGGACAAGACCCTGCTCAATCTGGCGAAAAGAAGGGGGGTCAGCGTCGCCGCGTTCCACGGCAGCCAACTGGTCGGACACTGTGACGTCGCTGGAAGGAGTTCTAGAGACGAGAGGCACACTGGTGTGTTGGGCATTGTACTAGCTGACGGGTATCGCGGGGTAGGGTTGGGAGAAGAAATGGTCAGGACTGCACTGGTCCGAGCGTCCAAACTCGGGATCTGGGCGATAGAGCTGGAGGTCTTCGCAACTAACGCGCCTGCAAGACACGTCTATGAGAAACTTGGCTTCAAGACGTTCGGAACCGTTCCGAAGAAGGTAAACAGGGACGGCAAGTTCATAGACGTTGTTGGGATGTACGTGCATCTGCCTCATCGCTCGTGAGAACGATCCAGCGATTTAGCTGGGGTAGGAGAATGGCCAAGCCTTGCATTGCTTAAGATGTAGAATCGAACCCATAATGGGTACAAGCCCCGCCGGGCCCGCAGATACAATTAGCATAGAGCGGTGAGAATCCGACGGGATTCGATTAGAGTGATAATCGAATCTCGTTTGACGGTTTGTGGTTATCAGCGATCGGACGCCCAAGCCGAGGAAACGCCCTGGCTAATCTTGTCTAGTTCTTCCTTCGTTGTCTTCATCAATCCGCCACGTGCCATCGGCCTCAAAAGAAACTCCAGAACTTTCCAAAAGCCATGAAACTCTCCCTCGTTGATGTGAACAAGTCGCGTCTTTCCCCCTGCTTCTCCTGGTTCCAATCGGTACGTCTTTCTTGATCCTTTGAACGAGCCTGAGGTGTACTCTATGGTAATCTTCTTTTCAGGTTCGAACTCAGTAACGCGTGCTTCAAACGCCATATTCTGACGCGCGAATTGCCCTGTAAGCTGAACGGTCGAGCTCATAGCAATGGGTCCCTCAGATGTCTTCTTGATTTTCTCCCCAGGCCGGAGTAAGAACCATTTGTCAAGGTGGTCCCCGTTTGATATGTAGCTCCAAGCTTCTTGAACTGGGCATTCAATAGTTGTGCTTGCTTCTGTCCTTATCATTTCAATACTCCCAGGTTCAATCTATGCATATTCTATTGTCCAGTCGCTCCCTATCATACGAATAAATTCCTTCGCTTGGGGTTCACACTCTTACCGGATTGAACTCACCCATGATCAGGCTGAATCCTTGGCTCAGAGTGCCGGCCATTTCACCGAAAAGCGCGCCTGCTTCTGGATCTTGCATGATCGCCCTGACGGCGGAATCCCTGGAGCTCCGGTCCTTATAGTGATCTACCTCAACCCAAACTTCTTCGTCTTTGGAAGCAGAGACCACACTGGCTATACTGGTCGAACCCTCGAAAGCCTCAGTCGAGCTCATTTGGTAGACCTCCCAGCTCTGTGTCCCATGTTTCTTGTACATTTCAATGAACTTCTTCACTAACCGGATCATTGCGTCGTGTTTTTTCATCGGGAGCTTGTACACGAAAATTTGCACGTGTTCAGAAGAGCTCATAGCTTTGGCCTTGCCTGCAACGGTTAATAATTTGGCAAGGGAGCAAACGGTAAGTTGGAAGAAACCGAACTGAATGGTGAGTCAAATGGGGGATCTGAAGTTCCATTGCTCCCCAACTACTCATTCAAGAACTGCCCAATCCAGACAAGTTTGGGAGTGCTCGGAAAGAAGTGGACCCTTCTGATACTGCGGGACATTGGCTTGCTCAAGATAGATCGATTCAACCAGATTCTCGCCACTCTGCCTAGGATGCCGCCGAAAGTCCTCTCGACTCGCCTGCACGAGCTCGAGAAGGAAGGGTACATAGAATGCGTCGAGAAACAGAAGGTCCCAATGTTGGTCAGATGGGCCCTAACCCGGAAGGGGAAGGACGCCCTCCCCATACTCATGAGGTTCATCGCCTTCGGTTCAAAGTGGTATCCTGACATCGTGTTTACTGACAAGACCCCTAGATCACTGGGTGAGCTTTTCACCGTCCCCGAGGCAAAAGAGATCATCGACGGCTACACCTGACATTGCTTTCCACATTGGTTTCTAGCAGATCCGTTATCGTCCTCTATGTCCTGATGTTGTAACTGAAGGTAGGATTCGCTTAATTCTCCTAAGCGCATCCCGTCGGAGTCAAACCCAGTTCGTCTCACGTGGGGTCTTGCTCGCCTAGCAGTCTCGGTGGCTGGATTAAACAGGTAAAAATCGGTTGGGCCAAAGCATTATTCAGTAGCTTGCCTCATTTCATGCTTCGGCCCATATAGGGACCGGCGCGCTCGTACCCAAGCTTGCGATAGTAGTTTCGTGTCCCAACCGCGCTCGCGACAAGCAAACTCTTGGCGTCGAAGTCCTCGGCTGCGACCTTCTCCATCCTCCTCATAAGGTCAGCGCCCAGCCCTCTGTGCTGCCAAGCTGCGGTGTGTCTGTGCCCCACTCGGACAGTCCTCCCGTAAACCCTAAGCTCTCTGACGACAGCCGAGCGACGCATCTCAGGCCTGTGAGCCAGTGCAGACGGGATGCGCATCCTGACGAACGCAGACACGATACCGGAGCGGACGAACTCATAGGAGCCGAACACTTCCTCGCCGCCCGACGCCTCGTATCTCATCTCCGTGTACTCGAGTGAATCCTCCTCCGACATCGCCTCCGGTTCTCTGAGCACCACTTCCCGACACCGGATGCAATTGCAGGAGTACCCTTTCTCCCGTGCCCTCCCCAAGACCAGCTGCCTCAGGTTGCCCGCCCTGACGCCGCCTTCGATCTCTTTCGCCGGTATCTCCCTTTGTATGCGCATGATCCTGTGCCAACCTGGGACGAATCTCTTCATCTCGCTCAGTAGTTCGACGACTGTCTCGAGGGAATAGGGCTGGTATTGCCCCCTCTTGAATTGGCGTGAGAGAGGGGTGCCCGGTACGACGAGGGTCGGATACATTTTCGACATATCAGGCTTGAACGCCTCGTCTTCGAACAGTCGGCGGAGGTCCTCCAGGTCTCCCTCGGGAGTTGCGCCCGGCAGGCCTGGCATCATGTGGGCCGTCACTTTCAGGCCTGAGTCTCTTGCGACCTGGAAGGCGCGCTCCGTGTCCTCCACCGTGTGCCCCCTGTTGCTCTTGGAGAGAACTTCATTCCGGAGGGTCTGCACTCCCATCTCGAGTCGCGTCATACCATAGGAGAGCATCAGATCGATGTCCTGTGGCCTGCACCAATCAGGCTTCGACTCGATGGTGAGGCCAACGCAGCGGCTGGAAGACGATTCGTTGGACGCCTGGGCCTGTTCAAGGGAGGAAGACTCAGTCCCGTTTAGGCCGTCGTACACGCCCTTGACGAATGCCTCTTGGTACTCGCGAGGGACGGCTATGAAAGTCCCTCCTTCGATGATAGTCTCCACCTTGCTAACCTCGTGGCCGTTCGCTTGATATTTCGCGAGGCACTTTCGCACCTGCAGGTATGGGTCGAACCCAGCCTCCAGCGCGGAACTCATTCCGGGGCTCTGCGTGAGGTATGACTGAGGGGTACCGTAGCGTGGCCCCCCAGGGCAGAAGGTGCATGTACCGTGCGGGCAGGCAAAGGGAGCGGAGAACGCCGTGACGACCACTATCCCCGAGGCGCTCCTCCTGGGATGGACACGCAGCATTTCCTCGAACTCTGTCCGTGCCTCCAGAGAAAGCGAGGTGATTATTTCCGAGTTGGTCAGGTACCTGTCAAGGGCGAATTCCGTGGCCGCGCGCTTCTTTAGTTTCTCTAGCTGGGCCCTAGAGCCCACTTTACCCTGGGATACCTGCTCCGCTACGAAGGCTAACGCTGCCTCTAACCTGGGCTGAACCTGCTCGGTCACCGGCGCAACCAGTTCTGACCCGGCTTGCGCTTCAGAGTAAAGCGTTTCTCGTAGGTCCGCCTGTTCCTGACCTTAGGGATCTTGCTTGTCTTAGGCTTAGCCTCTAGCTTGGGAGTCTGCGATCTGACTCATGGGCTCTCTAGAAGAGTTTCCCAGCCTTTGTGACTGAAGGCAGTCAGTGATGAGCTGAGCTGCTGACTTCCGTGAGTCGGCATAGTTGGCTATTCTACCTCCTATTCATTGCGACTTTCGCTGGGGATTTAATCTTTCTTGAATCCAAGGGTAGCCAATAAGCCCGGACCAATTCGGTCAATAGACTCCCCCATAGCAGGGAAAACGACTTTGGTCGCGTCGAAGAAGCCACATTTCGAGTTCAATCGCGAAAGGCGGTCCTCGGATGAAGCATGACTCGGCTTCCACCTTTTTTCGGTCTCGACTTCGAGAGCAGTCAGGTTCTTCCCATCGAAAATTATTGCATCAGGAGTTCGCTTCTCTTTGACATACTCCGAAAGCACGAATACTCGCGCGCCGGAGGACCGCAACTGATTGGATAACCAGAGTACCACTTGATCGTGGAAGTGCCGAGATTGCAGACGACGAGCAGTAATTGTAGGGTCATCGTTCAACTTCCTCAGTTGGGGGGCCTTGTTCCGAGAGTTGAGAGACATTCTTGTCCTAATCTCCTTCGCCCTTTCTTCCCCAACCCATGATTCGAGCGTTCTGCCCTTGTTCATAGAGATTGAACCTTTCTTGAAGTTACCAGAGTTGATCACAATCCCTAGTCGGTACCCTTCCTTAACGCACTTTCTATTGCAGAATCTGTTCTTGCTTGTTATCGCCAGACCACAAACAGGACAGAGATGCAAGGCGAACCAAGGGAGCCGGAACTTTCATATTAACGAGCCGGCAGACTACACAACATAATACGTGGAGGTCTCCGAAAGTGATCAAGATTGAGAAGTCGGTCTACTCCCCGCCTGAGAAATCAGACGGCAAGCGAATCCTCGTCATGACCCTCTGGCCCAGGGGCGTCTCCAAGGACAAGATAGACGTCTGGATGAAAGAGCTGGGAACTCCCCGCGACCTTATCAAGCGTTACAAGTCAGGAAAAATGAGCTGGAAGGAATACGCCGCCGCCTACCGCAGGTCCCTGGAGGGGAAGGAGGAGCTGCTCCAAAGGCTCGCCAAGGAATCGAGGAAGGGCACTATCACATTGCTGTGCACCGAGAAGGACCCGGAATCCTGCCACAGGTCGCTGCTCAAGGAAGCCATAGAATCTCTCGGGTAGCGAAGTCCCCCTCTAACTGGCTGAAACCCTTTAATGTGTGTTACATTTGCAGCTACGTGAGTGTGTGCGGTTTTCTGACAGATTAGTCTGCTAAGATGCCCGTTGCTGCCGTGCAGGCTATGGGGAAGGGGGGTCGGGGGGATAGGGATACTTTGCGGTCGTTAAGCGCGGGTAGGCAGAGGTGCGGCGGTGCGGCGATTTTGGTGGGGTTAGACGGTCAGACCTGAATCCTCTATCGCTATGATTTAGGTTGGCTTTTACGGTCAGCTAACGAGGAAGTAGAGAGTCCCATTTGGGGACATGGCTAATCCGGCTTGAGGAAATCCATTGCTACTCTTGTGCTGAGTGAAGACGAAGACCGATGGGAAATCGAATGGAGTTGAACATGCTGTCAGGTTCTCCGAGGAACCATCTCGGAAAGTGAGTGTATATCCATCGCAAGTGCCTCCGGTGTAGGTTCTTCCTGTAATGTGAGAAAAAGTGACGTTCTTGTAAGTGAATGACTGGGGAATCGAGCTGTTGTCCTCCATGTAATAGAAGGAGCCCACTCCCTGTATGTTCAAGACGCCATGGCTGCCAAGTAACTGTGGCTGGGCGTTTTGAGCTGTGATTTCTGTTGTTGCTGTCTTAGTGACGTAACCGACGAGATACCCTGCCCCTGCTCCCGCCAGTATTGCCACCACCAGCAGAGACACAATCACCCCATTTCTCATGCCTCAGAGGGTAGCCGCGAGGGGTGTATAGTGCTACTCATGAGAACGGCCCGAAGGGTATGCGTGCGGTAGGTGCGGCCAGGTACCTACCAGAAACGGTCGAGTGGACTAGGCTTGAAAAGCAACCTTCGCGCTTCTTCGTATGAATGGACGAAGGATTCTCCAAGGTTTGTTGTCCGGTAGAGGTTCGGCATCTTCGTAGAAGTGATGTGGATGGAAATGTCGGGGGATTCGATGTGGCCCGACTTGAGTAGCTGATCTAGGTACCCCTTAACGCGCTTTCTCGGTTCGTCGCCTAACGCTCGCCTCACGGAGTATGTTGTCCTAGGTGTCCCGAGTGTTGACAGTATTACGTAGGCCTTGTCCATTGTGAGTT
>Ga0187771_10004160_pt1 | contig 10174 bp, 10 predicted proteins | sample 0116_SJ02_MP15_1_FD_133139 | JGI IMG/M metagenome (GOLD analysis project Ga0187771, IMG submission 133139) | Tropical peat soil microbial communities from peatlands in Department of Meta, Colombia - 0116_SJ02_MP15_10_MG | ecosystem: Environmental > Terrestrial > Soil > Wetlands > Peat | place... | reverse complement strand
GACGCGTTCAAGTACGAAATCACGTCGCACGAGATCACGCAGAGCAACGGCTAACCGAATCGCACGGCTCGCATAGGTGCACGTGCATCGCTGGGAATTTCCGCGCGGTCGGATGCGCGGACGCACGTTTGTGTGCCTGCATGCAGATTGACTTCGGTGTGCGATTAGGTTAATAAATTTGTGCCGTGGGGGTGAAGGCAGTAGCGGCGTTTCGCAGTCCCCGAACGACTGCCCGCAAGACATCGCCAACGCGTGTGATTTCTAACTTCAGGGCCAAGGAAGGATTGCCATCCTTACGAATCTCGTAGTTCCTAAGACGGGCGGAATGAACACGACTAAGGTCAATGTCGTGAAGTGGTTGAAGAGCGAAGGCGACGCGCTGAAACAGGGCGAGCCGGTCGTCGAGCTTGAGACCGAGAAGGTGAGCTACGAACTGGACGCGCCGGTCGACGGCGTTTTACTGAAAATCGCGGCGCGCGAACCGGCGGAAGTCGAAGTCGGGGGACTGCTCGGCTATATTGGCCAGCCGGGCGACAAAGCGCCCGCAGTCTGAGCGCGTTTCGGATTTGGAGAGACACATGGTACCTGCCAACCAGCTTTCAAAAGAACGTCTGACCTGGATGTACACGCAGATGCTGCGCATCCGCGAGTTCGAAGAGCGCGTGAAGCGCACGTTCGTGGAGCATCCGGGCGTGATTCGCGGCCACGCGCATCTGGGCGACGGCGCGGAAGCGAGCATTGTCGGCGCGCTGGCCACGCGCGCGGAAAACGATCCCGTGATGCCGAGCTATCGCTGCCATGGCTACCCACTCGTGCTCGGCACTCCGGCGCGCGCGCTGATGGCGGAGATTTACCAGCGGCGCGACGGCGTGTGCAAAGGATTCGGCGGATCAATGCACCTTTCCGATCCTGCGCATCACTTCCCCACCGCTTCGGGAATCATCGGACAGGGCATCGCCCACGCGGCGGGCGTTGCGTATGCAGCGCAGGTGAAAAAGACGGGACAGGTCGTCTATTCGTTTTTTGGCGACGGCTCGTCGAAGCAGGGAGCGTTTCACGAGACGCTAAATCTCGCGGCGGTATGGAAGCTGCCGGTAGTTTTCGTGCTCGAAAACAACATGTATCAGGCCTACACCTACTACAAGCTCGAGGACGCCAACGCGATCGCAGGCGATCCGCTTTCGCAAAAGGCCAGAGCGTATAGCATCCCCGGTGAAACCGTCGATGGCACAGACGTGCTCAAGGTCTACGAAGAAGTGGGAAAAGCAGTCGATCGCGCGCGCGCTGGACAGGGACCATCGCTTATCGAATCGCGCTTCTATCGCTTGAGCCCGCATGGCAACGCGATCACCGTGCCGCCCGTGCCGACGCAATTCCAGGAGCACGAGGCGATCGAAGTCTATGGCAACAAGGCGGAATTCGAAGAGGCAAAGAAAAACGATCCGATCCTGAAGTTCCGCGCGCAACTGATCGCGAATGGCACGCTCACCGACGCCGAAGCCAAGAAAATCGAAGATGGCGTGCGGGCGGAAATGGAAGAGGTGGTGAAGTTCGCACTGGCAAGCCCGTTGCCAACGCCGGAAGACGCGGTCAAGTACGTCTACGCCTAGCGAGAATAAGGAGACAAACATGCCGCGCGAAATGATGTTCGCCGAAGCGATCGCAGTCGCGATCACCGAAGAAATGCAGCGGAATCCGAACGTCGTGTTCTATGGCCAAAACATGGCGATGACGGACCGCGATCCGTTCGTGCGCAAGTTCGGGAAGGACCGCGTGCGCATCACGCCGATTTCGGAGACGGCGGAGCTGGGTATCGCCGTCGGCGCAGCGATGAGCGGCTTGCATCCTATCGTCGAGCTGTACATGGCCGAGTTCATGCTGGTCGCATTCGACGAAGTCATCAACGAAGCGCCGCGATTGCGCTACATGTCCGGCGGCCAGGTGAAGGTGCCGTGCGTATTCAAGGCAGGCTTCGGATTTGCCGCGGGCTGGGCGGGCCAGCACTCGAATTGCACCTACCACGCGATGATGGGAATTCCCGGGCTCAAGATCGCGCTCCCGTCGACGTCCGCCGACGCAATGGGCCTGATGAGAGCGGCGATTCGTGACGACAACCCGGTGGTCTATCTGCACCACTACATGCTGACGATTGATAAGGGACCGGTGCCCGATGGCGAGCATTTGGTCCCGTTTGGCGTCGCAGACGTAAAGCGCGCGGGGACCGATGTCACAATCGTCGCGACCGCATGGATGGTCAAGAAATCATTGGCTGCTGCCGAGATCCTCGCGAAGGAAGGCATCAGCGCCGAAGTGGTCGACCCGCGCACGCTCGCGCCGCTCGATGTAAAGACGATTGTCGACTCGGTGAAGAAAACAGGGCGACTCGTGCTCGTCGACCAGGCGCCGCGGCACGCTTCCGCTGCCGTCGTGATCGCCGGCGAAGTCGCAGAACAGGGATTCAAGTATTTGAAGGCGCCGGTGAAGATGGTCACAGCGCTCGACACTTCGGTTCCATACAGCGAGACGCTTGAAAGCTACGTCCTGCCGAGCGAGCAGAAGATCGTCGACGCGGTGAAGTCTGTTCTTGCTGTGCATGCCGCGGCCGTCTAATGGTGACGAGACACATGACTCGTCTGGGCAAATTAACCCGTACCGCTGTGATTTTGGGGCTCGCCTCGTTTGCGTTTGCTTCCGCGTCGTTCGCGCAAGAATTCAAGCGCCCCACTCCGACCGCTGCGGATTGGGCGGCACTCGCCAAACTTCCCGACTTCACCGGAGTTTGGGAAATCTCAATGGGCCCCGCGCCGTCGACATCGCGGATTATCAACCCGGCGATCGGCGTCCCCTCCATGCGGCCACCGCAAATTTCTTTGACTCCCGAATACGCCGCAAAACGCCAGGCGCTGCTCGCCAGCGCCGAGCAAGACAATCAATCGGCGAACTGCCTGCCGCCGGGAATGCCCGGAATCATGTCGCAGCCGTACCCGATGGAATTTCTTCTGACGCCCGGCCAAGTGACGATCGTAATCGAGGCGTATTCCATGGTGCGCCACATCTACACCGACGGACGGCCGCTGCCGGAAGATCCCGATCCGAACTTTTTCGGCACTTCGATTGGCCACTGGGAGGGCGACACCCTCGTCGTCGAGTCGGTCGGCTTCTCCACGCAGACAGAAATCGAGCCGCACGTTCCGCACAGCGACAAAATGCGCATCCTTGAAACGTTCCGCCTGGTCGATCCGAATACGATGAGTATCGAAACCACGGTCACCGACCCGGAAGCGCTGACGGCTCCCTATGTGACCAACCGATTCTTGAAGCGGCATCGCAGTTGGACGATCGCGGAATACATCTGCGAACAAAACAACCGAAATTTCGTGGATAAGAGCGGCAAGGCGGGAATCAATCTGACGCCGCCGAGCGATGCTTCGCCGGCGCCGAAGCATTAGCGCTACTGCACGTGAACACGGAGGCATCGAATGCCTATCAACAGCGCGGTGAAAAAAGTCCGTTTCGCAGCGTTGATGCTTGCCGGCCTGATCGCCGCAGGAGCACGCACCGCGGGCGCGCATCACGGCTTCGCCGTGTTCGATACGACGAGTCAGAAGACGATCGTCGGCATCGTAAAAGAGTTCCAGTGGACCAATCCGCATACGTGGGTGTGGCTCGATGTGACCAACGATAAAGGCACCGTCGATACCTGGGGCTTCGAGGGAATGAGCCCGAACTTTCTGGGGCGCCGCGGCTGGTCGCGGAATACGCTCAAGCCGGGTGACAAGATTACGGTGACGTATTTCGCGCTGAAGGACGGTTCGAAGGGCGGCGCGTTCCTGAGCTTCAAGCGGCCGAATGGCGAGGAACTTTCGATGTGGAAGGGCTCGCCGACCGAAGACAACTAGCGCGAGCGCTACGGGGATTGCGTCCGCGCTTTCGGCAATCCTGATTACTTCCGACGCTTACGCGGTTTTGATTTCTTCGATGGTTTTTGCTTCGACGCTTTAGCCTTGCGCGTCTTCGTGCGAGCTTTCCTGGCTTTTGCCTTTCGCTGCGTTCTGTGCGCCTCTGCGGTGGAAGATCTTCCATGTCCCGGAAATTGCGCGATCGTCGATTCGAAGGCTTTTTTCACGGTTTCGTTGAGCGGCTTCCTGCGCCACTCGGCGTCGAGCACTTCGGTTCCCCAGGGCCCTTTGTAGCCGGCTTTCAGCATCGCGTTGACGAAGCCCTTCACGTCGAACTCGCCATCGCCGCAGAACAGCCGGTGATTAATCGCGTCCTCGCGCAGATCCCACGGGCACTCCCATGTGCCGTCGTTGATGTCGACCGAGATGACGTATTCTTGGGGAATGCTCGCGATCTTCTCGTGCGGGATTCGCAATTTCGAAATGTGCCAGAGTTCGAGGTTGAGGCCGCCGTTTTTCGCACCCGCGCCTTCGATCAGCTGCATGGCCTTTCCGACCGAGTCGATATCGCAGAACGGCATCATTTCAAATGCGATCGGCGTGCCGTGCTCGGCGCCGTCGGCACAGAGCTCGGCGAAAGACTCGATCATTCGGTCCATCGTGGCTTGGGTCTTGAAGAAATTGCCGACCTTGAGGTGATGTGGCCGAAGGACGTCGGCTGCTTCGAGAAGCTTCTGGCGCAGGATGTCGGACTGCCGCTTTTCTTCGCCATCGAGGAACCAGCCAGTAAGAAATTCTAGCTCGAGGTGCTTGATGCCGTTGTCGTCGAGGATCTTTTTCATTTCTTTCAAACTATACTTGCGAAGGGTGTATTCGAGGTCGGCATGCCAGATGCCGATGCCCTTGAAGCCGGCGCGCGCCACAGCCGTTACGCGATCCTTGAAATCGTAGGGACTGTATTCGTGATCGGTGTGCGGATCGGTCCCCGCGATCGTCCAATAGGCAGCCAGCAGTTCGATGTTTTGCGCCATCTCTGATTCCTCGGTGCGCCGGTCGAAAAAGGCAGCGTTCGGCATGCTATTCCCTGCGCGGCATTGAGTCAACGAGTACAAATGATTCGATGTTATCCTCTGCAGTTCATTACCGCGGAGAAATTATGCTGCTCGAGGGACAAGTCGCGATTGTGACCGGCGGAGGGCGTGGGATCGGCCGCGCAATCGCGCGCAAGTTTGCATCGGAAGGCGCGGCAGTGGTGGTCACGGCACGCACGGAAACGGAGATCAAGCAGGTCGCCGATGAAATCACGCGCGCCGGAGGAAAGGCGTCCACCGTCGCAGCGGACGTTGGGCGAGAGGCCGATTGCGAAAAAATCGTGGCGGCGGCGCGGCGCGCCTTTGGCGCGGTCCACGTTTTGGTCAATAACGCCGCAACCTATGGTCCCGTGCAGCCGATCGAGAAATGGTCCGCGCGCGACTGGGACGAAGTGATGGCGGTAAACCTGCGCGGACCGATGCTGCTTTCAAAACTCGTGCTGCCGGAAATGTACGAGCGCAAGTCCGGCGTGATTCTCAACATTTCGACGGTTGGCGCGAAGGCCGCGTTTGCATTGAGCGGGGCCTACACTGCGTCGAAGGCCGGTCTTATCGGCTTAACGCGCGTGCAAGCGGCGGAGAGCGGCCGCAGAGGCGTGCGCGTCAACGCGCTTTGCCCAGGGCCGGTGACGGAAACGAAAATGTCGCAAGACCTGACGCGCGAATTCTCGGCGTACTTCAAGTCCGGCGCGGACGAGGCGTTAAAACAAATGCTCGAAGGGATTTTGCAAGGAAGGCCCCAGACGGCGGACGAAATCGCCGCCGCGGCCTTGTTCCTGGTTTCCGATCAATCCCGCGCGATTACTGGGCAGACTCTGAATGTGGATGGCGGAATGGTTTTTTACTAAGTTCTTCGATCGCACTGTAGCCGCGCCGAGCAGTTGTCGCCACAACTCGGGCTCCCGCTTCAGCCCAATCCAGGCCATGGACGCCAACGGTCCCCACTAAGTAGCAGAGCGTCACGAAAACAAACAGCGCCGCAAACAGCGCGAGGAACAGAAGTTCAGCAGCAATCAGTTCGCGCACGAAGTAGAGCTGCAGGATGAACAGTATCGAAACGGTCCAGATAATCCGCTTCCGCGTTTTCGGTTCAATCGACCCAACGAACCCCTTCAACTTTTCCCAAAATGCACCCATTGACTGTGGTTTCAACCTCCGCGGGATTAGATGCACAGGTAGTACCAAAAGGACCGTGCGCTAACTGATTGAGATTCCGTGCGATGAGCGAGTCGCAATATGAGAAACGGAAAACCGTTTCCGTTTCTTAGGAATGCGACAGTTACGGCAGGACAGGATTTTGCGGGCAAAATTCGTCGCCGAATTTTGTCGAGCGACGAATTTGATTCGATTTTGTTTCGGGCGAAGGAGTTGCGACTATGCTCAGCGGCCTTCGAACGGATAGCGATCCTGCGCGAGCACGGCGTCCGCAACATGTTCGCGCAGCGCAATCGTATTCACAGGCGCGTGCTTCGTGAAGCGACGCAGAGCGGCGAGCTGGGTCAGCAGCGTGTCTCCGTCGGACGTGGCCGCGAGCGCCGTGCGAGCCTCCTTTTCGATGCGATCCATCGCGTCGTAGGTGAACACCCGCGTCGCCTCCGCCATCAAGCCCGCCGCCGGGCCGCGCGCCGCAGCGGCCCTTTGCGCGCGGAGCAGCGACGATTCGATCGCGTAAATATCCATCACGATGTTCGAAAGCGACGCCACGATTTCTTGGTGATCGGCGAGCTTCTCGCGCAATTTCTCGACGGCCGATCCCGCCGCCAACAGAAACACCTTCTTCGCCTGGCCGAGCATGCGCTCTTCTTCCCCCAATTCACCAGTGGGAGGCTCTTCGAATGACGAGCCCGAGAGAAGCTCGTCGGCGAGCTTCTTCGCTGCGGGAATCAGCGGCAGCACACCCGCCATCCCGCGCTTCATCAGCATCTGAATGATAAGCATGCGGTTGATTTCATTCGTACCTTCGAAGATGCGATTGATGCGGCTGTCGCGATAGGCGCGCGCCATCGGATAATCTTCGTGGAAGCCGTAGCCGCCGAGGATTTGCAGCCCTTCGTCGACGCAATAATCGAGCGTTTCGCTACCGACGACCTTGCTGATCGAGCTTTCGATGGCGTATTCCTCAAGTACCTGCATGGCCTGTTTCACCTTGTCTGCGCCGGAAGCGGAGGCTGCCGTTTCGATTACGCCGGCGCTGCGGTAAATCATCGACTCGAGCGCGTAAATCCGAATCGCCATTTCGCCGAGCTTCGCCTTGATCAGGCCAAACTGGCTCAGCGTTTTTCCGAACGCAGTCCGCTCCCGCGAATATTTCGACGCCTCTTCGAGCGTCCGCTTGGAGCCGCCAAGACAAGAAACGCCGAGCGTGTAGCGACCTGCATTGAGCGTGTTGAACGCCACGATGTGGCCTCGGCCGATTTCGTGCAGCAGATTTTCCTTCGGCACCGGCGCGTTTTCGAAAAACAGCGCGACGGTGGAGCTGCCGTGAATCCCCATCTTGTTCTCTTCGGCGCCGATGGTGAAACCCGGCGTGCCGCGCTCGACGATAAATGCCGAAAATTTCTCCCCATCGACTTTCGCGAACACGATGTAGACGTCCGCGAATCCGCCGTTGGTGATCCACATCTTCTGGCCGTTCAGGATCCAGCTCTTCCCGTCTGGGGAGAGCACAGCGCGCGTGCGAGCCGCGAGCGAATCCGAGCCCGCCTGCGGTTCCGACAGGCAATACGCCGAAAGCAGTTCGCCGGCTGCGATCTTGGGGAGATACTTTTTCTTTTGCTCTTCCGTACCGAAATAGATGAGCGGAATCGCGCCGATTCCGGTTGTGCCGCCGAAGGCGACCGCGAACGACGCGTACACGCTGATTTTTTCGGTCAGCACCGTTGCCGAAATCTTGTCGACGCCCGCGCCGCCGTACTCTTCCGGAATCGTGGCGCCGAGAAGGCCGATTTCGCCGGCCTTCTTGAGCGTCTGCGCCATCAGGCCTTCTTTGTGCTTTTCGAGATCGGGAATGGCCGGAACCACTTCCTTGGCAACAAACTCCGCCGCGGTCTGACCGATCAGCCGCTGCTCATCGGTGACGTCGGCCGGAGTGAACACATCCGCCGGGCTCGTCGTCGAAACCAGAAATGCGCCGCCGCGATTGAGCGCCTGAGAGACCGTCATCGTCGCCATGTCGTTCCCACCCTTTCTGCGCCGCGCGGCGCAGCCGAAATTCAGAAAATCTTCAGGCGGTGCGCTCGAAGATGCCCGCTGCGCCCATACCGCCGCCGATGCACATCGTCACCATGCCGTAGCGCGATCCGCGGCGCTCCATTTCGCGCAGGATCGTCGACGTAAGCTTCGCACCCGTGCATCCGAGCGGATGGCCGAGCGCGATCGCGCCGCCATTCACGTTGACCCGCGCCGGATCGAGCCCCGCGACCTTGATTACCGAAAGCGCCTGCGCCGCGAACGCTTCGTTCAATTCGATCACGTCGATCTGGTCGAGCATGAGACCGGCGATCTTGAGCGCCTTGGGAATCGCGAAGACTGGCCCGATGCCCATTTCCTCGGGCGGGCATCCGGCCGTCGCGAACGAGATGAAGCGTGCCATCGGCTTCAGCCCGAGCGACCGGGCGCGCTCCGCGCTCATCAACACAGATGCCGCAGCCGCATCACTTGTCTGCGAGCTGTTTCCCGCCGTCACGACGCCCCGCGCGTGAAACGCGGGCTTGAGCTTCGCCAGCGCTTCCATCGACGTGTCGGCGCGCGGTCCCTCGTCCGTATCGAATTTCACCGTGCGTGTTTTGGGCGTCGACGCGCTGCCGTTTCCATTCGCGCCATTTTCCAGATACGTGTAGCTCACCTCGACGGGTGCAATCTCGTCTTTAAATTTTCCCGCCGCAATTGCCGCGAGCGCCTTTTGGTGGCTCGCAAGCGAAAATTGGTCGGCCTGCTCGCGCGAGAAGCTGTATTTCTTTGCGAGGTTCTCCGCAGTGAGACCCATGTTGAGATAGGTGTCGGCGTAGTGATCGATCAGCCAGGGATTCGGCGAGATTTTGTGCCCGCCCATCGGAACCATGCTCATCGACTCGGTGCCGCCCGCCACCGCCACGTCGCTCTGTCCCGAAATAATCTGCTGCGCAGCGATCGCGATGGCCTGCAAGCCGGACGAGCAGAAGCGATTGATCGTCATCGCCGAAACATTCACCGGCAGGCCGGCGCGCAACGACGCGATTCGCGCGACGTTCATTCCCTGCTCCGCTTCCGGGGTTGCGCAGCCAATCACAACGTCGTCAATTTCGGCCGGGTCGAGGCCCTTGGCTCGCGCAATCGATTCTTTGATGACGACCGCAGCCAAATCATCCGGCCGCGACGTGCGCAGCGTGCCGCGCGGGGCTTTTCCAACGGCCGTCCGAACCGAACTGACGATCACTGCTTCCCGCATCGCTCACCTCGCTGTTTGCGGCGAACTTCACACCCGTAACGACTCCATTGGATGCCAGTGGGTGAAAAAAAGCAACTGGGCGGGTGAGATGCGCGGTGCTGCGTCGAACACAATTTTCAAACGCGCGTTTTCTTACTGCCGATGAAACTTGATCGTCACAGTCATTTCCACGGGAATGGGCTGTCCGTTGAGCATCGACGGCGCGTATTTCCACTGCCGTAGCGCGTCGAGTGCAGCTTGACGCAAGACTGGAGGCCCGGACAGCACTTTCATTGTAGTCACTTTGCCGGAAGCGTCGATGGTCGTGTCGACCACAACGTCGCCTTCAATTCCGGTTTCGCGCGCCATCGATGGATACACAGGCATGACGGAAGAAACCAGTTGTGGCGGTTTCAACGCGCCACCTACGCGAATGCGAACTGGACCTTGCGGCGCCTGAGGAGCAGGCGGCGCGATCGAATTTCCAAGCGCCGGGAGATCGCTGCTCCCAGTGTTCACGCCATCGAGCGCAGGCGCTGCGTCCGCGCCGGCTAAAACGTCTGCCTGGGTGCGCGACGTTGGATGTGCGTTCATGGCGGCAAGAGCGAGTGGCGCCTTTGCAGCAGGCTTTTGTTCCGCGGGAGCGACCACCGCGACCTGCGCGGGCTGCGATTCCTTGCCCGGCTTCGAAACGGGATGAGCCGCTTCGGTCGCGCGTGCAGTAACGGGCGGTGTCGCGACTGCGACCGGCTCGTTCGCAAGGGCTGGCTGCGCCGGAG
>Ga0187771_10004159_pt1 | contig 10174 bp, 12 predicted proteins | sample 0116_SJ02_MP15_1_FD_133139 | JGI IMG/M metagenome (GOLD analysis project Ga0187771, IMG submission 133139) | Tropical peat soil microbial communities from peatlands in Department of Meta, Colombia - 0116_SJ02_MP15_10_MG | ecosystem: Environmental > Terrestrial > Soil > Wetlands > Peat | place... | reverse complement strand
CCAAAAAGTTGTACAAAGTATAATAATAGGCTGGGATTCTCCAAATGATTATGGCATCGGCTATTACGTTGAGACAACTAAGATGCTTGAACCAAACACGTGAACATGCGAGCTATTGTTAATCTAATTGTCATTCGACCGTCTGTAAACACCCTTTTACGTTCGCATTGCGTTCAAAATAATATAAGATAGGTAACAATAGTACAAAAAATTGAGGGGCATATCAAACGGATTACACTGATTAATTCCCAACAACCATCAAAATGGCGTCCAAAGAGGCTATAACTATTGGAAGAGACTTGTTATTTTTGAAACTATAGACTTCCGGTAAGTCCGTCTTTATAACACTGCAAAACTACATATGGATATTTGTCTAAAAAGCACGCTTGGAAGGTACCTCATTAGTTTCATAGGTTGTTTCGTTCATAGTGTTCTGAAGCTATGGTACATCCATTCAAATATATAAGACAGAACATGCCGGGAAATCCGTATTTGTTATTATACCGGATAATGAAAAGGGCGAGAGCTCGAAGTTGGAAGTTGCAAATCCAAACGCAAAAGTTGGCAAAAGTGAGACATCTGCAGCGAAGCTCCCAATAGTGGTAGCTTTATATATCAGATCAAAATCTGCCAATCACCAACGTACGTTCATCCCAAACGCTCACCGAAGATTCATTAGGCCCGCAGTTCGTTAAAGACGAGTGTCATCGATGTTATCCGACTATTGTTAGACAGAAAGCTGATGATGAAGCGATGTTTGCATATAACAGTTTTAACATGTGGACAAAAGCCAAAAAATCCCACTTTCACGAGTTGTGAGTCATTTTGTCTTAGGAGACCTTCGCAAATTTGCTGAGCAGTATGAGGATTTTATCCAGTGGAATGATTCAAACCGTGCGTGAGAATGTACGCACGGCGTATCAGGAGTTGAGTGGTCTCTTACAAACGTACTTTGCTTGAGACGTTCACGACGTCTATATGAAGTATTGGAATGATGTCTGCTTTGTTCGATAATGCTTATGTCTATTTCTCAGGTATCTGGAGGCCCCTCTTTCAACAGCTCTTCTATCCGTTGTGCTGCAGGAATTGCCTGTTCCCACACTAGCTCGAAGGTGGACGTAAGGTACTCGATATAAGTGGGGTCTTCGCACCAAAACGCCACAACAGGATCATCAATCGAGAGATTCTCGGCATCGACGCTAATCGTACTGATGCTCTTCCTTCCGTCCCCCAGCACCATAAATACCCCTTGGTACTTTTCAAAGTGGCGTACATTTTGACCGATGTCCAAGAGTTCACGTACTGTATCGATATAGACGTATGAAAGGTCGGAGATGCCCCGCACGGTTACTCCTTTTTGTATGAGCGTCTGGAATTTCTCGATTATGCCAAATTGGGAGGCATAAACCAACGTGGGGCGCGGGGCAAGCCACATTACTTCGTTTTGTGCAGATTCTACTATCTCTGAACCCATAACTATGGCATCCTGAATGCGCGTTATAATTGTTCCATTTGTCATTGGTTGAAAACGGTTGATAGAGTTTATAAGCTTGAGTGACAACAGTTTGTACGACAACGCTTCATATGGTGTCATTGCATTGCGAGAAATTTACCTGCTAGTTTTAAATCAGCTGCTGCATCATTATCAACGGAGCTAATGGCATAGTTCGACCATCAGTCAGGCCTGTTGAGGCTTTTCTTTCAACAGCTCTTCTATCCGCTGATCAGCTGGGGTTGCCTGCTCCCATAAAATCTCAAAGGTGGACGCGAGATAATCGGCGTAAGTAGGGTCATCAGTCCAGAGCACGCTTACCGGTTCATTAAGCGAGATGTGTTTCATGTCGACATTAATCGCACTCATGCTAATTTTTTTATCAAAAACAAAGAACGTTATCCCCGTGTACTTGTCAAGATGTTTCACTTCCATTTCCATATCTAAATGTTGTTGGATTAACTCAACATATGGATATGTGATATCAGTTATGAATCGTATCGTACCTCCACGGTTTATAAACTTTTTATCGTCTTCAAGTACATATAAGGATGACAGAACCGTTGCTATCGCGGGGACAACTGCAACCCATTCCTTCTCAGCTGAGTTCAAGGTGGATAACGCCATAGTCAGCACATCTCCCGTTCGTTTGAGAATCTTAAATGTGGAAAGTTCGTCAGATGGTCTAAAATGCTGTTGCTTTGAAATCTCCTGAAGCTCCTGCTTTCTCATTTCCATCTCGCGAAGTTCACTCTCGTGCTTTTTAAGAGCAGCATCGAGAGCGATGTCAAGCTCCACTGCCGAGTAGACCGTCGGTGAATCAAGTGAGGGGGTGACCATGCCCTTATCAACGAGGCCGTTCAGCGTCCGGTAGATATCCTCACGGTACGTCTTGAGCGATTTTGCGAGCATAGAGGAGGGCTTTGGCCCGTACTTGAGCAGGTGGAGGTAGAGCTGCGCCTCTTTTTCGCTGAGACCGAAGCTTATGAGTCTGGACAGGAACTCACTGTCGTCAGCCATGATGATTCATCACAATGAATCTGTGCTGGATGGTAGATATATGTTTACTTGGCACTACAAGTGCAGATGCCCTTGTTCTAACAGTTCGTCCAATTGTGCTTAATATGTGCAACACACAGAGTATCAGGCTTGAGTGGGCGCATTATCGACATCCGTTGCCTGAGTATGTGTATGACGTCTATATGAAGTACTGGAGCGATGTCTACTTTATTCAACAAAACTTATATCGATTTTTTAAAAATGCAGCACTCCTCTTTCAACAGCTCTTCTGGTCACCTGAGTTACTAGAAGCCAGTTTATCACGCCGATATCTGCTGTTTAAAGTAGTGGAAGAGAACTATAAGTAGAGGAAGTCATTTAGTCTGCAGCACGTATGTTCTTCTTTTTTTAACCATTCCACCACCACCAGATCCAAGAATCTAAAGCCCATGAGAACCACATTTTTTTCACCACCTGTGTTAATTTTTAGGTTTTTACATATTTTTATATAAATAGTTATATAATTATATTCTTCTTATCGTGGAGATATCCTAATAGGAGCAATCAAATAGAGCTTACATTCTTGCCAATGACATATTGGGAGTTCGCCGGCCTTCTTTACATAATCAATGTAATTACCTCTTATGTCACAGTGTCGTGGTAGATATGGACTTGCGCCAACTCTCCTGAAATTTATCACAAATAGGCTCACGTGCAAAAATATCATCGGTCGGCTCATGGATCTATATGGCCGGCCCTAACCTATCCTTTCTGTGGTAATTTATGCTTTAAAATTAACCTATTTGTAATATTAAATATATAAACATCGTTACAATAAGATAATATTGAGAGTATTCGATCATAATTAGATAAAGCGAAGTAACACTTTCGAATTTCACGCGCTTTTCACAGTTTATCCTTTCCGACAGTTGGACTAATAGTTGGACAACTAAGCTGCGACAGCATCGAGACGAGAGAGAATAGCTATACGCATTGCAATTGGTGAATTGTCATGTCTTCTGTCGTTTATCGTTTTGTGCCACTTCTCTGCTCTGCGGTCATTTACCATCTACAAATCTTATCTCATAGATTGATAAAAACGCGGCAATAATACGTGAAGAAAATTTCATTTACACGCATTGAAACTATAAACCGATGGTACTAATTCACATTAGGGTACCTACGATGGCAAGTAAAGAGCGAGAAACCACTAACGAACGCGAGTTTTTTACCGCTCGAGATGAGTGGGGGCTCGGACTGACGAATCACATAGGCGGTATCAAAACTACACGACGACTTTTTCAGTGGTGCGGCATCACGCCGCGTCAGTACGTATTAGATGTCGGATGTGGGACCGGCTATGCCGCCTGTCTTCTCGCAAAAGAATATCAGGTGGATGTTGCAGCAGTAGATATTACTCCGGCCGTCCTCGAAGAAGCGAGGAAAAGAGTTGTGAGAGAGAAGGTGGGCGACAAAGTGAAAGTGATTGAGGCCGATGCTCATGCGCTTCCGTTTCCGTCAAATACCTTTGACGCCGTAATTGCCGAATCAGTGCTTATCTTCTGTAAAAAGGCCAAAGTGGCTTCCGAAGTGTATCGGGTTTTGAAGCCGGGTGGCATTTTTGGTGACAATGAAGCGACGTTCGTAACGCTCCCTCCGGCGCAACTGCGTCCCCTCACATCGAAATTTATTGGTGCAGATTTCGAAATGCTGCAAGAGCGTGAATGGCGGGCTATCTATGAAGGAGCGGGGTTTGAAGTTATACAATCAACCGTTAATCGACTACATTCAATTGACTACATAAGGGAGGTCTTCGATGAACTTCGGGTAGACGGAGTTCGAAGACTTCTCTCCGCCGTATTAAAGGAATTTTCTGACCCAGCTTGGAGAAGGACTTTTCTAGATAGAAATGCACGTCAGTCAATACGTAAGATAGTATCAAATATGGGGAATGGATTGTATGCGAGTAGAAAACCTCGATAACCTTTTAATCGACTTTAGCCTTATTTCGTCGCATAACTTATCCCATATACTTTTGTTAGGCGCTGGTAACAACAAAGCATTGAGCCTATCGTTAAGCTTGGCGTACTCTCCACGGAGCCAGTTATTTTGATTAGTTAACTCGAGTATTAACACTTCTTTGTCTCTGATTTTGGCGTCCTTATCACTTAATTTCCCAGCTAATTGGTCGTCTCTCTTTAAAGAAGCGAAGATAGATCCTATTTTGACAATTAGATGGACTATTCTTTGTTTAAATCTAAAATGAGCACATCTCGCATTGTACATCAAAAGTAAAACTATCCTAGGTGGAGAAGGGGCGACAGCAAGGACGCCACTTGCGTCAAACCTATTCCAGCTAGTGGTATAAGGGCTTGTTGTACTATGAATAGTGGTAGGGCTAGTGGCAACAACGGTAGACATAATAACTCCCATAACATCTCGACTCACCTCCAGCTATTTTACATGTAGACTGTAACAATCTCTCTTAATTTTATCTCATTACACTATATGAAAATAAAAGAAACTCAAAGACAGATTATCCATTTCGTGATTACGATTTTTGCGAAATTTGGTGGTGGTGTGGTATGGTGTGCGTCGTTCGATGAGGGATACTCTGACAAAATGAGCCCTTCCAACGCCATAAACTACTAATCACTCACGGATATTTATTGTCTCTCTAAATAGGAGACCGCCAAACATTTTAAAATTCAAAATTCGATATTGATACTATCTCTTCGCTTAGTTATCTTTTTCAAGAAATGGGCTGTTTCTGTAATTATTTGAGTCACAAATAAAAGATGTCTACATATTTTCACTAAATTGGATTTTCTTCGAAGAGGCGCACGACAAGGGCAGAGTCTAAGTAGGCTCGAACTTCGACGATAATACCATCGTCAAATCGGCAAAGCCAGCAATATCTATTGTCGAACTTGAGTCCATTCTTGGCGGTGGCTAAGGAATGCAACTCCACCACTGCCCATGGTTCACTCAGTAGAGCATTTTCCAAACGTAGTTCCGGCCCCTGCAGTAGGACCTTTTCTAACTTATCGAAAGTGCTAGCCAGAAAGTCAGCCTTGCTGTAATAATGACCGGCAAGCGGATGCGTCCCCTCGACAATCCAATCAACATCATCCGCGACATAATCGAAGAAGCTTTTGCCATCACCAGATTCGAGATTCTGAAAAATCTCTTTAACATATGCCATCGTCGGCGATTTCGACTTAGGAGACATTAGACTACCTCGACATGGTGTTTGTTCCGCGCAAAGCAACATATATCTAACTATAAAAAGCATAAATCAATGGCAGCCAACAAAAGCGATACCGTAAACACCTCATTGTAACTAAAATCTAATATTAAGCATCTGGATTCGATTAAAAATGCTTTTCTGATGTATTCGCCTCGCCCATATAGTGAAGCTAGGGCCAATGACGCAGGCGGTAAAATAAATATAATGTCTGTAACCGCGGAATTGAAAAACCGCCCAGCGTATGAAAGCATATCTTTAATGTTTTTAATTATTTTAAAGTAGCAAATTCATCGGACGGTCTAAACCGCTGTTGTTGTGCAAGCCCCTGAAGTTCCTCTTTCTCCTTTCCATCTCATGAAGTTCAGCCTCGTGCTTTTTCAGGGTGGAATCGAGGGCGGTTTCAAGCTCCACTGCCGAGTAGACCGTCGGTGAGTCGAGTGAAGGGTTTACCATGCCCTTGTCAATGAGGCCGGTGAGCGTGCGATAGACGTCTTCACGATACGTCTTGAGCGATTTTGCAAGCATGGATGGAAGTTTTGGCCCGTACTTGAGCAGGTAGAAGTAGAGCTGCGGCTCTTTCTCGCTTAGACCGAAGCTAATGAGTTTGGTGATGAACTCAGAGTCGTCAGCCATAGTGATTCGTCACAAGAAAAAGGTGTTAAATAATAGATATAAGTTTACCTCGCACTACAGCGTAAAGGTACTATCAAATTGACAGTCTATTTGAGCACACATTAAGAGAGTACCAGGAGTTGAATGGGCGCACTATCGACATCCGTTGCCCGGATTTGTCTACGATGTCTACATGAAGTACTGGAACGATGTCTACTTTATTCTATAATCTATTACTAAAAAAGCCCGGCATTGAGCATAGAACGACAGCTTACAACCAAAACCGTTGCATATTACGTTATTAGTTTTTGTCGACAGAATCTTTGCCGATGACCTCTTTAATTATCTGATATGCTTTGTGATTAGTGCCTTTAATTTGCGAGATAGTCACGTGATCGTAGTTTTTCAAAGGATAAACTTCAAGCCCCATATTAGATGATTGTGGCTCGACGACTAACACTGGCTCAATTGGTGGCAGTCCCTTTGGCAGTGATGAGCTGTCTACCTTTTTGAGAGCAGCTAGTGACACCAGCGGTGGGCATTTATCAAATTTGTTGTTCAGATCTTTCACGAAAGCGCTACCTTCTTCCGCATTTTTTACACAAAAAGTAGGCGTTGGTACCAATTCCGTTAACTTATCAAGGAATAAATCATCTACGATGTTAGCAAGTTTAAATCCGTGATGTCCAGTATCCAGCGTGATAATCTTATCGACCTTTTCAACCTTTGGATTTTGGACAGCGTATCTGGCTACCAACCCTCCCATGGAATGAGCAATAACGTATATGGGGCCGACACTGCCCCCTCCGTTCTTGCTTCTTGCTTTTACGAATCTTATAGCTTCTATTAGGCATTTGCCATACTGCTCTAGATCATGGTAGTTAACACTCCCGAAATCAAGAATAGGCCAGTCCGCATATTCAAAAGTGAAAACATTGTAATGTAATTTGTCATCATGGTATAACAGATATTCCAAGTTATAGAAACAGTATTTTTCGTTGTTTATGGTTTTTGGCTCATGCAAATAATTTGGTTTAAGCAGAGGAACTACGGCTCCATGCACCAAGACGACTATGGGCTTACCTGCCGTAATAATTTTGTACCACAGTCTGTATGGTCTGGTTAAGTGTAGTTCATCGTGGATCAAATCGACGTGATTCGGTGAATCAGTCATATTCATCGTCATAACTTGTAAATCAGTTTTTATGAGTATTATTTCTTTTTATTGCCGTTGTGACGATCTCGTTAAATACAGAATATTTTGCGCTTGAAGAACTTAGGGAATTCTCTGATCAATATCGCAATGTTACTCAGTGGGAATAGTCGAATCCGTATATTCTCACTCAAAGGATATCAGGAGTTGAATGGGCGCATTATCGTCATCTGTTGCCTGAGTATGTGTACGACATTTACATGAAGTGTTGGAAAGAGGTAGCTCTTCAGTTATAAGCCACAAATTCATTCCGTCGTCTGAGGGGGCGTCACGATAAATATTGTCTCCTTTCGTCCTTCACTCTCAAAGGTGGCCGTGCCGTTGTATGCCTCGACGATTTGTTTCGACCACTAATCCATTCAAGTTCCCTAGATTCAAGCGCTATGCAATGTGAGGAGCTTACATTGACCTGCTCGAATGGGAAAATGCATCTAGGCCCAACGGAGTAATACTAGTAACAGAGCGATACTAATATTTGATTATCACATCCATTTGGTGTATTGCATGGAGAATTTGTACCCTCTGCTCCGGTCTATTGCAATCTTTTTTCTTCTCGTCATACTCATCCGGATCTTATATGCAAGGGGGATATTCTCTGCCAATCACTTACCGGTCTTTGGCAAACTGATAACAGAATTAATCTTGCCAATAACAATCTTCTCTACCCTTGCTGTCAGCACGATTAATTATCAATACCTTCAGGCGGCAGCAGTGTTTGTGAGCGCCAGTATCATTGTTTGCGGTATCGCTTACCTAATCTGCCGGGCACTTGCTCTTGCACGACCAATTACAGGAACGATTGTTATTCTTTCAGGATTCGGGAGTACATCAACCCTTGCATATCCACTCATTGCACAGGCCTATGCTAATAATGCCAATGCAATGACATGTACTTTTATCATCGGCGAGTTTGGATCCTGCATACCTTTTTTCACGCTTGGGGTATTAATTTTGGTCTATTTTGGCAGCGGGGTGACGGGAAAAGACAAGGACATTGTTACGATACTGAAATCATTTTTTAAAACGCCTATCTTCTTTTCACTTGTTTTCGGATTACTAGCGTCCCAGATACCGATCGTCTCAGGTGTCTTTGCATCGGACTTTTTTACCTCTTTTTTTAACTACTTTAATAACGGATTTGAGATGATGGTTGCAATAACTGTCGGACTTATGTTGCGAGCCATTAAAGTCCGGGATATCCTCTTATATGCGTCAATACCGCTGTCCCTCTCACTCATCGTGACTCCGTTACTGGTACATACTGGATCCAGTGTCATCCATGCAACACCCTTAACCCAGCAGATCTTGGTCATCATGGCTTCCGTCCCATCCGGGGCGGTTGCTGCAGTAATGTCAGAGCGGTACGGATGTGATGGATCCTTGGCCTCGACCATCGTGATCCTAGCGTTCTTGGTAAGCCTGATAACATTGCCGACACTATCTATCCTCCTTCTGTAATAATCGCAAAACTGAAATAATGTATATAGCTATATCTAATAGAAATGCAATCCTGCCGTTTATGCGGGTATTACAAAGACGAGGCAATGCCAGGTTAGCGTCTACACCCCGAATTCAGAAGTGGAGAAAAAACAGTGATTTCTTCATTTAATTCATTTCTCCCGGTGTACCAGTTCGTGATAGTTACTTTCCTTGTCATCGCAGTGGTACGGTTCCTTCATTGGAGGGGGATATTTACTGATGATTATCAGCCGATCTTTGACCGGCTTGTCACTGAACTTGCTCTCCCTGCCATCATATTCTTAACACTTACGACTTCAACCGTCCCGAGGGAGTTGGTTGTCCCTACCATCATCCTTTTTGCAGGCCTTATCACAACACTATGCATTGCATGGGGCATCTGTCGGGCAATGCATTTTTCTCCAAAAACCACTGGAACACTGGTCATGGTATCAGCGTTTGGAAGCACTGCCACGATGGCCATTCCTGTCGTAACCCAGACATTTTCAACGGTAACGCAAGCCTACGAGCAGGCTGTGATTATTGGGACATTCGGCGTTGTATTACCATTTTTCACCATCGGGGTCTTTATTTCCTCATATTTTGGTACGTATGATGAACACGGACACGGACATGTTGTCCGGGTTCTCAAAGAATTCCTCACCACACCGATTTTCATAGCATTCTTCTTGGGGTGCATCATATATATCCTGTTTTCCAGTTATCAAATTCCGGGTGCGGCTGTTTTTATTGATATTTTCTCACATTTCTTCACCATTATTTATAATTCATTATGGCTACTCGTCTGGATTTCAATCGGTCTTTTATTGCGTCCGATGAAGGCACGATATCTCCTCCCATTCCTCGTATTGACCGCAGGTATCAAGTTAATCATCCAACCTACCCTTGTTATGAGCTATGCACACGCTTCGGGTATAAGTTCTACCACCAGTCTGTTGGTCCTGTTTGAAGCTGCAATGCCATCAGGAGCACTTGCCGCAGTGATGGCAAGCAGATATGGGTGCAACGGACCGCTTGCCGGATGGCTCTTTGTGGGAACCTATGTACTCTGCTTGGTTACTCTTCCGTTAGTGTTCTTCGTCTTTACCTGACCCTGACTTTTTCTATGACTCATCTTCGTAGATCCCTG
>Ga0187771_10004158_pt1 | contig 10175 bp, 7 predicted proteins | sample 0116_SJ02_MP15_1_FD_133139 | JGI IMG/M metagenome (GOLD analysis project Ga0187771, IMG submission 133139) | Tropical peat soil microbial communities from peatlands in Department of Meta, Colombia - 0116_SJ02_MP15_10_MG | ecosystem: Environmental > Terrestrial > Soil > Wetlands > Peat | place... | reverse complement strand
TTGCTATATTTGCTGTCAAAGTATTCGAAAAGGCCGCCCTTGATCACCTCGACCCAGTTGAAGCCACTTCTTCGTCCTCCTTTTGAGATTCTTCGAGATTGGCGTACCAGCCGGTCGGCTCATTGTTCTTAGCTGCCTCCTTAATGAGAGCGTAAGACCGCCTGATTGCCAGCAGCGCGTTTTTTATATGTGCTATACGGTTAAATAAAGCACGCCCCGCTTAGCGCCGCTCGCTTCCCCCACAAACATTCTTTCACGCTTTCCCACAGAATCGCTGCCTCACGCCGCCTTAAGAAACTACTCTGAGCAGTCTGAATCGGAGATGAATGTTATAGCAACGAAGGTAACTAGCATAAAAAACCGCGCTTGTCCATATCGACTTCGCTTCGGCCGCGTGAACACGACAAACGATCCGAATTGCAGCAAGTGTGCAGAGCGCCTCGTCAACGCCGTGAACAGCGTGCTTCGCCTCGGGATTAGCAGCAGCGTTAACTGAGTTCAACGCCCTTTCAATATCGGATACTCAGATCTTACACGTTCTCAGGCAGCGGATGCTTATAATGCTTCCAATCGATGCTGCTGACTCCGTGCGTCGTTACGTAAGCTCTTCATTATGTGAGCTCTGTATGACTGGTCCCCTGGATAATATCGCCGTATTGGTCAGCAAACTTTCCTCACGTCGCCTAAGCTAAAATGATTAGAAATTCGGCTGAGTGAAATTTTCTGCCCTTTCAGCAGGCTGCGCTAACCTATAAATGCATTGACAGAATAGCAGCGGTGTAATACTTACCCCGCGACTGAAGATCAATGCCTGCTGCTGCGTCGCATTGTGAGCTCCGGCAAACTTGCCTTGCTAAACTGCTTGAAAAATGTGTACCCAGAGATTGACCGCCATAGGTACCACCGTGATTATGATAACCAAGAGGACAAACAATGGCGTTATTTGTGCTTTCCCACTTCAAACAACAAAAAAAACAATAGCGTCTGTGATAGCGACGATGATGGTAGCTATAATAAGAACTCTCACAAAGAGGTTGACCACGGTTTTACTCTTTATATCTCGGCCTTGATGGCTAATTCAACAGCTAGATTCAACAGCTATTGGCAATATCTTGTTGCTTTATTCCATATTTTGTCAATACATCAAAATACGTGCAACATTTGTGTTCGGCCACCGGATGCCGACTAATCACACTAGATGGCAACAGGTTATGAGGTCCTCAGAACACCCAATGACAAAATCGAATTTAGCGACACAATCAGACTGCGAAATTGGCGATACCAATCTTTTACTATAGACTATACGTGCTCCGGCAGCCGATGCTTGTAAAATCGCCAGTAGACCCCAGAACCCCGTGCGTCACCACGTGGTTCTTGTTTGATTGATCCCACTGCACTATGTCACTCATCTGTTCGCAGAACCTCCTAAGGTCATCGTTCTGCGAAGCTTTTCGAGCGTGAGTCCTCGCTAACGGTTCCGTGAAATCTGGCTTATTCTTGGAAAGGATATCTGGTGGAAGGAGAACTCTTTGCCTGTTCAAGGCGTGACAATGTTGAACCAGAATTCAAAGTTGTCCATCAACGACAGAAATTCGATCAGTTTTTCCTGACTGCCCTGAATGCTCGCTTCACCAGTCGCCAGTTTATCGGCCAAGCTGGCCTGGCCCAGTACAACTTGGTCCAACGCAGCGCGAGTCGTGATTAGGGTGGCGTCGGCTTGGTTTGCTTGCTTGCCGCTGGCATAATTCAGCACCCCGTTTTCAACCATTAGCACGTACTGCTCGTCGATGTCCCTGAAGTTGACATTCAAGGTCATAATTTTGCCCTTAGCTTTAGGACCGATGAGTCGCACCGCTAGCAGGTCAAAGAACATATCCAGCGGGGTAGCCCTGATGACGTCTATGGCAACAGCTTTGGGGGCCGAAAAATCCGTAACGCCTTCGCGTAATTCTTTTGCCCCGCTCAGGTAGAAGTTGCGCCACGGACCAGGTTCAGCTTGATAGCCGAGCTGTTCTAGAGCATCAGCTTGTAAGGCGCGCGCTTCTTGGTTATCGGGGTCGGCAAACACCAGATGATTGACCACCTGGGCAACCCAGCGATAGTGCCCTTCATCAAAGGATTGGTGCGCTTTGGCCAGGAGGGTTTCGGCCCCCCCCATAAAATCAACGTAGCTTTTAGCGGAATCTTGCGGCGGCAGGGGGTGCAAATTTGCCGGATTTCCGTCAAAAAAGCCAAGGTAACGCTGATAAATGGCTTTCACGTTGTGGCTGATGCTGCCGTAATACCCTCGGTTGTGCCAAGCCCGGAGCAACTCTGGAGGCAGTTGGATGATTTCAGGGATTTCCAGCATGGTGTACCCCTGATTGGCCAGCCGCAGCGTTTCATCGTGAAGATATTTGTACATATCGCGCTGCTTTTTTAGGAAGCCAACACATGCGTCCGCCCCCCAAGTGGGCCAGTGATGGCTGGCAAAAATGACGTCATATCTGCCCGCGAAGCGATCAATGGCTTCGTCAATAAAGTATGCCCAGGCTTTGGAGTCGCGCACTTGCGCCCCGCGCAGGGTGTAGAGGTTGTGCATGGTATGGGTGCAGTTTTCGGCCATGCAGAGCGCCCGGTATCCGGGGAAGAGGAAGTTCATCTCAGCCGGAGCTTCGGTGTTAGGGGTCAGTTGGAACTCTATTCCTAGGCCGTCAATCGTCATTGTTTGGCCCGCTTCGGTAATGTAGTCGGTTGGCTCAATAAGTGTGACCAACCCGGTGGATGTCGTTTGCCCCAATCCGGCGCCCACTTGCCCTTTCTCGTCTTTGGGCAACAGATTGCCGTACATATAGCTGGCGCGTCGGCTCATTGCGTTGCCGGCGATAATGTTTTCGCTGATGGCGTTCTCCAGAAAATGCTCCGGGGCAATCACTTTGATTTTGCCGGCTTTGACGTCTTCTTCGGAGATAACGCCCTTGACGCCACCCCAGTGATCAATGTGGCTGTGGGTGTAAATAACGGCTACTATCATTTTTTGACCAACGTGCCGATAAACCAACTCCATAGCAGCCTTGGCGGGTTCAGCAGAAATGAGCGGGTCAACTACTATGTATCCTGTATCAGTTTCAATGATGCTCATCACGGATATATCGAAGCCGCGAATCTGGTAAACGCCGTCGGTTACTTTGAACAGACCGTGAAAGAGCGCTACCAGGCGAGATTGCCGCCACAAGCTAGGGTTTACCGTCGGCGGGGCGGTTTCTTCCTCAAGAAAGGGGTACGCGTTTAACTCCCAAACCGAGCGACCATTGGTGTCAGTGATGGCCGGCTCGTTCAAGCTGGCAATGAAGCCGCGGCTGGCAAATTCAAAATCCTGGGTGTCGTCCCAGCTCAGTTCGTTGAGCAGAGTTTTATTGGCTGCTTCGGTAAACCTTGTTGCGTCTTTCCGGTTCGACATGATAAATTCCCACAGGTTCAAAGCACGTCATTAGTTTTTCTTTTTTTCGCCGCCAGATTCCGAATCCCGAAACAACTGTGGGTGCAGCTGAGGCGTCTTCATAGACTCTAGCAGTCAAATTCGACATCTCTCCAATGCTTCATATGGATATCAAACACCGGGGTGAGCCGGGAATTCTATAGACGCCAGTCAACCGCCAAAACACCATGCGTGAGTATATAGTTCTTGTTTGATCGATCCCACTGCATTATGTCGCCCATTTGTTCGCAGAATTTCCTCAGATCTTCGGGCACAAAAGGGGCATCGCAATGTAACAGCGGCACTTCTCGTTGCGTTAGCCATCGTTCGAAAACAGTTGCTTGACATAGGTTCATCACGATTAGTACAAAGCAGAATGCCTGCCCCCCTTGATGCACGTGCCTTGAAAATAAAACGTTTCAGCGACGATGTGGAGGCAACCGCCCCACAAAGTCTGCAATGTGTGAATCATATCGTTTAGCAATACGTGTGATGACAAGGCTTATGACGATACCCACCGCCGCACCGCCGAGCAGGTCGGTGAAGTAGTGGAAGCCGAGGAAGACCCTGCTGAAGGCAATAAGAAGGGCCCACGCAAACAGAAAGGGAGCGACCTTTCGGTGATAATATGAGAGCGTGGTCGCAAACGAGAAGGCATTGGAGGTATGCCCGCTCGGAAACGCTGGATCAGGAAGTTGTGGCACGGTGCCTAAATCATCCGGACGTGGACGCGCAATGAGGAACTTGAGCCCGAACGTTACAGACATCGTGACGAGGAAGACTGCTGCCAAGACTAAAGCCTCCTTCCTGTACCCGCCGAGATAGAGCGCCGCCATAACGAGCATCGTAAAGAGCGGATTGGCGGTGAACGTAAACCACGTAAAGAGGGTGTTCAAGACAGGGTTGTCATTCAGTCCTCGGATGAAGTGGGTGACTGTATAATCAAGTCCGCCGAAATACACTGATGACGCTGGCAAATGAAGCAACGGCGTGCAAAAATCCATCAGCTCTCTGATGCAGCATCTGCGTTATAAGCTTAGCGAAGCGCTTGGACTTCTAACCAACCGTACTGCCGAGCAGTCATCCGAGAAGAGAACACTAACGCTGTTTTGAAGTCGGATGTATGATCGATGCCTTGATTTTATCCTGTATCTAAATCGGAACCTTTATTGTAACTAGTCTCGTTGCGTTTGCACGGGCACCCGTTCAAAAGGGAGGTAAAAGATGGCCAATCGGGAGTGGTGGGTTATCCCCTTAGTCATATTTGCGTTGATAGTAGCGGTCATAATCGTTAGCGCAGTTCTGTGGTGGGAATTTTGGTTAGGCTATTGAGGCAGATAAGCCATCACGAGCAAAAGACACTAGTTAACTAATGGAACGCCTGTTGGTAGCTCACTCAGACGACTGAGTGATCTTTATTCACTTGAAAGTCACGTCTCCCCAATACCGCACGTAGATGTAGTAGACATTCTCGGGCAGCGGATGCTTGAAAAATCGCCAATCGACTCCTGAAACGCCGCCGTCATAATATAAGCTCCATTTGATTGATTCCGCTGAATCACGTCGCCACGCTGCTCAGCGATTTTACGCAGGTCACCGAGCACGAAATGCCCGTATGCATTAAAGGAATCTTTTTCCTCCTTGCATACTTCTCGTATTCGCGTGCAAAAATGCAGGTGTCATCTTTTCGATTTCTGCCGTCTAGAAGCGGTATCACCACGTCAACAACGCGAGGGTGTAATGGCACGTGTGCTGCGTTCTGATTTTGTGTTGTTGTTGCACTGAAGTAAATGGTGTCACGCGGCTTTATAAACTCGAAGGTCTTTTTTTGAGTAATGGCGAAAGGGACAATTGTTACCAACGTCAAGGACGCTCTAGCCGTAGGGTCAAATATTATGGAATCTGCTACGAACGAAATCGTCTGGCTTCTGCCGCCTGAGTTGTTGGTCTTTTCCGTTCACTTCGGTCTGCCAGAGAAATCCAAAACGCTGATAGAAAAAGGCGGACGTGTACGAGGCGTTTTCCATATTTCGCCTCCCTTTATCGAGCTGGCGCGCGTACTGTTGGACATTGGTGAAAACTTGCGCAATGTCGAGCACTACGAAGGAGTGTTCTTCCTCGTCGCGGATAAGAAGCAGAGCATAAGTTCAATGCACCTTCATACGGAAGATCTCGCGCTTGACGACGAGATTGTCGCTTTCTGGAGCGAAGACCCTAATTACGCTGATTACCTCCTGTCAAACTTTGAGCCAGCATGGAAACGAGGCGTTGATGCTCAAGAGCGGATACGCGAGTTGCTGGAGCTCCGATGATGGATGACGGTTCAGAATTCATCACCCGTCTCACTGGCTTCGGCCTCAGCGAAAGCTAGGCTCAACTCTATCTCTATCTGCTGAAGTATGGCCCAAAGACTCCTTCTCCCCTCGCTAAAGCTCTGAAAACGTGTCGTGAAGACATACACCGCACCCTCACCAGTCTCATCGAAAAGGGCGTGGTGCGCCCCTCACTTGATGCGCCTACCCTTTATGCGGCGGTGGCCCTCGACACCGCGCTTGAGTCTGTCCTCAAGAAGCAGGAAAGCGAATTTCGCGATATGGAGGCGCGAAAGCGTGAGCTGCAGGAGCTCGCAAAGCAAAGGCAGTTCCGCCCCTCGTTGAGGTGGCGACGTATAAGATTATAAAAAATCTAAAAGAGCTCGTAACCACGATGCTTCCCATCTTGACCTTGTTGGAGGAGGAATGGTTGTGCGTTATTCCTGCGCAAGCGGCAGTAGTCTTCTTTCAATTCGGCATGCTTCCGTTCACCCAAGAGTTTATCGAGCGGGGGGCAAGCAACTAGTCATTATCGATTTAACGTACCCCATCATCGGCACCATCCGCGAGTTGCTCGATATAGGCGGGGACATACGCCACTTTGGCAAACAGGGCTTCGTGTACACCGTGTTCGATAGGAAGATCTCTATCAGCGCAATTAACGCTGAACTCACCCGTTTCTCCCTTGATGAGCCGATGAAAGCGCTCTATGTTGAAGACCGCACCCACGCACGCTATCTCACAGCAACCTTTGAGACAATCTGGCAACAATCGATTCCTGCAGAAGAACGAATAGAGGATCGGGCTGAAACAAGGCCCTCCGACAGCAGAGAAGCTATCGAGTGACGTCGGACTCTTTTAAGCCCGAATTTTGGCGCATTATCGGGCAGCCACTCAAGCGTTAACATCTAGCAATTAGAGCTCAAGTCTTGAACAGCCCGTCTAGTATTTCATATAGATGTCATAAACCGTGGCGGGAAGCGGATGCTTATAAAATCTCCAACCGACTCCAGAAACCCCGTTAGTCAGTATGTAGTTCTTGTTTGACTGATCCCACTGCATTATGTCGCTCATTTGTTCACAGAACTTCTTAAGTCGCGCATCGTAAACTGAGTTTGCGCGTGCATTAGCAGGATCTTGAGCTGCAGCAACCACCTTTCACACGATAGTTGCTCGAAACTCATCCGCACACTGCTACACAAAAAGTTTTATGCAGAACTTGACACCCACTAAAGCGTGACCTGATTAAAAAAGATAATTTTGCTAAGTCAGGACAATATTTTATATCTGGGGCTCATAACATCGTGATTAGCGATGACCACTAACGGCGAGTTTATCCACCGCTTAACCGGATTCGGGCTCAGCGAAAAAGAGGCCCAGCTCTATCTGCAGCTGCTCAAGTACGGCCCGAAAACCCCTTCTCCGCTCGCGAAGTCCCTGAAGACATATCGTGAGGACGTGCACCGCACGCTCACTAGTCTCATTGACAAGGGGATGGTCCGTCCTTCACTCGACGCCCCCACGATCTACTCTGCGGTCGATGTTGACACTGCCCTTGAATCTGCAGTGAAACAGAGGGAGGCAGAGCTACGCGAGATGGAGGCGCGAAAGCGGGAGCTGACGGAGCTGTCCAAGCAGCAGCTGTTTCGTCCCTTCGAAGAGGTAACGACGTTTAAAATCATAAAAAGCGTCAAGGAGCTCGTTGCTGCCGCGATACCCCTTTTAGACTCGATGAAGGAGGAATGGCTTGTAGCCGTACCTGGAATAGCGACGGTTATTGCCTCCTTGTTCGGCATCAACGATGCCGCTGCGGCGTTGATTCAGCGCGGAGGCAAAGTTAGGACGATAATCGATGTCTCATATCCAGTTATCGATAACGTGCGAGAGCTGTTGCAAATCGGCGAAGACGTGCGCCACATCGATCAGCAAGGGATATCGTTTGTCGTGTTCGACCGAAAACAAAGTATTACAGGGCTTAGTGTCCCCGAGCGCGTCTCACTGAGCGCGCCGATGTCAGGCTTGTGGACTGACAATCCCACGTATGCCGCGTATCTTGTGATTACGTTTGAGATGCTATGGGAACAGTCAGTTCCGGCAGAAGAACGAATACAAGAGCTCTTAGAACAAGGCCCCGCGAAAGCACAGAAGACACTGGGCGGTCAGCCACGCTAGCACTAAAATCTCACAGTGAGGGCTCCGTAGTAAAAAGACAAGGCCCAAGTTTTTGATGTAAACGTTATAAGCTGAAGCAGGGAGCGGCTGCTTATGGTACCGCCAGTCCACTCTTGAGACGCCGTCGTAGGTATGTAATTCTGACTGATCCCACTCCAATATGTCGCCCTGTTATTCACAGAATTTTCTGAGATCGCTAGGCACGAAATGCCCGTCGCAGTATGAAAGCTGAAGCATCTGCTGCTTCAGCCATCGCTCGAACGATAGCTGCTTAAACATGGGGTTAGGTTTAGCTTGACTGTTTAGCGTCGGCACGATAGCGTCTCTCACCTGTCCGTGCAGGGGGCAGCAGTGCTGCATACGAATCTCTTAATTTTGCGCGATGGTTGGTGTATGATAACATGCTAACGCGCTGACGTCCATATCTGAAGGGCGAACGTGAACGCGATGATGAGCGAAAGCACGGTTTGAAATCGTGAGCTCGTGGGCGAGCGACATGGCGCGGACTGGAGAGCCGTCAGTACAGTTTGAGATTCGAACGCACTCGGCGCGTGCCGTGGCTCAAGGGAGTGGTAGGGAAGGTGCCGAATGAGCGCGGACGCTCAGTCCTCCCGAATGCGCCGCAGTACGCCGTGGTCCGCGTCAAGCTCGACGAGGTCGCCGGTGCGGAACGTCTGGGTTGCGTTGCGCAGATTGACCACCGTGGGAATGCCGTACTCGCGGGCTACGACCGCGCCGTGCGAGAGGGCAGCACCCACCTCGGACGCGAACCCGCGGATCGTCGCGAAGCCAGGCGTCCAGCCGACATCGATGACCGGCACGATCAGGATCTCGTTCGGCTGAACTTCGCTGGCTTCGGCCAGCGTCTGCGCGACACGCGCGCGTCCGCGAACGACGCCCCGGCTCACTGGCTTGCCGTGGAGGATGCCGTGGCCGTCTGGGAGTGGCGGATCGATTGGGTCGGCATTGTTGCCGCGGTAGCTCTCACGGAAGACCATCTTCGTTTGGATAGGCTGCACTTCCCGCCGCGCGAGCGCTCTCCCGGCGAGAGCTGAATCCTGGTCGCGCAGAAGCCTGCCGAGCTCTGCGTGCTGCAGGAAGAACACGAGGTCGTCGTCGAGCAGCAGTCCCTCGTCGACCATTTGGCGCCCGAGCGCTCGGTAGGCGCGCTTGAAGAACGTGTGGATCAAGATGACCTGCGATTTAGAACGCTCGCGGGCACGGACGCTACGGTGCCCGAGCCTCACGAGCACCCCCAGCGTCAGTGGCACGGCGCCTGTCTCCGCCTTGGACGGCGGTGTATGTCCCGCGCGCGCGGCGCGGACACCGGAGAGCACCGCCTCGACGATCGGCGTCGGATTCTCAGCCCATTCCTTCTCGCGCAGCTCGACCTCGCGCACGCCGCGATGGCCGTGACGTTCGAGGTACGCACCATATTCACGACGCGCCGGAGCGCTCGCCTCGCGACGGAGGAAGCTATCCGCCGCTTTTGCGTCGAGCGCGAGCAAGCGATCGAGCTCCGATCCGTCGTGTTCGACGAGTGCTGCGACGATGCGATCGATGCCGGCGGCGATGTCGTAGCTCTCCACGTCCTCGGCGCCCGCGAGCAGCCTCGCGACCTCGGCATTGTCCTCCTCTGTTGGTAGCTTGCCCTTCGCAAGAATCTGGGGCAGCGCGCCTACAATCGACCCCGGGAGCAATGAGGAGCCGAGGTGCTGATACCAGGCCTCGCTCAGCTTCGGCAGCTCGCGATCGATGGTGGCGTAGGTCGCGCTCGCGTCCTCGCCGGGCACGAGATCGATCGAAGCGATGAGCCGATCGAGCTTAGCGACGTGCCTGCCGAACAGCATGAAGTTTACGTAACTAAGACCGTTCCGCAGGCGTTCTGACTGCGGAGCCTGCGGCCCGGGCACGATCTCTGACACCACGTGGCCGCAAAGAGCTTCGACCGTGCTCGCCTCCGACCCGCCCGCCATAGAGCGCCCGATAGCTGCGAGCTGACTCAGGTTAAAGAGGGGACGCCCAAACGACTGCACGACGAGAAGCGGCTCTTCCCGAATCTCCAGTGTGGCGATCCTGCTATACATGCGCTGCATCCCATTGTCCATGGCGCGCATCGAGGTCGATGACGTGAGCGGCGTCGCTACTCCCGGCGCGATCTCGCCGATGTTGCAGTGGGTGTAGATGTCATCAGGATTCAACTCGGTGTCGAGCTCGCGTGGGTCGGCCGGGAG
>Ga0187771_10004157_pt1 | contig 10176 bp, 8 predicted proteins | sample 0116_SJ02_MP15_1_FD_133139 | JGI IMG/M metagenome (GOLD analysis project Ga0187771, IMG submission 133139) | Tropical peat soil microbial communities from peatlands in Department of Meta, Colombia - 0116_SJ02_MP15_10_MG | ecosystem: Environmental > Terrestrial > Soil > Wetlands > Peat | place... | reverse complement strand
GGGCTTCCTTGCCCACGCCTCGCGGCTGTCCAACGCCATTGCCTCGAACCAAGTGCTGGCGCCGGCCCATTCCTTGGACGAAATGAGACGCCTGGTGTTCAACGACTATGTGGATGCGACATTAGCGGCATTGTTCGCCGCCGCCGTCATCTCGATGGTGATCTATGGGATAATCAACATCCGCAAAGCGCTGGGCACGCCGAAAGCGACCGCCGTCGAAGTGGAATTCGCAGGCGCCGCAGCGGGAGGGGGCAATGCCTGACTTGCTATCGGTTAAGTTCGCTGAATGGAAAGAGCGCGGCCAAGCAGTCGGGACCTGGAGCGTGCGCGCTGCCCGCTTGATGATCGGCGTGCCGGATTATGAAACCTACGTGCGGCATCGCCAGACCAACCATCCGGGAATGCCAATCATGACCTACGAAGAGTTTTTTGTGGAACGCCAGGAGGCGCGCTACGCTTTCGGTAAGGGCCGCTTCAAGGGTTGCTGCTGAGCGGATGCCGCGGCGCTTGCGCGCGATCGTGATTGCGCTCGAGCGGCCATGCCATCCGCCGCAACGCGGCGTTGCTGCCGGGCTATTCGCTGATGCTGGGCTTGCTCGCTTTTCCGCTACAGCCGCGTCACGCGTGCGTGCAACAGCGCGGCGTGGCCGCCGCGCGCCGCCTTGGCGCAGCGCGCAATCGCCCCCGGCACCTCGGCCGGGTCGCTCACCTTCTCGGCATAGGCGCCGAACGCCTCGCCGACCTTGGTGAACTCGACCTTGCTGGCAAGCTCCGCCTCGAACTCGTTGGCGGACTTCGCCTCGCCGTCGGGAAACACGCGCAGCGTCGATTGCTTCACCGCCGACCAGCCGGAATTGTCGAGCACGACGGAGAAAAACGGCAGGCCATATTGCTGCGAGACGGCAAACACCGAGGACGGATTGTTAAAATAGAAGCTGCCGTCGCCGGCCACCTGCACCATCATGCGCTCTGGCGCGGCGAGCTTGGCGCCGAGCGCCATGCCGCCCGACCAGCCGAGCCCCGCGCCGCCGGTGTCCACGATCGTATTGGGTAGCGGGCGCGGAATCTGCATCAGCACCGGCAGCGCATTGCGCACCGCCTCGTTGAACACGACGTCCTCGTCATCGAGCACCTTGCCGAGCTCGGCCATCAGGTAGTGCGGATTGATCGCCCCCGGCTTGCCGCGGTCGGCCGCGAGCTTGGCCGCGTTCGCCCGCCGCTCGTCGCGCGCGGCTTTCAGCCGCTTGAACCGCGCCGCCGCTGCGGTCCTGAAGCGCGGCGTCGCCTTCGCCTTAACATCGGCCAGCAGCTGCTCGAGGATGCGGCCGCTGTTGCCCTGCATGCGCAGCTCGCCGGGAAATGTCCACATCGGCGAGCCGAGCTTGAGCACATCGATGTCGATGTGAGCCCAGAACGCCTTTTCGTTGGGCTGGACGTCGCGGGGAAACCACGGCACGTCGACGTCGACCAACAATCCGACATCGGCTTCGGGCAGCGCCTTGGCGACGGAAAAGCCGGCGAAACACGGGCCCTCGTGCGAGATGTTGGTGGTTGGATGCGCCTCGAACACCGCGATGCCGGCGAGTTGCGCCAGTTCCTCGATCATCCGCGCGGCATGCGCGTTGCGTCCGCCGTAGCCGGTGATCAGGATCGGGTTGTGCGCCGCGATCAGCCGCTCGGCGAGCGCGGCGACGAGCTGCGGATCAGCGCCGCCGGCGGCGGCGGCGCCGAAGCGGTCGGCGCCATAGCGGTGAACGTCATCCTCGCGCCAGTGCTGCGTCAGCGTCTCCCGCTGCATCATCAGATAGACCGGCCCGCGCGGTTCGCTCTGCATGATCGAATGCGCGCGCTGCAGCGCCTCCTTGACGATGATGCCGGACGGCAGCGTCCACTCCCATTTCAGGTAGGGACGCACCAGGCTTGCCTGATCGAACGGCTCCTGCACGAAATGCACGTGGGTATCGCGCGAACCGACGAGCTCGCTGTGGGTCGTGTAAGGCGCCTTGCCGGCCATCAGCAGCACCGGCAAGCGGCTGCGGAACATGTTGTGCATGCCGTTGGCGGCATTGGCGGTCCCGACGTCGACGTGCACCAGCACGCCCTGGCCGCGCCCGGTCATATGGGCATAGCCGGCCGCCATGTGCGCCGCCGTGTTCTCGTGCGGGCAACGCACCACTTTCGGCATGGCCTCGCCGCGTTTGCGGCGATGCGCCATCTCTTCGATGATCGGCGCGTGGTCGGTGCCGAGATTGCAGAACAGATAATCGATGCCGATTTCGCTGAGGCCTTCGAGCAGATAATAGGCCGTTGCGTATTCGGCGACGTTGGTTTTGCGCGCGAGGGATGTATCCATGGGTGCGACCGATTGCCTTATGCTGACGGGACGGGGAGTATAACACCACCGCGCCGGCGCCGCTCAGGCGCGGGCGGCCGGCCGCGGCACGGCGATGAGACGGGCGCTGCGCGATTCATCCACCTGGAACTTTCACGGCTTATTCGCCGCATCGCGCCTCCCCCGCGTTGATGCTATAAGAAGCCAAGGTTCCGCCGCATGCGATGACGCTGGGGGGCGAAACCGACTCGAAAAATTCGGCAGCGAAGCGAAGTCTCGCCACAATGCCGAGTATTGCTGAGCGGGCACGGGGAAAGGATCATCCATGAAATGGCAGGCAGCCTTGGCCGGCGCGCTCGCGTCGGCCTTCCTGGTGACTGTGGCGTCCGCCGACGTACGCATCACCAAGGACCAAGGGGGAGAAATCGTCTCTTATCTCAGCAAGTATCGGCAGCTGCGCGCCTCCGGCGAACGCCTGGTCATCGACGGACCCTGCCTTTCAGCCTGCACATTGTTTACCGTCTTCATCCCGCGGGACCACGTGTGCGTGACGCCGCGGGCGGTGCTCGGGTTCCATGCCGCGTCCTACTATGACGACGCGCGGCGCTCGCTGGTGCCGACGCGCGCCGGAACGCGGCTTGTGTTGCGGCTCTACCCGCCGGAGATTCGCCGCTGGATCGAGCGGCACGGCGGGCTGACGCCGCGGATCATCGCCTTGCGCGGGCGCGAACTCGCGGCGATGTACAATAGCTGTCAATAAAGCCACCTGCGCATCGGCGCGAGGCTCGACGAGCCTGAGAGCGCACCCCGTTTCACCTGAATCGGGATGCGCTCTAGCTAAAGGCTTTTTGCATGGGCGCAGGTCCTTTTCGGAAAACCGGTATCCACCCCGGATCAAGTCCGGGGCAGGCATTTTCCTTGACATGGCTGGCTGCGCGCGACTGTCGCAGCGCGCTTGACGCCGGGGTGCTCGCCGCCGCCGTAGCAGCGCTTATATTGGCGAGCGACGGTCGTCGTCTCCAGTGGTCGGGGATCGGGTGTTGAGCGCAAACGCACAAAATCGATATCGGCGCGTCTTGCCGGTTCTCGCCGCCTTCCTTTGCGGCCTGGTGGTGGTGTTCGGCGGCATCGTCTATTTGACCGGGCGCTCGTCCCCCATCGCGCCGGCCGTCGCCGCCGTCGGCGGACCGTTTCATCTCGAAGACCAGGACGGCAAGCCGTTCGGCGATGCCAATATGAAAGGGCGCCCGTTCCTGGTGTTTTTCGGCTACACCCACTGCCCCGACGTCTGCCCGACCACGCTGTTCGAAATTTCGCAGGTGTTAGGCAAGCTTGGGCCGGATGCCGACCGCACCGGCGCGCTCTTCATTACCGTCGATCCGGAACGCGACACGGCGGCGGTGCTCAAGGATTATCTGTCGAACTTCGACCCGCATCTGCGCGGGCTGACCGGCGATCGCGTCGCGATCGACGCCGTCATCAAGGCCTATCGGGTCTACGCCAAGAAAATTCCGCTGCAGGGCGGCGACTACACCATGGACCACACCGCCATCGTCTATCTGATGGACAAGGAGGGCCGTTTCGTCGCGCCATTCAACATGAAACAGACGCCCGAGGCGGCGGCCGCGCAGTTACGCCGTTATCTGTGAAGGCTGCGCCTGCGGCCGTCCCGAAAGCCCGCCTTCGATCAATCGGCTATCCTGCCCAAGGCGTAAAGCGCGCCCAGGAGAGGGCCGGGTCGCATGCCGAACTGGCCGAACCACTTGCCGAATACTTCAACGATGCCGATGCCGCGGAAAATCTGAGCGAGCCCGGTGTTGACGGCCAGGCGGAAAGCCCAATCGCCGCGCGGCAGAACGATCGCGGACTGCTCGATCGACAGATCGTCCGGCAGCAGCGCCAACGCTTCCGGGCGCTTGATCTGCGCTCCGACCAGCAACAGCTTGTCGCTGGCGAAGCCGTCGACCTTGCCGGCTTCGAGCGCGGCGATGCCTTCGTCGCGATCCTTGACGACAACCACGGTGATAGCGAGTTTTTGCTGGCGGATCTGGTCGTTCACGGCGCGCTCATTGGTCGTGCCGGAGACAACCGCGATCGTCTTACCCGCCATTTCGGCAAATGACTTGACGTTCGCCGCCTTGGCGACCAGGACGCCGGTCGACTCGACAAAGACCAGACTGGAAAAGTCGACGTCCTTCATGCGTCCGAGCGTCACCGTGCTCGAGCCGCACTCCATGTCGGCCTTATCGGAAGCGACGGCGGAAAACCGCGTGTCAACCGTGACCGGCACCCATTCGACCTTGAGATCCGCCACTGCGAACTGCTTGGCGATCGACTGGGCCACCAGCCGGCAAAGGTCGATGGTATAGCCGGCTGGTTCCTTCCAGTCGTTCACAAACGAAAACGGCCGGTCGTCGGCGCGGTAGGCGATGCGGATGACCTTCTTGTCGATGATCGTCTTCAGGCGACTATCGGCGGGAAAGGCCGTCTGCGCCAACGCCGGCGCCAGGCAGGCAAAGAGAGCAAAGCAAAGACTGGCCAAACGCAACATCGCCACCTCCCTGGCAAACTGTTTCCTCCCGCACGACGGTAGCGTCAGCGGGCGTGTGAATCAATCGATGTCGAAAGGGTCTTTGTCATGAATCCTTTACGCTGTTCCTTGTCGTCTTTATTGATAGTGAAGTGATCGATCGCCGACAACTCGGTTGCACTGCCCATAAGGCAGAGAGAGCATGTAAAACGGCGCCGCCTTATTGCATCTATGTCTTTGCGATGACCTGTTTGCGATTTCGCTGCCGCTGTCGGATCCGTCGAGCAACCACGCCAACATCGGCGGTTTCCTCACGTTGCCCCAACGCCGACAACCGCGAGGTCCGCGCCAGCCCGTGCTCGGTCTTCTCCCAGCGATGCGGATCGTAAAGCAGCTGCAGGAGCGCGCGCCACGCGGCGAGCGAGAGCAGCAGCCAGTAAAGCGGGGTCAGCACGAGCACCCAGCCGTGCGCGAACAGCCCGTTCCGCCGCAGCCCGACCGCATTGGGCACGATCGTCGAGGCGTAGCCGCAGGCGAGCGCCGCGGTGAACACCGTTGCGTCATCCCCGGCTGCGGCAGGCGAAAACAGCGGCGTGATAAAAAGCGCATAGCAGAGTCCGGCCAGGAACAGCGGATGCACTAGCGCCGACAGCACGCTGCCGGCAAACAACAGCTGAAAGGCGATCGCGCCGGAGGGCCCGAGGTCGCGCAACAGCCGTCGCGGGCGGCGCATGTGCACGAGCCAGGTCTGCATCCAGCCCTTGTACCAGCGCGTGCGTTGCCTGAGCCACGCCACGAAGCGGGCCGGCGCCTCCTCGTAGGTCGCCGACGGCAAGACCGCCGAACGGTAGCCAAGCCGCCACAGACGAAGGCCAAGATCGGCGTCCTCGGTGACGTTATAGGAATCCCAGCCGCCGATCCGACGCAACGCCGCGGTGCGGAAATGATTTGAGGAACCGCCGAGCGGCAGTGGCAGATGCATCGCCGCCAGCGCCGGCAGGAAAACGTCGAACTGGCCAGCGTAATCGGCCGCGAACAGGCGCGTAAGCCAGTTGTCGCCGGCATTGTCTATGGTCAGCGACGCCTGCACGCAGGCAAGCCGGCCGCCAGCCGTCATGAAGGCTTCGAAGGCGCGCCGCAACTGGCCGGGCTCCGGTATATCCTCGGCGTCATAGACGACGGTGAACGAACCGCGCGCCGACGCCAGCGCCGCGTTGAGCGCCTTCGGCTTGGTCCGCGGACCAACCGGCGGCGCGGTGATGATGTCGAAAGGCGGACCAAGCTCGAGTCTGACAAGAGCGCGCCGGGTTTCGTGGTCGTCAGGTTCGAGCACAAACTTCACGTCCAGCTTTTCCGGCGGGTAGTCGAGCGCGCGAATCGCGGCAACCAGCTCGTTGACGATGTTAGCCTCGTGATAAAGCGCGCAGATGACCGTGTAGATCGGCAGCTTGTGGTCATGGATGCGAATTGAGCGAGTCGGCGCCGGACGCGCGAAGGCGACGCTTGCGAGCCGTAACGTAGCGGCGGCAAGAAGGAGCGCGCAAAATGCCGCGCTGCACGCCGCCGTCGCCGCGAAGGGAAGGGTCGCGGCGGTGAGCATCGTCAGGGCAAGGATGACGCGACGCCGCATCGACGATGCGCGCGGCGCATTGGACAAGAGCGGGTAGGTAAGATGAAGCCCGTCCGTGGCCTGCTGGCCAAGCGTTCTCTGCGTGTGCCGCGCCACGAAGCGTCGCAGCCGTTCGTTGGACGTGAGCCGAAAGCGCCCCAGCCATCCCGGTCGCGACTGCAGCGGATCGGCAAGGCGGCGCGCGGTGAGGCAGCGGGGTGCGACGACCCAGATGAGGGCTCCGCCTTGGCGCAGCGGCAGCAAGCCGGTGGCGGCGGCCTGAATCAATTGCCGATCGTCGAGCGGGCAGTCTTCCCGGGCGATGCCGTCCAGCCGCTCGAAAGATGTGCCGAGGTAGCCGGCGAGCGCGGCGAGGTAGGCTTCCTCCGTAATGGCGTCCGCGGCAATCAGCGCGCAGTCGGCGCCAAGACCGATCCATCGCGCGCGGCGTTGCGCGGCCAGCAGGATGCGCCGAGGCAGCAGCTTGCGAACGCAATCGAGTTCGGGACAAGCATGCGCGCGGAAAACCGGCAACGCGTGCCGCCCGACGTGGCGAACGATGGCGCGCGGTATACCGCCGATAGCCCATTTGTCGACCGCGGCACGGCGAACAGCCGTCCGGCCCACAACGCCAAACGCCACCTGAACGCCCCCCGAAACATCCTTGGTGCCCGCCAAGGAAAGACGCGCCTGCGTCAGTTTGCTGCGTGATGCCCCTCACGGCGCGAGCCCGCCTGAAAATCCTGCCGAATGCTACCTTAAATAGCAACGTACGCACGCTCGAAAGTGGCGACCCTTGCTACTCTAAGTTTGATACGCCGAGCAGCAAACGCACCAATTTGGGTGCCAGCGACTGTTCCACGCAGCAATCCGCATTTCGTGATCAGCCTGCGAACGAAAATCCCATTCGTGGATCGCCAAAGAGCGTTGACGCCGGCGTGCGCCGCCCGTATAAGCGCCGCTCGTTCACAAGTCCCGTTCATCGGTCATGGCCAATACGAAGTCCGCCAAGAAGGCGACGCGTCAAATCGCACGCCGCACCGAGATCAACAGATCGCGGCGTTCACGCTTGCGCACAGCGATGCGCAAGGTCGAAGAGGCGATCGCCGCTGGCGATCGTGCGGGCGCTCAGGCTGCGATGGTTGCCGCGGAGCCTGAAATCGTTCGCGCCGCACAGAAGCGCGTGATGCATCGCAATGCCGCTTACCGGAAGGTTTCGCGGCTCACGCATCGGATCGCCAAGCTCGGGCAGTGATTTCCGAAAACGTCCGTCAGTACCAGCATGTGTATTGCGGGGACTGACGCCTGACTGTTGCCGATTTGTCACATTGTGATAGAAAGTTTACGTTATGGTGCGCTGCTGCGGCTGCGGCTTCCGGGTTAGACCGATTCAGCACCATTCAGCCCGCGATTTTCGGCGGTTTCTTTCATTTAGCGGGTGGGTGCCCTTGAAAAACGGGCCGGAGAATGCATGCGGTTTTAAGGGCTTAAACATGACGTTTTTGCGGGGGTCCGAATTGCCCACTATCGTGAAAGCGTGATTTTATTTGTTCCCGGTCGCGTTTAGGCGTTTTTCCCAACCGTCATTAAACTTAAATCTTGCGACGAGTCAAAGCTTTGCACGTAACTCGCCGCAGCTGCCCGATCTGAAAGTCCGAATAAGCGGCCGTTAATGGGTGTTGCGGCCCGCAAATGGCGGCGCTACGTTGCAATTCCCTTTGGTTTCCGAAGGTCAGCATCAAGTGGCCCGCAGTAAAAGCTCATCGAGAATGAGAACAGGTGAAGTGTGTCCAGTATAATGCGTCGCGTACGCAAATGCAGGACCTCGTTAAAGCCGGTTTAGGTCATGAATTGGTGTCGACGATCTTTGTAGATGGGGTGGAATACGCAAGTCCGCGGCCTTGCAGTCGCCTAAGAGGCTTACTGGACCTGCAATAAAGCATTGAATCTCGGGCGGTGGTGGTCGGGGGGAAAAGATGACGACGATCCGACAAACGGCAGCAGCCGGTTTGCGCAGCCAGTGGGGTGATGAGCATGGGTTCATTGCACCGTCGGATTCTCGCCGCCGCGAAGGAGCGGTCGCCGCGCCGAGCGGCTGATCACCTGCTGAGCCGATTGGCGGCTGCGCGTCTTCCCCTGCGGCCGCCCTTCTGATCGGCTTCATTTCTCCAAGGGTGCGTTGCGTGACGGATGTCGGGCATGGCGGCTGCGGCGCGCCTGAGTTGCTCGGTTGGGAATTTTACTCCGACCAAGAAGCAGGCCAACATGACGGGCACCAATCTGGAGCACTGGCAGCGGATCAAGAACCGGCTGCACACCGAACTCGGCGACGATGTGTTCACGAGTTGGTTCGCACGCATGGAGCTTGAGGCCGTCGACAAGGGAACGGTGCGGTTGTCGGTGCCGACGCGCTTCCTGCGCACATGGATTCAGGCGCATTACAGCGATCGCGTGCTCGGTCTTTGGCGGGAGGAAGACCCGGTTGTCACCCGGCTGGAACTGAGCGTGCGCTCGGCGGCGCTCCGCCCGATTGCGGTCAAGGCCAAAACGCCGGCAACGCCGCCGCCTCTGGCCGAAGCCGCTGGCGCAGGCCAAAACGGGGTCGACGTGCGCCCCAGCGTGCCGTTCATGACGGTGCACGAAGCGCTCGGCGGTTCGCCGCTCGATCCGCGCCTTTCCTTCGAAACCTTCATCGTGGGACGTTCGAACACGCTTGCGCATGCCGCCGCCAAGCAAGTTGCGACCGCCCGGCGCGGCGAACAGTTGATGTTTAACCCGCTCTACATCCACGCCGGCGTCGGCCTCGGCAAGACGCACCTGCTGCAGGCGATCACCTGGGTCGGCAACTCGAGCGACCGCAAAGTGCTCTATCTGACCGCGGAGCGCTTCATGTTCGGGTTCGTCTCGGCGTTACGCTCGCAAACCACGCTCGCTTTCAAGGAGGCGGTGCGCGCCATCGACGTGCTCGTGATCGACGACCTGCAATTCCTGCAAGGCCGATCGACGCAGGCCGAATTTTGCCACACGCTCAACGCCCTTATCGATGCCGGCCGCCAAGTGGTGATCGCCAGCGACCGCCCGCCGGCGGACCTGGAGAGTCTCGATGACCGCGTCCGCTCCCGCCTGGCGGGCGGCCTCGTCGTGGAAATCGGCTCGCTCGGCGAAGAGCTGCGGCTGGAAATCCTCAAGAGCCGGATCGCCGCCGCCTGCATTCATCATCCCGGCTTCGAGGTGCCCGCATCGGTGCTCATCTTCATTGCCAAGTCGGTCACCCATAACGGCCGCGACCTCGAAGGGGCGGTCAATCGCTTGCTGGCCCATAGCAAGCTCACCGGCCAGTCCGTCACGCTCGAAATGGCCGAGCGCGAGATGCGCGACCTGATCCGGCCGGCCGAGCCGAAAAGAGTCAGGATCGAGGATATTCAGCGCGTGGTGGCGCGCCAATACAACGTCAGCCGCGCCGACTTATTGTCGTCGCGGCGAACGGCCAATGTGGTGCGCCCGCGCCAGGTGGCCATGTACCTCGCCAAGATCCTGACGCTGCGCTCGCTCCCTGAGATCGGCCGCCGCTTCGGCGGCCGCGATCACACCACCGTGCTGCACGCCGTGCGCAAGATCGAAAGCCTGGCCGGAAGCGACAACGCCTTTGCCGAGGAGATCGAGGCGCTGAAGCGCCAGCTGCAGGAGTGAGGCCGCCGCAGCAAG
>Ga0187771_10004156_pt1 | contig 10177 bp, 5 predicted proteins | sample 0116_SJ02_MP15_1_FD_133139 | JGI IMG/M metagenome (GOLD analysis project Ga0187771, IMG submission 133139) | Tropical peat soil microbial communities from peatlands in Department of Meta, Colombia - 0116_SJ02_MP15_10_MG | ecosystem: Environmental > Terrestrial > Soil > Wetlands > Peat | place... | reverse complement strand
GCCCAGGCGACGATGGTGGCAACCTTCGCGGCATCATCATCTTTCAGCACGTCGAATAAGTCGTCGAACTGGCGGAGCGCCGCCAGCAGCGGCGCGGCGTCATCCTTACGAAACTGTCCGGCATCAATGGCGGCGTTCGCCTTGCGCACCATGTCGAAGATGGCGGCTTGGGCTTGAGCCGTGTTGAGGTCGTCCTGCATTCCGGAGGTCATGCGCTCGCGGGTTTCGCGCGCAAGGTCAGACATGGCTTGCGTCGCTCCCGCTGGAAACTGCCCGGTTGCCAGGCGCGCTTGTAAGTTGCGCAGTCGCTCGACCGAAACCGCCGCCTGCTTGAGCCCGTCAAAGGTGAAGTTCAACTGGTTGCGATACGGCACCGACGCCAGCAGAAAGCGAATGGACGACGGCTTGTGTCCCATGAGCACCAGGTCGCGCAATGTGTAGAAGTTGCCCAGCCTCTTGGACATCTTCTCGCCTTCCACGAGCAAAAAACGAACGTGGAACCAGAAACGGGCAAACGGCTTGCCAGTCAACGATTCTGACTGGGCGATTTCGTTTTCGTGATGAGGGAAGACCAGATCCTCGCCGCCGCCGTGCAAGTCGAAGCTATCGCCGAGTAGCTCCATCGACATGACGGAACATTCAATGTGCCAGCCAGGCCGGCCGGGACCAATCGAAGTGTCCCATGAGGCCTCGCCGGGTTTCGGAGCCTTCCACAAAGCGAAATCGCGCGCGCTGTCTTTGTCATAGTCATCCACATCTACGCGCGCGCCGTCTTCCATACCGGCAAAATCTTTTTTCGAGAGCTTACCGTACTCGGGGAAGCGGGCAATACGGAAGTAATACGAACCATCGTCGGTGCGGTAGGCGAAACCCTTTTCCTGCAGCCGGGCGATGAATTTGGCCATGTCTTCGATATGGTCGGTGGCGCGGACCAAAATCGGCTGCTCGATGTTCAGAGTGACCGCGTCTTCCAGAAACGCCTTCTCGTACTTTGCGGTGTACTGCTTGACGCTCACGCTGTCCCGGGCAGAGTTGCGGATGATCCGGTCATCCACGTCAGTGATGTTCATGACATAGCGGACCTGAAATCCGCTCTGACGAAGAAAACGCTGCAGGAGATCGACGGCGACGAAGGTGCGGAAATTTCCGATGTGGCCGTAGTCGTACACCGTGGGCCCGCACGAGTACATGCGGACCTGGTTGTTTTGGGCCGGTTGAAATTCCTCAATCTTGCCAGAAAGTGTGTTATAGAGCTGGAGCGCCATAGTGGATGAAGGAAAGCCTCAAAAGAATCCTTTATTCTAGAGCATTTCCTGGCAAGCCAAGCGTTGGGGCAGGATCAGGTTCCGGCGGGGCCGACCGAGTGACTGGCTGGCCCGTGTCCCGCGGCCCGCAGGCGTTGCCCCACCAGAAGCACGTAGTGCAAGCCAGAAATAATGGTGAAAGCAAAGGTCGCCCGCAGAAAAGTCAGGCGGGTGATCCAGACCCAGCGGGCATGGTTCACTTCCAGTAACAGAACGAAGAAAACCGCCGCCACCTGGGCAAGAGTATTGGCTTTGCCGAAAATGCTGGGGCGGAAGTCGCGCAGTCCGGCAATGGCATAGAGCACCGCGCTGGCGCAGAGAATGGAAAGGTCGCGGCTGAACACCAGCACGGTAAATTTCCAGGGAATTTTGTGCAGAATGGAAAGCACCATGAAGACGGTGCTCAGAAGAAGTTTGTCGGCGATGGGATCAAGGTATTGTCCGAGAACGGTTTGCTGTTGTAAGGTGCGGGCGAGCAGCCCGTCGAGCGCGTCGCTTAGCCCGGCCAGCACAAATAGTGTCAGCGCCCAGCCGTAATGCCCCTCCACCAGCTTGATGATGATGAACGGCAAAAACACCAGCCGCAGCAGAGTGAGCTGATTGGGCGCGGTGAGAATGTCTGAGGCTTTCACGGCTGGCCCTCGGGCTGGACGCTGGGAATCCCGTGGCGCAAGAGCATCTCAACCGGTTCTACTCCGGTTTTGGCAGCGAAGCGCTGAGCGAGAGAGGGAATGGCTCCGTCCGGCAAATCGAGTTCGATGCGTTCCACGCGATGCATAGGAAAGAAGACGACGCTCGACGAGAACGGATCGCTTTCTTTGACGATCGAGACCAAGTCTTCAAAAGAAGCCAGCTCGATGCCGCAAAGGCTGAGGCCTTCGGGGGTGAGAGAGAGGATCACTCCCCAGAATTTTTCTCGCGGATTGCCTAGCGTGGCCACCACCATGGTTCCGCGTCGAAAGGGATTGGCGGCAGGCTGGCCGTTTGCCGAAGATTCTTGGGAAGCCACAGGCGATTGTCGCTGGGAGGGAGACGTTTTTGCAACTTAGAGAAAGTCTGATCAAGTCCGGAAAGAGAAAGAGCAGGTTTCCATTCGACTCGCTGCGCTCGCTCAGGACAAGCCTCGACTCCGCAGAATTGCCCATAAACCGGCAATTCTGCTGCGCTCGAAATGACAAAGTTGACGTTAATCGGTGGTTCCTTAGGCGCGCGCATTCCTAGCAAAACGCTGATTTCCGTTCATGACTGCCTACGGTACCGAGTGGTTTTCCCTCAGTACCACTGCCTACTTTGTAACACTCCTGTAACAATGCTTCGGTATAGTTGCGGTTTCGTCTGGGGATGGCCTCGATTTAAACCCAACAACGACAGAGGGCTGAGGAGGAAGACGCAATGGCAACAGCGGCACCGGCAATTCAAGCAAAGCTCAACCGACGCCCGGGCGCGATCGGCATGATTGGCTTTGGCATCGTGTTTGTGGTGGGGGTTGTTTATGCGGGATTTCACCTGCTTTCCGATCTGTCCACCGTTCGCTCAGGGTCCATCACGCCTTACATTCTGCTGGCGATCGCGTTGCTCGTAGCGCTGGGATTTGAATTTGTAAACGGGTTCCATGACACGGCAAACGCGGTGGCCACCGTCATTTATACGCATTCCATGGAGCCGCATTTGGCGGTGGTGTGGTCCGGGTTCTGGAACTTCATGGGCGTGCTGACTTCAAGCGGCTTGGTGGCCTTCGGAATTATTTCGCTGCTGCCGGTGGAACTGATCTTGCAAGTCGGCAGCAAAGCTGGCTTCGCGATGGTGTTCGCGCTGCTGGTGGCGGCCATCATATGGAACCTGGGCACGTGGTATTTTGGATTGCCGGCATCGAGTTCGCACACGCTAATCGGCTCGATTATTGGCGTAGGAATCGCCAATCAGTTGATGTCGGTGAAAACCGGCACGAGCGGAGTGGACTGGGCGCAAGCCACGAACATTGGAAAGTCGCTGCTGCTGTCGCCGTTGGTCGGTTTTCTTTGCGCCGCGCTGCTGTTGTCGGTGATGAAGTTGGTGGTTAAGAATCGCAAGCTCTACGAGGCGCCGGAGGGCGATCAGCCCCCGCCGTTCTGGATCCGCGCCCTGCTACTGCTGACCTGCACAGGAGTCAGCTTCGCTCACGGTTCCAACGACGGGCAGAAGGGCATGGGGCTGATCATGCTAATTCTGGTCGGCACGGTTCCTACCGCCTACGCTCTGAATCATGCCGTGACCCACAAGCAGTCCGAAGACTTTATCGCCGTGTCGCAGCAAGCCGCAACGACACTTACCAAGTATGTCAGTCCGGACGCCGTGGTCGGTGATGACCGGGAAGAGGTGACCACATACATTCGCACCAAGGAATTCACGCCGAACACCATGCTGGCCCTGCGCCAGTTGGTGAGCGATGTGGGGAACGAGACGGCTCTGTTCGGCGAACTGGCAAAGGTGCCCAACGATCGCGTACGGAACTTTCGCAATGATATGTATCTGGTCAGCGAAGCCTTGCGGCTAATGAAAAAGACGAACCAGCCCGCGCTGAGTGCTGCGGATTGGGAAGTACTCGGCAATTACAAGAAACACGTCGACGGAGCCACGCGCTTCATCCCGGGCTGGGTCAAGGTTGCGGTGGCCATGGCGCTAGGGCTGGGGACGATGGTGGGCTGGAAGCGGATCGTGGTTACCGTCGGCGAAAAGATTGGAAAGGAACATCTCACCTACGGGCAAGGGGCCGCGGCTGAAATCATAGCCATGTTCACGATTGGCGCGGCCGACTGGTTCGGTCTGCCGGTGAGCACGACGCACGTACTCTCCTCGGGAGTGGCGGGAACGATGGCGGCGAATCACTCCGGCCTGCAATGGAGCACCGTGCGCAATCTGGCAATGGCCTGGGTGCTGACGTTGCCGGCGTCGATGGTTCTGGCGGGCTTCCTGTTCTGGGCGTTTCGCAACGCCTTCTAGAAACCCACTGTTCGCGATGCGGGCCCAGGGCCCACCCGCAGCTCCTTAAGTTCTGGCGAGCGTGGTGTAATCAGCCACCAGAGCGGTGTCTGGCCCGTCGGGGAACCTGGCGGCTCGCGCGAATAGAACCGGATGTTCCCAAGGCGCAGCCTTCGAGTTCGCCAATCTGAGGGGCTTGCGCATCTGGCGATTCGAATCTCACCAGAGGTTCATTGAACTGTTGTACTTCCGATAGTTGCCCACCCAGGGACCCCAGCTTAGTCTCCAACCAGCATGCAGTCTTTTGCAAAGACGGAAACGTCTGGTTACGGAAGTTTGGGGACCGCACGGTTGCCCCTAAAGGTGGCGGGCATCACCCCCACCATCCCGACCAGCCATAGCGAGCTTCAGCGATTTGTTGGCAATCATACGCACTCAACTGTGCCAAGGAGCTACTTTGCGATGACATTTCATCAGAAATGCTTGGCGACCCTGGTTTTCATTTTCATGATCTTGCCGATGGCCTTTGCGACCGGCGCAGGTAAGTCCAATGTGCCATGTCAGGGCACAGTCATTGGACCCTCGGACGATATCGTCAGCATCATCAACAATGGCTCCGAAGGGCAAACCTTTTGCATCGAGGGAGAACATCGGATTACCGCTACGATCTACGTCAAAGCCGGCCAGTGGCTCATCGGCACCACCACCAATTCCCGCATCAGTGGCGCAGTGGTTATCGGTCCCTGGCAGCCCGCGTCCACTGCCGGTGTCTACTACTACGACGGCGCTTATGCCAACACTCAGCCCCATCAGCAGGAGCAGTTCAACAGTGGGGGAGACAACGCTTGCTACTGGGTTTCAACCTATCTTGACGATGTGTTTTTCCGCACGGGAACCAACAATGACCAGCGCGTCATGCGGGTGCTCAGTCAGGCCGAAGTCGACCCCACCCAGCCCGTCACGACGCAAGGGCAGGCGGTCACCGCCGGGGAAGCCGGCCGCTTCTTCTTTGATTACGTCAACCACCGCATCTACCTGAGTCTGCCCAACAATCGAGATCCAAACACGGCCACCGTGGATCTGGCCATCAGCCTGAATGATCCGCAGGGCGATGTCCTGGTAGAAGGAAATGGGCACGACAACGTCACACTGCAAAACCTGTTCATCGAAAAGGGCATGGATTACGGGATTTACGCGGGCACGGGCTGGACGCTCAAGGATATGACCGTCCGCTTTATTCACAATGTCGGCGTCTACGGCATGCGCGGCGCAGCGAATCAGCCGGCTACGATTGACGACACTCTGCTCACGAACAATGGCCGCAAGGCGCTGGGTTATGGCTTTAGCAGCAACCTGACCATCACCAACAGCGAAATGTCATGGAACAACATTGCCAACTTTGTGAAGAGCAAGGGAGCGGTCGGCGGCGGTCACTGCGGGGGGTACGGGGACGCAGGCACAGTCCACATCTTTGACGATATCGGCACCTCATCGGTATCTGCCCTGGTCGTCAACAACCTATGGAGCCACGACAACATCGGCCACGGATTGTGGTCGGATGGCGGAACCCAATACGTGCAGATCACCAACTCGACGTTGAGTGCGAATGAGGGGTACGGCTACGACCACGAAATCAGTTGCCAGGTCGCCTTCAGCGGCAATGCCGTCTATGGCAACGGCTTCCCCATCAAGAACCCTGGGTGGGGCGGCGGGGTGGTGGTGAGCGATTCCAATTACGGCACATTCAACTCGAACCTTATCTACGGAAACCACGGCTTCGCGTTTCATCTCCAGCTTCAGAAAGACCATACTGACATGCTCTCCAATGCATGTCTGGGCGCAAAGAACGATGGCGACACCAGCAACTCTGTGAAGCACAACCAAATCTCCAGCAACATCATTTACAGTTGCTTTGGCGACTCCATCGGCAAAGTCTGGGGAGCAGGCGGGCCGCTGAATTCCCGCGACAACCAGTACCAGTCTAACCAGTATCACCTAGCCAACGCGAGCGACAAGTTCTTTGCCGACGGCAACGACTCGAACCACTACATCCAGATGAATTGGAGCGCCTGGCAGCAAGACAACCATGACAGCCAGGGATCGCTGACCGTCGGCTGTTCCCATGGCACTGCGGGACAAGAAGAGGTCATCTATGCCTTTCCTGGCAAAGGCAGCCGGGCGCAGCCTGCAGGTGGCCTGACTATGGACAAAGCGGGCAACCTGTATGGCACTACTCAATTGGGCGGTGTTTACAACCAGGGCACCGTTTTCGAACTCACGCCGGGATCTTCCGGCTGGACGGAAACAGTCCTCTACAGTTTTACCGGTAATCAAGACGGGGGCCAGCCCACCTCGAACCTGGCCTTCGATTCCACCGGACACCTTTTCGGCACGACCGCTTACGGCGGCAATAGCGCTTGTCCTTCGGGTTGCGGCACCGTCTTCGAGTTGACACCCTCTGGCAGCGGGTGGACGGAAAATGTGATCTATTCGTTCACCGGCGGCAGCGATGGACGGCAGCCGAATAGCGGCGTGGTACTGGGCGCTTCCGGCGTGCTCTATGGCACGGCCTCGTGGGGAGGGACTGTGGGAGCCGCATGCCCTTCCGGCTGCGGAACTGTATTTGCTCTGACCCCGGGCGCGGGAGGCTGGAGTCAAAGTGTGCTATATGCGTTTGCTGGCGGCAGCGATGGAGTGGGGCCCTACGCAGGTCTCACGCTGGATAAATCAGGCAACATCTATGGCACAACCACTGCCGGTGGCGCCTTCGGGAACGGTACCGTTTTCATGCTTGCGCGTTCTGCCGGCCAATGGAAGGAAACCATCCTCCACAGCTTCAGCGGCCCTGACGGCACGCTGCCTTACGGCGCTTTGCTTCTCGACGCGGCAAACAATCTCTACGGAACCACCTACCAGGGCGGAGCCGACAACTACGGCGTTGTCTTCCGGCTCTCTCCCAGCCAGGGCGGGGACTGGAAGGAAAGCGTGCTGCACCACTTCGGCGGAAGACCGGCGGCGAATCCTGATGCCGGTCTGGTGTCTGACGCTTCCGGGAACCTCTATGGCACTACCCTATTCGGCGGTGAGTCCAGCGCATGCGGAGGTGGGTGCGGAACGGTCTTCGCCCTGTCGCCGGGCTCGGGCAATACCTGGAAGTACCGTGTGTTGTATGTTTTTGGCGAAGGCACGGACGGTTATCACTCCAGTGCGCCATTGCTCTCCGCCGCGGGCAAGCTGTTTGGAACCACTACCGCTGGCGGTGCGAACAAGGCCGGTACGGTCTTCGAGATCACGCCGTAAGCGCGCTTGGGCGCTCATGGGATGCGGCATCCAGCCTGGCCACGGGGCCAGCCCTTGGCCAGGCCGGTTTTCGGGGCTGCTTCTATAATCATGCGGTTGGCTGTATCATTGGCCGACGGCCGATTTTCACGGAGGATTTACAGCGCGGTAACCTGTTCGTCAAAACGTGTGTCTAAGCTAGTTTGTTTCAATGAATGCCGTGGGCGGGGCTTGGCTGCCCAGGAAGTGTAGGGAGCTTTTGCCAAAAGGGGAAGGCAGCAATTTTTTGCCCCCGTTGTGATTCTGATTACAGACTTGTGTCTGCCTGGAAGGTCACACTGCTTCGAGACATCGGCCCAAGCAAAACGGAATCACAGACAGCATCAACGGCCTGCGTCGCAGTTTAGAAATTGAACAGGTTCCAGGAGGAATTAAATTTAAGTAGAAAGGAAATCCCGTGGCTCACTCCCCCAGCCTCTCATCGCGCGGAAGTAGTTTTTCTCTTGTTGGGTTCGTCTTTTCTGCAGCCAGTCGGCTTGCAAGCGCCAGGTCTTGCCAGAGATGCCTAGCGGTCTATGTCTTCGTTGTTCTTATGTCCTTGCCGATGGCCTTTGCGACCGGCGCAGGTAAGTCGGGCGTGCCCTGCCAAGGCACCGTCATTACCCCCTCCGATGATATCGTCAGCATCATCAATAATGGCACCGAAGGGCAGACCTTTTGCATCGAGGGCGAACACCGGATTACCTCTACGATCTACGTCAAGGCCAGCCAATCCCTGATCGGTACCACCACCAACTCGCGCATCAGTGGCGCGGTGATTATCGGCCCCTGGCAGACCACGTCCACTGCCGGTGTCTACTACTACGACGGCGCCTATGCCAACACCCAGCCCCACCAGCAGGAGCAGTACCCCACCGGAGGGGTCAACCTTTGTTACTGGGTCACCACCTATCTCGACGATCTGTTTTTCCGCACTGAGTCGGACAACGACCAGCGCATCATGCGGGTGCTGAGCCAAACCGAAGTTGATCCTACGCAGAAGGTCACCACGCAAGGACAGGCGGTCACCGCCGGGGAAGCTGGGCGCTTCTTCTTCGATTACACCAACCATCGCATCTACGTGAGCTTGCCCAACAATCGAGACCCCAACACGGCCACCGTCGATTTGGCGATCAGCCTCAATGACCCCAACGGTGACCGCTTGATTGAAGGCGTGGGACACAGCAACATCACTCTGCAAAACCTGTTTATCGAAAAGGGCATGAGCTACGGGATTTATGCCGGCACGGGCTGGACGCTCGAGGACATGACGGTCCGCTTCTTTCACGATATTGGCGTTGTCGGCATCACCGGCGCGGCCAATCAGCCGTTTACGATTGACGACGCCTTAGTCACCAACAACGGGTTCAACGCGTTGGGCGCCGGTTATACCAGCAACGTGGTCATGACCAACAGCGAAATGTCCTGGAACAACATCGCGAACTTTCGCCCGAGTACGGGTGCGGTCGGAAGTGGGCAATGCGTACCTAACTACAATGGTTCGGGCGCATGGCACATGTACCAAGATATTGGAACCCCGTCTCAGCTGGCCGTCAGCATCAACAACCTTTGGAGTCATCACAACATCGGCGACGGATTACACCCGGACGGCGGAACCCAATATATTCAAATCACGAATTCCACCTTCGATAGCAACGAGCGCTTCGGCTACCTGCACGAGATCAGCTGTCAGGTCAACTTCAGCGGCAACACGGTCTACGGCAATGGTTACCCTTTGAAGAATTTCGATATCACCGGCGGCGGCGTCAACGTGAGCGATTCCAACTATGCCACTTTCGCCTCCAACCTCATCTATGGGAACGACGCCGGCTTCGCCTTTCATCTCACGCTTCAGCAAGACCATTCCGGCATGCTGTCTAATCCATGCCTGGACGCAAAGAACGACTATGACACCAGCAACTCACTAAAGCACAACCAGGTTTCGGGCAACACGATTTACAGTTGCTCCGTCGGCAGCCCCGTTGGAAAGGTCTGGGGCGTGGGGGGACCGCTGAATTCCCGCGATAATCAATACCAGTCCAACCAGTACCATTTTGCCGACGCGACCTCCAATTGGTTTGGCGATGCCAACAAATCGGATCAGTTTATCCCGATGGACTGGAGCGCCTGGCAGCAAGGCAACCACGACAGCGAGGGATCGCTGAGCATAGGCTGTGGGTACAACGGCTCCTAAGCGGGTAGGGTCGCATCGGCCAAAGCGCGTCCCGGTTGGGCGACGAGCACGAATGCCAGGCGCTGCAGGTATCGCCATTGAGGAGTGAGAGAGCAGTGTCTTTGAAAACCTCCAGGTAGGCCACGCCTCGTGCGCTGCCCTGGAGCACCTGCGTGCGCCCCGCCGGGCTGCGGAGTGGATCTCCACTGAGCGCCGCCCACATTCGGACACTGCTGGCGGGTGCCTTTCTTCTCTAAAGGCTGCATCCTGGGAGACTTAGCTCCCGACATTACTCGTAGTACGAAAGTGCTATTTCCCGGCCGGTCTATAGTCACTACAATTCACAACAGAATTTGGGTAGATCTCCCTCTTAAACTCTTCCCAAAGCCTAGGTTTCCCCCGATAGAAATGAACCGCTCCAATT
>Ga0187771_10004155_pt1 | contig 10179 bp, 7 predicted proteins | sample 0116_SJ02_MP15_1_FD_133139 | JGI IMG/M metagenome (GOLD analysis project Ga0187771, IMG submission 133139) | Tropical peat soil microbial communities from peatlands in Department of Meta, Colombia - 0116_SJ02_MP15_10_MG | ecosystem: Environmental > Terrestrial > Soil > Wetlands > Peat | place... | reverse complement strand
GCCGCCTGCACGTTGCCACCGACGCGAATGCGTTGCGGGGCGGCTGGCTTGGCTTCCACGACCTTAGGAGGAGGAGGCGGCGGCGGCGGTGCGATGCCACCCAGCAACCCGCCAACGCCGCCACCGACACCACCAGGGACGCCACCGGGGACGCCGCCCACCACGCCGACTTCGGCCATCGACGGGGGCAATTCCTCTTCCTTAATCATTGCGATCTCTTTCGGGATCGATTTGGGCGCCGTCAGCTTACCAGCGTCGAACTGGCGCGGCGCGACCTTAATCACTTTCACGGGAGTCGGCGGAGGCGGCGGAGGGGGAGGTGGCGGCGGCGGAGGCGCCTGCAAGAAACTCACCAACTGCGCCTTGGGCAGCACGTCAGTATAGATCAAAGGAATGATGATCAACACAATCACCAAGCCGAACTGGGCCCCGAACGAGAGAGCAACGGTCCAGCTCTTATTCGTTTTCCCCACGCCGTCCACGAAGGTTTGGCCAAACATCTCCATACGCGTATCCTCCTACCAGTAACCCCTATTAACCCCGCACTGCCTTGCGCGCCCCGGCAACTTCTTTTTGCGCCGGACGCGGACTCTTATCTTCCGGCGAAGCCCCAGGACGAGTACCTCCGGGCTTCTTCGACTGCACTGCATTCTGCCAGAAAATCAGGATCGGGCTCGCCACAAACACGGACGAGTACGTTCCCACAATGATTCCGCACACTAAAGCGAACGAAAATCCGCTCAAAACTTCGCCGCCGAATAACAGCAGGGAAAGCGCCGTCAGCAGCGTCAACCCGCTGGTCAGCACGGTTCGGCTTAGCGTCTGGTTCACACTGATATTAATCAGGTTGGTCAGCGACTCGCGCCGCATCAGCTTCAAATTCTCCCGGATCCGGTCGAAGGTGACGATCGTGTCGTTCATCGAATAGCCGACCAGGGTCAGCAGCGCCGCCACCACCGTCAGCGAAATCTCTTTATTAAACAGCGAGAACAGGCCGATCGTGATGATCGTGTCGTGGAACACCGCGATCACCGCCGCCACGCCATAAATCCATTCGAACCGGAAGGCAATGTAGACCAGCATGCCGCCCAGCGCGTAGAGCGTCGCCAAAATCGCCTGCCGCTGCAGATCCCTCCCGATCTTCGGCCCGACCACCTCGGCCGAAAGAATGGTGAACGGCCCCAGCCCGCACTGCGCTTTGATTACGTTCAACACTTGCGGCGTTACGCCCTGCACTCCGGACAATTGATCCAAGGACGAGAGCAGGCCGCCTTTGGTTGCGCGAAAATCCTCCACGGCCTTAACCATGGTCTGCAATTCTTGCTCGGACAGCGGGACGTTGGCCTGTAGCAGCGGATCGCGCAGCTTGCTGGCCAACCGGTCGGCCGAGGAGTTGTTCAAATCCAGCTTCCCCTCCGCCGCACTGAAGGTCGACCGCAGCGTATCCTCGATGATCTGGCGGTTGGCATTGAGTTCCTTCTCGTTGCGAATCTCGGTGCCCACCAGAACTTCCGGCCTGCCCGTGATCTGCTGTACGGAAATCTCGCCCTGGATCTTGCCCTCCAGCGCCGACCGGATCTTTTGCACCGGCGGCTCGGTGTTGAAGCGCAGGTACATCAGCGCGCCACCTTTAAAATCGATGCCGTAGTTCGGGCCGCCTTTCACGGCCAGGCTGATGAGCCCCGCCGCCGTCAGGATCAGGGAAGCGCCGATGAACGGCACCTTCTTGCCCAGAAAGTCAAAATTCGTGTTCTTGAATAATTCCATCGATCCCGCTACTACCGGCCTAGTTGTAACAGACACCGGCCGCTGCCATAAAGTTCCCGTCCGGAACCCAGACACGGTTTTCCACGTTACCACAAAACCGCGGAACGTTCCAAGCCTGCCGCCGGATTATTTTTGCCGCCGCCGCTTTCACGCTTTTTGCCCGCCCGCACGCGGCCCGGGCGGGCCGATCCCGCCGTCAAATGCTCAGCGTGACCACTTTCCTCTGCCCGCCCAGCTCCCAGTCGAAGATCGTCTTGGAGACGAACACCGCCGTGAACACGTTGGCAATCAAGCCGATCACCAGCGTGACCGCGAATCCCTTCACCGGTCCGGTGCCGAACAGAAAGAGAAATGCGCAGGAAACCACCGTCGTCACATGCGTATCGACAATGGTCAAAAAGGCCTTATTGAATCCCGCGTCCACCGCGGCAATCACCGCCTTGCCGGTGCGCAGCTCCTCGCGGATGCGCTCGAAAATCAGGACGTTGGAGTCCACCGCCATACCGATGGTCAAAATCACACCCGCGATGCCCGGCAAGGTCAATACGGCATCGAAATAGCTGAGCGCCGCGATCAGGATAATTGCATTAAGGATCAGCGCGAGCGTGGCGTTCACGCCGCTCTTCCTGTAATAGAACAACATGATCGCCACCACAGCGATCACGCCCGCGATGCCCGCCGCGATGCCGGAGCGGATCGAATCGGTGCCGAGCGACGGGCCCACCGTGCGCTCCTCCAGATATTCCACGCTGGCCGGTAGCGAACCCGCGCGCAGATTCAGCGCGAGGTCCGCCGCTTCGTCGTGGCTCGCCGCACCCGTGATGCGGCCCGTATCGCTAATCTTGCTTTGAATCGTCGGCGCGCTCAGCACCACCTTATCCAACACGATCGCCAGCCGCTGGCCCACGTTGGCGCCGGTGAAGGCTTCGAAGCGCTTGGCCGCGTCCTGGGTCAGCACGAAGCTGGTTTCCCAGTGCCCGCCCTCGCCCTGCTGGGGGTTCGCGTCGCGCAGATCGCGTCCGGTCACCACCGGAGTGCGCGCCAGCAGAAAGGTTTCCGCCTGCGCGCCGCCGCGCGCTTGACTGGAAAGCAGTTGGCTGTTGAGCGGCAGCACGCCGCCGCGCGTGGAAAGCGCCTCTTCGCGCGAGCCATAGGGGCCGCCGAGCACCGGATACAACTCCAGCATCGCCGCCGTCTTCAGGATCTGTTTCACGCGCGCCGGATCGTCCACGCCCGGAAGCTGTACCAGCAGCTCCGCTTCGGCGTCGCTGCGCCCGCGCTGCTGCACGCTCGATTCGGCCAGCCCCAGCGCGTTGATCTTCTTTTCGATCGTGTGCATGCTCTGGGTCAGCGTGTCCTGCCGCAGCTTCAACGCCTCGCTGGTCTTCATCGTCATGCGGTAATCGGTCTGATTGACCGGCGTCAGGTTCCACACGCCGCCGAAACTATCGTTCACCAACTGGCGGAAATTGCCGGCCTGCGTCGCCGGCACGCCCTTGACGTCGATCTGGATCGAATCGGCGGTCTGAATCGTGGCCGGCTCGTTGCGCGCGATTTCGCCGAAGCCGACGTTGGCCTTCGTCAACTGGTCGCGCATGCGCTGAATCACGGAGTCGGCCTCGGCCTTGAACGCGTCCTGGATCTGCACTTGCAGCACCAGTTGGCTGCCGCCCTTCAAATCGAGGCCCAGATGGATGTTCCGCTTCCAGTTGGCGACCAGCTCGTCGGTCGACTTGGGCAGTCCCACGATTCCGTACAGGCAGATCAAAATGACGACAACAATCGCCACGATCTTGAATTTCACCTTGTTGGCCATGATTTTGTGCTCGCTTACTTCGTGTCTACTTCTTGTCCTCGCCCTTGGCGTCGCCGCTCACCACGCTCGCCACCGAGCCGCGCGTCAACTGGAGCTTGACGTTATCCGGCTTTACGCGCAGCACCAGCATGTCGCCGGAAATGCTCACGATGGTGCCCACGATGCCGCCCGTGGTCAGAACTTCTTTCCCAGCTTCCAACTTCGCCAGCATGTCCGCCTGCGCCTTCTTCTGCCGCTGCATTGGCATGAACACCAGGAAGTAGAAAATCGCGACGATGAAAATCAGAGGGAGGAAGCTCAGAACCGGGTTCGACGCCGGTGCCGCCTGCAGGAGGATGAATCCGAGGTGAGACATGACGGGTGACTTCTTATTCGGGCGCTCGGCCCGCGCCGGCGCGTATCCGCCGGAGAAGTTCGGGGAACTTCCCAATTAGTATACACTGCCTGATCTCCCGCATGATGTCAAGGAAACGCCGCAAATTATGCAGCGTCGCCAGCGTGGCGAACGACAGCTCGCCCGCCATATAAAGGTGCCGCAGATACGCGCGCGAAAAGTTCTGGCACGTATAGCACGGGCATGCCGGATCGAGCGGCCGAGGGTCCTCCTTATATTGCGCCTGCTTGATCAGCACGCGGCCCTCGGAGGTGAACAGCGAACCGTTGCGCGCGTTGCGCGTAGGCAGCACGCAATCCATCATGTCGACGCCCCGCGCCACGTATTCGGCGAGATCCTCCGGCATGCCGACGCCCATGACGTAGCGCGGCTTCGCGGCGGGCAGCAGTGGCGTGGTGATGCCCGTCATCTCCAGGCTCAGCGCGCCGGGTTCTCCCACCGACAATCCCCCAATTGCGTAGCCGTCGGCGTCGAGCTCCAGCAGTTGCTCGGCGCAGGCGCGGCGCAGATCGGGGAACATCGAGCCCTGCACGATCGGAAAACACGCGCGCAGGCCGTCGCTGCGTTCCCGGTAATACGCATAGGCCGAACGCGCCCAGCGCACCGTGCGATCGGTCGAGACGCGCGCCGCCTCGTGGCTCGCCGGATATTCCAGGCATTCATCGAGCACCATCATGATGTCGCTGCCCAGCGCCATCTGCACGTCGATGGTCGATTGCGGGGTGAACAAATGCCGGCTGCCGTCCAGGTGCGACTGGAACACGACGCCTTCCTCAGTCACCTTGCGGAGATCGCTCAGGCTGAAAACCTGAAAACCGCCCGAATCGGTGAGGATCGCGCGGGGCCACTGCATGAAGCGGTGCAGGCCTCCGAGCCTGGCGATGGTCTCATGCCCCGGCCGCAGATATAAATGATACGTGTTGCTGAGAAGGATCTTTGCGTCGAGGTCGTGGAGCAGGTCGCGCGTCAGCAGCGATTTGACCGTCGCCTGCGTCCCCACAGGCATGAACACCGGCGTTTCGATATCGCCATGCGCGGTGTGCAGAATGCCGGCCCGCGCGCCGGTGGTGGGACAAGTCGCCTGAAGCTCGAAACGGAACACAGTTTTATTGTAGGTGCGGACGGCGGAAGGATTCGCCGGATTGGTTTTCCCGCGCTGCGGCCCACGGCATGTTCTTCGGAACAGTGCTGGGCCACGGAACGATTATCGGAGATGCTAGTCCGATATTCCTGCGGTTTTCTTCGTCCTGTCTTCGCCTGTGCGGAAATCGGCGCACGAATTCGGGCAAGCTTTCGGGAATCAAATCGATCCACTTTCGACTTGAAAAAACGGTCGATTTTAAGGCCTTCGAAAACCGTTTTTAGGGGTAAGGGTGCGGAAAACCGCGAGAATCGATTCTAGGGCCGCTAGCGCCTCCGGAATCGATATTTCCCTATTTCTTCCCCTATGGACGAAAAGCCCGGACTCCCCAAATCGGACCCGGGCGTCCGCTACTCGGCCGCCTATTTCTTGGCGCTGGCCAAAACCGGCCCGAATTTCTGGATGCGCTTGGCCTGTTCGACCTCGCCGGTGTAAATGTTGCCTTCCAGATCAGTGCCGATGGCGTTGATCCAGTGGAACTGGCCCGCGTACTTACCGTTACTGCCGAACGAGCCGAGCGTCTTGCCGGTCGCGTGATCCAGAATCCACACTTTATCGTTCGTCCCGTCGGCCACGTACATGTATTTCTGCTGCGGGTCCTTGGAGAAGACCATCTTATAGGTAGTTCCGCAGGGAGGCATCTTGGTTTGTTGCAGGCCCCCGCAATTCTCCGCGCGCTGCGACGGCGTGTTCGGCGAGACGTAATAATCCTTCACCCATTTGCCTTGCTTCGTGTAAATCGAGATGCGATCCTGGCCGCGCTCGCCGATATAGACCAGGCCGTCCTTATCGAATTCGGCGAAGTGCAGGTCCGGCACAAAGTTCTTTTCCTCGGGTGGCGGAGCGCCGGTGAACTGGTAGGAAGGAATCTTGTCGTTGGAGACTTCGCTCAGAGGCATGCCGTGTCCGCCCCAGCCGCGCTTGAACGCACCGGTGTCCATGTCGTACACCAGCAGGCGTTTCTGATTGATGATGTACATCTCGCGCGCGTCCTGGTCGAGGTTGAAGCGTCCCTTCGAAATCAGCCAGTCCGTTCGCTGGTTGTCTTCCTTGCGCAAATCCGCGTCTTTGGGCGGGCGATGGCCGAAATCCCAGAGAAGCTTGCCATCGTGCGAGAACTTCAGGATGCTGTCCTGCGCCGCGGTGCCCGCGATCCACACGTTTCCTTCGCGGTCGACGATGATGGTCTGCAGCGCCGTGGGCCATTTGCCGTCGGCGTATCCCGGTCCGCCCCAGCCCTGCACGACGTTGCCTTCGTGATCGAGCTCGATCGCTTCCGGCCCGCGAATGCAGCAATCGATGCGCGGAGGGTTGTCGCCGCCGCCGATCTCATCGCCGTCAGCCGCGGCCGCGCGATTCAGGAACCACACGTGGCCGGTCTTATCGTCCACCCATAGGCCGGTCACCTGCTGCATGCTCCAGCGATTGGGCAGCGGAATCTTCGGCCAGAAGGGATCGACCTTGAACATCGGCGCGCCCTGCGCGTCGATCGCCTGGGCGCCGGCCTTGGCGGTCTTCGCGGGTTTCTTCTCGGCTTGCAAACTCGTAACGGAAAACGCGGCCAGCGCGAGCACGCACCCGGCGGCGAGAACGCCTGCGTAGAGAGGGCTTCGGAATTTCGTCATAACGGGGACTCTCCTTGCCTCCGCCGGGCCAAAACGGGCCCAGCGGAGCACTACGCTACGCTATCACAGTTGTTCGCGGATGTCGTGGCGCGGGTGGTAGGCTTGATCCGATGAACCGCTCGCGCAGGCCCGCGCCACGTCGAACGCTCCCATTCGGCGCGCCACGCGAGTACACTATCAGCGATATATATGACGATCCGCAACTCCATCCACACGCGAACGATCGCGCTCCTGGCGATCGCCATTGGAATCACCGGTGCCCCGCTCGTGCGCGCGCAATCGGTGCCGAAATATGAGTTCGACGCCTCCTGGCCCAAGCCCCTCCCAGGGCGCTGGGTGACCGGAGGGCTCGGCGGCGTGTGCGTCGATCGTCAGGATCACGTGGTTATCCTGAACCGCCAGGATATTCTTGACGGCGAGCTCGACGCCGGCGAGATGGCGCCGCCCATCATTGAATTCGACAAGGCCGGCAACGTGGTGCATTCCTGGGGCGATTTGAAGGTGCTCGATCCGCGCCTGCATAGCTGCTTCTTCGACAAGGACAACAATTTTTGGGTTGCCAGCGCGCCGTCAGGGATGGTGCAGAAATACACGCACGATGGTTCGAAGCTCTTGTTGCAGATCGGCAAAAAAGGCGTGCTCGATTCGAGCGACGGCACCGAAAAAGGCAAGGGACTGAATTCGCCCGCGGCGCAGTTCTTCATGCCGTCGAGTATTTTCGTGGATCCGGGGAACGGCGAGGTTTTTGTCTCCGACGGCGAAGGCCGCAACACCAACCATCGCATCGCGGTGATGGATCGCGATGGAAAATTCCTGCGCCAGTGGCTGCCGGATCTGAACTATGTGCACTGCCTGGCGGTGGCCAAGGACGGTCTGGTGTACGTCTGCGACCGCGACGGCGCGAGGATCCTGGTGTACGACAAAATGGGCAAGCTCCTCAAGACATTCGCGCTGCCGTGGACGCCGGTGACGCCTTCCGGTGGCGAGGTGAAGCAATTCGGCGGCGCCGTGGTCGCCATCGATTTCTCACAGGATTCGGCGCAGACCTATATGTTCGTGGTGAACCAGAACAACGCGACAATCGACATCGTGGAGCGCGAGACCGGGAAGAAGGTCGGGAGCTTCGGGCGTCCGGGCCATTATCCGGGCGAGCTCGAGCAGGCACACGGGATTGCGGTGGATTCGCAGGGCAATATTTATTTGGCCGAAAATCGCGGGCGGAGGGTGCAGAGGTTTAAGCTGGTCCGGCATTAGGTCCGGGAACAGATCCCTCACGCGCTTCGCGGTTCGGGATGACCGGCCTCAATTCTGGCCTGTCCGCTCCCTCACGGTCGCGGTTCGGTGCGGATACTTGGAAGAAGCCGGCACGGAACCGCGCGTGTGAGCAAGCGGACTCAACGTCCGATAGCGGCCTTACGGCAGGCCTTCCGACGACGGCGGGACGATTCCCTTGATCCGTAAGAACGCGCCAAGGATGCCGTACATTTCGTTATCGTGGCTGATGTTCCAATTGAGCAGCCCGAGCTTGGACATATCCCAGCGCGCCCACCGGATTTTCTGTGCGCCCACGGCATCGGTCATCGACGCGTAGACGGGATCGCAGTAATCGAAGGAGGCCTTGAGCGCGGTCACCAGATCGTCCTTCGTGGTCTTGGATGCCGCGTTGGCCGTGACGTTCTCGCCTTTGACCGTCGCGCACATGCGCAATTGCGCGTCGGCAATGTGCGCGATCATTTCGCCATAGGTGCGGACTTGCGGCACCGTCCGGAACGCGTAATTTTCCGCGGGCATTTTTTCCGCCGCGCGCAGGACGCTGCTCTTGATGATCGCGTAGGTTTGGCGCGCGTCGTCGCTGAAAGGGTTCTGCGCGTACGCAGGGACGAAGGAGCATAGGACGAGGGCTAGAGCCGCGAGTACATGGGAGCGGCCAAGCTCGGACGCCCCGGAGCCGAACCGCTTCCTTCGGGCGCGGCTCGGAGCGATTTGGCGAAACGCAGCGACGGCACGATTGAGCCGCCGTAGGTTGGGGCCCGTCCGCGCGAAGACGTCGGCCTCATCGAGTGGCGACCATGGCCTTCGAGGAAAATGGTGGGGACGAATCGCCATGCAGCGGAACCTCGCTTTCCGCCCGCGGTGATTGCTAATTTTCACCGCCGGGCGATATCAGGCGACGATTGTACCGCTTCTGAAAGACCGCAAGGGAAAGGCCGCACGGGCGGGTGTTCGGGCGCCCGGGCGACTGAGGAAGCCCCAGCTTGCGGGCCGGATGAAGCTTAACAATCCCTTAAAATCGATGTATTTAGCCGATTTTCCCCCGGCGCTAGCCGCGCGCTTTGCGCAGTTCAGCCCGTGTTTTTCGCCTTACAGGGCACACCGTTTGGAGACCCGAACAAACAAGCGCTAAAATGAAATCAAACCTCTGAGCACGCGGTACACGATTATCGGTTTGGCGATGGGCGCCACTCCTCACGCCCGCCAGCGTCGGAGTTTACTTCCCTGAAAGGAACAGCTACGGTTCAGTTGCAAGGTATGTCTACTACTGAGATTTCTACTGTCTCCTCGCATGCAGACACGAATTCCAGGGAGATCGTCAACGATTTCTGTATTCAGGTCGCCACGGTCAACGGCTCCGGCAGTCAAACCGCGAACAATGTGTTGATGCGTGGCATCTTCCAGATGGGCATCCCGGTATCCGGGAAAAATATGTTCCCGTCGAACATCCAGGGCTTGCCGACCTGGTTCACCATTCGCGCCAGCAAACACGGATACATTTCGCGAAAGAAGGAAGTCGATTTCCTGGTGGCGATGAATCCGGAGACGGCGCGCGAAGACGTGATGAAGCTCGAGCCGGGCGCCGCGGTGGTTTACGACGAGCCGCTGAAGCTGAACGAAGTTCGCTCCGATCTGCATTTTTACCCGGTGCCGTTCGATAAACTGGTCGGTCCGGTGTGCCCGGAAGCGAAGCTGCGCAAGCTGGTCCGCAACATGATCTACGACGGCGTGGTGGCGTGGATCCTGTCGATCGAGATGGAGGAGATCCACAAGGCGCTGTTCCGCCAGTTCGGACCCAAAAAGAAAAAAGCCGCGGATTTGAACTGGGGCGCGTGCCAGGCCGGCTTCGATTACGCGGCCAAGACGTTCACCAAGACCGATCCGTACCGCGTGGAGCGCATGAACGCGACCGCCGGGAAAATCATCATCGAAGGGAACATGGCTGCGGCGCTGGGCTGCGTGTTCGGGGGCGTGACGTTGGTGAGCTGGTATCCCATCACGCCGTCTTCGTCGCTGGTGGAATACATGATGGGGTTCCTGAAACGTTTCCGCCATGACAAGGAAACCGGCAAGGCGACCTACGCCGTGGTGCAGGCCGAGGACGAACTGGCCGCGGTCGGCATGGTCTTGGGCGCGGGTTGGGCGGGTGCGCGTTCGGTGACTT
>Ga0187771_10004154_pt1 | contig 10179 bp, 8 predicted proteins | sample 0116_SJ02_MP15_1_FD_133139 | JGI IMG/M metagenome (GOLD analysis project Ga0187771, IMG submission 133139) | Tropical peat soil microbial communities from peatlands in Department of Meta, Colombia - 0116_SJ02_MP15_10_MG | ecosystem: Environmental > Terrestrial > Soil > Wetlands > Peat | place... | reverse complement strand
TGACAGCGTAAAGGAGGCATCGAGCCAGAGGGGATTCTGTTCAGTCTCTTGTGCAACCTGTTTCTTGTGCAGCTCACCAGTTTGTGGCAAGTCGACGAGTGGTGCCAAAGAGATGTAAAAGATGATTGATGGATAGTTAAATTTTTGGTTGGCTAGAAGAGCCTGCTGCTGAGATGTCTGGGATTCGGTCGCATTGCTAATCGATGGACTCGGAATGTAGCCCATAGGACCGCCAACCGCATTTACTGAAACCGTTACAAAGTTGTTGGAGCTGCCGTCATTGGAAGAAATGCAGGAAGTACCACCTTCCGGACAAGGCTGGAGTGTAATGTTTTGTGTTAAAGCATTTCCAATAGCTATGGTCACTTTTTGTTTTACTTCGATAAAACCAGATTTAGTGACAGTCAGCGTGGCCTCACCGGCAGGAAAATCAGAAATTGTGAACTTCCCTGATTTATCTGTCATTACAGGAGTTGATCTCTCGCCAGTTTTGTTTGTTAACTGAACATAGGCACCCTGTATCCCAGCCCCAGTGTTATCAGTTACTGTACCGGTGAGAGTTACAGTTGGCACGGCAGCTTGTGGTTTGGCGTAAGCGCTTTTCGCAAAGGCGATTAACAGAATTGACAGGAGAACCATGAGACACACCGTCTCACGGTGGGGGAAATACCGTGTAATCATGTGAATTACCTCTGATTTGGATTTGGGGATTCCAGCGGATTACCAACGAGTGCAGGTTATCTATGAAATCATTTATCTGTCAAGTAAAAGTTTCATTGTGTCGAGTCTCAGTTTGAATTCTACCTAGCTCCAGTGGATCCATACGTTAGGCTCAGATTCCCTCGCCCATCGACACGTACTGCCGCAGCCGCTCCAGCTCCTCGTGATAAGCTGCGCGCTCGGCCTCTTCCGTGCTGAATGGCTCCGCGGCCTTCACCGCCCGGCCCGTTTGCTTCTCCAGCTCCTCCACGCGGCCTGACAGTGCAATCAGCGCGTCGGAGAGCGGGTCCTTCACGTCATACGGATCAATAATTAGCACGCGCTCTCCATCGCGATAGACGATGTGCGCCGGCACTCCCACCACCGTCGAGTTGGGCGGCACGTCGGCCAGCACCACTGAGCCCGCGCCCACGCGTGAGTTCTCGCCGATAGTCACGTTGCCCAGCAGGTTGGCGTTGTTGCCAATAAAAACCCCGTCGCAGACCGTGGGATGGCGCTTGCCATGGCCCTTTCCTGTCCCGCCCAGCGTCACGCCCTGGTACATGGTCACATCGCTGCCCACAATTGACGTCTCACCAATCACCACTCCCGTCGCGTGGTCGATGAAGAGGCGCCGGCCAATCAACGCTCCAGGATGTATATCGACGCCGGTAAAAAATCTGCCCACCTGCGAGAGCAACCGCGCCGCCAGCCTCAGCCGCGTGCGCCACAGCGTGTGTGAAACGCGATGTATCCACACCGCCCATAGCCCCGGATAGCAGAGGAAAACCTCCAGCCGCGAGCGCGCCGCCGGGTCGCGCTCCAGCACGGAGTTGATGTCGTCGCGAATTCGTGCAAACAATGCCATGACAGAGTTCTCAAAATCGCGGATGCCCCAGGTCTCGCTTCTGAGACCCGGGAGATCCAGGCTCCGCCCTTGCGGCCATCACTTACAGACTAACCTGTTCCGTCACCAGTCCCAGCGCCTTCTGCCGCAACGCATCAAACAACACGCTGGTCAGGTATCGCTCGCCGAAGTCGGGCAGTACAACCACAATCAACTTGCCCTTATTCTCCGCCCGCGCCGCCACCTTCAGCGCCGCGGCCAGCGCCGCTCCCGAGCTGATGCCCACAAACAGGCCTTCTTCGAGCGGCAGCCGCCGTGCCAGCTCAATCGACTCGTCGTTCGTCACCTGAATCACTTCGTCCACCAGGCTGGTATCCAGCACGCCCGGCACGAATCCCGCGCCCAGGCCCTGAATCTTGTGCGGCCCCGGCTTGCCGCCGCTCAGCACCGGCGAGTCCGCCGGCTCCACGGCAATGGCTTTAAATCCCGGCTTGCGCTCCTTGATGTACTTGCCCGCGCCGGTGATCGTGCCGCCGGTTCCCACTCCGCTGATCAGAATGTCGATCTTGCCGTCCGTGTCATTCCACAGCTCCGGCCCCGTCGTCGCATAGTGAATCGCCGGATTGGCGGGATTGTTGAACTGCTGCAGGATGTAGCCGTTCGGCGTCTTGGCCAGAATCTCCTCAGACTTGGCGATGGCGCCCTTCATGCCGTTCGGCCCCGGCGTCAGCACGATCTCCGCGCCGAAGGCCAGCAACAGCACGCGCCGCTCCAGGCTCATGGTCTCCGGGATGGTGAGAATCAGCCGGTAGCCCTTGACCGCGGCCACAAAGGCCAGCGCGATTCCGGTGTTGCCGCTGGTGGGCTCAATCAATACTGTTTTGCCGGGAGTGATTTTGCCGGCCTTCTCCGCGGCCTCGATCATCGCGAAGCCGATGCGGTCCTTCACGCTCGAAACTGGGTTCTGGCCTTCCAGCTTGGCCACTACGGTTGCAGGCAGCCCGGCTGCCACCTTGTTCAATCGAACCAACGGGGTCTTGCCAATAAGTTCCGTTACATTTGCGGCTATATGCGCCATGTGATGATCTCCTATTTCCGGGATGCGCTCCCAGATGGTTTTGCTTCAAATTGTTTGGATGATGGATTGGTCAGGCGGGAAAAATCAGCGCAATTTGTGAGAGCGCACGCCTGCGTCGCACCGGGCACCAGAGCGGTGTTAGCGACATCGACGCATGAAATCATTGTAATCCTCACAAATTGCCGATAGCAAGACTGCGAATCGTTCAAAAGCAGTTGTCAGTTGTCCGTTTAAGTGGTTTGTTCCTGGCTTGCAACAATTTGTCGATAGCTTTGACAACCGGTAACGGACAACTGACATCCCACTCAGAAGCTGTACGAGATGCCGAAGGCCGCGCGATAGCGCAGATTCAACACAGGATTGTTACCTCCCTCGCCGGCGTGCAGCACGCCGGCATCAATGTTGAACTTGTGCTTGGATGATGGAATGAAACGCGCGGCAAAGACCGTAGATGTGGGAACGTCGAGAATGGAAGCGGGCAGAGTGAGAGTTTTATCAACCAGAATCTGCTTGGGCTGCTGCGAAACCTCGGAGCCGACGATGATCGTGCTCTTGCTCGGACCGGTGAAGATCAGCGCCGCCGCCCCGAAGGCCCTGGCTTGATAGTTGGGAGCGTTGCCACCCAGGCCCCACAGTTCGGCATTCGTGCCCCGAACGCCGCCGGAGATCAGCACCGGAACCTTCTTGCTGATCTGCGTGATCACCTTCGTGCCCACCACGTAAAAGTCGGCGTTATTGTTCGTCTGTGAGCCGCTACTGAGTGCCGAATCATTGTTGCCGTCGCCCGCTTCATTGTCGTCAAAGCGGTAAATAGCGCCCACCGAGATGGCCGGAACCCAATTCCGCTTGCCGTAATTTTCCGGCAGAAGGTTGGCCTTGCCGTGGACGATGCTGAAATTGAATTGCCACGGAAGACCACCCGATCCGTTGGCGAGATTGTCGCTGCCGGCGTGAATCTCACTGGTGTAGCCCACCTCAAAGCGCTTGGCAAAGCCTTCGGTGACCGAGACTGTGCTGAAGTCGCCGACCACATTGCCGCCGGCCAAAAAGTGATAGGCGACGGCGGGCTTACCCAACCCGTTGGCCGGTGAGGCGGCAACGGAAGCCAGAGGCGTTACAAAAACGCCCGTCGGGCCTTCATAGCCCAGGCCCTGCGCCCGTGCATGCTGCGCCGCGGCAAGCGCAAGCGCCAGAATCAGAGAGCTGAAAACGATTGAACGGAAAGAAAGTACAATGGTACGCATCTTGGTTTCTCCTTGTGTGAAGCGGGTTGATTGAAGGTATAGGCCGAGCGACGAATCGTCCCGTTTCAGCAGAAGGCTGTCGTTATGAGTAAGAGCCGGTGCGTATGCGAATGCGCTGGCGCTTAGGACAACTATGCTGAGATGGTGTGGATGATCAGTCGCAGGAAGAGCGCGTTGCTAGAGACAACAGCAACAGCAAGCGGAATGCCGTGCGGCATAGAACGACTGACTCATGGAATTCAGTATAAGACATTCGGAGAGAAAGTCAAGGGACCGCCGAAGTTCAAGCCCGGCTGCCGCTTTGTTCAATCGAACCAACGGAATCTTGCCAATGAGTTCTGTTGCATTTGCGGCGATGCGAGCCATGATGACCTCCTCTTTCCGGGATGCAATCCCAGACGGTTCTGATTCATTATTTTAGGGGTGACAAGTCAAACTGTTATGCGGAGAAGAGTGCTCTTGAATCGAGCGCACATATCTGTCGCAACTGGCACCAGGGCGGTGTTAGCGACATCGACGCATGACTAGAACATAAACAGGAGAGCGCGCTTTGTGACAAGAGTAGTTGAAAATTTTTCGTAGCATGAAGATTGCGCTTCGATTATGCATGATAGCCATGCGGCATTTCTTTTTAGGATTGTTACTTTGCGCCTCAGCCGGCTGGGCTGCTGCACAGACGGACATTCGACATGTCGATTTCAGGAACTTTAGCTACCCGTTTGTCGATTCAATGTCGGAAGAGCCGGGGTGGATCGATATGTCTCATGAAGAATTGACTCGGCTGACGAACGGCAGCAATCTGAGCGATTCAGGAAACGGCATGACAAAGGAAGGCTTGACGCTCGAAGAAGTCCAATTCGCCGATGTGATAGGTGATGGTCAAACCGATGCGATCGTCGTACTGCGCTACGATTCGGGCGGCACAATGTTTTCTTATTACGTATATGTCTATGCATTTGCCGCCGGAAAACCAAAACTTCTGGCATGTTTTCATGCCGGCGACCGCGCCAATTCAGGTCTTTACAGGGTTTACGGGCAAGATGGAAAGCTGGTTTTAGAGCTTTACGACCCTCAGAAAAGTGCCGGCCTTTGCTGCTCCACCAGGTTCATTCGCACTCGATATATTTGGCGTAATGGAAGATTTCTTGCGGCCGGCGCTAAGGAGTTCGGGACGCCAAAAACGGCTTCACGCCTGCCCGTTTCTATAATGGGAATTCACCAGTAACCGCATCTGCGCTGGCACCATCCCGCCGGCCGCATCCTCTCCCGGATTGGCTCGTTATCGGCATACACCCGCCACTCTGCCACCAAACCGCCCTCTACCACCGCCCGCCACGCCGCTGGCGTCTCCCAACGGTTCTCGATCTCTAATTTTGGGTGCCCCAGGTCCCTCGCATTTGGGGACCTGGGAAGCGACTCACAGTCAGGACAATAGGTTCCTTTCGCCTTTCCCAGCATCACTACAACAGATCGCTTGTCATCCTGAGCGAAATCCGCGTTAGCGGATGAAGTCGAAGGATCTGCGTTATAAATCTCTTCTACGGCAATCGAATAATCCGGAACCATGCGGAAGTACCCAATCCATCCCGCCCGCATCTTCTCCCGTCCCTCGACCACATTCCCCAGTGAATCCACAAACCTGTGCTCGGGAGTCATCAACCCCGCCAGCCCCTCAACATCCTGCCGGTTGATCGCGCTCACAAACGCCCGCGCCACATCTTCCGCCGAATTGCTCATGATGGTATTGTAATCACAGCGCGCGCCTCCCAGCGGGAGGCAGTGAAAATAGGCCAGGGTGAAACCCTGGGAATGTGTTTTATTAATATGATCCCGCCCTGTAGGGGCGGAGTGAATCTTTAAAAATGGTGTCATCCTGAACAGAGTGTAGTTTAGTCGAAGGACCGACATTTTGATGATTATTAAAGTAGAGTGGACTTTGCACCATTATCTAAGAAATGAATTACATGTTAATCATATTTTTAACGAGAGGGCTTCAAATAGCTCCTCGAAATTACGCTTTGTAGTTTGGCTCATACCATTTACAAGCTCATCTCTCCGTGATGAATAGAAAAGTGCGTGCAATGTGTGATCAAAGGAGCAATTGCTTTGTAGTCCCAGCTCAAGCCTAACGTTCACAAGATCTTGTCCCTCGAAGAGATTTTGCATGATTCTTCGGCCATTAGTGGAATGTGACGGCAGTAGTCGGAAGTGTTTGTTGGCAATCTCATCACCGAAACACTTTACAGCCTGTTCATAGTATTTTCTGCCATCAGGATCGTTATCCCAAAGTGCCCGAAAATCTATATTCCAAGCAATCATTAGAGAGACATAGAACTTTATTGAGTCAGCACCGACAGAAGGAAGTATAGAAATTGTCATATCACCACGAAACATCTCAATAGCGAAATAATCATAAATGCCTTCCGTAATCAAAGTTAAATTAGTGCTTATGAGATCTAATGCAAAGGGCTTTATCTGCAATGCATCAAGAACGGGCTGCAGTGCGGAGCGATTCTCTGAAGATGATCTATGATAGTTCATAATTGGGATCAAATCCACGTTCCCATTACCGTCCTTCTCGGCAACTTTAATTCTGTTTACCGGAATGAACTCAGGATCGAGAAGATAGTGTGAATGAGTGCAATATGCCACCCAACTTTTCTCTGAAATTTGACAAAGTTTCTGGCAAAGCTTGCGTTGTGCAAATGCATGCAGGTATGAACCGGGTTCGTCGAGCAGATAAATCGCGTCTGCTTCTCCCGCCGATGGTACAAAGTCAGCGACCAATTTTGGATTGAATTCTAGCTTCATTACGAAATTGAAAAACCAATAGAATCCTTTGCTGCGGTCGCTAATAAAGAAGAAATGTTCATCGCCATTGACATCCTTCTCGACGACGTCAAGTCTGATATAGTTCTTGACTGGTTCGGAGCCTTCCCGCTCAAAATCGATTGAAATCTTAAGTGCATCCCTGTTATCTAATCTGAAATGTTGCCATTCCCTCGTTAGTGTCCCGTTTAGCTTACGTTCAACCTTAGCTAAAACAGTTTTCCGGAAACGCTCTTCTTGGCTCGCTAAATTAAAGACGGAAAACGATTTGTCAGTCTGAACGAATAGCTGCTCCAATATAGCTAGCCAGCCTGATAGTGATTCGGGCTCAGCTGCTGGAATCTCAATTCGCGCATCGACCTTGTCGCGAAAGTCGTCAAAATACAGGATGTAAGGCAGATTGCGTATTATTTCGCAGGCGATAGCGTGTTGAGCCGATGCGGTCCCGAATATATTAGGGGAAATTGAATAGGTTCGTTTATTAAGGTTCCGGCAGATAGTTAGGGGGACAGGGAGTGCTCTTTTTCGGGATAGCACAGACAATTCTGACTTTAGTGCCACATTTTCCTTAGGGCAATTGGAAATCGCATCGGAAATTACCCCTTGGAGATTACGCTTCGTCAACTCGATTTCCGCTTCTATAGTGGCCGGAAGCGAGGATGTATGGTAAAGGTTCGCTATGTCTTTAAGATGTCTAACTTGTTCATTGAAAGCATCATTATAGTAGTCAAAGGCGAATAGGGCATGCAAAATGGTTGTTTTTCCTGATTCATTAACACCAACGATAGGGTTTAAGGAGCATCTCTCAACTTTAATTTCAAGAGGTCCATTAATAGCGCGGTAATTTTTGATAATGAAACGTTTGTAGCGCATATATTTTGCTCCGCGGATTTGATCTGAGGAGTTGAGTGAACTATATTCACTTTCGCATAAGGATTATCGGAGATCAATCCGTCGTTCTCGTACATCGAGAACATGAGGAGTTTAAATGAGAAGCCGTGAATATATCAAGGCATTTCTTTCGCTTGCGAGTACCCTATGTCCCGCTCTTAGGACATGGAAAACCACGATTCTCAATTCCCCACGTCGAAGGCGTATGCCGGGACGGCCCGTCCTCTACAATAAATACGAACGCCCACCCACGAGGAAAACCCATGCCGCTCTCCGGAGAAGCCATTCGCCTGATGAACTACATTGACGACGTCGCCGTGACCCTGCGCCGTATTCTGGCCACCATTCCCATTCTCACCGCCGAGGAGCGTGCCCGCGTTGCCGAACACCTGCTCAGCACGCGGCCCAACGCCGAAGACGTGATCCACGCCCTCTCCGCCCGGTAATTCCTTGCTTACGGGGTAGCCCAGGTCCCTCGCATTTTGGGACTTGGGATTCCGCCTCAATCACACACATAATGACGTAAAAATTGCCCGGATTTACGCATTTTCCGCCTAAAACGCTTCCCCAACAGCCCAATTTTGCGCCAAAAAACGTCTATGTATACGTGAATTTTTTAGGCGCGTTTTTAACCAAAAAGTATCGTTCTAAGTTGACCTTTTCCCTTATTTCCCCAAAATCTGCTCATAAAATTTCACGTATTGCGGCACCACCAGCGACGCGCAGAAGCGCTTCCGCGCCATTGCCCGCCCCGCATCGCGCATCGCTTCCAGCCGCGCGCGATCCTTCAGCAGGCTCACCGCTCCGGCAGCCATGTCGTCCACGTTCCCGACGGGATATAGCAACCCCGTCACCCCGTCGTCAATCAGCTCCGGCACGCCGCCCACGCGCGTTGCAATCGACGGAACCTTGCACGCCATGGCCTCAAGCGCCGCCAGCCCAAACGACTCCAGCTCGCTCGGCATCACCATCAGATCGGCCAGCGGAAGCAGCTCGTTCACCCGCTCCTGCTTGCCCATAAAGTGAACCTTGTCATGAATTTGCAGATCATGCGCCAGCCACTCCGCCGCCGACCGCTCCGGCCCGTCGCCCACCAGATAGAGTTGCGCCGGAAGCTCCCGCGCCACCCGCGCAAAGACCTTCACCACGTCCACCACTCGCTTAACCGGCCTGAAATTCGAGAGATGCATCAGGATCGCCTCGCCCGGCGCAGCCAGCCGCTTGCGCGCCTCTGCCCGCGCCTTCTCATCCTTGATGGGCGTGTACTCGTCGCAATTCACAAAGTTCGTTACCACCTCGATGGGCCGCGTGACGCCAAAGTGCTTGACCGTTTCATCCTTTAGATAGTTGGAGATAGAGGTGACCCCGTCGCTCTCTTGAATGGCGTACCGTGTGATTGGCAAGTAGCTGCGGTCCAGGCCCACCAGCGTGATGTCCGTTCCGTGCAGCGTGGTCACAAAAGGCAGCCTCCGCTCGCGCGCGGCCAGCATCTGCCGCGCCAGCAATGCGCTCACCGAGTGGGGAATGGCGTAGTGCACGTGGAGCAAATCAAGCTCATAGAATTCAGCAACTTCCGCCATGCGCGAAGCCAGCGCCAAATCGTACGGCGGAAACTCGAAGAGCGGATAGCTGGAGACCGGAACCTCATGATAGAAGATGCCGTTGTCGCGTCCGCTCAGCCGGAACGGCTGCGAATAGGAAATAAAGTGCACTTCGTGATTCCGCGCCGCCAGCTCGATACCCAGCTCCGTGGCCACCACGCCCGAGCCGCCGTAGGTGGGATAACACGTGATGCCGATGCGCATAAGCCCTTCTCTTTCCGTAGTTTTTATCAGCTATGACTTGGACGTTTTGCACGGCGCGGAAGATGCAGAATGCAAATTCGCGAATGAGATTTGCTCAATTTCCGGGAATCGCTTCACCGCGCGTAGCACCTCCAGCTCAACTTCTCGTGAGGCACGCAGCCGCGTCCGAACCCTGTCAAGGTCTGTGTCATTGTAGCCGGGATGCGTAACCAGTTCCCACGTTCCCTCCGGCAGATTCCGCAGCAGGGAACTAACTGTATTTGAATCAAGGGCTCCTGTTGCCAAAACGCCGATAACGCCGTCCGTCGTCGCGAAGCCCTCTTCCGCCACTGTGCGCCGAAAAGTGGGCTCCAGCAGCCGCGACAGACGCACTCGCGCTCTTCGCAGCCATGGCGCTCCGTGCGTGGCGCGCATGCTCCACTCCGGCTCAAATGGACTGCGAACCGCGCGAATCCCCGCAGCCTTCGCCGCTCGCAACACTGGTCTGAGCACAGCAGGAAAGATATGCAAGTGTTTGTGTGTGTCGATGTGTGTCAGCGGCAGGCCGTGTTTTTGCAGCAGAGCGATCTGCGCGGCGGCCTCGGTTTCGATCTCTGAGCTTCGTATGCGCCCTGTGAACAGCCGTCTGAGAAACGCGCCCGGCGTTGGATGGAAGCGGCCCGTGCGCAGGTCTGCAAGAGTTGGAAGATTCTGCGCGCGCAGCACCGGCTCGCCGTCCACCAGCACCACGTGGTAGCCGACTCCCAGCGAAGGCGAGGCGAGAGCCAGCTCGATGGCCTCATTCGT